>Ga0068859_100000040_pt1 | contig 162782 bp, 122 predicted proteins | sample KBSSwiS22_FD_66585 | JGI IMG/M metagenome (GOLD analysis project Ga0068859, IMG submission 66585) | Switchgrass rhizosphere microbial communities from Kellogg Biological Station, Michigan, USA - KBS Switchgrass S2-2 | ecosystem: Host-associated > Plants > Roots > Rhizosphere > Soil ...
GCGGTGCCGCCGCCGGTCTCGGCGCTGCTGCCGGACGTGCCCGCCGAGGTGGACGCGGCCTTCGCCGCGGCGCTGGCGAAGGATCCGGCCAGGCGCCCGGCCGACATCGAGACCTGGGGCACGGCGCTGGCGGAGCTCCTCGAGCGCATGGCGCCGCAGCCCGGTGTCTCCGGCTGGCCGCCGGGACCGGAGCTCGCGCACCTCAAGCAGGCGCAGATCGAGCGCGGTCCGACGCTGCTGCCCACCGCCGAGAGCGCTTGACGATCACCGTGGTTCGAAGAGCTCGATCGGGTTCCCGTCGGGATCCTCGACCTGAATCTGCCGGCCGGCAGGTCCCTCCTCCATGTCGTTGCGGAGCTTCAACCCGGCCTTCCTGAGCGCTTCGATCTGCGTTGGGAGATCCGTGACACCCAGCACGATGCGGTTCCATCCACCCGGCTCCTGAGACCTGCCGCCCGGCAGCTGACGAGATCCCGAGGCGCCAGGCCCGCTGAGGAAGAGGTTGAGTGCGCCCAGGGAGACGTTGGCGAACGCGGGGAGCTGCTGGTGCCGCAGCTCGAACCCGAGATGCTTGGTGTAGAAGGTGACCGCCCGCGCGACATCCTTCACCTGATAGCGAACGCCGTGCAGGCTGACAGCTCCTTGGATTGTCGCCTTTTCGGCGTCCTCGGCGATCGCTGACGTCCCTCTTTCGGCTCGATTCATGTCACGGCCCTCCCGCTGTTGAGCTCGCAATGAACATGCCGAAGGCGAAACCCCAACCGTGACTAGTTACGGCGCACTGCGTCCGAGACCTTGATCGCTGCGGGGATCAATCCGAGGCTCTTGAACGTATCGGCGATCTTCTGCTGTTCGGCGATCACCTGATCGTTCATCGACTGCACGCCGAAGCCCCTACGGCCAAGCGCGACCTCGATCACCGCCGCTGGGAAGCCGGCGTCGGCGCCGAAAGCCCTGGCAGTGCCCGGAATGTCCTTGACCACCTCGACATAGATATCGCGCACCGCGCCGAGAACCACATCGATCACCTGTGGATGCGCCGCGGCAAAGGGCTTGGCGACAAAGTAGAACTCGTGGTTGGACACGAGCCCGGTGCCGTCGGCGAGGGTGCGCGCGCCCAACGCCATCTCGGCGGAAGCTCGGTAAGGCTCCCAGATCGCCCAAGCGTCGAGCCCGCCCTTCTCAAAGGCTGCGCGTCCGTCGGCCGGCGGCAGGAACACAACCTCGACATCGGTGTATTTCAGGCCAGCCCTCTCGAGCGCGCGCACCAGAAGGTAATGCACGTTCGATCCCTTGTTCAGCGCGACCCTCTTGCCTTTCAGATCGGCGACTGTCTTGATCGGGCTGTTCTTCGGCACGAGGATGGCCTCGGACTTCGGTGCGGCCGGCTCGTAGCCGATGTAGAGAATCGGCGCCCCGGCAGCCTGCGCGAAGATAGGCGGTGCATCATTGGTATGCGCGAAGTCAACCGCGCCGGCCTTGACCGCTTCGAGAAGCTGCGGCCCGCCCGGGAACTCCTTCCAGCTGACCGTGTAGCCGAGCGTCTTGAGCCGCTCTGCGAGAATGCCGCGTGGCTTGAGGAGCGCAAAAGCGCCGAGCTTCTGATGGCCGATGCGCACCACCTTTTCCTGTGCGACGAGAGTGCTCGCAACGACCGAGGACAGACCAAGGCCGACCAGGGCAGCAAAACCGATTGAGCGACGCGTAATCCTACTCATTTCCTAATGATGTGCCCTATGGCTACCGTCTCGGCTCGTACCGCATTGCCACTGCCCCCGAGCCGAACTCCAGCCGGCTCAAGAGCTTCAAGTCGATACGCTTCGATAGCCCCGCCAACAATGTGGGCCCATGGCCTGCCAGCCTGGGGTGCACCACGAACTCGTACTCATCGATCAATCCCAGCTCCGCCAACGCCAGCGGGAGCGTCACGCCTGCCACGAACAGTCCCTTGCCCGACTCCCGCTTGAGCTGCTGAACGGCCGGGCCCAGATCCCCGCGGACGAGCTCCGCGTTCCAATCGACCCGCTCCAGGGTGCTCGACACTACGTACTTCTTGGCTGCGTCGATCGTCCGGGCGAAGGGTTCCATCCAATCAGGTCTCGTCCCGCTCGGCGCCGGTGCCCGCCACGCCGCTTCCATCATCTCGTAAATTACCCGACCAAAGAGAAGGGCATCGGCCTGCTTGAGGTTCTCGACCGCGTGACGATGCAAGTCTTGATCCCCGATCATTTCACGGTGATCGCAGCATCCGTCCAATGTGACGTTGATGGAATACCGAAGCACTCCCATGTCGTGAGAGTACCGCTAGATCGGCGAGGCGAGCAAGGTTGGACCGGCGACGTGGAACTCGATCTATCCCGCCCTGGCCCCATCTGGGACAGGCCGTTCCGGAACCGCCAGTACCGGATTGATGCCGTCGAGGTAGCCGATGTCGAACAGCATGCCTTCCGACAACTCGCCGGTCGTGAGGGGAGTCACGGCGACGATCGGGACTCGGCAACTCGATGGAAGAACGCGGCGGCACGATTCATCGTGTCCTCGAACCAGGGCCTGTAATTCCAGAAGGGGTGAGGGGCTTTCGGGAAAAGCACCAGTTCTACATGGCCGCCAACCTTCAGGTACAGATCTGCAAACCGCGACGACTGCTCCGGCGATACTGATTCATCCGCAGTGCCGTGTATGAGAAGTACAGAGGGACCTCCGGCACTGACGTGACTCACCGGCGATGCTCCTGCCCACAAACCCGGGTTCCGTGCCGGCGATACATGGAGGAATTGCTCCACGATCCTCCGGCCACCGGCGTTCAGACGGCGGAGGTCGGTGGGAGCCGCCATCGCCACGACTGCTTGCACGCGGCTCGAGACATCATTGTTGCCGCCAGAGCCCTCGAGATCGCGATCGTTGCACAGCCCTGCCAGCAGCGCCATATGTGCACCTGAGGAACCACCGAGCGTGCCGATGGTGTCCGGCGCTATGCCATATTGCTTGGCGTTCGCCCGCATCCAGCGCACTGCAGCCTTCACGTCCTGCACCGCGCCCGGGAACGACACTTCATCGGCAGTGCGGTATTCAATGCTGGCGGCGGCCACACCGCGTTCCGCGAGAGCAGACGCGACGTGCGCGCACTCCGCACGGTCATTGACCATCCATCCGCCGCCCCGGATCACGATGGCACCAGGAAGCGCGGCTCTATTCCCAATGGGGAGATAGAGGTCGAGCCGTAATGCTCTCTTCCCGTAACGAGCGAACACGATCTCCGGCGCCACCCTGACTCGCGAGGAAGGATGATAGCGAACGCGGTCTCCATCATCAGAGAGTCGGGCTGCCGGCGCGGCGAGCGGTTCGCTCCGCATGGTCATTGTCGCGAGAGCAATCATCGCCACACTCAGGCATCGCACGCGTGGCGCTCCGGTGCAACCGCTAGTTGTGCGGCCTCCCAGGGCGCCTGAGATCATGATCCGTTCTACGCTGCCGTGGGCGGCCACGCGCCGATCCGCTGCCGCAGCGCAACGATCTTGCCAAGGTGATACGCGTTATGTACCGCCACGCTGTTCAGCTCGTCGGCCATCGTCACGCCCGGTGCCACCTCGAGCGCCAGCCGCTCGGGCGTCTGCCCCATCGCTGCCGCGGCGCGCGCACCGTCCAGGAACACCCGGACCAGGTCGTGCCATTCGTGCTCGTGCTCCGGTACCGCGCTCGGGTAGATGTCGCGGGCCGGTTCGCCCGGCGCGATGACGCTCTGCTGGTACGACACAACGTGCCACAGCTCCTCGTAGATCGAGTGCGACGCGCCGTCCGGGCATGACGTGACTTGCTCGAGCGTCAGGCCGGACAGCAGGCGGGCTCGGGCGGGGAACTCGCCGACCAGAAACAGATGCTCCAGGATATGCATCGCATCGCTCCTTTTCTCCCTAACGAATCAGGATGCCTGGCTGTCGGAGGCGCTGAACGGCCTATGAGTAACGAGATGCAGTGTCGACCGCTCGAGCTTGGGCGCGTCAGCCTTTGGCTAGAGCAGGAGGTCCGCTCGCCCTCGTCGAGAGCCACGTCGCCGCGGCCAGGCACACGGTTATCAGAACTGAAAAGACGAGTGGAATGCTGAAGAAATACATGGCATCCAGCACGACAATACCTGCGAAGCTCAGCACAGACGCCCAGGCTGTGACGCGAACGAAGTGGAACGTTTGCGCTGGCACACTTCCGAGCTGCCACGCGAGCACAGCAGCGAGAAGCAAGAACACGCTCACCGACAGGCCGAATCCGACATAGAAATCCCAGTACGTGCGGTTGAAGCCGAGGACCTTGAAGTGACTTGACTGCATGGAATGGAGATCGACGCCCCATGCCGGGTCAGACCATGGATAGCCTGACGAATGGCCGAGGTCCAATAGGACTATCAATACGGCGGCGATTCGGTACAAGATACGGGCCATCGGTCACTCCTCACAACGATCTTGCTCCGGTTTAGGTAGTCTAGATCGAGCCGCGCGCCGGCGGCTCAGACGTAGAGGTTGCCATACGCCGCCCTCGCCGCGTCCGACTGTCGGTAACGCTGGGCGATCGACCACTCCCTGGTGGCCCTGTCGATGGCCAGCGTCGTCCAGCCGTGGGTGCCCTCTCCCGAGATGTGCACCAGCAGCGTGTCTTTGTTGTGCTCGACGCGAACCCGGTGCCTGGAGTTTCCCTCTTCTTCCAGGCCGCGCACGATTCTGCCGCGCGCGGCGCCGGCGACGAAGGACGTCCAGCGGACGCTCTTTCGCTGCGGCTTCTTCAGAGACTTGCTGCGCGCGTCTGGCATGACCGCCTCCTTGCGCGGTGATTCTCGCTGACAGCTGGACTCCTTCGCCGCTTAGTCGGCGGACTCACCGCGGGCCCAGAGCCTTCGCGATCGCGGTGACGGTACTCCAGCCTCGCGTCGTGACCGGAACCCCGAAGAGCCGGTCGAGCGTGCCCAGCCAGCCGATGACCTTCATGTGCCGCCGGTACTCGCCGAAGACCAGCCGGCCTTCCCTGCCGAGGATCCTCAGCATCCATTCGCCGCTGGACGGGAAGCTGACGGGCGTCGCCGGTACCGAGCGGGGCCGCCGGGCGGGGACGCTCACGAACCGGACGACGTCCGGCCGCGCCGGCCTGTCGGCGAAGGGATCCCGCGACACCAGCCTGAGGATTTCCCGGCCCTGGCAGATCATCACCTGCGTATCGAAGGGAAGCCTCCGCGCCACCTCGGCGCGGAGCTGCGCCGCGGTCACCGGCTTGCGGATCACGAAGGTGCCGGCCGCGCCGATGTTGACGGCGTCGAGGCGCTTCAGCTGACCGGCGAGGGTCGTCGGCCGGAACGTCCGGTGACCGCCGACGTTGACCCCTCTCAGGAACACCACCAGCGCCACGGGAAAGACCGCCCTTGGGTCTCCTAGAGCAGCTCCGCGGCGCTGAAGAAGAAGAGCGTCTCGCGCGCCGCGTCGCCCGGGTTCGCCGAGCCGTGCGCGGCGTTCCGCTCGATCGATTCCCCGAACTCCTTGCGGATCGTCCCGGCGTCCGCCTTGGCAGGGTCGGTGGCGCCCATGACCGCGCGCCAGTGCGCCACGGCGTTGTCGCGCTCCAGCACCGCGACGTAGACCGGCCCCGACGTCATGTAGGCCACCAGCGAGCGATAGAAGCCGCGCTCCCGGTGCTCGCCGTAGAACTCCTCGGCCTCCTGCGTGCTGATGCGGTGGCTCTTCAGGGCCACGACCCGGAAGCCCTCGGCCTCCATGCGCGAGAGGATCCTGCCGGCGTTCTTGGCCTCGACCGCGTCGGGCTTGATGATCGCGAACGTCTTTTCTTTTGCCACGAGTCCAGTCACTCCTACTTCCCCATCACCTTCTTGAGCGTCTCGCCCATCATGGCCGGCGACTCGACGACGTGCACGCCGGCCGCGGTGAGCGCCTTCACCTTGTCGCCGGCGGTTCCCTTACCGCCGGAGATGATCGCGCCGGCGTGCCCCATGCGGCGCCCCGGCGGGGCGGTGCGGCCGGCGATGAACGACACCACCGGCTTCTTCAGGTTGCCGGCGATCCAGCAGGCCGCCTCTTCCTCGGCGTTGCCGCCGATCTCGCCGATCAGGATCACCGCCTCGGTCTCGTCGTCGTCCTTGAAGAGCGCCAGCGCATCCTTGAACGACGTGCCGTTCACCGGGTCGCCGCCGATGCCGATGCAGGTCGACTGCCCCAGGCCGAGGCCCGTCGTCTGCCCCACCGCCTCGTAGGTCAGCGTGCCCGAGCGCGACACGATGCCGACGCCTCCGGGGCGGTGGATGCGCGCCGGCATGATGCCGATCTTCACCTTGGCGGAAGGCCGGATGATGCCCGGGCAGTTCGGGCCGATGAGGCGGGCCGACGTCCGCGCCAGGAAAGCCTTGGCCTTCACCATGTCGTTCACCGGGATCCCCTCGGTGATGCAGACGACCAGCGCCACGCCGGCGTCGGCCGCTTCCATGATGGCGTCGGCGGCCGCGGGCGGCGGCACGAAGATCATCGAGGCGTTGGCGCCGGTCTCCTTGACCGCGGCTCCCACGCTGTCGAAGACCGGGATGCCGTCGACGGTCGCTCCTCCCTTGCCCGGGGTGACGCCGGCCACGACCTGGGTGCCGTAGTCGCGGCAGGCCAGCGCATGGAACAGCCCCTCGCGGCCGGTGAGGCCCTGGACGACGAGCTTGGTGTCGGGTCCGATCCAGGCGCTCATGACGCCGACCCCTTTCCTACCAGCGCGGCGATGATCTTCTCGGCCGCGTCCTTCATGCCGTCGGCGGGGATGACCGCCAGGCCGGAGTCGCGCAGGATGCGCTTGCCCTCCTCGACGTTGGTGCCTTCCAGCCGCACCACCACCGGCACGCGGATGCCGCCTTCCTTGACGGCGTTCACCACGCCGGTGGCGATGATGTCGCAGCGCATGATGCCGCCGAAGATGTTGATGAGGACCGCCTTCACGTGCGGGTCGGAGAGGATGATCCGCATCGCGTTCTTGACCTGCTCCTCGTTGGCGCCGCCGCCCACGTCCAGGAAGTTCGCCGGGCGGCCGCCGGCGTACTGGATGATGTCCATGGTGGCCATCGCCAGGCCGGCGCCGTTCACCATGCAGCCGACGTCGCCGTCCAGCTTGATGTAGTTCAGCCCGAACTTCGACGCCTCGACCTCGAGCGGGTCCTCCTCGTCCAGGTCGCGCAGCTCGCGCACCGCCGCGTGGCGGAAGAGCGCGTTGTCGTCGAAGTTCATCTTGGCGTCGAGCGCCAGGACGTCTCCCCCCTTGGTGATCAGCAGCGGATTGATCTCCGCCAGCGAGGAGTCGGTCGCCAGGTAGGCCTTGGCCAGCGCGGTCAGGAAGGTGACGCCCTTCTTGTGGCTGTCGCCGGAGAGCCCCAGCGCGTAGGCGACCTTGCGCGCCTGGAAGGCGTGCAGGCCCACCATCGGGTCGAACGGCTCGCGGAAGATGGCGCTCGGGTCCTTCGCGGCCACCTCCTCGATCTCCATGCCGCCCTGGGTCGAGGCCATCAGCACCGGCCAGCCGAGCGCCCGGTCCAGCGTGATGCCGAGGTAGAGCTCGCGCGCGATGTCGAGCGCCTCCTCGACCAGCACCTTCTTGACCTTGCGCCCCTCGGGCCCGGTCTGGTGGGTGATCAGCTGCATGCCCAGGATCCGCTTGGCCTGCTCGTAGGCGTCGTCGGGGTTCTGGGCCAGCTTCACGCCGCCCCCCTTGCCGCGGCCGCCGGCGTGGATCTGCGCCTTGACGACGCAGCGGCCGCCCAGCTCCTTGGCGATCGAGCGCGCCTCCTCCGGCGAGTCGGTGACGCTCCCGCGCGGCGTCGGGACTCCATATCCGCGCAGGATCTCCTTGGCCTGGTACTCGTGGACCTTCATCTCTACCTCTCGGCGCGCGATGAGGGCCCGCTGGCGGCGTTGTCGTCGGTCGGCTGGCCTGCGGCGTAGCGCTGCTACGCCTCGGCCGCCTCGCTCCTCCGCCTTGCCATCGAACCCTCCTCGCACGCCCTACAGAACTGTGCGAAGCAGCGGGGAGATTACAACGGCCTCAGCGCTTGCCCGGTCCGTACAACGGGCGACCTACGCGCTGCTCGGTGAGGCGACCCCCGTCGACCGCCAGCTTGCCGTTCACGGCGACGTAGAGGAACCCCTCGCTGTAATGGTTCGGGTCCTCGAAGCGCGAGCGTTCGGCCACCCTGGCCAGGTCGAAGGCGACGAGGTCGGCCGCCATACCGGGCCGTATCAAGCCTCGATCGACGAGGTGCACGCGTGCCGCCGGGAGCGACGTCATCTTGCGGACGGCCTCCTCCAGCGGCAGCACCTTCTCGTCGCGCACGTACTTCCCGAGGATCCGCGCCGTCGAGGCCCAGCCGCGCGGGTGCGAGCGCTCCCGCGACAGCGGTCCGTCCTCGGCGCGCGAGCCGGAGTCGGTGCAGAACGCCACCAGCCGGTGCGCCAGGGCGCTCTTGACGTCCTCCTCGTGCATCGTGAAGGTGACCCGCGAGGTGTTGGCGTTGTCCTCGATCAGGACGTCCATCAGCGCCTCACGGGGGTCGATCCCCCGCTCCCGGCCGATCTGCGCCAGGGTCTTCCCCTCCAGGGACTTCGCGGCCGGATTCAGGACGCTGGTCAGGAGGATGCGTTTCCCCTTCTCCGGCCATTCCCCCTCGTCGTCCAGCGCCTTGCGGATGCGCGCCCGGGTCGCCTCGTCTTTGAGGCGCGCCACCAGCTTGTCGCGTCCTCCCTCGCGCGCCCACTGCGGGAGCGCGGCGGAGAGCTCGTTGCCGCTGGCGGTGTAGGGGTACTGGTTGGCGGCGACGTCCAGCCCCTCGGCGCGGGCGGCCTCGAGCCTGCCGAGGAGGCGGGGCATCGTGCCCCAGTTGCGCTGGCCGGCGGTCTTGAGGTGGTAGACGTCGGCGGCGATCCGCGCCTCGCGGGCGATGCGCAGCACCTCGTCGAAGGCCGCGTCGAGGTGGTCGTCCTCGTTCCGCATGTGGGTGATGTAGGAGCCGCCGTGGCGTGACGCCACGCGCGCCAGCGCGACCAGCTCCTCGGTGGACGCGAAGCTGCCCGGCACGTAGATCAGCGAGCTGGAGAGCCCGAACGCGCCCTGCTCCATGGCCTCGGCGACGAGGCGCTCCATGCGGGCCAGCTCGGCCGGTGTCGCGCCGCGGTTGTCGTTCCCGACCACCAGCTCCCGCACCCCGCCGGCGCCGACGAACGTCCCGAGGTTGATGGCCGGCCGCGCCTTCTGGAAGGCCGCGAAGTAGCCGGCCAGGTCCCGCCACGAGGGGACGAGCCCGTAGTGGCGATAGCTGTCCATGCGGGAGGCGACCATGGCGTCGGAGAGCGGCGCGATGGAGTCCCCCTCGCCGGTGATCTCGGTGGTGATGCCCTGCAGCACCTTGCTGGCGGCCCGCGGGTCGACCAGCACGTGGTACTCGGACTGGCCGAGAAGGTCGATGAAGCCGGGCGTCACCGTGAGCCCGCGCGCGTCGACGCGGCGGGCGGCGGAGGCGCCGCCGAGATCGCCCACGGCCGCGATGCGGTCTCCGCGAACGCCCACGTCGGCGGTGAACCAGGGGGCGCCGCTGCCGTCCACCACCCGGCCGCCCGAGAGGACCAGGTCGAAGTCGTTCGCTCGAGGAGCGACGGCGGCCATCAAAAGCAAAGCGGCCCCGATCAGACGCATCAGGGCCGCAGGATAGGACGGAAACCCCGGTTTACTTCTTGGCGGCGGCCTTCACCCGCATGTTCTTGCCTTCCATGACGCTCTTCCAGTTCGTGCCGTCCTCGGACATCTCCCACTTGTAGGTGTACTCGTCGGGCTTGGAGGTGTCCATCGAGTAGCGCCCCTTGTAGGTCTTGTCCCCCATCTTGGTCTCGTTGGTGTAGACCCAGCTGTCGCCGGTCAGCGTGCCGTGCGCGTTGTCGGCCATGCCCATGTTGTCGACGCCGAAGTAGACGTAGTCCTGCTTGGCCATGTCCCAGGTCATGATGCCGAGGCCCGACATGCTGCCCATCGCGCCCTTGCCGTTGCTCTTGCAGACGACCGCGAACTTGCCGTCGTGCCAGGAGCAGGTCTCGTTGCCGCTGAACGCGCCGGCCGGCATGAAGGGGTTCTCTTTCATGTCGCCGGACACCTTCCACGAGCCCACGAAGTAGCCGAGCTTCTTGTGCTGGTCCCCGGGGGCCGGCGCGCCCGGCTTGGCGGCGGCAGCCTTCGCGTCCTTCTTCTCCTGATGCTGGTCCGCAAGGGCCGAGCCGGTCACCAGCAGGAAGGCCAGGGAGATCGCCCATCCACGTCTCATCGTCATCCTCCTTTTGCTTCGGGTTTCAGAGGGCCGCGATTCTATGCGCAACTTTCCCCGGGGAAAAAGCGCGGCCGATCCGTCTTCTAAGCTGAGAGCGTCAAGAAGGGGAGGTGTGACATGCGGGGGACCACCATTCTTCTGCTGCTCGCGCTCGGCTCCGCCGCGGCCTCGGCCGAGCAGAGTGACCCGATCACCGTCGACGACATCGCCGACTTCCAGCTCAAGGACGTGGTCAGCTGCGGCGCCAAGCTCACCGCCGAGGAGCGCGCGTCGGCCATGGCCCTGGCGGGGCTCACGTCCCCGGAGACGGCCAGCCTGAGCGACCTGCACGGCATCACCCGTTCGATCGTCCGCAAGGTCGTCAAGAGCTGCGACGACCTGCCGCCGAGCTCGTTGCTGATGAGCACGAACGCGGTGGCGCCGCCGACCACCTCGGTGGCGGCGTCTCTCAACGAGTCGGCGATCCTCTGGGGGCTCACCGAGTTCCTGCTCCGCAGGGCCAGCAAAGAGCTGAATGCCTGGGCCCTGGACTCCTTCCGGGACGAGCTCTGCAGCGACAAGCAGGTCGGCGTGGTGCGTCCCAGGGAGCTCCTGGCGAACACCTGCCCGATCCTGGGGGACGCCAGGATCGACCTCATCGGCGGTCTGGCAACGCTGCGGGCGGCGCTCCGGAAAGACCTCGAGGCCGCCCCGCGCACCGTGCCCAGCGGCCTCATCGGCGCCGAGGAGCAGCTCGTGCCTTGCAATCAGGACGACCTCATCCAGAAAGCCACCTGCATCGAGAAGCGCGCCAGGGTCCGCCAGCTCGTGATCATGGCGGCGTTCGTCGGCACGCTCCTGGAACGCAACATCCAGGGAGACCCGCTGCTGCGGGCGGCCCTCGAGCTCCCGGACCTCGATCCGAGCCGCTCCCCGATCGGCAAGGTGAGCTTCGCGGCGCCCGACAAGGGAGGCGACGTCGCCGCGCGGGTGGTGATCTCCGTCGCCTCCATCCTGCAGGCGATCGTCGTGCAGCAGGACGGCCGCGCGCGCTTCGCCTTTCCGGCCGCCGGAGACGGCGGCTACGGACGCCGGATGCTACTGGCGGTGCTGGTCAACGCCTCGGACGTCCAGGTCGCCCATCCCGAGGCCAGGGACTCGTCGTGGGCCGGCAGCTCCCGCTTCCAGGCGGTCCGCGAGAGCGTGGTGGCGGTCCTGGCGGTGTCCGGCTGGGTGAACGAGGTCCGGAACAGAGCGGAACGTCTCGAGACCTTCGTGGAGGAGGCGGAACGGCTCCGCGCGCAGGCCAAGACGACTTCGTCACAGCAGGCGGCGGCCGACCTGCGCGTCGCCGCGGCGTCCCTCGACGTGCTGGTGGCGCTGGCCGCGCAGTGCGCCGATTGCCAGGGGACCAGCGAGCGCCTCGCGCAGATCTCCCGGCACGCCACGCCGGCCGCGGCGGCGCTCGCCAGCGCCGATTACGCCGGCTTCATCGTCGAGTGGCTGAGCCTGATGAACGAGATGCTGCCGCCCGACCAGCTCCCCAAGGAGCTGCTGCGCGCCATCTCCTTCGCGGTGGAGGTGGCCTCCGCCAAGGACTCCGACACCGTCGCCCAGGCGCTCGACAACTTCGCGGCGCCGCTCGGCTCCTACAAGCGCAAACGGACGACGAAGACCAGCTACCTCTTCCTGAACGCCTACGTCGGCCTCTTCGGCGGCGCCGAGACCGCGCGGGTGACTCGCGGTGACGGCACGCGCTCGAACGACACCGCCCTCGCCTTCGCGCCCTGGGTGCCGGTCGGCGGCGAGCTCGGCTGGAGCTGCAAGGACGCCTCGTACGGGATCTTCGTCCACGTCATCGACGTCGGCGCGCTGGCCGCGTTCCGCGTCGGCAACAGCGACGTCGAGGCCCAGCCGGAGATCAAGCTCAAGCAGGTGTTCTCCCCCGGCCTCTTCTTCATGGTCGGGCTGAAGTCCATGCCTCTTTCGATCGGGATCGGGGCAAGCTACGCCCCCGAGCTCCGGAAGATCAAGGAAGAGGTGGCCGGCGGCTCCGACAAGACCGCCGCCGCCATCCGTTACGGGATCACCGCCGCGATCGACATCCCGCTCTTCCCCTGAGCCGCGGTGCGAATGGAGGGACGCCCATGGTGAACGACATCGTGCTCGACGACCTGCCCGACGAAGTCCGGGAGTCTCTGGCCGCCAGGCAGCGGCTGCGGGACGAGCTCCAGGCCGCGAATCCCGGCTTCGAGTTCGTGGTGAGCGACGTGGACGCCTGGGGCCCCGACGCGGTCCTGCGGGTCGCGTTCCTCGGAGGCGACACGGCGCTCTTGACCGACATCGAGAGCACGCTGCGCGACATCCAGCAGATCTGCAGCGTCCGCTTTCAGCTGCGGGACGCGCAGGGGGCGTTCCTGCGCTGGACGGCGTCCGACACCGACTATCGGGGCCAGATCAGGGTCAGCTTCGACCGCTCGGGTTACTGGTCGCTGGTGGGGCGCGACAGCGTGGACCCGGCCGTTTCCAACCAGCAAGGCATCGGCGGGGGCCCGAACGAGCGAAGCCTGAACCTGGGCGGCTTCGACGCCTCGCGGCCGATCAGCTGGCGGGGCACGGTGCTGCACGAATTCCTGCACGCGCTCGGCTTCCATCACGAGCACCAGAACGTCACCGGCCCCTGCCAGGGCGACTTCCGCTGGGAAGACGATCCGGGGTACGTCCCGACCAAGACGGCCGCCGGGAGCTACACCGTCGACCCGCAGGGCCGCAGGCCCGGCATCTACACCTACCTCTCGGGGCCGCCGAACAAGTGGAACCGCCCCAAGGTCGATCACAACCTGCGCGCCGATCCCGACGCCGACCTCCGCTACGGGCCGTTCGACCGCGCCTCGGTCATGCTGTATCGGTTCGACCCACTCTTCTACGGGAGCGCGCAGAGCACCTGCCGCCCGGACGGCGACGGCCAGCGCCTTTCCGCCGGCGACGTGACCGCGCTGCGCAGTCTCTACCCGAGCAGCCCGGCGGCCATGGCCGCCCTGGACATCCGCAAGAGGGACCTGGTCGCGCGGCTCGAGGCGCTCGAGCCCGCCGGCGGGCTCGAGGCGGCCGTGTCGCGGCCCGACTGGGTCGGCCGCGTCCGCGCGTCGATGTCGCCGCCGATGTGAACGGGGGCGGCCGTTTCAGACCGGCTGCCGCGTCCAGAAGACGTAGTCGGTCTCCGCCGGCGGCGCCCCGACCTGCCGCATCAGCAGCGCGATCTGGCCGCGGTGGTAGAGCGAGTGGCCGAAGAGCTGCGTCAGGATGTCCTCGATGGTGTTGCGGAAGCGCGGCCCGTCCAGGCTCTGGTACTCGAAGACGCGGTCCAGCTCGCCCTCGTCCATGCCGGCCAGCACGTCGGACCAGGCGGCCTCCATCACCGTGATCGCGTTGCGCAGCTGCTCCAGGGTCAGGCCGGTCGGGAAGAACTCCGTGGGCGGCTCGGCTGCGTGCCCCAGCCGGAAGAGCCAGAGCCTTCGCGCCGCGGCGATGTGGGCGAAGAGGCTGAGCGCCTGCGCGTAGGCGCCTGGGCCGCGCCGCTCCGGCGCGACCCCCTCCAGCGAGGCGAGCACCTTGGCGTGGCTGTCCTTCTCGTACTCGAAGAGGCGCCGGTAGCGCTCGATGCGGCCGTCGCTCACCTCTTCTTCCGGCTCCCCGTCCCGGCCTTCCTGAGGATCGCCGCCGCGGCCTTGGCGTCGGCGTCGCTGTCGAATCCGAAGACGCTGACGTACTTGCGGCCCACGACCTGCGTCACCAGGAAGCTCATGTTGATGCCCCTGGCGGCGACGGCCTGCGCGAGGCTGGCGCCCAGCCCGGGCCGGTCGTCCCCCTCCACCAGCAGCGTCGGGATCTCCGAAGGGGACAGGCCGCCGGCGCGGGCGGCGTTCTGCGCCTTGCGGCCGGCGATCGGATAGAGCTCGACGACCGCCTTGGTGTGGTCGCCGGGGACCTTGTAGGCCATCGCCACCGTCAGCGCCACACCGGCTTCCGACAGCGGCCGGAGCGCCGCGGCCAGCGCGCCCGGTTCGTTGGGGAGATCGCCGCGCCAGAGGGTGATTCGCTTCACCGTCGTCGCCATACGCCACCTCCGTGTCGATCCTACGCCGTAGGATGGGCGCCATGGAGCGCAACGTCCGGCAGGCGGTCCCCTTCTTCATGGTCTCCGACATCGACGCGTCGCTGCGGTTCTACGTCGACGGCCTGGGCTTCCGGATGACGCGGAAGTGGATCGACGGTGGGAAGCTGCGCTGGTGCTGGCTGGAGCTCGACGACGCCGCGCTGATGCTCCAGGAGCCGCACCGGGAAGGGCACGATGCCTGGACGCCCGAGGGGAAGGTCGGCGTCGGCGTCTCCATCTGCTTCGTCTGCGAGGACGCCCTGGCGCTCTATCGCGAGATCACCTCGCGCGACGTCCCGGCGAAGCGGCCCTCCGTCGGGAACGGTATGTGGGTGACGTCGGTGTCCGATCCCGACGGTTACCGGCTGCAGTTCGAGAGCGTCAGCGACGCCGAGGAGGACACCGAGTACTCGGACGTAGACTTGCCCCATCTGCCCGCTGGAGGTGGCCCATGACCCGCCGTTCGCTCCTGCTCTCCGCTCTTCTCCTCGTCCTCGGCTTCACCGCGTCTCTGTCGGCCGGCCCTCCGGCACACGAGACACCGGCCGAGGCCAACGCCTACCTCGACCGCTTCGTCGGCCAGTGGGTGGGCACCGGGAGCTTCGACGGCACACCGGTGGTCGAGAGCTTCGACATCGCGCGGGTGCTGGGAGGCAACTTCCTCCTGTTCCGCACCCGCGAGCAGGGAGGGGCGCACTTCGAGTCGGACATCTACCTCGGCTACGACGCCGCCCGGGAGCGCTACGAGCTGAACATCTTCACGAACTTCACCGGCTTCGGCGGCGGGCTGCCGAAGCGTCACATGACCGGAGAGCGCGCGAACGCCGACACGCTGGTGATGCAGGAGAAGCCGGGCAAGGACCCGCTGCGCTACACGTTCGAGCTCGTCGACGCGAACACCATCCGCTTCACCAAGGCGTTCGTACGCGGGCGCAACCAGCAGGTGATCGTGGTCGAGACATTAATTCGCCAACCCTAGCGAGACGGTCAGCAGAGCGGGTCGCCGGAGACTTGGCGGGTCGCCGGAGACTTGGCGGAGGCGATCTCCGCGGTGCCGAAGGTACCGCAATATGGCCAGCCCGGAGACTTGGCGGAGGCGATCTCCGCGGTGCCGAAGGTACCGCAATATGGCCAGCCCGGAGACTTGGCGGAGGCGATCTCCGCGGTGCCGAAGGTACCGCCTAATGCTCAAGCTGCGCCCAACGCGCATAGAGTCGGTCAACCTCGCCCTGCTTCTCGTCGAGGCTTCGGAGCAGCGAGACGAGCTTGGGCGCATCGCTGACGTTCTCCGGCAGCTCGGACTCGGCGCGCAGCGCGTCGCGGGCCGCCTCGGCGGCGAGGATCCGCTCCTCCAGCCCCTCCAGCTCGCGCTGCTCGAGGTAGCCGAGCCGCTTCTTGCGGGCTGGCTCGCGAGGCGCGGCTGCCGGTGCTGCCGGGACGGGGACGGCCGCCGCCCGGCGCTCCTCGCGCCAGGCCTCCCACTGGTCGAGGCCGGCCAGCGCGGTCACCGAGCCGCGCCCGTCAGGGTCGACGCCGAACGCCAGGATGCGGTTCGTGACGCGGTCGAGGAAGTAGCGGTCGTGGGTGACCAGCAGCACCGCTCCCGGGAACTCGTCCAGACACTCCTCCAGGACGTCCAGCGTGGCGAGGTCCAGGTCGTTGGTGGGCTCGTCCAGCACCAGCAGGTTCGTCTTGGACAGCATCAGGCGCGCCAGCAGCAGGCGGCTCTGCTCGCCGCCGGAGAGCTTCCCCACCGCCATCCCGATCTGCTCGTCGCGGAACAGGAAACGGTCCAGGTAGCTCCGGATGTGAATGAGGGTGCCCCGGTACTCCACGTGGTCGCCTTCGGGATGCAGCGTCTCGGCCACGGTGGCGTCGGGGTCGAGGCTCTCGCGCCCCTGCTCGAACGTCACCGGCGAGAGGCTCTCCGCGTGCACCACCGACCCGGCGTCGGGACGCTCGGTGCCGAGCAGCACCCGCAGCAGTGTCGACTTGCCGCAGCCGTTGGGCCCCAGCAGGCCGATGCGGCTCTGCGGCGTCACCAGCAGCTCGAGGTCGTGGAAGAGGACCCTGCCGCCGAAGCTCTTGGCGATGCCCTTGGCCTCGATCAGCTTCTTGGGGCTGCGCTCGAAGGCGTGGAACTCCAGCTTGACGGCGCGGGATTCGGTGCGGGCGCGGAGGTCCTCGACCTCCCCCTCGAGCGAGGCCGCCCGCTGGATGCGGGCCTGCTGCTTGGTGGAACGGGCCTTGGCGCCGCGCAGCAGCCACTCGGTCTCACGGCGCAGCCGGTTGCGCAGGGCGGACTCGCGCTTCTCGTCGGCCAGGAGGCGCGCCTCCTTGACCTGCAGGTAGGTCGCGTAGTTGCCGCGCACGTCCAGCAGCCCGCCGGGGTTGCGGCGGTCCAGCTCGAGGATGCGGTTGGCGACGCGCTGCAGGAACGCGCGGTCGTGGGTGATGGTCACGGTCGCGAAGGGAGCGCGCGACAGGAGGTCCTCCAGCCAGAGGATCGTCTCGACGTCGAGGTGGTTCGTGGGCTCGTCCAGGAGGAGGAGGTCCGGCTCGCGCACCAGCTCCCGCGCCAGCGCCACCCGCTTCTTCCAGCCGCCGGAGAGCGTCGCCACCGTAGTCTCGGCGGAGCGCCCCTCCGCCGTCAGCGAGAGCCGCGCGATCACCTCGTCGGCGCCGAGCTCCGCCTTCCAGGCCTCCTCCTCGGCGGTGAGCGGCGCGTGCGCGCCCTCCAGCACGGTCTCGCGGATCGTCGCGCCCTCCCGGAACCACGGCACCTGCGCCAGGAATCCCACGCGCAGACCGCGCCTTGGCGAGACGCTCCCTTCGTCGGGCGCCAGCTCGCCCGCCAGGAGCGACAGCAGCGTCGATTTGCCGGCACCGTTGGGGCCGATGAGGCCCACGCGATCGCCCGATTCGATCGCGCAGGAAAGGTCCTCGAAGAGCGGCCGGGAGCCGAACGCCTTCGTGAGGTCGGTCGCGGTGAGGAGGATCGCCATTGAAAGAAGGTTAAACGTTGCAGAGGACGGTTCGTTGGCACCCCGGTTGCACCTCTTCTCGGTGGGAGGGTACGAAGGTGTTCAAGTCCATCGTGAAGTCCACCGCAATGTTTGGTCTCGTGGCTCTCACGTCGCTACCCGCCGCCGCTCAGATCAGGTTCCGAGCCGATCTGCCGATCCCTGGGGTGCAGATCCGGATCGGTCATCGTCCTCCTCCGGCCCCTCGTTACGAGCAGGTCGTCTACTCGACCCGTCCCGCCCGGGACTACGTCTGGGTGAACGGCTACTGGGACTGGCAGGGTGACGACTGGGCCTGGGTCGGCGGCCGCTGGGAGCGTCCGGCCTACCGCGATGTGCGCTGGGTCGCGCCGCGGTACGTGCAGACCGCCTACGGCGTGCGCTACGAACCGGGCCACTGGTCGAACCAGCGCCTGGTCGAGGGCGACGAATTCCGCCGCGCTCGCTATCGGGATCGGGACCGTTACCGCGACCGTCGCTATCGCGACTCGGACCGCGACGGCGTTCCGAACCGGTACGACCGGGACCCCTACGACAACGACCGTCGCTAGCTGACAGCAACAACCACGGCGGCTGATGCCGCGGAGAGGCCCCGCCTCCGAGCGCGCGAACAGCTACCGCGAGGGGCCGCCTGATCAAGGCGGTCCCTCGAATTTTTTCTGGCGGAGCCGCAGCACCGCGACCGCCGAGAGCGCCAGCAGCCCCGCGAGCGACACGATCTCCGGCGCCCGCAGCGCTCCTCCGTACTCCCGGGAGAGCGCGTTCGTCTTCGGGTCGCGCGGGTCGTAGTAGACGACCATCGCCGCCCGCCGCTCCGGCGCGCGCAGGCCGTCGAGGATCGCCAGCGCCTCACCGCTGCTCGCCACCCGCGTCCTCCCGAAGCGCCAGGCCTCTCCCTGGTGAAAGACGTCTCCGGGAGGGCCGGTGAAGAGATAACGCACGTACGGTGTAGGAGGCTCTTCCCATAGCTCCAGCTCTTCCACCGAGGAGACCGGCACTTCCTTCAAACGGGAGAGCCGCAAGAGGTGCTGCGCCCAGCCGATCGCGTGGAAGGCAAGCAGCGCCGCCGCCACCACCGCGACGGCGCCGGAGGTCGCCAGGCCGGCGCGGCGCGCCTTCGTTCGCTCCGGCGCCGGCAGCGGTCCGCGCCGCATCTGCGAGAGGAGCTGGCGGGTGAACGCGACGAGGAGCCCCAGCGCCAGCGCGCAGACCGCCAGCGCGGGGATGGCGTAGGCGGTCACCGGGATGTAGCCGGACTCCAGAGCGTTGTCGCGGGGATTGGCGCGGTCGTACCAGACGGCGACCCTCGACCCCACCGCGTGCCGGGCCAGGAACGCGTCGGCCTCATGCCGGGTGCCGAACTCCGCCTCGCTCTTGTGGAAGGTGACGTTCCGGCCGCGCCGGGTCGCGCCTTCGACGGGGAACGCGTACTGGACCGTCGCCTCGTAGACGACGCGGCGATTCCGCCGCCAGCCGCGTTCCGTGGCCCGGACCTCGCCGCCTTCGACGACGCCCTCGGCGCTCACCAACCTGGCGGCCCTCTGCTCGGCCAACCGGTCCTGGCGCGGCATCGCCCAGGCGAAGACCGCCGCGGCCACGGCGATGGCCAGCAGCAGGAGGATCGCGTAGCAGCGCTCCACCCGCCCCCAGAACGTCGCCGGGAGCGGCTTCAGCTCGAAGAGTCTCAGCCGGTGCCCGAGACGGCCTCGCTCTTCGGCCTGGCGAAGAGTCGCGCCCGCAGGTAGTCGCGGTTCAGGCGCGCGATGAACTCCAGCCGGATCTCCTTCGGGCAGGCCGTCTCGCACTCGCCGTGGTTCGTGCACGAGCCGAAGCCGGCCTGGTCCATGGCCGCCACCATCGCCATCACCCGCGACGAGCGCTCCGGCTGCCCCTGCGGCAGCAGGCCGAGGTGGGAGACCTTCGCCGAGGTGAAGAGCATCGCCGAGCCGTTCGGGCAGGCGGCCACGCAGGCGCCGCAGCCGATGCAGGCGGCGGCGTCCATCGAGAGTTCGGCGCTCTCCTTCGGCACCAGCAGGGCATTGCCGTCGGGTGCGCAGCCGGTCGGCGCGGTGACGAAGCCGCCGGCGGCGATGATCTGGTCCATTGCCCGGCGGTCGACGATCAGGTCCTTGAGCACCGGGAACGCCGCCGCCCGCCAGGGCTCGATGGTCAAGCTGTCGCCGTCCTGGAACTCGCGCAGGTGCAGCTGGCAGGCGGTCGTGGCGCGGCGCGGACCGTGCGGTACGCCGTTGATGACCATGCCGCAGGTGCCGCAGATGCCCTCTCGGCAGTCGTGGTCGAAGGCGATCGGGTCCTCGCCCTTGGCGATCAGCCCCTCGTTGACGACGTCGAGCATCTCCAGGAACGACATGTCGGTGTTGACGCCCGGCGCCTTGTAGGTCACGAACTTGCCCGGGGCGTCTTTGCTCTTCTGCCGCCAGACCTGGAGCGTCAGGTTGATGTTCTTGCCCCCACTCACTTGTAAGACCTCGTCTGGAGCTGGATGCTCTCGAAGGAGAGCGGCTCCACGTTTCGGATCGGGGCCTTCTCTTCTCCGGCGTACTCCCAGGCGGCGACGTGGCAGAAGCTCTCGTCGTCGCGGCGGGCCTCCCCGTCGGGCGTCTGCCACTCCTCCCGGAAGTGGCCGCCGCACGATTCGCGGCGCTCCAGCGCATCCAGGCACATCAGCTCGCCCAGCTCCAGGAAGTCGGCCACGCGGCCGGCCTTCTCCAGCGACTGGTTGATCTCCTCGTTGGCGCCCAGCACGGTCACGTCCTTCCAGAACTCCTCGCGCAGCGCCGGGATGAGCTGCAGCGCCTTCTTCAGGCCGGCCTCGTTGCGGGCCATGCCGCAGTACTCCCACATGATCTTGCCCAGCTCGCGGTGGAAGGTGTCCACAGTGCGCTTCCCCTTGATCGACAGAAACCGCTTCATGCGGGTGGCCACCGCGGCCTCGGCCTCCTTGAAGGCGGCGTGGGACGTGGTGACGCTGCCCGGCTTCTGCTGCGCCAGGTAGTTGCCGATCGTGTAGGGGAGCACGAAGTAGCCGTCGGCCAGGCCCTGCATCAGCGCGCTGGCCCCCAGGCGATTGGCGCCGTGGTCGGAGAAGTTCGCCTCGCCGGCCACGTGGAGCCCGGGGATGGTGGACATCAGGTTGTAGTCCACCCAGAGCCCGCCCATCGTGTAATGGCTGGCCGGGAAGATGCGCATCGGCACCTGGTACGGGTTCTCGGCGGTGATGCGCTCGTACATGTCGAAGAGGTTGCCGTAGCGCTCGCCGATGGTGGACGCGCCGAGGCGCTTGATGGCGTCGGAGAAGTCCAGGTAGACGCCGAGCCCGGACTCGCCGACTCCGCGCCCCTCGTCGCAGACCTGCTTGGCGGCGCGCGAGGCGATGTCGCGCGGGGCGAGGTTCCCGTAGCTCGGGTACTTCCTCTCCAGGTAGTAGTCGCGCTCCGCCTCGGGGATCTGGTCGGGCGCGCGCTTGTCTCCCTGCGTCTTGGGCACCCAGATGCGGCCGTCGTTGCGCAGCGACTCGGACATCAGGGTCAGTTTGCTCTGGTAGTCGCCGTGCACCGGGATGCAGGTGGGATGGATCTGCGTGTAGCAGGGGTTGCCGAAGGCCGCGCCTTTCTTGTAGGCGCGCCAGATCGCGGTGGCGTTGCAGCCCTTGGCGTAGGTGGCCAGATAGAAGACGTTGCCGTAGCCGCCGGTGGCCAGCACCACCGCGTCGGCCACCCAGGACTCGATCGCGCCGGTCACCATGTCGCGGGTGACCACGCCGCGGGCGCGCCCGTCGACCACCACCAGCTCCAGCATCTCGTGGCGCGGGTACATCTTCACCTTGCCGAGGCCGATCTGCCGTTCCAGCGCCTGGTAGGCGCCCAGCAGGAGCTGCTGGCCGGTCTGCCCGCGCGCGTAGAAGGTGCGGGAGACCTGGGCGCCCCCGAAGGAGCGGTTGGCCAGCGTGCCGCCGTACTCGCGCGCGAAGGGGACACCCTGCGCCACGCACTGGTCAATGATGTTCACCGAGACCTGCGCCAGGCGGTAGACGTTGGCCTCGCGGGCGCGGAAGTCGCCGCCCTTGACCGTGTCGTAGAAGAGGCGGTAGACCGAGTCGCCGTCGTTCTGGTAGTTCTTGGCGGCGTTGATGCCGCCCTGGGCGGCGATGGAGTGGGCGCGGCGCGGGCTGTCCTGATAGCAGAAGCAGGTGACGTCGTAGCCGAGCTCGGCCAGCGTCGCGGCGCCGGCGCCGCCGGCCAGGCCGGAGCCGATCACGATCACGCTGTACTTCCGCTTGTTGGCCGGGTTCACCAGCTTCATCTCGTAGCGGTGCTTGTCCCACTTCTTGTCGAGGGGACCGGACGGGACGTTCGATTTCAGTTCCATGTCCTGCCTATCTGATCCAGCCGACCAGTACGGCGACCGGCACGATCGCGAAGCCGAGGCAGACGACGAGCGTGAAGGCCGTGGCCAGGCGCTTGCGCCAGGGGTTGAAGCGCGGATGGCTCGCGCCCAGGGTCTGCAGCATGCTCCAGGTGCCGTGCCAGAGGTGGAGCGCCAGCGCGGCCATCGCCACCAGGTAGAAGAGCGCCACCCACAGTACCGAAAGGCCGCTGATGAGGTTGTGGTAGACGCGTCCCTCCTCGAACTGCGGATGGACGGTCCCGGTCGTCATGTGCAGGAGGTGGTAGACGATGAAGACCAGCAGGATCGGGCCGGTCACCTTCATGGCGCGCGAGGCCAGCGTCGCCTCCTGGTAGTCGGTCACCCGGTAGCCCTGCGGCCGAGCCCGGCGGTTCAGGTTGAAGAGCGAGACGAACGCCCAGATGTGCAGCGCCGTCGCCAGGAGCAGCCCGGCGCGCGCCACCCAGAGCGCCATGCCGTGACCCAGGTGGCGCAGCAGCGCGCCGTAGGCGTCCAGCGCGGCGCCGCCGTCCGGGGCGAAGGCCTGGAGGTTCCCGATCATGTGCCCGAGCACGAAGCCGCAGAGGATGACGCCGGTCACCGCCATCACGATCTTCTTGCCGATCGTGGTGGCGAAGAAGCCGACCTGGGCGGGTCCCGCCGCGGGCACCCCGGCGCGATTGGGCTCGGTCACCGGACTCAGCATGTCAGCTTCCCCACCAGCTCGGCGACCGAGTCGGACGACTTCTTCAAGGAAGCCAGCTCCTCCTCGGTGAGGTTCAGCTCGATGACCCTCTCGATGCCGTTCGCTCCCAGCACCACAGGCACTCCGACGAAGAGGCCGTGGATGCCGTACTCCCCTTCCAAGTAGGCCGCGCAGGGGAGGATCTTCTTCCGGTCGTTGAAGATGGCGTCCACCATCTCCACCGCCGCCGAGGACGGGGCGTAGTAGGCGGAACCGGTCTTCAGCAGGTTCACGATCTCGGCGCCGCCGTTGGCGGTGCGCTTGACGATCGCCTCGACCCGGTCCGCGGGCAGGAGCTCGGTGATCGGCACGCCGGCCACCGTGGAGTAGCGGGCCAGCGGCACCATCGTGTCGCCGTGGCCGCCCAGGACGGTTGCGTGGATGTTCTGCATCGAGACGCCGAGCTCCATGGCGATGAACGCGCGCATCCGGGCGCTGTCGAGGATGCCGGCCATGCCGATGACCTTGTTCTTCGGCTGCTTGCTGACCCGGCGGGCCACCTCGCACATGGCGTCGAGCGGGTTCGTCACCATGATGATGGTCAGGTCGCGCGAGTGGCGGGTGGCCTTGGCGACGATGTCGCCGACGATCTCCTCGTTCTTGCGCAGCAGGTCGTCGCGTGACATCCCCGGCTTCCTGGCCAGACCGGCGGTGACCACGCAGATCTGCGAGTCGGCGGTCTCCTCGAAGCTGTTCGAGCCGACGACCTTCATGTCGAAGCCTTCGACGGCTCCGGACTGGAACATGTCCAGGCCCTTGCCTTGGGGGACGCCTTCCAGGACGTCCACCATGACCACGTCGGCCAGCTGCTTCTCCGCGATGCGCTGGGCCACGGTGGCTCCCACGTTGCCGGCTCCCAAGACGGTCACTTTGCGTCGCATTCCACTGCCCTCACGAGTGTCGAGCCTAGCAGGACGCATCGAACGGCGTGAAGGGGCGCGGGATGGTGTGCTTGCATCACCGGGGCCATCGAATTGGTTGGTTCCGAGCAGGCCTCGCGCGGAACGGACGGGATGGTTCGTTCGTATATGCTGATGGGTGATGGGCGACTACAAGTCTCTGCCGGCCTGGAAACGCGGCATGGGCCTCGCCCATTCGATCTACGCCGCGGCCGAGGAGGCGGGCCTCAAGGGGACCGACGCCGGCATGCGGCTGCGCAAGACGGCCGTCTCCGTCCCGTCGCTGATCGGTGAGGCCTTCATGGATCTCGGACACCGGGAGCCGGAAGAGACGCTCTTCATGGCCGAGTCGCGCCTCTCCGAGCTGGAGAAGCTGCTGAACGAGAGCGGTTCGGTGGCGATCCCCCAGACCGACCGCGAGGACTTCCTCTCGGAAATCGAGCTGCTGCGTCAGGACTTAGACGAACTCCGGATGGCCAAGGCCGAGCGAAACTGAACGGCCGTTCTCTTGTCGTGAGGCGTCACGCGGGAGGGGCCGGGGGAACCCGGTAGGGGTTCGCCATCAACGCCGTACTAAGTGCTGGAGGGCGTCTGTCGGCGCGTACGCGTCGGTGAGCACCGGTAGGCCGGACTCCCTCAGCTCCCCCTCGTAGAGCCAGGCCCCCCATTCGGCGATCCCGGGGCGCTCCAGCTTCTTCGCCCATTCGGCCGCCCGCTCCCGGATCGTGGCGGGGTCGAGCCGGTCGTAGGAATGGGTCGCCATCAGCATGGCGGGGCCGGAGAAGAGCGGGTCTCCGCGCGAGAGCTCCTGCGAGAAGATGTAGACGCGCGGGAAGACCTTCCGCAGCGTCTTGGCGGCCGCCCAGAAGAGCGCGTTCTTGGAGCCCATCAGCTGGCCGGCCAGGTTCGCGGCCACAACGCCGTCGGGCGTGAGACGCTCGCGGCAGAGGCGGTGGAACTCCTCGGTCAAGAGGTGGAACGGCTGGCTGTCGGAGAAGAAGGCGTCCATCAGGATGACGTCCGCCTTCTCCGTCTGGTGCAGCAGCTCGCGCCGCCCGTCTCCCACCACGATCCGGTCGTTGGCGTCCGGGCTCAGCTCGAAGAAGCGTTCGGCGATCTTGACGACCTCCGGGTCGATCTCGATCGTCGTCACCGAGACGTCCGGTACCCGCCGGGCGAGCACCGTCGGGATCATGCCGGGGCCCATGCCGATGCAGACGATCCGCTTCGGCGGCGCTTGGCGCAGCGCCAGCGAGGTCAGGAGCCCGTCGATGTAGGTCGGCGGCGGGTTCTTGGTCTTGAGGTCTACCCAGCCCTGCAGCTGGTTGTCGAAGTACATCCCGCGCCGGGCGCCCAGGTCCACGACGCGGATGTGATGGTAGGCCGTCTCCTTCTCGTGGATGACCACGCCGTTCTGGGTGCGGACGGCGCCGGCCTCGGCATTCATCAGGTAGGCGGTGCCGGTGCCGGCCACGAGGACAACCCCGGCCAGCGCGCGCCCGACGGTGAGCGCCCCCGGCAGCAGCGCCGCCGCCACCAGCAGCGCGGCGCCGAGGCCGAACAGGATCGGGCGGGTCGCGAACGCCGGGATCAGCAGGAACGACATCGCGAAGGTGCCGAGGATGGAGCCCGCGGTGGAGACCGCCGAGAGGCGGCCGGTGGCGCTGCCGATGCTGGACAGGTCCCGGGCGGCCAGCCGCACCGCGAACGGGGTCGCCATGCCCATCAGCACGCTGGGCGGCGCGAAGAGCACGAGGGCGGCCAGGAGGGAGCGGAAGCGGTCGGGCACCGGCGCCGCCGCGCAGGCGGTCAGGAGCGCGCTCGGCTCGTAGAAGAGGAGCCAGAGAAGGCAGCCGGCGGCGGCCAGGAACAGCGCCAGCAGGGCCGGGTCGGGGCGCCGGTCGGCGATGCGGCCGCCCAGCGCATAGCCGACCGACAGGGAGGCCAGGAACGTGGTGATCAGCGCGCCCCAGACGAAGATGGACGTCCCGAAGACGGGTGCGAGGACGCGGCTCCCCACGATCTCGAGCCCCATGAGGGCGGCGCCCGACAGGAAGACCGCGCCGTCCAGTCGGCGCATTCATTAATGATACAGAGCAGTTGACGCGTCCCGCCGCTTGCGGCTAGGGTGCGGGCACGCCGATCTGGAAGGAGCACCGATGACTTTGACGACTCCGCGCAGACTCCTGGCCGGTTTCCTCGTCGTCGCCGCGCTCACGGGGAGCACCGTGCTCCATGCGCAGCAGACCGCTTCGACGGCTCCCCCGGCGACGACGTCCTCGGCGGTGACCACGTCGTCGTCGGCTACGACCACCTCCTCGGCGGCGCCGGCCCCCGCTCAGCCGGTGGTCACCACCAGCGCTCCCGAGGCCACCACCTCATCGGCACCGCCGGCAGCGGAGGTCGCGGCCCCGGTGACCGCGGCCGTGGCGACGCCGGTGACCGCCGCTCCGGTCGAGACCACGCAGCCGGCCCCCGCAGGCGCTTCCCGGACGACCACGATCGTCATCGGCCTCATCGTGCTGCTGCTCCTGATCGTCCTGGTGATCCTGGGAACCAAGAAGCAAGAGCCTTAGAGCTTCCGGTATCCTGCGGGGCAGGAAACTCACTACGGTGACCTCCCGGAGCTACGCGGCACTTCTCCTCCTGGCGCTCGGCGCGGTCACCTCGCCGGCGCCCGCCCAGACGTTCACGCCCAAGCTGCGCGAGAACCTCCTCCTCCTCAACTACATGGTGTCGGACTGCCCCAACGCGCAGCAGATCCTGCACGTCCCCGAGGCCGTCAAGACGATCCAGGTGCCGGCGTTCACCTGCCCCGACGGCAGCACGATCTCCGGCTCGATCCAGATCGACGTCCCGTCGCAGCAGCTCAAGGGCACGCTCGACGCCGGCGGCAAGACGCTGACGCTCGACGCGCCGGTGAAGACCAAGCTCAAGATCGACCTGGTCTGGCGCACCAGCTCCATCTCCGGCGCCCCCTACAACAACCGCCTGGCCGTGCAGACGACGTTCGGGGACCAGTCGGACCCGAACCAGACCTGCACCGGCATCGACCCCAAGAACGGCCTCTCCGGAGCCCAGACCAGCTTCTCGGCGACCGCCGAGTGCACCTTCGCCAAGATCGGCTACGGCATCGTCACCGCAGAAGAGGCCGACCCGGTACTCGGCGTGCCGGCCGGCCCGACCTCGTTCTTCACGTCCACCTCGCGCCTCGACGTGCGCGCCACCATGGACGACATCGCCACCTTCTCCGGCTCGCCGTTCCAGCTGGCGATGGTCAGCTACTTCAACGTCCTGAACATGGACGAGAAGTACGCCATGGCCCCGTCGCAGCTGGAGATCAACATCAACGGCGCCAGCAGCGACGGCGGTGTCCCGACGCTGGCGTTCCTCAAGAACGGCACCCGCGACCCGGACCTGGCCATCTCCAACATCCGCCAGCTCGAGCCGGGCAAGCTGAAGGCGAACCTCGACGTGGCGCTCGGCGCGACGCCGGGCCCGCGCACCCTGGAGATCACGCCGGCCGCCCCGGGCGCGCAGAAGCAGACGCTCGACAACGCGCTGAACGTCCTGGACACCCACCTCGAGCTGTCCCAGGGGACGCGCTTCGAGCCTGACCTTCAGCGCATCGCCAACCACCCCACCGTGGTGCGCGCATTCCTGAAGAACAACTCCCCCACCGCCGCGCCCACCGGGCTGACCGGGCTCCTCTACGTCTTCAAGGAGGACGGCTCGCAGATCACCGGCTCGCCGTTCAGCGCGACCGTGCCCGGCAACCGCCCGCCGCTCGACAACTTGCTGGACGTGCGAAACGCCTACACCAACGATGACAAGTTCTTCCTGCGCGACTCGCTGAACTTCTACTTCAGCGAGCCGGCGCTGGTGCCCGGCGCCGCCTCCTCACTGCCGGCCGGCACCTACACGCTGGCGTTCGCGATCGACCCCAAGGATCCGACCAAGGCTCCGGCCCGGGTGACCGGCGTCAGCCACGACAGCCTGAAGACGCGGCGCGACTTCAACCTCCTGGACGAGCCGCGCACCTATCCGTTCGCGTCGACTCGGTCGTTCAAGATCCTCACCCTCTTCGACAAGCGGCTGGCCGACAAGGCCAAGACCGCGCTCAAGAGCACCCTGCATCTGGCGCAGGAGTACCTGCGCGCCGCCTATCCGGTCGACGGCACGCGGATCGTGTACAGCGAGCAGCAGACCGACATCAACGTGGACGACTTCCAGACCCAGCGCCTGACCGGCAGCTGGGGGAAGCGCGTCAACGGATACCTGAGCTGGCTGCTGGCCTTCGTGAACCGCAACGCCGCGGAGTCGGGCGGCGAGACCTACGACCGCCTGCTCTTCGTGACGAACTCCGGCTCGGCGTTCCAGATGCTCGGCAACGGCACGACCGGCCTGGCCAACACCGACACCTTCGACACCGCCGTCGTCTCCGGCGACGTCACCGGCACCATCGCCCACGAGATCGGCCACACGTTCGGGCTCGGCGAGACCTACTGCGGCTTCGGCTGCTCGAACTACATCTTCAACGTCTACTCGACCTGCTACACCGCCCGCGTCAACTGCGTCCGCGACGACGCGATCTCTGAAGGGGAGACCAAGGGCAACCGCGTGGAGGACGGGGCGGTGCGCCTCTTCCACCTGGTCGGGTCCCCGGCGTACACCGGGATCGGCGCCTCGGCGTCGGTGGCCGCGAGCGGCGGGCCCAGCGGCTTCACGCTGCGCTTCCAGCGCATCGACCTCATGGGCGGCACCAACGAGGACAACGACCGCTGGCCCGACCTCCTGGAGTGGAACTACCTCTACGGCAAGCTGCGCGCCGGCTCGTTCGAGCGAGAGCCGATGTCGGTACCCGACCCGCTGGCCGGGGAGCTCCTCACCGTGCGGGGCGTGGTGACCACCGCCGACGCCGTCACGCTGATCAGCGTCCTGAAGACGACGATCGCCGCGCCCACCTCGGCCGACGGGAGTGACTATGTGCTGGAGCTCCTGGACGGCGCCGGAGCGGTGCTTTCCAGCAAGGGGTTCGCGGTCAGCTTCGTGCAGCCCGACGTCGGCCTCACCACCGAGGCCGGCTTCGTGGTGGCCGCGCCGTTCCCGGCCGGCGCCACGCAGTTCCGCATCCGCCACGGATCGAAGGCACTGGTCACCCGGGCGCTGTCCGCCAGCCCGCCGACGGTGCAGGTCACCGCGCCCACCGGCGGTACCGTCAGTGGCACCACCACGATCTCCTGGACCGCGAACGACCCGGACGGCAATGCGCTGACCTACTCGCTCTACTACCTGCGCGACGGCACGAACCCGGCGCCGATCGTCGTCAACCTCACCGCCACCAGCTACTCCTGGAACACCGCCGGCTACGGCGGCGGCGCCAGCGCCCGCATCCTGGTGGTGGCGACCGACGGCACCTTCGAGACCAAGGCGCGCTCGAACCCCTTCAACGTGGCCAAGGGGACGCCCACGGTGGCGTTCCTCTCCCCCACCGACGGCTCGGCGCTGCCGGCGGCGACCGACGTCACCCTGTCGGGCGGCGGCAGCGACCCGGAGGACGGCTCGCTGCCCGCCGGCGCGCTCTCGTTCCGCTCCAGCCGCGACGGCAACCTCGGGACCGGCAACACCGTGAAGGTGCGGCTCTCCGAGGGAGCGCACGCGCTGACGCTGCGCGGCGTGGACGTGGACGGCAACGCCTCCGAGGCCTCCATCAACGTGACCGTGGGGAACGCCGCCAACGTGCCGGTGCTCGGGGCGGTCGTCCCGCAGTCGGCGCCGGCGGGCTCCGACGTCACGCTCTTCGGCGCGCACCTCGACCTCTCCGGCCGCACGGTGCGCTTCGGCGACCTGACCGCGACCGTCAAGAGCGGCACGGCCTCGCAGCTGGTGGTCACGGTGCCGGCCGTCGCGCCCGCCGGACCGACCACGATCACCGTCACCGCCGGCGGCTTCACCACCCAGCCGGTGAGCTTCACCGTCACCTACGGCAAGCCGCACCTCGACGCGCTGGACCCGGCGTCCGGCCCGCCCGGGACGCCGGTGATCCTGCGCGGCACCGAGTTCGACCCGAACGCCACCGCCAACACCGTGACGTTCGGCTCGGCGGCGGCCACGGTCCTGTCCGGCAGCGCGACCGGCCTGGTGGTCTCGGTGCCGCAGCTCGGCGCCGGCACCGTGAACGTCACCGTCTCGAGCTCACGCGGCGCCAGCAATGCGCTGCCCTTCCAGGTGACCACCGGAACACCGGCCACGCCGGTACAGCTGACCTCGCTCTCCCCCTCGTCGGGCCCCACCGGCACCACGATCACCATCCAGGGCTCGGGGTTCAGCAGCAACAAGGATCAGGATTTCGTACTGATAGGCGGCCGGCAGGCCACGGTCGGGACCGCGACCGCGACGACGCTGACCGTCACGGTCCCCGCCGGGCTGCCGAACGGCGCCGCGGCCGTGGTCGTCACCGTGAACGGCTTCCCCAGCAACCCCCTCACCTTCACGGTGGGCGGCTCGACGTCCGCTCCGCGGCTCACCGTCTCGGCCAGCAGCCTCGACTTCGGCTCGGTGGCGCCCGGGCAGAGCGCCGACCGCACGCTGACGCTCACCAACAGCGGCACCGCGGCGCTCAGCGTCTCGTCGCTGACCAGCAGCAACGCGCGGTTCAGCGTCGTCTCGCCGGCCACGCCGATCAACCTGGCGGTCAACGGCTCACAGCCGGTCACGCTGCGCTTCTCCCCCACGGCCTCCGGCGCGCAGAGCGGGACGCTCACGATCGCCAGCAACGACCCGGCCTCGCCGGCCACGGTCTCGCTCAGCGGCACCGGCACCAGCTCCGGCGGCGGCGGCACCGAGGAGCTCAAGACCGACGACGGCAGCGCCGAGGTCGTCACCGCCGACGACTTCCTGATGATGGTCAACCGGCTGACGCCGTCCACCTATCCGGCCACGCTCCAGAAGGTGCGCATCTACGCGCAGGAGCTGGCCGGCTCGCCGAGCCCGGTGGGCTCCTACATCTACCTCGTCGCCTTCACCGACCCGGCGGGCGCCGGCCAGCCTCCCGCCAACCCGAACTACGTGTTCGAAGCCGACGTCCCCGTCCCCAGCTTTCCGGCCTCGGGAGGCTTCATCGACTTCGACGTCGAGCAGCTCAGCGCGCTCTCCAGGAGAGCTCCGCTGGCCGCGCCGACTCTCGCCTCCGGCGACTTCTACGTCGGCTACGAGATGTTCTTCGTCGAGGACGGCACCGGCTTCCTGTGCGACTCCAGCGGGCCGCAGCAGGGGCGCGCGTTCTACTCCTACGACGACGGCTTCACGTTCCAGAAGCTGGGCGGCCTGAGCGTCCGCGGGCAGGTCGTCCCGGTCAACCCGATGATCCGCGCGGTCGTCAGCGGCGGCTCGCTGCCGGCGAACTCCCTGCTCCTCGCCGACCGCAAGGTCTCGGTGACGGCGACCTGGAAGAGCCAGTACACCGGGCAGGGCGGGCAGGCGATCCCCTCGCCGCAGAAGAACGAGTTCGGCTTCTTCTACTTCGACAACCCGAACAACCCCGAGCTCTTCGTCAAGGTCCTCAACTTCGGGAGCACCTACGCCATCTTCTTCGCCGCGCTGACCGACTACGAGCTGCACGTCACCTTCACCGCGCTGGCGACCGGGCAGAGCATCACCTTCGACAAGGCACCCGGGCCTCCCAGCGGCGACAACGACAGCACCCGGCTGAAGACCAGCTCAGGACGTGAGCCGCTGGTCGCCCCTACGGCTCCGTCCGGCGAGGTGCTGCGCACCAAGGTCGCCCCACGCCTGCTGACGAACCCCGCCGCCGAAGCCGCCGAGCCGCTGGCCGCCGCCAACGACCTGATGCTCTCGTCAGGGCGCGTGAAGGTGCAGGTCACCTGGAAGAGCCAGTACTCCGGGCAAGGAGGCTCGGCGCTGGTGATCCCGCAGAAGGACGAATACGGCTACTTCTACTTCACCGACCCCAACAACCCGGAGATCTTCGTGAAGGTGCTGGACTTCGGCGCCAAGTACGCCGTGCTGGCGGCCGGGCTCACCGACTACGAGTTTCACGTCACCTTCACGGTTCTGCGCACCGGCCAGACGCTCACCTTCGACCGGCCGGCCGGCGGCAAGAACGGCTTCGCAGACTCGACGACCCTGGTGAAGTAGGCCCCGAAGCCCCGCCTATCTCTTGCGGGCGTAGCTGACTTCGAGCGTCTTGAACTGCTTGCCGTCGGGTCCCGTCATCCACATCTCGAACCGGCGGTGGTCGTCGTCCTCGAGGGTGGTCACGCCCTTGACCTTGACGCTGCCGTTGGCGCTCGACGGGTCGACCATGGTGCCGGTCTGGGTGATCACCTTGCCGGACTTGTCGGCGGGCCCCTTCATCATCAGCATGCCGGTACCCATCGAGTCGACCCAGAACGTCTGATACTGCTTGAGCTTGTTGTCGTAGCCGGTGACCCCGAAGCCCTCGAACGGCTGTCCCGTCATCTTGCCGGTGAACTTCTCGCTGATGTAGCGATCGCCCAGCATCGACGACACCTCGGACGTCCCGTCGCTCTCCTCGGGCTGCGGCTTCTTCGGGTCCATCCAGCTCTTGGTCTTCGTCGTCCAGGAGCCCGCCCCCTTCACCAGGACCTTGTGAGGATCGCCCGGCGTCGCGTACGCCTGCCAGGCCCTCATCATCTCTTCCTCGCTCGGCTTCTTGGCGGCTGATTTCGACGCTTCGGCCTTGGGTTTGTCGGCCTTGGCCGCCGCCTTCTCCTGTCCATGGAGCGGCAGCGCGGCGAGGAGCATGGGAAGAAGGATACGGACGGGGGTCTTGCGAACCAGGTTCATACGTCCCTCCGTTCGCGATCCTATCGCTAGGCGGCCCGGAGCCCCTCTTCCGCCGCCGCCGCGATCTCGTCCAGCTTCGTCGCCAGCGCATCCGGATTCGCCGCGTCGTCGGCAACGTCGCCGAGCGGGGCGACGCGTGCCTTCGCCTCGGCGACGACCCTGGCGAGCTCGCGCCAGGCGGTGGGACGGTCCTCACCCGGGTCCAGCGCGGCGGTCGCCCAGGTCGTCAGATGCACACAGGCGGCGTGCAGCCGGGCCGCGTCGGCCTTGCGGTCGGCCGGCACGTCGCGCATGAGCAGGTAGGCCGCGTGCTGCGCGCTCATCGTCGCCTGGTAGAGCGGGTGGCCCACGATCTCGGGGCGCGGGGAGATCTTCGGCATATCCGGAGTCTAAGACGGCTTCACACCACCCAAGCCACGCCGACGGCGAGGATGTCCACATGGGTCTTGGCGGGGACGACCTCGACGCTCTCGAAACGGTCGGGATCGGCCGGCGTCAGCTGCGACTCGAGCTCCTGGACCTCGGCGCGCAGGGTCTCGACCTTGGACTCGGCCGCGTTCTCCATGCGGCGCTTCCCCAGGACCGTGCCTACCTTGCCCACGCGCAGCGATTTCTTCCTGCCCAGGAATCCGCCGAGGACGTCCATCGCCGCGCCGGCCATGCTGGCGTAGGTCTCGAGCTGCCGGTTCTTCTCCTGCGCCTCGGCGGCGGCCAGCGCCTGCCTCTTGCGATCCAGCTTCTCCAGGAGCGCCCGCGGAGCGTTGCCGCCGGTGGCCAGTCGCGCCGCGAAGGCCTGGCGCTCTTCCCCCGGGCCCGAGAGCGCGCCGGTGACCGGATCGCGCAGCAGCGTCACCGCCAGCTTGTCGGGCAGGCGGTCGCGCACCGCCTTCTCCACGGCCGCCACCGAGCGCGCGCCCAGCCAGCCGGGCAGGCTCTCGTAGCGCAGCGGCCGCCGAGGCGCCTCCGCCAGGAGCTGGTCGGCCGCGATGGAGTCGGACTCCTCTTCCAGCGCGGCGCCCGGAGAGTCGACGTTCAGGGAGAAGAGCTTCACCCCCTCCGACTCGGCGGCGATCGACTTGCCGACCCGGTAGCGCACCGCGTAGCGGACGAAGAGCTGCGGAGCGGCGATCTCGGCGTGGCGCTTCTCGACCCATCGCGCCGACCAGCTGCCCGGCAGCGGCGGCGGCCCACCGGCGGGTGCCTCCCGAGCGCCGGCCGCCGGGGCGGCCGAGGCGGCCACCGCCGCCGCGCCGGTGAGCGACGAGGCCTTCAGGATCTCCTCGCGGGTCATCGGCCCGCGCAGGTAGCTCATCGCCCAGCGCGTCTCCATCAGCTCGGGCGCCTTGCGGTGCACGTCGTGCAGCAGGAAGACGCGCTTCCTCGTCTTGTCCAGCAGCCGCAGCGCCTCGTCGCTACCGGAGGCGGCCCGCAGCCCTTCCTCGAGGCGCAGGCGGTCGCGCTCGGCCTGCAGCGTGCCGATGAACCAGCAGCCGCAGTTCGCCAGCCCCTTGTAGTCGAGGTCGACCGGGTTCTGGGTGGCCAGCAGCACCCCGACGCCGAACGCGCGCGCCTGCTTCAGCAGGGTCAGCAGCGGCTTCTTGGTGGGCGGGTTCTCGGTCGGCGGGAAGAAGCCGAAGATCTCGTCGATGTAGACCAGCGCCGCCAGCGAGGAGCGGCCCGGGCGCGTCCGCATCCAGGCCTTCACCCGCGAGAGGAGCGTCGCCACCACGAAGAGCCGCTCGGCGTCGCCGAGGTGGGCGATGGAGACGATCGAGAGGCGCGTCTTGCCGGAGCGGGCGCCGCCCAGCATCGCGTCGAGGTCGAGCGGCACGCCGCTCCGGAAGGAGGCGCTGGCCGGCGAGGCCAGCAGGTTGTTGAGCGCGAAGACCAGCTCCTGCCGCTCCTTCGACGGGTAGAAGCTCTCCAGCGGCAGCGCGCCGACCTTGGAGAACGGCGGCGCGGCGACGATCCCCACCAGTCCTTCGAGGCTGGCGCTCCCGCTGCTTTCCCACAGCGCGTCCACCGCCATCGACAGGAGGATGAACTCGCGCGAGCGGACCGGGTCGGCCTCGATGCCGGCGAGGCCCAGCACCCCTTGCACGAACGCGGCGCGCACGTCGCCGTGGTCCTCCTCGTCGCCGCTGGTCGGCTTGGGGCAGCTCCCCAGGAGGTCGAGCGGCACGCCGGCTTTGGAGCCCGGCGTGTAGAGGACCGCCTCGCGCGAGGAGGCCAGCGCCGCCACGTCGGCAGCGCCCAGCCCCCAGCCGGCCAGGCCATCGCTCCAGCGTTTGGCCTCCCCCTCGGCGGTGGCTCCGGAGCTGGCGTCGATCCAGGGCGCGAACTCCTCGGGCGAGAGCGCCGGGAAGTCCAGCAGCAGGTTGCCGAGGTCCCCCTTCGGGTCGATGGCCAGGACCGGCACGCCCTTCCGCAGCAGCTCCTCCATGACGACGATGCCGAGCGCGGTCTTGCCGCTGCCGGTCATGCCGACGATGAGGCCGTGCGTCGTCAGGTCCGACGGGTCGAGCAGCAGCGGCCCGGCGCCGGTCTTACCGCTCTTCGGGTCGACGCCCCGTCCCAGGAACAGCCCCTCAGCCATCGCTCACCTCGCAACGTGATAATGGCCCAATGCCCGATACCCCCGCCATCCGCGTCAGCATGATGCCGCGAGACACCAACGCCTACGGCACGATCTTCGGCGGCGTGCTGCTGGCCTACATCGACCAGGCCGGGGCGGTGGCGACCCGCCCGTTCTGCGACCTGGTGGTCACCGTGAAGATGACCGAGGTCGTCTTCCACGAGCCGGTCTTCGTGGGCGACCTGGTGAGCTTCTACTCCGAGGTGAAGCGGTTCGGCCGCACCTCGATCACCGTCCACGTGGTCGTCGAGGCGGAGCGCTGGCGCACGCCCGGGACGCGGGTGAAGGTGACCGAGGCCGAGATCGTCTACGTCAACGTGGACGAGAGCCGCAAGCCGGTTCCGATCCGGCGAGCGGACGAGGAACGTCGAAACGGAGACGATCGCTAGCTGCGAGCCTCAGGCAGAATGTTCTGGTTCGACCGGAACAGATTCGCCGGGTCGTACTGCGCCTTGACGCGAGTCAGGCGGGGATAGTTCACCCCGTAGACTTCCCGGATTCGCTCCGGGGTGCTGGGCGCGAGGTAGTTCACATAGGCGCGCCGCGCCCAGGGCCGCAGCGCAGAGCCGTACTCCGCAACCCATTGCACAGCAGCGTCGCGATCCTGGATTCGGCTCCACTCGGCTGACAGCAAACAGCTCAGTCCCGTGCCCCGCAGCGGGTACGCGGTGTCGGTCATCACGACACGTGACGCAACGCCGTTGGAGAGGCCCATCAGCATCGAGCCGACGCCCCGCGCGGCGACGGCCGCGCGCGCCAGCACGTCCACGACGTCACCGGTCATCCCCTCCAGAAACGCACCGTCAACGGCCAGCGAGGTGGCCGTCCATACCTCCCCTTGGGGGTCCGGCATGGAGCTCTCCATCAGAGGATCAATGGACCGAAACGCGGCTCTCCAAGTCGCGAGATAGGCGGTGGCCGCGGCCGCATCGCCGTAGAATCCGCAACGCGTAGAAGCGCCGGTCTCCGGATTCACGAAGAACCCCGCGCGGACCTCGTCCGGGGTCTCCCGCACAAGCTCGCCGAAGCTCCGCATTGCGCCGGCGATGTCCTTCCAGCCGAAGTGGAAGGTGGTGGCATGGAAGGTCCGCACGGCGTGCAGTCGAAAATCCAGCCGCGTGACGACACCAAAGTTGCCGCCGCCGCCGCGGATCGCCCAGAACAGATCCTCGTTCCGGCCGGGCCCGAGCTCCAGTACCTCGCCGTCGGCGGTCACGAGCTGAGCCCCGATGACATTGTCGCAAGCCGTACCGAAGAGACCGCGCGCAGCCGTATCACCACCGGCCAGCGCCAGGCCCGCGACGCCCACGTCACCACAGGCGCCCATCGGCGTGGCGAGCCCAACGGCCAGCGTTGCGGTGAGAAGATCCTTGATCCGCGTTCCGCCTCCAACCGACGCGACACGGCTGTCCGGATCAACTCTGACGGTCTTGAACGCAGCGAGGTCGATCTGCAGCGCGCCATCGGCGACCCCGAATCCGGCGTAGCTGTGCCCACCGCCGCGTATCGCGACAGGAATGCTGTACCTCCGCGCGAACTCCACGCATCGCCGCACGTCGTCAACGTCCGCGCAGCGCGCCATGGCGAGCGGGCGACGATCGTAGGCGAGATTCCAGACTTTCCTCGCCTCGTCGAACAGTGGCGACCGGTTCCGAAGAAAACGCCCACGGATCTTTCGGGCAAGATCGTCGAAGTCGGCCGACGCCCCAGTCGGCAGCGAGGCAATCCGACTACCGTCGCGCACGCAGGCGCCCAGCGCGACGGTGCCCGCGGTGGCGATCCCGGCGCGGATGAGGTCCCGCCGGCTCCAGCCAGGGAACCCGTTGGGATGCATCGTCATCGGCAGTGCTCCATGACGAGATCGGTTCGTTGCCTAACCCTGGAGTCAGCCGCGAGCGAAGCGAGCCGGCCGCAACGACGCGCTATGTGGCCGGCCTCTCGCGCCTCCCAGGGCGCTCATAGCTCTGCCAGTTCAACTCTGCAGCGCTGCTCGCACGGCCCCGACGACGTCGTCACCGGAGGGCCAAGGACGATTCACGAGTTTCGCAAGTATTCCGCCCTTGCGGGAAATGACAGATCTACCACCGACCATGACATCGAACTGACCAAAGCGTCCCTTCTCGAGGGTGACGGGTATGCCTAGCGTGGTTTGGATCTGCGCAGCGAAACTCGCCGCGTGCGACGCCGTGGTACCTCAAGTCGCGCAGTAGACAATTCGAACAGCCATGCATTGCAGTATACCTCTCAGGCCTTGCTGGTCGAACACATTCGCCGAGAGATGCATAGGAGCTGGAGCCAGGTCCTTCGGCCCGACAGTACACCGAAGGCGTTCCTGTCCTACTTGGAATGCACCTTTGCCGGGCTGCTGGCGGCGTCTGTTAGGCGACACGGCACAGGCCCTGATCTACGCATGGTCAGTGCCCGCACGTCGCAATACAAGTACGCCCAGACAGTAGGGCATGGACCACGGCACGGCAGGAATGCCGACAATGAATCCCGGGCGCGTAAACCGAGGCGCAGGATCGGCGCCCGGGACCGGACACGACACTCCCCGCAGAAACAGAAGCGTTACTGCGATCAGGTTGAGCGCAACGTAAGCTCGGGAGGCATTCTTGCCGACCCAGCCAGCTCTGCCGAGGGCGAGAGCAAGCGCCGTCGTAGCGAAGTAGGCAAGCACGCTGGCAGCGAACAGTAGAGCATCGAACGCGTTGTTCATCGAGGCGAGCGCCGGTCCGACCTCTCCGTTAGCGACCTACGGTTGCGCTGCTGTCTCCGGTGTTGCATTGCTATCTTGATGTGAATTGACGTGGGCTATTGTTGTCGTCGCGGAACACGTTCGAGACGCGATGGATCGTTCGCTCCTCGGACGCGACAACGACGCGTTGGTCAGTCCCACCCTGAACCTGGTCACGCCCGGGTGTTCTCCACCAGCGTGGCAATCTGGACGAATTCGACGGTCGGGCGCACACCGTAGAGAGCGGTTACGAACTCAAGAAGCTCCTCGCTGAAGAACGCCTTAGCTGCGTCCTCTGAGTCCCACACGTAGAAGTTTGTGGCCTCACGCTTTGCGGCGTTGAGCGTGAAAGCCTTTGAGCGTAGTCCTGGCATTCCCTCAAACTTTGCCCGTGCGGTCTCAGCAATCTTCCGCAAGGCTTGCTCGTTGAAACTGTCTCCGTAGCGGAAAGTCACGAATACTCCGATCATGTCGCCCTCCTTTCGACCCCGCTGTTAGGGTCACCAGGTGATTGCCGTGAGCCCGATTCGAGACGGCGTTAGTGATTATTCGTCCGGTCTAACATTGGATTATCCGGGAAGACGCGGAAAGCGTGCGTATCGTCCTCCAGGATAAGTCGTCGCCAAGGGGATGACTACGCTCCTGGATCGAATAGACGTAGCTCGCCCGTTCCCCGGCTGGGCATCGACCTTGCGGAAGCAATCATGGAGGGTTGCCCATGATCCGCAAGCTGAAGTCCGGTGAGTACCGCCTCTATTCGCGGAAGGCCGACGCGAAGACCGGCAAGCGCCGCAACCTCGGCACCTTCAAGAGCCGTGAGGCAGCGCTGAAGCACGAACGCGAGGTCCAGTTCTTCAAGCGGCGCGGCTAGCGCTCTTCCTGCGCGACGCTGTCTCCGTGAGGAGTGCCCTCAGCGCAACGCGCCGCGCTCCGGAGCCAGGCGGAACGGCGTGCGCCCGGCGGTGAGCACCCGGATGCCCTTCGAGTAGGCGCTGTCGGTCACCCAGATCGCGCCGTCGGCGGCGACGGTGATGCCCTGGAAGTTACCGTCGGGCGGGGGCGTCAGGTCGCTCGGGTCGCGGATCTCGTCCGGTGTCGGGGCGACGTCGAGCTCGGTGACGCTGCCGGCGGTCGTGATGCGGCCGATCTTCTTGAGGTTGCCGAGCGTGAACCAGAGCGCGCCGTCGGGCCCGGCCACGATGCCGCGCGGTCCGCTCTTCGGCGTGGGGATCGGGTACTCGGTGACCACGCCGGTGGTGGTGATGCGGCCGATCTGGCCGGCAGTGATCTCGGTGAACCAGATCGCTCCGTCGGGACCGGTGGCAAGACGGTAGGGGCCGCTGGCCGTCGGCAGCGGGTAGTCGATGAAGATCCCGCCGGTCGTCACCCGCCCGATGTGGCCTGCGTTCGACGCGAACCAGAGTGCCCCGTCCGGACCGGCGGTGATGCCCGTCGGGAAGTTGCCGCTCCCGGGGATCTCGAACTCGGTGATCTGCCCGGCCGGCGTGACCCTGGCCACGCGGCGCCCGAGCTGCTCGGTGAACCACATGTTGCCGTCCGGGCCGCGGGTGATCGCGGTGGGCCGGCTGTCGGGCGTCGGCGTCGGCCACTCGGTGACCTCGCCGGTCGAAGGCACCAGCCGCCCGACGGTGCTTGCCAGCACCGTCGTGAACCAGATGCTGCCGTCGCCGGCGACCGCGACCCCCGAGACCCGCGGCGACGAGCTCCTCACCGAGTAGTGCTCGACGTGGCCGCGGAAGAAGCGGCCGATGGCCTCGCCGAACTCCTCCGCGAACCAGACCGAGCCGTCGGGCGACGCGGCGGCCTCCAGCGGCCGGGTCCCCGACCCCAGGGAGAACTTCTCGATCCGGGGCTGGGCGGCCAGGGCGACCGGGGTGAGCAGGAGCAGAAGCACGGAGCGAGAGAGGAAGGGAGAGCTGACCATGCCTCCCTTATACGACAGGCAGGGCGTCCTCCTCTAGGACCTCTCTCACTCCTTGCAGGTCAAACCTATTTCAGCTTGGCGATCTCCTTGTTGATGCGCGCCTTCTGGTCCTCGGCGGCGACCATCGAGAGCGCCTTCTCGTAGTGGGTGAGCGCCTGCTTCTTCTCGCCCTTCTTCGCGTACCCCTCGGCCAGGCTGTCCCAGCAGTTCCAGGACTCGGGGTGGTCCTTCACGTTCTTCTGGAACATCGCCAGCGCGTCGTCGACCTTCCCCTGCCCGAGCAGGTTGTAGCCGAGGAGGTTGATGTCGTTCTCGGTGGCCACCTTCAGCGACTCGTCGCGCAGCTGCGCGGCCAGCTTGGTGTCCCCCTTCTTCTCGACCAGGTTCGCCTTGGTGCGGAGGTTGTTGAAGTTCCTGTTCATCTGGACCGAGCGGTCGGCCCAGGTCATCGCCTCGTCCAGGTTGACCCCGGTGCGCGCGCAGTAGGCGGCCGCCTGGTTCCAGCCCTGCCAGGCGAAGCGCGCCAGGCCGCGCAGGTCCTCGCGCAGCGCCGCCACCACCACCTGCGGGGTGTCCACCTCGACCGTGAACGGCACCATCAGCTTCTCCCAGCGGAGCTGCACCTCGACGCCGTTGTCAGTCGGGTTCTCGAAGGTATAGGCGAGCCGCTCCTGGTGCTCGGCCGGCTTCGGCGTGACCTTCACCCGCAGCGCGTCCTCCTTCTGGTCGTAGGAGAAGCTGCCCCAGGCCTTGGCCTCCTTGCTGAAGATGAGCGTCCACTCGCCGGCGGTGGGGATGGCGTGGAGGCCGTAGTTGCCGGCCGGAAGCGGCTGGCCGTTGACCTTGACGTCGCTGGTGATCGTGAGCGTGGTGTTCTCGTTGGCGCCGACGCGCCAGACGTCGTTGTAGGGGACCAGCTCGCCCCACACCTTCCGCTTGTTCACCGCCGGCCGGTTGTAGGTGATCGTCAGGTCGGTCACTCCGACGGTCTGGCTGACGGTGGCGCGCGGGCTGGCCTGCGGCACCTTGAGCGGCGCGAACGCCTGGGCGAAGGCCGGCGCCGCGGCCAGCAGCGGCAGCGCGGCGGCCACGAGGACGGAAGCTCGTGTCGTCTTCATCGGGTACACCTCCCATGGGCGCGGAGAACCGCGCACCTCTTTCGGATGAACGTCCTCATTACCTACGGCCTGCGGCGCCCCGGGTTTCGGACATCTGTCCGCTTTGCCCGGACGCCTGTCACGCCCGGACGCCTGAAAACCCGCTGAATCAGCCATTTCCCGGCTGGCAACGCCCTTGCGAAAGGGGCGCTCGGAGGAGCACCGCATGATCCCGAGCCTTTCCGCGATGGACAAGCCTGTCGAGAGGCCGAAGGGGCTTGCCCGGCGGACGGTCTTCGCGTTGATCGGAGGCGGTCTGGCCCTCCTCGGCTTCGCGTTCGCCGTCCCGACGATGCGCCGCTGGTCGCGCGCCGAGCGCTCGGTCTCGTCGGCGCAGGTGCGCATCGCCCCGGTCACCCGCGGCACCCTGGTGCGCGACGCCTCGGCCCAGGGGAAGGTCGTCGCCGCCCTGCACCCCACGCTCTTCAGCCCGTCGCAGGGCATCGTCACGCTGCTGGTGAAGGCCGGCGCCAACGTCAAGAAGGGCGAGGTGCTGGCCCGCATCGACAGCCCCGAGCTCAAGAGCCGTCTGTTCCAGGAGCGCTCCAGCGGCCAGCAGCTCCAGTCCTCCCTGCTCCGACAGCGCATCGCCGCCCGCCAGAACGCGCTGGAGAATGCCCAGAAGGTCGACCTCCTCACCGTGAAGCTCTCGGCGGCGCGCCGGATGCTGGAGCGGGCACAGCGCACCTTCGACGAGGGGCTCCTCAACAAGACCGACTACGAGAAGGCCAAGGACGACCTGCAGGTCGCCGAGCTCGAGCTGAGGAACGCCCGCGAGGCGGCCAAGCTCGAGCAGGAGACCGCGCAGTTCGAGGTGCGCGACAAGGAGCTGCAGGTGGAGCGGCAGGCCTCGATGGTCACCGAGCTGCAGCGCCAGTCCGACCTCACCCAGATCGCCGCGCCCTTCGACGGCATGGTGGCCTCGGTCGCCGTGCAGGACCGCGACTCGGTGCTGGCGAACGCGCCGATCCTCACCGTCGTCAACCTCAACAAGCTGGAGATCGAGATCTCGCTGCCGGAGAGCTACGCCTCCGACGCGGTGCCGGGCACGCCGGCGCTCGTCTTCGTCGAAGGCAAGGAGCACGCGGCCAGGGTGGCGGCGGTCTCACCGGAGATCCGCGACAGCCAGATCCGGGGGACGGTGGTCTTCGACGGCGAGGCTCCGCCGGCGCTGCGACAGAGCCAGCGGGTGTCGGTGCGGCTGGTCTTCGAGGAAAAGCCCAACGTCCTGCGGCTGCCGCGCGGCCCGTTCCTGGAGAGCGGCGCCGGACGGCAGGTCTTCGTGGTGGAGAACGGCGTGGCGGTGCGCCGCGACGTGGAGGTCGGCGCGCTCAGCGTGTCCGACGTGGAGATCCTCAGCGGCCTCAAGGAAGGCGAGCGGGTCGTCATCTCCGACACGTCAGAGTGGTCGGGAGTCAAGAGTGTCCTTGTTCGCAATTAAGCGTCTCTAGATCAAAGGAGCAACCAGATGCTGTCCATGCAGAAGATCAAGAAGGTCTATCGCACCGAGCTGATCGAGACTCACGCGCTCCACGACTTCACGCTCGAGGTCAAGAGCGGCGAGTTCGTGGCGCTGATGGGCCGCTCCGGCTCGGGCAAGACGACGTTCCTGAACGTGGCCGGCCTCCTCGACACGTTCGAGGGGGGCACCTACCAGCTCGACGGGCAGGACGTCAGCAAGCTCTCCGACGCGCAGATGTCGCGCATCCGGAACCAGAAGATCGGCTTCGTCTTCCAGAGCTTCAACCTCATCCCCGACCTCGACGTCTTCGACAACGTCGACGTGCCGCTGCGCTACCGCCGCCTGCCCGCCAAGGAGCGCGCCGAGCGGATCCAGCGCGCGGTGGAGCTGGTCGGCCTGGGCTCGCGCCTACGCCACCTGCCCTCGCAGCTCTCCGGCGGACAGCAGCAGCGCGTGGCGATCGCCCGCGTCCTGGCCGGCGACCCGAAGCTCATCCTCGCCGACGAGCCGACCGGCAACCTCGACACCATGATGTCGCGCGAGGTGATGGACCTCCTCGAGAAGATCAACGAGCAGGGCACGACCATCATCATGGTGACCCACGCGCCGGAATGCGCCTCGCGCGCCCACCGGGTGGTCCACCTCCTCGACGGCAAGATCGTCGACATGGAGCACGCCTATCCCGAGGCGCATCCCGACGCCGCCGCGCCCAGCCTGGCCGCGGTCCTGAACTAAGACCATGGTCCCGCACAACCTGCGCATCGCCTGGAAGAGCCTGCGGCGCAACCCGACGCTCTCGATGCTGATCGTGAGCGGCATCGCGCTGGGCATCGCGCTGTCCACCACCTTCGCGACCGTGCGCCACTCCTTCGCCAAGGACCCGATCCCGCAGAAGAGCGGCGTCCTCTACAACGTGCGCCTCGACTCCTGGGACCCGGCGCGCCCGCACCCGAACCCGGCGGCCATCCCGCCGCAGATCACCTACCGCGACGCGCGCGAGCTGCTGAAGTCGACGATCCCGGTCCGGCAGAGCGCCATGTACAAGTCGCAGATGTACGTCTTCCCGGACCCCAAGGTCGGCCGCCCCTCCCAGGAGCTGGTGCGGCTCTGCTTCGCCGACTTCTTCACCATGTTCGCGGTGCCGTTCCGCTACGGCGGCCCGTGGGGCAAGGACACCGACCAGAAGGCGGAGCAGGTCGTCGTGCTCTCCGAGGAGATGAACGAGAAGCTCTTCGGCGGCCGCGACTCCGTCGGCAAGACGGTGCGCATCGAGGACAAGGACTTCCGGGTCGTAGGCGTGCTGGACCACTGGATGCCCAGCATCAAGTTCTACGACCTGACCCAGAACTTCGTGGGCGCGCCGGAGCCGCTCTTCATCCCCTTCAACCTGGCCGAGCCGCTGACGGTGCGCACCAGCGGCAACACCGACGGCTGGGGCCCGTCCCCCTCGACGCCCGGCCCGCAAGGGTTCCTCCAGTCGGAGTCCGTCTGGCTGCAGTACTGGGTGGAGCTGCCGGACGGCAAGGCGCGCGCGGCGTACCACGACTACCTGCTCTCGTACATCGCCACCCAGAAGAAGATGGGGCGCTTCCCGCGCCCTCCGCGCGCCGAGGTTTCCTCGGTCGGGGAGCTGATGACCGACCAGAAGGTGGTGCCGGACGCGGTGAACGCTCTGGTGGTGGTCGCCCTCCTCTTCCTGGCGGTCTGCGCTCTGAACCTGGTGGGCCTGCTCCTCGGGAAGTTCCTGGCGCGCGCTCCCGAGGTGGGCGTCCGGCGGGCACTGGGCGCCACCCGGCTCGACATCTTTCTGCAGCACGTCGTGGAGTGCGAGCTGATCGGCGTCGTGGGCGGGCTGATCGGCATGGGGCTCTCGCTGCTGTCGCTCTCGGCGCTCAACACCTGGCTGATGCTGCAGACCAACCGCGCCGACTTCTTCCAGCTCGACCTGACCATGGTGCTGACCGCCATCGGTCTCTCGCTGGCGGCCGGCTTCATCGCCGGCGTCTACCCCGCCTGGCGGACCTGCCACATCCCCCCGGCCATTCACCTCAAGGTTCAATAGGAGGCGACGATGGAATTCGGACCGATCCTGCGCGCGATGAAGCGGAGCAAGGTGCGCTTCGGGCTGATCGCCCTGGAAGTCGCCCTGACGCTGGCCATCGTCTCCAACTGCGTGAACATGATCCGCGACGCCAAGCGCGACCTGGCCAAGGAGTCGGGCTTCGACGACGACAACATCGTCTCGGTGGCCTCGACTCCGTTCGCCCCCGAGTTCAAGGAGGACGGCTACCTCGACAACGGGGTGCGCGAGGACCTGGCGGCGCTGCGCCGTCTGCCCGGCGTGAAGGCCGTGTCCAACACCCGCTTCCTGCCCTGGCAGGGAGGCGGCTCCTCCACCGAGGTGCGCATCGCCGGCACCAAGGGGGAGATGCTGCGCACCCAGGTCTACAACGCCGACGAGGGGACGATCCCGGCGCTCGGCACCAACCTGATCGAGGGCCGCAACTTCACCACCGACGAGACGCTCTCCGAGACGCTGCGGATGCGGCAGCTCTTCGCCGGCACCCGCGAGCGCGACGACAGCGGGCAGCCGAAGGAGAAGGTGAACCAGGACGTCATCGTCAGCCAGGCGCTGGCCAAGCTCGCCTTCAAGGACCAGCCGCCGCTCGGCAAGCGGCTCGAGGACAGCGACGGCGACACCTACACCGTGGTCGGCGTGATCGACAAGTTCTACAACCCGTACGGCTGGCCCATCCACGAGTACGGCTTCTTCTTCTCCGGCCTCAGCCGCAGCTACGGCGGCGGCGCGCGCTACCTGGTCCGGTGTGAGCCGGGCAAGAAGGCGGCGGTGGTGGCCGCGGTGGAGAAGACGCTGCTCGAGGTCAACAAGGGCCGCCTGATCCGCGTCCGCGAGCTGACCGAGGTCAAGTCGAAGAACCAGGCCCAGTCGGCGCTGCTGGTCAGGCTGCTGTCGATCGTGATCGGGGCGCTCCTCTTCGTCACGTCGCTCGGCATCGTCGGCCTGACCGCCTTCTCGGTGGCCGAGCGCACGCGGCAGATCGGCACCCGCCGCGCGCTGGGCGCGCAGAAGGCCGACATCCTCCGCTACTTCCTGCTGGAGAACGGAATCGTCACCTCGATCGGCATCGTGCTGGGGGTGGCGGTGACCTACGCGCTCAACGTGGCCATGGTGCAGAACGTCAGCGCCTCGCGCATGGGGCTCGGGCTGGTGGTGCTGGGGGCGATGCTGCTCTGGGCGGCCGGCCTGGCGGCGACGTTCTTCCCGGCGCTGCGTGGCGCCAGGGTGGCGCCGGCGATCGCCACCCGGAACGTCTGATGCTCGCCGCGGCGCTCCTCCTCCTCCTGAGCGGGTCCGGAAACGCGGTCGCCGGAGACTTGGCGGAGGCGATCTCCGCGGTGCCAAAGGTACCGCCATATGACTCAGCCGGAGACTTGGCGGAGGCGATCTCCGCGGTGCCGCAGGTACCGCCTCATGACAAGGTCAAAATTAAGGGGAACCGCGTCGTCGTGACGGACAAGTCGAAGCCGGTGCGCCGGGCCCTGGAGGCGCAGTACGCGAAGGTCGCCGAGGCGCAGTTCAATGAGGACCTGGACGCCATGCGCGCCCTGAGGACGCCCGACTTCAGCGTCACGACGGCGAACGGGGAGATCTGGGACCTGGAGAAGTCTCTGGCTTACTCCAAGGCCGGCTTCGAGCAGGTCGAGAAGAACCTCCACATGTCGAACACCATCGAGGAGCTGGACGTGCACGACGGCGTGGCGGTCGCCGTCGTGCACCAGCGCTGGTCACGTATGCAGATGAAGAAGGGGAAGCTGCGCCGCGTCGACACCGAGGCAGTGCAGACGGAGACCTGGGTCGAAACGCCCGACGGCTGGAAGCTGAAACACATCGGCGACGTCAAGCCCGGGGTGTGGATCATCGACGGCAAGCGGGTCGACCCCAGCAAGCCGTATGACCCAGACGCTCCGCCCTTCCAGCCGTAACACGGATCCTCAGCAGCCGACCGTCTCGATCGCGCCGATGCCTTCGACGGGCTGGCCGCCGGTCGTGAAGCCGGTCAGCACCAGGTCGGTGTCGCCGCAGTGGATGCCGACGTCCGCGATCCGGAACCAGAGCACGAGGTCGAGGTCGCCGTCTCCGTCGTCGTCGGTGAGGTGGTAGCGGAAGGCGGCCGTGGCCGCGCCGAGGTGCACGCTGTTGGCGTCCATGGTCGTCGCGTCGAAGGAGGCGTCGGAGAGGACGGTCACCTTGACCAGCCCGCCCGAGCGGATGTTGATCTGCTTCGGCCGCCCCGACGCGTTCTCGCGGATCAGGACGCCCGGCCTCGCCGGACCGGTGCCGCCGCCGGAGACGTCGACCTCCACGTCGTCGTAGACGGTCTCGAAGCCGATCAGCGTGATCCGCACGATAGAGCCCAGCACGCGCGCGGTGTCGCCGGTGTCGGTGCTGAGCACCTCGGCCGCGCCCCATCCGCCGGCCCCCAGGAAGGTGAACGACTTCGTCTCGCCGTTCTCCCCCTCGAAGGTTACGTGCCCCTCGCCGTAGGTGCTGTTGGCCCCCACCCTGGCGCGGGTGATCGCCTCGCCGGCTCCCAGGCTGAAGGTGACGTCGTCCCTGCCGTTCAGGAGCCAGAGCGCGAACGGGGAGGTCGGGAAGGGCGCAATGCCCGGAAGCTCCGTCTCGTCCACGAAGCGGTTGCCGCCGGAGAAGGCGTGCACGAAACGCGTGCTCGCCAGGCCGGCCACGGCGGGATTCGAGTCGCTGGTGAAGTCCTCCAGCGATGTGGTCTGCGCGGAGGCCGTGGCGCTGAGAGCGGCGAAGACAAGGGTGCACCAGAGCGTCTTGCTTTTCATGAGGTGGGTCCTCCTGCTCCTGTGAGAGGGGCCGGGCGCCCTCCGATTCCGTGACGGGCGTCGCCGATGTGCTACCGCGCTAGCATTCGGCATGGCCTCCCTGGACTCCTTCCATCCCGCCGTCCAGCGCTGGTTCACGACCCACCTCGGCGAGCCCACCCCACCCCAGGTCGAAGGCTGGCCGCGCATCCGCGACGGCCGCCACACGCTGATCGCCGCGCCGACCGGATCCGGGAAAACGCTGGCCGCCTTCCTTTCGGCGATCGATGCCCTGCTGCAGCAGGGCGACCAGATCCAGGAGGCCACCCAGGTCCTCTACGTCTCGCCGCTCCGCGCGCTGTCCAACGACGTCCAGAAGAACCTGCAGAAGCCGCTGGCCGAGATCCGCGCGGTCGACCCGACCCTCCCCGAGGTGCGGGTGCTGGTGCGCACCGGCGACACACCTTCGGCCCAGCGCACCGCCATGGCCAAGCGGCCGCCGCACATCCTCGTCACGACTCCCGAGTCGCTCTACCTGATGCTGACCAGCGCCGGCGGGCGCGCGGTACTGCGCACCGTCACGACGGTCATCGTCGACGAGATCCACGCGCTGGTGCGCGACAAGCGCGGCAGCCATCTGGCGCTCTCGCTGGAGCGGCTGGACGCGTTGGCGGAAAGGCCGGTGCAGCGCATCGGCCTCTCGGCGACCCAGAAGCCGCTGGACGAGGTGGGGCGCTTCCTGGTCGGCGCCGGCCGCGAGTGCACGCTGGTCGACGCCGGCACGTTCCGCGAGCTGGACCTCGCCATCGAGGTGCCGCCTTCCCCGCTCGCCACCGTCTGCTCGCACGAGCAGTGGGAGGAGATCTACCAGCGGATTGCCGAGCTGGTGCTCGGGCACCGCACCACGCTGGTCTTCGTGAACACCCGCAAGATGGCCGAGCGGATCGCCGCGCAGCTCACCAAGATCCTGGGCGAGGAGGCGGTCACCAGCCATCACGGCAGCCTCTCGCGCGAGCGGCGCCTGGACGCCGAGGAGCGGCTCAAGGCCGGCAAGCTGCGGGCTCTGGTCGCCACCGCGTCGCTGGAGCTCGGCATCGACATCGGCGACGTCGACCTCGTCATCCAGGTCGGCGCCACCCGCTCGATCGCCACGTTCCTGCAGAGGGTCGGGCGCGCCGGACACGCCCTCAAGAGGGTCCCCAAGGGGCGCCTCTTCCCGCTCACGCTGGACGAGCTGGTGGAGGGCGCGGCGCTCCTGGCCTGCATCCGCGGCTCGGTCCTGGACCGGACGCCGATGCCGCCGCGGCCGCTCGACATCCTGGCCCAGCAGGTCGTCGCCGCCTGCGTCAGCGAGGCCTGGTCGGACGAGGGTCTGCACGCCCTGCTGCGCCGCGCCTACCCCTACCGCGACCTCACTCGCGAGGAGCTCGACCAGGTCATCGCGCTCCATTCCGGAGACCGCCGCGCGCTCCTGCACCGCGACGGCGTGAACGGGCGGGTGATGGGGACGAAGCGGGCGCGCCTGACCGCGCTGCTGTCGGGCGGAGCGATCCCCGACACCGCCGACTACCAGGTGCGTCTGGAGCCGGAGGGGACGCTGATCGGCACCGTCAACGAGGACTGGGCCATCGAGTCGAACGGCGGCGACATCTTCCAGCTGGGCAACGCCTCCTGGCGGGTGCTCCGCGTGGAGCCGGGGGTGATGCGGGTGGCCGACGCCAAGGGGCAGCCTCCCAGCATCCCCTTCTGGCTGGGCGAGGGGCCGGGGCGCACCCGCGAGCTGGCCGCCGAGATCGGGACGCTGCGCGAGCGCTGCGCCGAATCCGACGACAGCGGGTCAGAAGCGCTACGCGCCGCCTGCGGCAACGCGCTCCCCGAAGCGGCGACCGTGCAGATCGCCGAGTACGTCCGCGCCGGCCGCGCCGGGCTCGGATGCGTGCCCTCGCAGAGCCGTGTCGTGATCGAGAGGTTCTTCGACGAGAGCGGCGGCATGCAGCTGGTGGTGCACGCTCCCTTCGGCTCCAAGATCAACCGCGCCTGGGGCCTGGCGCTGCGCAAGAAGTTCTGCGTCGGCTTCGGCTTCGAGCTGCAGGCGGCCGCCAACGAGGAGGCGATCGTCCTCAGTCTCGGCACTCAGCACAGCTTCCCGCTGGCCGACGTCTTCGACTACCTCCACCCGAGCACGGCCCGCGAGGTGCTGGTGCAGGCGGTCCTGAACTCGCCGCTCTTCGAGACGCGCTGGCGCTGGAACGCGCAGAGATCGTTGCTGCTCGAACGATCCCGGAACGGCAAGCGGGTGCCGGCGCCGATCCAGCGGATGCGGGCGACCGACCTCCTGGCCAGCGCCTTCCCGGAGGTGATCGCCTGCCCGGAGACGCTGCCCGGCGGTCCGGTCGAGGTGCCGATGGACCATCCGATCGTGCGCCAGACGATCGAGGACTGCCTGACCGAGGCGATGGACGTGGAGGGCTTCCTGGAGGTGCTGCGCGGCCTCAAGGACGGCTCCATCAAGCGGGTCGCGGTCGATACCGCCGAGCCGTCGGCCTTCGCGCGCGGCATCCTCTCCTCGCAACCCTACACGTTCCTGGACGACGCCCCGCTGGAGGAGCGCCGCACCCAGGCGGTGATGTCGCGCCGCATCCTCGACACCAGGACCGCCGACCAGCTCGGCGAGCTGGATCCCGACGCGATCGCGCGGGTGAAGGAAGAAGCCTGGCCGCAGCCGGCGAACGCCGAGGAGGTCCACGAGGCGCTCCTCTGGATGGGCTACGTGACTGCCGAGGAGGCGCGCCCCTGGCGCCTCTGGCTGGACGAGCTGGCCTTCGGCGGACGGGTGGTGCGGGAGGGAGACCGCTGGTTCGCCCGAGAGGCGACGCGCGACCCCAAGGCGATGCTGCGGGGACGCATGGAGGCGCTCGGGCCGGTCTTCCTGGATCCCGCCGACGAAGTGGCGATGAAGCAGCTCGAGGCGGAAGGCGCCGTGCTGCGCACCCGCATCAAGGGACAGGAGGCCTGGTGTGATCGGCGTCTCCTGGCGCGCATCCACCGTGCCACCGTGGAGCGGCTGCGCAGGGAGATCGAGCCGGTCAGCGCGGCGCAGCTCCTCCGCTTCCTGGCCTGCTGGCAGAAGGTCGACGCCGAGCACCGGGTGGAAGGGCCGCGCGGCGTGGCGCAGGTCGTGGCGCAGCTCGCCGGCTTCGAGGTGCCCGCCGCCTCCTGGGAAGGCAGCATCCTGCCGGCGCGGGTGCGCGGCTACCGGCGCGAGTGGCTGGACCAGCTCACCCTCTCCGGCGAGCTGACCTGGGCGCGCCTCTGGGGCTCCGGCAACGGGCCGGTGCGGCGGACGCCGATCTGCCTGGTGGAGCGCGGCGACCTCGAGGAGTGGACGTCGCTGGCGGCGACCATGAACGCGGCGTCCTTCGGCGCCGCGGGCAAGCCCTTCGACGAGCTCACCGGCAACGCCGCGGTCCTCTACGAGGCGCTGCTGGCGCGCGGCGCGATGTTCTTCCCGGAGCTGGCGCGCGCGGCCAAACTGCCGCCGTCCTTCGTCGAGGAGGCGCTCTCCGAGCTGATCGCCCGCGGCCGGGTGAGCTGCGACTCCTTCGCCGGCCTGCGCTGGCTGATCGTGCCGTCCTCGCGGCGGCGGATCACCGAGCCGCCGGCCGGCCGCTGGAGTGCACTACGGGAGCCAAGAGCGGTCGCCGGAGACTTGGCGGAGGCGATCTCCGCGGCGCCGTCAGGCGCCGCAAGAACGACAGGTGCATTCGTGGCGCGGAAGCTCCTCGCCCGCACCGGCGTCGTCTTCCGCAAGACGCTGGCGCGAGAGAAGCAGCCGGTGCCGTGGCGCGACGTGGCCCGCGCGCTGCGGACGATGGAAGCCCGCGGCGAGGTGCGCGGCGGACGCTTCGTCTCCGGCTTCGACGGCGAGCAGTACGCGCTGCCCGAGGCGGTGACGCTGCTGCGCGCGCTCCGCCGCCGAGAAGCGGCGGAGACCTCTACAGTGGAGGTCTCCGCCGCCGACCCGCTCAACTTCCAGGGGATCCTGACGCCCGACGAGCGCGTGGCCTCCACCACGCGGAAGCTCGTGCGGGTGGCCTAGATCCTCAGTCCCGGTGGATCACGATGGAGCCGCCGCCGAGCTCCGTCGTGCCGGTCCGGGGATCGCTGTCGAGCTCGTCCGCGCCGAGGCCGTTGTCGTAGACGACGCGCTCACCTCCGTTCTCGTCCGCCCAGATGCGCAGGCGAAAGCGGTCGGTGGTGAGGTTGTCGTTGGTGTTCACGTCGGCGTCCGCCGCCGTCAGCCGGAAGCGATAGGAGCCGGTCCCGTTCACCGACCCGGTCCCCGCGTATCGAGCCTTGGCTCCCGAGACCACCAGCCAGTCGTAGGAGGTGGAACAGAACGACAGCCCGCCGGCCCGGAACTGGAACTCGGTCTGTCCGGTCGGCAGCGTGGCCCCATTGTGGTATCGGGAGACGAAGCCGAACGTCGCCTTGCCCGCGGCCGAAGGGTCGGGGCCGTAGGCGCCCGCCGGCGACGCGATCCAGCCTCCTCCGGTGACGAAGCCGGCGGCCGGGTCGTACACGACCACGAACTCGAAGGTCGACAGGCCGCTCGAACCCTGGTGGTCCACGACCGTCAGCGAAACGCGGTAGACGCCGGCCGCGGTGTAGAGGTGCTCGCCGGTCACCAGCCCGATACCGCTCGACTCGCTCACCACACCCGCCGACGAGGCGCCATCCCCCCAGGTCCAGACCGCCGTGTGCGTGCCCGGATCCAGGAAGGCAGCGCTCACCGACACCGTGGTGCCCACCGGCACCGGCGCCGCGGGGCCGGTGATCTCGCCCACGGCCGGGGCGAAGTTCCGCTCCAGGTCGACGACGTCGACCGTGTCGCTGTTCAGGTTCGTGACCAAGGCCTGCATGCCATCGACCGAGAGCGCCAGACCGCTGGGCCAGGTGCCGGAGGTGCGAAGCGAATCCAGCGTCGCGCCGCTGGCGGCGTCGAGATCCTGCAGGAAACCGTCGAAGTCGCAGGTCAGGTAGAGGCGGCTCTCGTCCGGCGAGAGCACCATGACGTTGGGGCGCTGCGGCACCGGGCTCGTCCACTGGAGGACCGGTGACGAGGGGACGTGGACGTCGAGCAGCGCGACCTGATTGGAGAAGAAGTCCCGCAGCCAGAGCCGCGCGCCGTCGTGCGAGGCGACGCCGGGCACCAGGCCGGAGATCTCGGCCACAAGCGAATCCGTCTGCGTGTCCACGATGGCCGTCTTGATGGCGAAGCTGTCCTGCAGGCCGATGTAGGCGTAGCGGCCGTCGCCCGACAGGTCGATCGCCATCGGCACCCAGGGCGGGTCGGCGTAGAACGCACTCACCGCACCGTCGTCGAGCGCCAGCTTCACGACGCGCCGCTCGCTGAAGCTGTCGCAGACGACGTAGGCGTGCTGGTCGTCGGGGCTCAGGGCCAGGTTCTTCGAGCCGCCGCAGACGGAGTACGTGGCGCCGACCGAGTCGGTCGCGACGTCGACGCGCGTCACCGTGCCGGAGGCCGAGTTTCCGACGAAGGCGTACTGCCCGTCGGACGTGATCCTCACCTCGTGGGGCGCGGTCCCGACCGCCAGGGAGCCCACGGCATGCGGCGTTCCGGCGAGGCCGAGCACGGTCAACGCGTTCGCGTCGCGGTTCGTGAGGTAGGCCTTGGTCCCGTCCGGCGTCACCGCCAGGAACGCCGGACCAGGGGGCACCGCGATCGTCTGAGTCACCTGCAGCGCGCCCACGGGCGACGCCGTCGCACAGACCACGAACAGGGCTGCAACCGAAAGGCTGGGCCTCATCGTTCTCTCCTTCGCACTCGATGACGAGCTGACAGGAGCTAGCAACGGACGCGCCAGGCACGCGAGCATGGAAGCGGGCCGCGTGCCCCAGCGCGGAAGGCCGCCGCCCTCTTCAGCCGCTGAGCAGAGTGCGCAGGCGGCGCCTAGCGATCCAGGCCGAGCCTCCGCAGCTTGGCCAGCAGCCCGTTGCGTGAGATCCCCAGGAGCCGCGCCGTCTCGGACTTGTTCCAGCGCGTCCTGGCCAGCGCGTCGGCGATCAACCGCCGCTCCAGGACGTCGGTGTGCTGAGCCAGGTCCAGGTCGTCGGGTGCCGGCACTGGCCGCGCCTCGCCGCGCTGGACCAGAAGCCCGGGCGAGAGCATCGCGGAGTCGATGGCGCGGCCTTCCGGGCAGAGGTAGACGAGCCGGCGTACCTCGTGCTCCAGCTCGCGCACGTTGCCCGGCCAGGCGGCGGTGACCAGCGCGTCGAGTGCCTTCACCGTGATGCCCCGGACGTCCTTGCCGGTCTCCTCGAGGTGCCGGCGAAAGACACGCTCGACGAGCTGCGGGATGTCCTCGCGGCGCTCGCGCAGCGCCGGGACCGTCACGGTGACGCCGGCGATGCGGTGATAGAGGTCGCGCCGGAAGGTCCCGGCGGCCGTACGCGCGGCCAGGTCGCTGTTGGTGGCCGAGAGGACGCGGATGTCGATCGGACGCGGCGCCCGCGCGCCGATCGGCTGGACCTCCCTCTGCTGCAGGGCCCGCAGCAGCTTGGCCTGCAGCGGCAAAGGGAGCTCGCCGACCTCGTCCAGGAAGACCACGCCCGCCGCGGCGCTCTCCAGCAGACCCTGCCTCTCGGAGACGCCGGTGGCGGTCCCGCGCAGCACGCCGAAGAACTCCGCCTCGAGCATCTCCGCGGGGATGGCGGCGCAGTTGACCGCCACGAACGGCCCTGCCGACCGGTCCGAGGACAGGTGCAACGTTCGGGCGGCCAGCTCCTTCCCCACGCCGGTCTCGCCGACGAGCAGCACCGGCAGATCGCCATGCACGAGATGACGGAGCTGGCGGCAGAGCTCCCTCATCGCGGCAGAGCGCCCGGCCACGAACCCTTCGGGGAAGCGGAGCTCGGCCGGCGCGCGTCCGGTTTCGCCTCCCTCCGATGGGCGGAGCCGCGATGACTGCAGCAGCTCGAACGCCAGCCCGAGGAGCGGCCCCGCCTCCGTCCGGCGCGGGAAGTCGCCCAGCAGCACCAGGACCCGCACCCCATCGGATGCGTCCGCGTCGGAAGTCCAGGTGAGCGGCGGATCGGCGTCATCCCGGCCGCCGCGCTCGCCCCGCGGGAGGCCACGCAAACGGCCGATCAGGGCCTCGACGCGGTCGAGCGAAGGGAGCGCGCCCCACGAGGCCAGCACCGTCGCGTCGCCCGAGCCGGTCGCTTCGGAGAAGAGCGCCCCCGACGCGCCGAGCCCGGTCGCCAGCTCCTCCAGCGCCGCCGCGCGGCCGCCGCCCTCGGCGCTCGAGTGGCGCACGAGCCTGCGGGAGAGCTCGATCCACCCCACCGCGCGCCTGCCGGTCGTGTCGTTCGTCTCGGTGCTCCCGGCGTGCGACACGATCGGGGACGAAAACGGAGCGCTGGAGATCCCGAGCTCGACGTCCGCCGCATCGACCTCCTCCAGCACCAGCGCGACCTTCCCCACTCGCAGCACGTCACCGGGGCGGAGGGACGCACGGCCGACGCGCCGCCGGTTCACGAACGTGCCGTTCTTGCTGCCGAGGTCCTCGACTGACACCTCGCCGCCGGCGACGTCGACCAGCGCGTGGCGCCGGGAGATGCCGCGCTGGCTCACCAGGACATCGGCATCGGAGGCGCTGCCCAGCACGTTCCGTCCCTCCTGAAGCGCGCAGGCGACCTCGGCCCCGTCGACGTCGCCGCGCAGCCGGAGCTTCGGCTTCCTCACGAGCGGCTCCGCCGCCCGAGGCCCAGCACTTCCCGCGCGAGCACGGCGGGCAACAGGTCCGGGTCGCCACCGCCGGCGATCTCCCGCGCCGCCGCCAGCGCGCTCTCGGCCCTTCCGCTCCTGAGGAGCGCCACCGCTCGAAGCCCCTGCGCCAGCGCCAGGAGCTGACCGCTCCAGAAGTCGATCGCCGCGTCGGTCTCGAGCGAGCGGATCTCCGCTTCCAGCGTCGAGCGCGCCTCGTCGGGTCTGCCGAGGCCGAGCTGCGCCGCCGCCAGGGCGAGCCCGGCCTCCCGCGCCGCCTCGGGCCGTTCCGCCGCCAGACGTCGCATGGCTTCGAGGTCGGTCATTCCGACGTGCCCCAGCCGCCACCCGCTCAGGACGGCCACCGCATCGCCTTCCGGGGCGTAGAGGCACGAGCGCACCGAGGCATCCGCTTCCTCGGTCTCGTGCCAGAAGAGACGCGCCCAGGCCCACAGCACGGCCGGGAACATCGGCTGGGTCGCCTTCAGGTCGTAGCGGCGCGTCAGCAGGCCGACGGCGGCGTCCGCGTCGAGGCGGTTGCGCGAGACCACCGCCAGGCGGAACAGGGCGCGCGGGGCGTCCAGGTCGGCGCGCGGGGTGAAGCCGTTCTCGGAGAGCTCGCGCAGCAGCGAGCGCGCTGCCCCCCGCTGGCCTTCCAGCGCCAGCGCGTTGGCGAGCGCGCAGCGGACCCCTTCGTCTCGGCCCACCGCGGCGTCGCTCAAGAGCTCGACCGCCCTCCGCCGCTGGCCGGTCTCCAGGAAGCGATCGCTGAAGGCGAGCGAGAGGACGGCGCGGTAGGGCGCCTCGAGAAGCAGCGGCGCGAAGCTCGTCCGCGCGCTCTGCAGCTCGGTCTCCACGCGAGCCTGGTCACGAGCCGCGGCCCCTCTCCAGGGTAGCCCGCCGCTCACGAAACCCGCGCGCAGGCGGCGCAGATCGCTGCCGGCGTTCGGGCCGCGAGCCGGGTTCCAGGCGGCATCCAGGTCGAAGTCGCCATAGGCGCCGCGCACCTGCACCGACCGGTCGGCGAGGAGCCGCATGGTCAGGGGGCCGGGCCGGCCCGGCGGGGCCTGCTGGCCGAGAAACGTGTAAGCGAGCAGAGAGGCGCCGCTGGAGCTGCGCGACACCGTCGAGCCCACCTGGACCATCGCGCCGCTCCTCGCCTCACGAGAGCGCCCCCCGGGCGGGTGAAGGCCGATCTCGCCGGCCACCAGGAGCATCCCCAGCCGGTTGTTCACCGCCAGGAACCGCAGCCGGCCGGGCGACGTCTCCACGTCCTCGAGCTTGCCGCTGTGGTCCAGCACCCATTCCCAGATCCTGTGCCGCGGCCAGAACACGAGCAGGCCCGACGGATAGCCGCCGCGGTGCTGATAGGTGACGAGGACCTCCGGCCGCGCGTCGCCGTCGAGGTCGGCGGCCCTCACCACCGCGGTCACCTGTCGCCGCAGCCGGTGGCTCCACGGGCTGAGCAGCGCCTCGACGCTCACTCGCGTGAGGATCTCGCCGCGGGGGGTGATCACGGCGACCTCGGCCGGCGGGACCTCGGGGGCGGAGGATTGCTCGTAGGCCGACACGACGATCTCGTCGCGCCCGTCGCCGTCGAGGTCAGCCAGCTCCTTCGAGACGATCGGGCTCGCGAGCTCGTGCCGGAACAGCCGTCCTCCGTGCGCGTCGAAGCCCTCGACGGACCTGTCGTTGGTCTCGACGCGAGCCGCGGCCGGAGGGGAGGTCTCTCGGACGCGCGCCACGGCGAGGGACGCCAGGACGAGCGCCCCCGCCGCCGCGCCCAACGCCATCCAGGAGCGCACCCTGAGACGCCGTCCGGTCCGGCGGGAGCGCAGCGCTCGCTCGACGTCGGCCGCCGGGGGACGGTCCCCGGGCCGCGGCTCGACCATCTGCGCCACGAGCCTGTCCAGCCACTCGGGACAGTCGCGCCGCAGCGTCCGCACGGAGGGTACGCGCGCGCGCTGCCGCGCCAGCAACGTCGCCACCGCGTTGGAGCCCGGGAACGGCTGCACGCCGGCCAGGCACTCCCAGAGCGTGAGCCCGAGCGCATAGACGTCGACCGCGGGGGTGAGCTCCCCGCCCAGAGCCTGCTCCGGCGCCATGTAGGTCGGCGTCCCGACCAGGTGGACACTCTCGGTGACGGTGTCGCCGGCGGCCACCGGGCGCAGCAGGCCCAGGTCGCAGAGCTTGGCGCCTCCCCGCGGCAACAGCAGGATGTTTGCCGGCTTGACGTCGCGGTGGACGAGTCCGCGCCCCTCGAGGAAGGCGAGCGCGCTGGCCACGTGCCGGCCGATCGCGACGACGTCCTCGACCGGCAGCGCGCCCCGCGCCGAGAGCGCGCTCCGGAGCGTTCCCCCCTCCACGAGCTCCATGGAGAGCAGGAGGCCCGGTCCCAGGGCGTGCGCGTCGTGAACGGTGACCAGGTCCGGGTGCCCGGGCCGCGCCAGCCGGAGCTCGCGCAGCAGGCGCTCCCGGTCGGCCTGTCCCGCCTGGGCGGACTTGAAGACCTTGAGCGCGACCGGCGCCCCGAGCACTCGGTCGAAGGCCTCGAAGACGGCGGCGGAGCCCCCGGTGCCCAGGAGGTGTCGCACCAGGAATCGCTGGAGGAGGAGGTCTCCCGGTCTCGGCAGCTCCGCCGCGGCCGACGGCTGCGCATCCGCAGCCGTCGTCAACGACGGTGTCTCCCCCTCGTCCAGCATGAAGGACGCCGCATTCTACGTGCCGGCTAGGAGCTCAGCTCACGGCGCGGCGACGCCGGTCACTTGTCGAAGTCGATGCGGCGCACGTCCTCCCAGGCCACGTAGGTCTTCTTGTCCCCCTCGAAGACGAAGACGCCGGCGTTGCGCTCGGAGACGTCGGTGGTGTCCTTGAGGCGCAGCTCCTCGGTGCCGCTGCCGCGCAGCACGACCTTGGTGCGATGGCCGGCCGGCACCACCGTCGCCACCATCTCGAAGGGAATGCTGTACGCCAGACCGCCCTGCTGGCCGTCCAGCGTCTCCCAGCCGTAGGTCTCGTCGACGTCGTAGACCAGCCGCCCCTTCAGCGTCGCGCCGGCGGCGGTCTTGACGGTGCCGCGCAGGGGGCCGGCGGCGGCGAACTCGTCGTAGCCGGGGCCGGATCCGGCGTCGTCGAAGTCGACGCGCTCGAAGGACTTCCAGCTGACCAGCACGCGCCCGTAGCGCGGGTCGTCCACGAAGATGCCGCGATTCTCGGAGTTGACGTCGTTGGTGCCGGACATGACGAGCTCACGGCCGTCCTTCAGGGTCACGCTGGACGAACGGGAGTCGCGTCTCTCGATGGACTTGATCTTCCCCATCTCGACCGCCAGCTTGCCGTCGTCGGTCTCGCCGTTGAGCTGGTCGGTGGCCAGGCACTCCTCCTTGTCCCACTGCACGTAGCCGCGCAGCGTCTCGGAGATCGTCTTGACGGTGCCGTGCAGGCGCCCCGGCACGCTCCCGAGGTCCGGCGTCGCCTTGAAGTCGATGCGCTTGATCTTGCTCCAGTCGAGCTGCACCTCGCCGAGCGTGCGGTCCCAGACCGAGATCCTGGCGCCGATGTCGTTGGAGCCGCCGTCGACCGACACCTCCTCGCCTCCCTTCATGACCAGCGTGGCCTCGTCCCCCCCCTCGACCAGGATCGACTTGAGGTCGCCGAAGCGGACCACCAGCTGCCGCCCTTCGTCGTCGCTCCGGAAGCGGAAGCCGACGTCGATACCGAACACCTTGATCTCCTCGCGCGCATGCCGGTGCTCCCGCGGCACGTCGTGGGTCAGCGGGCGCTCGGCCTTGTTGCCGTTGAAGTGGTCGGTCCAGAAGGCCTCCTCGGTGCCCCAGCGGAGGCGCCCCTCGTAGGTCTTGCCGGCGCGCGTCGTGACGGTGCCGTAGAGGTAGCCCTTGGTGTCGGCCGCCTGCGCCGCCGGGGCGAGCAGGGCGAGCAGAAGGGCGATCCGGGTTGGGTGGACGCTCATGTTCTCTCCTCGTGGGTTCAGGACTGGAGGGCGGGTGCGCGGGCCGGCTTCGCCTTCTCGGCGCCCGGGGCGCTCTCGTGGTCTTGCTCGTTCCGCTCGGTGTCGGGCTCGGCGCTCTCGGCCGGGGCCTCGCGCTGCAGGACGGTGCTCATCACGCGCTCGGTCTCGCGGTGGTACTTCTCGTCGGCCGAGAGGATCTCGGCCAGGAGCGAGACGAAGCGCTCGTCGGTCATGCGGCCGCGCGCGCCCTCGACGACGATCTCCCTGATCGCCGCCGGAGCGGACGGGCCGCGGGATTCGGCCACCGCGGTGACGGGACCGCGCCGGTGAGGCAGCACCAGCGCGAGCACGAGCACCGCGGCGGCCGTCAGGGCCAGGGCGTAGAGGCGGCGGCGTCCCGGGGTGGCCGCGCGGCCCCCGCCGGCGCGCTCGGCAATCCGGGTCCAGACGCGATCCGGGGCAGGCGAGGCGGCGTCGCCGAGGACGCGCTCGGAGAGGCGGCGGGCGGAGGCGTAGAAGGCGCGGCAGGCTTCGCAGCCGGCCAGGTGGTCGACCGCCGGGAGGCAGTCGGGGAACGGCAGCTCGCCGTCCAGGAACGCGGAGATCTCCTGTGCGTGAACGTCGCAGGCTTCGGAGCTCATGGCATCGACCTCACCGGTAGGTCCCCAGCGCCTCGACGAGGCGCCGGCGGGCCCTGTAGACGTGGACCTTGACCTGCGCGAGCGTGGTCCCGGTCTCCCGGGCCACCTCCTCGTAAGAGCGCCCCTCGAGCACGGCCAGCTCGAAGGCGCGGCGGTGGTTGCGGGGAATGGAATCCAGCACGCGGCCGAGCGCGGCCGCCAGGCTCCGGTAGGAGGCGTTCTCGTGCGGGCCGTCCCCTTCCGCGGCCACCCGCTCGTCGAGGCCGAAGACGGGGCGCGGCCGCCGGAGCGAGTTGAGGGCCAGGTGCTTGGCGGTCGCGTAGAGATAGGAGCGCAGGTTGTCGATACGGGAGGGCGTGCCGTGCCGCATCGCCCTCAGGAACGTCTCCTGCACCAGGTCCTCGGCCTCGGAAGCCGGCAGGCGCCTCTTCAGGAACTCCAGGAGCGCGCCGGAATGCGACGAGAACGCGCCGCGCCACTCGTCCGGATCGCCTGTCACCGCCTGCACGCCTTCCACTGCTCTCTAGGACACGCCAGGAGCGCGGAAGTTACACCCGGCGCCGCGCCTGACACAGGGACGGCACAACTCCGGCCTGTGTCAAAGAGCGTACGCTGCGGGTAAGTGCCTGGGATCTCGGACCCCAGGCCTGGAACGCCAGTTGCCTAGGTCCAGTCAGGAGGTACCCCCTGAGCGGCTCAGACTCTCGGCCGGGCGATTCGGACCTCGGCCAGGCCCGGCACGCCCTCCGTTCGCGCGCACGCCCCGGCCTGCCGATCTACCTGATCGCCTGGCTGCTGCTAGGGGCGACGTCGTCCTTCCAGTGGCCACAGCCGGCCTCGCTGGTGCTGGGGGCTGTCCTCCTGGCGCTCTCGTTGGTCCGACTGGGCCTCGTCTTTTCCTCCGCCGGGGGCGCCCGCTGGCTGCTCTGGTTCCGGGTCTCGACGATCGCGCTGGGGCTCGCGCTGGGCATCCAGGGGGCCCTGGTCCTCGCCGGCGTGGGCCGCGACCTGGCGCTCGCCGTGACGGCGGCGATCGGCGCGGTGGCGATCTTCGTCTACGCCCCGGACCTGCCGCTGGTGCTCTGGTTCCCGGTCGCGCTCAACGCTCCCCTGGCCGCCGTGCTGCTCTGGCGGGGGACCCGGCCGGAGATGATCTTGTCGGCCGCCGACGCGGTCTTCATCGGCTACTGCATGACGATCGGACGGCGGCTGCACCGGGAGCACTGGGACGCCGCGCGTTCGTCGCGGCTCCTGCGCGAGCACGCCGCCGAGCTGGAGACCGCGCGAGAGGTGCTGGCCAGGAGCCGCGACGAGCTCGAGCGCCGGGTGGAGGAGCGGACCCGCGAGCTCGCCGAGCGGGAGGAGGACTACCGGCGCATCTTCGAGAGCGCTCACGACGCGATCATCATCTTCGACCCGCGCGACGAGCGCGTGCTGGCGGTGAACGAGAGCGCCAGCAAGCTCTACGGGCTGCCGGTCGAGCGCTTCCTGGGCCTGTCGCTACGGACCATCAGCAAGGACCCGGTGAGGGGGGACGACGAGCTCGCCGAGACGCTCCGGCTCGGCACCCGCCGCGGCTTCGAGACGGTTCGGTACAAGGCCGACGGCAGCGAGATGGTCCTCGAGATCAACGCGTCGGTCATCCCCTATCAAGGCCGGACGGCAGTGCTGAGCCTCAACCGCGACGTGACCGCCCGCAACTGGTCGGTGGCGGCTCTGCGCGAGAGCGAGAACCGCTACCGCGCCCTCTTCGAGACGAGCCCGCTGCCGCTCTTCGTGTGCGATCCCGACACGCACGCCCTCCGCGATGCCAACGAGGCCGCGGTGGCGCACTACGGCTACACGCGCGAGGAGCTGCGCCGCATGACGCTGCTGGAGCTGGAAGCCTCCTCCGCCGAGATCCCACGGCCGGGCTCGGGGCAGGAGGTCACCTCGGCGCACCGCACCAAGGACGGGAGGAGGATCCGCGTCGAGGTCGTCTCGCGCGACGTGGAGCTCGACGGGCGGCCCGCGCGGCTGGTGCTGGCCCACGACGTGACCGCCCGCGAGCTCCTGGAGGAGGAGCTCCGGCAGGCCCGCAAGATGGAGGCGATCGGACGCCTCGCCGGAGGGGTGGCCCACGACTTCAACAACATGCTCACCGCGATCCTGGGCTACGGCGAGCTTCTGCAGGAGAAGATCGGCACGGACCAGGGCCTGCTCCGGCCGCTCGAGCAGATCCTGTTCGCTGGACAGAGGGCCGCCGCCCTCACCCGCCAGCTCCTGGCTTTCAGCCGGAAGCAGATCCTGGCGCCGGAAGTGATCGACCTGAACACGCTGGTCCAGAACCTGACCGGAATGCTGGCGCGGATCATCGGCGAGGACGTCGAGCTGGTGACCCTGAAGCACCCTGAGCCGGTGATGGTGAACGCCGACCCCGGCCAGATCGAGCAGGTGATCCTCAACCTGGTGGTGAACGCGCGCGACGCGATGCCCCACGGCGGGCGCCTGGTCCTGGAGACGAGCGTCGCCGGTGCCGAGGCGCTGCTCTTCGTCCGCGATACCGGCGTCGGGATGGACTCCGAGATCCGCAAGCACCTGTTCGAGCCGTTCTTCACCACCAAGGGTCAGGGCAAAGGCACCGGCCTCGGTCTGGCCACCGTGCAGGGCATCGTCGAGCAGAGCGGAGGGCGCGTGGAGGTGAGCAGCCAACCGGGGCAGGGCACGGAGTTCCGCATTGCCCTGCCGCGCTGCGAACGCGACCCCGGCAAGGCCTCCGGCCGCGGCCCGCAGCCGGCACCCACCGGCCGCGAGCACGTGCTGGTGGTGGAGGACGAGACGCAGGTGCGCACCCTGGTCCAGAAGGTCCTCGAGGAGCACGGCTACCGCGTGACCAGCGCCGCCGACGGCGAGGAAGCGCTGCGGCTGAGCTCGGAGATCGGCGAGGTCGACCTGCTGCTGAGCGATCTCGTCCTGCCCGGCATCGGAGGCGCGGAGCTGGCCGCGCGCCTCCGGAGCAGCCGCCCCGGGCTCAAGGTGCTCTTCGTCTCCGGCTACACCACCGACGGAAGGACCCGGCGCCGCATCGAGGAGAACCAGGAGGAGTTCCTGCAGAAGCCGTTTGCCCCGGCCGAGCTCCTGCGGAGGGTGCGGGCGGTGATCGACGGAGCCGGTACCGCGGCGGCGCGCCCGCGATCCTGAACGATCCTCAGCGCGGCTGCTTGTCGACGCCGTCGAAGTAGTCCGGCGGCATCAGCACCTCGCGGCTCTTGGCGCCTCCGGCGGGCGGGCCCACGATGCCGTCGCGCTGCATCATGTCGATGAGCTTGCCGGCGCGAGAGAAGCCGATCTCCAGCCGCCGCTGCAGGAACGAGATCGAGGCCATCCGCTCGCGCACCACCAGCCGCGCCGCCTGGTCGTACATCGGGTCGGCGTCGTCGGCGCCGGCGCGCGACCCGCCGCCGCCCGCTTCCGGCTCGTTGTCGGCGGTGACGCTCTGGTCGTAGTTCGGCTTCCCCTGCTTCTTCAGGAACCGGCAGATCTCCTTGGTCTCGCGGCCGCCCAGGAAGCCGCCGTGGACGCGCATCAGGTACGAGGTGCCGGGCGCCAGGAAGAGCATGTCCCCCTGCCCCAGGAGCGCCTCGGCGCCGGTCGCGTCGAGGATCGTGCGGGAGTCGATCTTGGTCCGCGTGGTGTAGGAGATGCGGCAGGGGAGGTTTGCCTTGATGGTGCCGGTGATGACGTCCACCGACGGGCGCTGGGTGGCCAGGATCAGGTGGATGCCGACGGCGCGCGCCTTCTGGGCCAGCCGGGCGACGCTCTCCTCGATCTCGCGCGGGGCAGTCATCATCAGGTCGGCCAGCTCGTCGATGACCACCACGATGTAGGGCATCGGTGCGATCGCGCCGCCGCCTTCGGTCTTCAGCTTGTCGCCGAGCTTCTCGCGGACCTCTTCCACCGCCTTGGGGTCGTTGATGGCCGCGTTGTACTGCTCGATGTTGCGCACGCCCGGCCACTCGGAGAGGAGCTTGTAGCGCCCCTCCATCTCCTCCACCGCCCAGCGCAGCGCGTTGGCGGCCTTTTTGGGGTCCACGATGACCGGCACCAGCAGGTGCGGCAGGTCCTCGTAGTCCTTCATGTCGTTCATCTTCGGGTCCACGAAGATGAACTTCACCTGGTCGGGGCGGGCCTTGTAGAGGATCGAGGTGATCATGGCGTTCACGCCGACGCTCTTGCCCGCTCCGGTCTGCCCGGCCACCAGCAGGTGCGGCATGCGGGCCAGGTCGGCCACCATCGGCTCGCCGTGCACGTCGAGCCCCAGGGCGACGGTCAGCAGCGACGGCGAGCGCTTGAACTTCTCGCTCTCCAGCACCTCGCGCAGCGCGATCACGTCGCGGAACTTGTTGGGCACCTCGATGCCAACCGCGGCCCGGCCGGGGATGCGCTCGATGCGCACCTTCTCGGCCTCCAGCGCCAGCGCCAGGTCGTTCTCCAGGGCGGCGATCTTGGAGACCTTCACGCCCGCGGACGGCTTGAACTCGAACGTGGTCACCACCGGCCCGGGGGTGTAGGCATCGACCGCTCCCTCCACGCCGAACTCCAGGCACTTGGCGCGGATGAGCTCCATGGTGCGCAGGAACTCGTCGCGGCTCCGCGCGTGGTCGCGCTTGAGCGGCGGGTCCAGCAGCCGCTCCGGAGGGAAGACCCAGCCGCCCGACTCCTTCTGGGACGAGGGGAACGGCAGCACCCGCTGGGGCACCTCCGGCTTCGGGGTGAGGTTGGCGGGGCGGGTGAGCGGCCGCGGGCGGGCCTCGGGCTGCGGCGGCGGAGGCGACACCCTGGCCGCTACCGACGGCGAGGAGGGCGGCGCGACCGGTCCCGGCGAGGGTCGGCGCGGTGCCGGCGGCTCCGGCTCGGCCGGCAGCTCGCCCTCACGGGTGATCGAGAACCGCCCGGTGCCCATCCGTTCGCGGAAGCGGAGCGTCGAGATCGTGGGGATGTAGACGACGTCGGCCTCCGGCTCCTCCGGCTCGTCGCCCGGCTCCGACCTCGGGTTCTTCGCCTCCTCCTTGGCCCGCAGGAGGTGCTTCTTGACGACCTCGCGGCGCTGCGTCTCCTTGCGCTTCTGCTCGCTCTGCCGCTCCTTGTCCAGGCGGCGCGCCTGCCACCAGCCGGAGGCGCGGGCCGAGCTGCTGCGCAGCGCCTGCCCGAGCGACACCGACGTCGCCAGCAGGAGGCCGATGACCATCCCCGCCACCAGCAGGATCGCCGCGCCCGGCGGGTTCAGCGCGCCCACCAGCAGCGACGCCAGGACGTCGCCGATGAAGCCGCCGGCCGGCAGCGAGCCGCCCAGGAAGCCGGGGCGGCCGAAGGCGATCTGCACCAGCGGCGCGGCCGTCAGGAAGAGGACGCCGAGCCCCAGCGACTTCGTCCCCCAGGCGCCCACCGGCTTCCCCATCAGCCGCCGCACGCCGACGGTCACCAGGGCGAGCGGGAAGAGCGCCGAGGCCAGGCCGAAGAACTGCAGCGTGCCGTCGGCGTAGGAGGCGCCGAGGCGGCCGGCCCAGTTGCGCGGCCGCACCGCCGGGTCCGGCACCGAGGAGAAGAGCGACGGGTCGGCGGGGTGATACGAGATCAGCGCGGCGACGAAGAGCGCGGCCGCCGCCAGCACCACGATCCCCAGGAACTCGTCCCGCCGCCGCACGAGCCTCGGACGGTCTTCGGCAACGGCGCCCATGCTCAGCCCAGCGGCACGGCGATGAGCACCAGTCCCAGCGCCGCGGTGTAGAGGATGAACGGAAGGAGCCGCATGGCGACGACCAGGCGGAAGAGGAGCGCCACCGCGGCGTAGCCCACCACGCCGGCCACGACCAGCCCCGCCATGTTCGCGGCGAAGCTGCTGCCGGCGAGGCCGGTGCCGTGCCGGTAGGCGGAGAGGAGCTCGACGGCGGCTGCCGCCAGGATCGTCGGGATGGAGAGGAGGAAGGAGAACTCGGCCGCCGCCTTCCGCGACAGGCCGCGGAAGAGGCCCATCGAGATCGTGTTGCCGGAGCGCGAGAAGCCGTGGAAGATCGCCGACAGCGTCTGCAGGAGGCCGATGAGGAAGGCGTCCAGCGCGCTCACCTGCGAGAGCGTGCGCCCCTCCTCCCCGCGCTTCTGGCCCACGCGCTGGGCCACGGTGAGGAGCGCGGACATCGCCAGCAGCGCGACGCCGATGCGGCGGAACTCGGTCATGCCCTCCACGGCCAGCTTCTTCAGCGGCAGCGTGCCCAGGGCGGTCGCGGCGACGGCGAGGACCAGCAGGCCCACCAGGCGCCAGGAGGCGCGGCGGCCTTCGGGGTCCTTGCCGAGGATGCCGAAGAGGATCTCCAGCAGCCGGAAACGGAAGTAGATGACCACCGCGACCAGCGTGCCGAGGTGCAGCAGCACGTCGAAAAGGATCCCCGGCTGCGAGAAGCCGGGCAGGAAGTGCTGGACCAGCGCCAGGTGTGCGGTGGACGAAACCGGCAGGAATTCCGTGAGACCTTGCACGAACCCGAGCAAGACCGCCTGCCAGACGGTGACCGACATCAAGAGATTGTAGCGGGTCGTAACGAGACGGTCAGCAGATCGGGTCGCCGGAGACTTGGCGGAGGCGATCTCCGCGGTGCCGAAGGTACCGCCTTAACGACCTGGTGGCCCGAGCAGAAGCACCAGAGCGTGGAATTGCGGGAGCGCGAGGGTCTCGGCCCTCACGTCCTCGCGCAGGCCGGCCTGCTCGACCGCCAGCCTGGCCTTCTCGCGCCCCCAGAGCGGCGTCAGCGCGTTCACCAGCGTCTTGCGGCGCTGCAGGAAACCCACCGACGCGATGCGGAGCGCGTCGCCGGTGGCCGGCTCCGACGGGTGCGGCACCAGCTCGATCACGCTGGAGTGCACCTGCGGCGGCGGGCGGAAGCTGCCGGGCGAGACGTCGAAGAGGCGGCGCGCCCTGGCGTGGGCGTTCACGTCCACGGTGAGGAAGCCGTAAGCGTCGCCGCCCGGAGGCGCCACCACGCGGTCGGCGACCTCCTTCTGCACCATCACCACCAGCCGCGAGAAGAGCTCCGGCCGCCTCACGAAGCTGCGGATCATCGGCGTCGCCGACTCGTAAGGCAGGTTGGCGACCAGCGGCACCGGCGCGTGCGCGTCGATCTCCTCGAGCTCGGCGGCTACGTCGGCCTCGAGCGCGTCCTCCTCCACCAGGAAGAACGTGCGCTCGCGGAACTCCTTGTTGAGCGAGACTGCCAGGACGGGGTCGATCTCGAAGGCCAGCACCCGCAGCCCGCGGTCGAGGAGCGGCCCGGTCAGCGCGCCGCGCCCCGGTCCGACCTCCACCACCGTCTCCCCTTCGGAGGCGCCCAGAGCGTCGAGAATTTTTCCGATGACCGACGTGTTGACGAGGAAGTGCTGGCCCCATCGAGGCCGGCGCCCGCTTGACCGTCTCAAGGACCCCACCCTACCATCGATACCATCGTTCGGTTCGGGCGGGTCCCAGGGCCCAGAAAGGAAACAGCCCCATGTCCGACCACGTCCTCGAGCTCACCGAGTCCAACTTCGAATCCGCCGTCCTGAAGAGCGACAAGCCTGTGCTCGTGGACTTCTGGGCCGTCTGGTGCGGCCCCTGCCGCGCCGTGGCGCCGATCGTCGAATCGCTGGCGAAGAAGTGGGGCGACCGCGCGGTGGTGGCGAAGCTGAACGTAGACGAGGTCGGCTCGGTGGCCGAGCGCTACCAGATCATGTCGATCCCGACGCTCCTGCTCTTCAAGAACGGCCAGGTCGTGGAGCGCATGATCGGCGCGGCGCCGCAGGGGCTCCTGGAGCGGAAGTTCGAGCCCTACCTGGCTGCGGCCGTTCCGGCCTGACCCTGGGGGGAAACCCCTACCGGGTTTCCCCTGCCCTTCCCGCATGGCGCCTCACGGCTGCTGAGCCATGAGGAGCATTCAGCGGCCGCCGGCCTCCGCCGGTACTTGTGCGGGCCCCGGCAGCACGCGGCGCGCCAGGGGCCCATCGGGGGTTTCCACGTAGAGCACACGGAGGCGCGCGCCCGTTTGCACGGGTGCCCCGATGACGCTGTCCTCGTCCAGCCGGAAGACGTGCCCCCCCTCCCCCACCTCGGCCAGCACAAGGTACTGCCCCGGCTCGTAGCGCAGGCAGGACCCGGCGGCCCGGAAATACGGCACCGGCGTGGCCGTAGGCGTGGGAAGCGGCTTGCGCCGGGCTCCCTTGGGCGGAGCGGCAGCCGCTCCGTAGGCGACCAACGCCAGCAAGACAGCCCAGCAGACCTTCGGCAAGAGGAGCCCGAGGATACCGCGAACACCGGTTATCCTGTTGCAGCGCCTCGCCTGAATGGCAGGCACTCTCCTTGCTGAAGACCTCCACCGGCGTGCGCGAAGCGCCACTTCTGCACCCCCAGGGCCTGAAGGAAGCCGAAAGACGATGCCAGCTACGTCCTTGACCTCACCCAGCGGCGCCGGGCTCGACCCGGCCGCGCTCACCGAACGCATCCGCGAGCAATCCCTCGGCGTCTCGGCGCTGCTCTCCGAGATCCGCAAGGTCATCGTCGGGCAGTCGACCCTGGTGGAGCGGCTCGTCATCGGCCTCCTGGCCGATGGGCACCTCCTGCTGGAGGGCGTGCCCGGCCTGGCCAAGACGCTCGCCGTCCGCACCCTGGCCCGCGGGATCGACGCCTCGTTCTCGCGCATCCAGTTCACACCCGACCTGCTGCCGGCGGACGTCGTCGGCACCCTGGTCTTCAACCCGAAGACGCAGGAGTTCGTGGTGCGGCGCGGACCGGTCTTCGCGCACCTGGTGCTGGCCGACGAGATCAACCGCGCGCCCGCCAAGGTGCAGTCAGCGCTCCTGGAGGCCATGCAGGAGCGGCAGGTGACGATCGGCGATTCCACCGCCGCCCTGCCCGACCCGTTCCTGGTGCTGGCCACCCAGAACCCGATCGAGCAGGAGGGCACCTATCCGCTGCCCGAGGCCCAGGTCGACCGGTTCCTGATGAAGCTGAAGGTCGGCTATCCCACCAAGGCCGACGAGCGGCAGATCCTGGACCGGGTGGGCGACCAGACCGAGGCGCAGCTCTCGGCGACGGTGCGGCCGGCGCTGAACCCGGAGCAGATCCGCGAGCTGCGCAGCCTGGTCCGGCATCTCTACGCGGACGAGCGCATCAAGGGCTACCTGGTGGAGCTGGTCGCCGCCACCCGTGACCCGCGCCCCTACGGGCTGGCCGAGCTCGCCGACTTCATCTCCTACGGAGCTTCTCCGCGAGCCACGCTCGCCCTGCTGGCCGCCGCGCGCGCCCACGCCTTCCTGCAGGGGCGCGGCTACGTGGTGCCGGAGGACGTTAAGGAGATCGCCCCCGACGTGCTGCGGCACCGCGTGCTCCTCTCCTACGAGGCCGAGGCCGAGAACGTCCTCAGCGACCAGGTCATCGCGCGGATCCTGGAGCGCGTAGAGGTTCCCTAGTGGCACTACGGCCGTCAGCGCGGGTCGCCGGAGACTTGGCGGAGGCGATCTACGCGGTGCCGCAGGCACCGCCTCATGACTCAGCCGGAGACTTGGCGGAGGCGATCTCCGCGGTGCCGCGAGGCACCGCCTCATAACCAATGCTGCCCCGCGAAGTCGCCAAGAAGGTCCACCGCATCCGCATCCGGACGAACCGGCTCGTCGACCACGGGCTGGGGGGTGAGTACCACTCCGTCTTCCGCGGCCGCGGCATGGAGTTCTCCGAGGTGCGCGAGTACGTGCCCGGGGACGACATCCGCTCCATCGACTGGAACGTCACCGCGCGCACCGGCGTGCCGCACGTCAAGAAGTACGTCGAGGAGCGCGACCTCACCGCGATGCTGATCCTGGACATCTCGCCGTCGCAGGCGTTCGGCTCGCGCTACCTCACCAAGCGCGACCTCATGGCCGAGCTGGCGGCCCTGCTGGCCTTCGCCGCGGTGAAGAACAACGACCGCGTCGGCGCCATGCTGGTAACCGACCGGCTGGAGCGCTTCATCCCGCCCCGCAAGGGGCTCGACCACGCGCTGGCGATCGCCCGCGACGCGCTCTACCTGGAGCCCCAGGGGAAGCGCACCGACCTGGCGCAGGCCTTCCGCAGCGCCGCCGGGCTGCTCAAGCAGCGCTCGGTGGTCTTCGTGATCTCCGACTTCCTGGCCGCCGACTACCAGAAGCCGCTGAAGATCCTGCGGCGCCGGCACGACGTGGTGGCGATCCCGATCACCGATCCGCGCGAGGAGCAGCTCCCCTCCAGCGGCCTGGTGCGTCTCAAGGACGCCGAGACCGGCCTCACCGGCGTCTTCGACGCCTCCGACCCGCAGGTCCAGAAGGCCTGGGGGCGTTACCGCAAGGGGGGCCCGTTCCCCGATCCGATCGAGGTCTTCCGCTCCGCCGGCATCGACTCCATCCCGCTGCGCACCGACGCGCCCTACGAGGGGCGCATCGTCCGCTTCTTCAAGGAGCGCGAGCGCAGGAAGGCGCTGGGGCGATGAAGGGAATCCTTCTCGCGGCGCTGATCGCCCTCCCGGCATCCGGGCAGGCCCAGCATCCCTCGTTCACCGTGGCCCTCGACCGGGTGGACGTCTCGGTCGGCGATCACGTCACCGCCACCTACTCGGCGATGCTGCCGGCCGGCGCCCGCGTCGAGTTCGAGGCGCTGGTCACTCCGGCGGTCGAAGGCGCCTCCAGCGGTCCGGCCCTGGATTTCCAGCCGCTCGGCCCCGAGAAGCTGGAGAAGAACGGCGCCTGGAGCAGGACCGTCTCCTTCGCCCCGTTCGTGGCCGGTCCGCTCAACCTGCCGGGGCCGCATCTCATCTACGTCTCGCCGTCGGGGGAGCGCATCCCGGTGCGGCCGCCGGCGACGACGCTGAACGTCACCTCGCGGCTGCCGCAGGACAAGAAGCCGGAGGAGCTGTCGGCCAAGCCGGATCGCCCGGTGCGCGTCCCGGCGCGCGGCCTCTGGTTCTGGGGCCCGATCGCCGCCGGCGCGCTGCTCGTCGCCGGCCTGGTGTACTGGCTCGTGAAGCGGAGCCGCCGCAGGCCGGTGGTCGCCGCGCCGGAAGTCCCGCCGATCGCGCCGGGCGTGGAGCTGCTGCAGGCGCTCTCGGTGCTGGAGAAGCAGGCGGGCGACCTCCAGGACGACCCGCGCGGCTTCTACTCGGAGCTGACCCGCGTGGTGAAGCGCTACCTCGAGCGCCGCCTCGAGCTGCCGGTCCTGGAGTGGACGACGTTCGAGACGATCCGCCGCCTGCGCGAGCGCGACCTGGAGATGCCGAAGGAGATCGGCCTCAACGAGCTCCTGTCGAATGCCGACCGGGTCAAGTTCGGGAAGGGGCGCGCGACGCGTGACGAGGCGAGGCTGCACGTCGGCCGGGCCAGACACTTGCACGATCATGTGGAAGCGCGGCTGGCGCCGCGCGCCGAACCCCCTCCGGCGCAAGCCCCGTCTCGCAGGGAGCGCGCCTCGTGAGCGCGATCCTGGCGACGCTCAAGAACCTGCTGCCGGCGGGGCTCTCCTTCAAGGACCCGCTGTTCCTGCTGGCGCTGCTGCTGGTGCCGGTCGCGCTCTACGCCCGCCACCGCCGCGAGAAGCGCGGACAGGGCGCGCTGGTGGTGCCGACCCTGGCGTTCCTCGCCCGGATCCGCCCCACCTGGCGCGTCCGCCTCCGCTGGGTCCCGTTCGCGCTGGCGCTCCTCGGCTACAGCGGGCTGGTGGTCGCCCTGGCGCGCCCGCGCCTCGGCCTGGAGCGCACCGAGTCGTGGACCGAGGGCGTCGACATCTTCATCGCGCTCGACTCCTCCGGCTCGATGGCGGCCGAGGACTTCAAGCCGAAGAACCGCTTCTACGTCGCCAAGCTGGCGACCCGCGCCTTCATCGAGGGGCGCAAGGGGGACCGCGTCGGGATGCTGACGTTCGCCGGCCGCTCCCGCACGGTGGCGCCGCTCACCACCGACCGGGCCATGGTGCTCGACCGGCTGGAGGCGCAGAAGCTGGGCGAGCAGGGGGACGGCACCGCCATCGGCATGGGGCTCGGCAACGCGCTGGCCCGCCTGAAGCCGTCGCGCGCCAAGTCGAAGGTCATCGTGCTGATCACCGACGGCGCCAACAACGCCGGCGAGATCGACCCGGACACCGCCTCGAACATCGCCAAGGCGCTCGGCGTGCGCGTCTACACGATCGGCGTCGGCACCAACCAGGGACCGGTCGAGATCCCGGTCCCGGTGCGCGACCCGGAGACCGGGCGCGTCGTGGAGCGGCGCATCACCGTCAACGTCGACGTGGACGAGAAGCTGCTGCAGCGGATAGCGGACTCCACCGGCGGCAAGTTCTTCCGGGCCACCGACCCCAAGGGGCTGGTGGACACCTTCAGCGAGATCGACAAGCTCGAGAAGAGCGAGATCAAGACGACGACCTACACCCGCTGGCGCGAGGTCTTCCACCAGGTGGCCGGGCCCAGCGCCGCGCTGCTGGCGCTCTCGGCCGCGCTCTCGGCGCTGGTCTTCCCGGTGGTGCCGCGATGAAGCCGCCGCTGGAGCTCCTCCGCGCCCTCTTCATCTCGCCGCAGGTGCTGCTGGGCGGCGCGGCGCTGGCGGTCCTGGTGGCCGCGGTGGCGATGCTCTCCCGGCGCCGCGCCACGGCCCGCCAGGAGCGGCTGCTCTCGACGTCGCTGGCCGCCAAGAGCCGGCTTCTCCCGGTGACTCCGCCGGGCGCGGTCGCGCTGACGCTGCTGGTGGTGGCGTCGCTCGGCGTGGCCGCCGCGCTGGCGCGGCCCCGCTGGGGGAAGAGCGTCGAGGCCGCCACCCGCCAGGGGTCGGACGTGATCATCGTGATGGACACCTCGTCCTCGATGCGCGCCGCCGACGTCTCGCCGTCGCGCTTCGTGCTGGCGCGCCAGGCGGCAGTCTCGCTGCTTCCGCGCCTCACCGAGGACCGGCTGGCGCTGGTCTCCATGGAGGGAGAGGCGCAGGCGCTGGTGCCGCTGACGCTGGACGCCTCGGCGGTGGCGCTCTTCCTGGACGCCATGGAGCCCGGCATGGGGAACAAGCCGGGGAGCTCGCTGGCCTCCGGCATCTCGACGGCGGTGGAGCTCTTCTCCGGCGCGGCGGTGGCCGGCAAGAGCTGTGTACTGATCTCCGACGGCGAGGACCTGGAAGGCGGCGTCGAGGAGGCGATCGCGCGGGCCAAGGCCGAGGGCGTGGTGGTGCACACCGTGCTGGTCGGATCCAAGGAAGGGCGCGGCGCACCGGTGCCGGACGTGGACGCGGCCGGCCGCGTGGTGGGCTACAAGCAGGACGAGGGCTCGCCGGTCCTCTCGCGCGCGAACCCGGACATCCTGCGGCAGCTGGCCGCGCAGACCGGCGGCGTCTTCAGCGTCGTCTCGCCCGGACGCACCGACCTCGAGGGAGTGGCCAGCGCCATCGACAAGAGCGCGCGGCGACCGCTCTCCGGCACCGTGCTCAGCAGCCAGGAGGAGCGCTTCCAGATCCCGCTGGCGGTGGCTGTGACCGCCATCGGGCTGCTGCTGCTGGGAGCCGGCCACTCCTGGCCAACCGCTCTTTTCGCGCGCAAGGAGAAGGGCGTCGCCAAGGCGGCGGTGGCGGCGCTTCTGGTGATCTGCCTGCTGCCGCTCGTCGCCAGCGCTCAGCAGCCGCCCTCCGCCGGCGCGCCCGCGCCGGAGCCCAAGCCGGCACCCGCCCCGCCGCCGGCGCCGGCCACGCTCAAGGAGCGCCTCCTCTCCGGGCCGCCCTTCAAGACGGCGCGCGGCGAGGCGCTGTCGGGCAAGAAGGCGCTGGAGGAGAAGCGGAACGAGCAGGCCGTCGAGCACTTCGCGCGCGAGGTGCAGCTGGCGCCCAAGGACCTGACCGGCGCCTACAACCTCGGCACCGCGCTGGCGCACGCCGGCCGCGGCGAGGAGGCGCTCTCGGCGCTGGACGCCGCCAAGCGCTCCGGCCGCCGCTCGCTGGCCGCCGATGCCGCCTACAACTCCGGCGAGGTCCTGTACCGGAGCGGCAAGTACGAGGAGGCCGCCCGCAGCTTCCGCGAGTGCGTGAAGCTGGCGCCGGGCGACGCCGACGCCGCCTGGAACTACGAGCTCTGCCGCCGCCAGCAGCAGGAGCAAGAGCAGAAACAGAAGCAGCAGCAGAAGCAGCAGGACAAGAACCAGGCGCCGACGCCGACGCCCGACCCGAAGAACCAGCAGAAGCAGAAGCAGGAAAAGGAAGACCGCGAGTTCGAGCAGAAGGCCAAGATGTCCAAGGAGAAGGCCGAGCAGCTCCTGGCGGCGATCCAGCAATCCGACCTCGACGAGCAGAAGAAGAAGATCGCCGAGCAGCGCAGCCGCCGGCGGGTGGCCAGGGACTGGTGAGGCGCGCGCTTCCGCTCCTGGCCTGTCTGCTGCTGGCGTTCCCGCTGCGCGCCGACGACGAGCCCCAGATCGAGCTGACCGCCTCCGACGCGCGCCCGGCGCTCAACGAGGTGGTGCAGCTCACCTACACGTTCTCGAGCCCGTCGGCCTCCATCAGGCCGCCGGTCTCGCTGACGCTCAAGAACATGGTGCTGGTGGCCGGCCCCTCCACCAACACCCGCGTCGTCTTCATGAACGGGAACATGCAGCGCTCGATGAGCTTCACCTACTTCCTGCGCGGGCAGACGACCGGTCCGGCGGAGGTGGGCGAGACGGTCTGGCGGGTCGGAGAGGGCTCGGTGAAGTCCGGGGGCTACGCCTTCGAGATCCAGCCGGCCAGCGCCTCGCCGCGCCGGGCGCTCAACCCGCTCAGCCCGTTCGGAGAGGACGAGGATCCCTTCGGCTTCCCGAGGAGCCGCGTGGCGCAGCAACGGGAGCGCCGCGAGGCCTATGTCGACTTCATCGCCACGCCCGACCGCACCGCGGCCTACGTCGGTGAGGAGGTGGTCATCCAGTACGAGCTGGTCACCCAGGCCGACGTGGAGGGGCTGGAGTACGTCGAGCCGCCGCAGTTCCCCAATTGCTGGGCCGAGGACCTGGAGAAGCCGGAGCGCCCGAAGGGAACCCCCGGCATCTTCGAAGGGCGCCGCGTCACCCGCTTCACGCTGCTGAAGAAGGCCGTGGCCGGCCTGGCGCCCGGCACGCTGGAGCTGCCGCCGGTGAAGATCCGCCTGGCGGTGCGCGGCGGCGGCGACATCTTCGACGCCTTCTCGATGTTCAACCGCCAGGTCGTCGAGCGCGCCACCAAGCCGATCACACTGAAGGTCCTGCCGATCCCCGGCAACCCGGTCTTCAAGGGGCCGGTGGGGCGCTTCGAGCTCACCGCCAAGGTGGACCGCACCAGGGTCGACGTGGAGGAGGCGGTCACCCTCAAGGTGCGGCTCTCGGGCAGCGGCAACCTGCGGACCGGCACCGCCGAGCCGCCGCAGCTCACCGTGCCCAACGCGCGCCTCTACCCGCCCACCAGCAAGACCGAGTCCGCCCGCAGCGGCGGACGCCCCGGCGGCGCCACCGAATGGAGCTACGTGCTGGTGCCGCTGGCGCCCGGCACGTTGACGATCCCGCCGGCCACGCTGGAGGTCTTCGATCCGGCGGCCAAGAAGATCGTCGCCAAGGCCACCACGGCGATCACCATCAAGGTGGAGGGCTCGCCCACCGGGCGGCTCGCCGCCTCCTCCTCCGAGAAGGCCGAGATCGAGGAGGTCGTGCCGACGCCGGCGGCCAAGGCCGGCCCCGCGCCGGTGACGAACCCCAGCGTCGACGTCGCCAACCGCACCGTCACCATCCCGCTCTGGGTCGCCGCGGCGCTGCCCGCGGGGCTTCTGGTCCTGGGCGGCGGCGGCTTCCTGCTGCGCCGCGCCGTGCAGAAGAGCCGCGCCCTGCACGCTCTCCAGGCCGAGCCGGGGGAGACGAAGGAGCGCGCCGCCGCGCGCATCGACCGCGTGCTGCGCGACCGGCTGCTGCGCTGGGACGTGCCGGAGGGAGCCTCCACCTCGGCGCTGCTGTCGCGCCTCCAGGAGCGCGGCGCGCCCGACAAGCTGCGCCGCGAGCTGGCCGACGTCTTCTCCGACCTCGAGTTCCTGCGCTTCGCCCCGCAGCTCGGCGACTACGACGCCAAGCTCCGGGAAGTCCGAAGCAAGGCTGCGCGGGTCCTCACCCGCCTGTCCTGACGAGACGTCAGCAGACCGGGTCGCCGGAGACTTGGCTGGTCCTTGTCTGCGGTACCTGCGGCACCGCGGAGATCGCCTCCGCCAAGGCTCCGGCGACCCGGTCTGCAGCGGTCCCGGTTTAACATCCCTGTTGTGCTGAGGTCTGCTTGACCGTTCCGGCGCGGGTCCTCTCCGCCAAGCTCCTCTCCCGTTACATGGACCGCCACCGGCTGCTGGACGAGACCAGCGGCGTGGCGCCGGAGCGCTTCCTGCTCGCGCTGGTGCGGCGCGCGCTCGACTTCGTGCCGGCCGAGGCCTGTGCGCTGCTGCTGGACGACCCGGTCTCCAAGGAGGACGACCGTTCCCGCAACGAGCTGGCGATCGTGGTGACCGCCGGCGGCTTCCGGGAAGGGGTCATCGGGCACAGGGTGCGGCCGGTGGACGGCATCGCCGGCTTCGTCTACGCGCGCGGGGAGAAGACCTGCGTGAACAAGGTGGGGGGCGCGCACGCCTTCTCGCGGGAAGTGGACTCCACCCTGGAGCTGCCGCTCACCAGCGTGCTGGGCGTGCCGGTGGTGATCGAGAGCCACGTCTGCGGCTCGCTGGTGCTCCTGAACAAGCGGGACGAGGACTCCTTCACCGCGCGCGACGAGCGTCTGATGGAGCTCTTCGGCGACACGCTCTCGCTGGCGCTCCAGAACCTGCTCGACGAGCGGCGTGCCCGCGAGGTCGCCCGGCGCGACTCGCTCACCGCGCTCTACAACGACCGCTACTTCCACAAGAAGCTGCAGCAGGAGATCGACCGCCTCTCGCAGACGCCCGACGGCGACCTCTGCCTCCTCTTCCTGGACTGTGACCGGCTCAAGTCGGTGAACGACGAGCACGGCCACCTCGCCGGCAGCCAGGTGCTGCGCGAGGTGGCCTTCGTGCTGCAGCGCATCCTGGGGCACAGCGTCTCGCTGGCCTGCCGCTACGGCGGCGACGAGTTCACGATCGTGCTGCTGGAGACCGACCTCGGCCGCGGGCTGGAGGTCGCCGAGCGCATCCGCAAGGCGGTGGCCGAGTGGACCTTCCTGCCGATGGCGATCGGGCCGGGAGAGCCGGCGCTGAACCTGAAGGGCGTGATCACGATGTCGATCGGCGTCGCCTCGTACCGGATCCACTGCCCCGCCGGACGGCCGCCGGCCGAGCAGAAGAACGAGCTGCTGAGGCGGGCCGACTCCGCGCTCTACCTGGCCAAGACGCAGGGGAAGAACTGCGTCGTGGCGGCCCCCCGCAGGCTGCCCAGGGACTCCCGGGTCGTCGTCATCAAGTCCTGAGTCTCGAGCATCCGAGAGGCGGCTGGCGCGTGTCTTGCGGCCTTTCTCGACCGCTGCCCGCGACCTCGAGGAGGGCGAAATGCGGAAGACGATCATCGCAGCGGTGATGCTCATCACAGGATTCCCGGCGGCGGCCCAGGTCGAGTACATGCCGTTCGACAGGCCAGAGGCATGGGCGCTGAAGTACTTCACCTCGGTGTCGACCTTCACGGCGCTCGGACCACCGGTGATGAGGAAGCCGGGATCGGTCGAGCTCGGCCTCGAGCTCGGCTGGATTCCCTGGCTGGACCTGCACGAGCGCCGCGTCGGCTTCAACGGCACGGCTCTCGAGGACCTCAACAAGACGCGGGTGCTCGCCCGGCCGAGGCTGTACCTGGGGCTGCCCGGCGGCGTCACCGCCGAGGTGGGCTGGGTGCCGCCGGTCGGCCTCAACGGAGGTCGTGCCAACCTGATCTCCGCGGCGCTCGAGCGGCCCTTCGTCGATCGGCCCGGGTGGTCGCTCGGCCTCCGTGCCTATGGCCAGATCGGGCACGGCAAGGGCGATTTCACCTGCCCGGAGAGTGCCGTGTCGCATCCGGCCGGCTCACCGGAAAACCCCTTGGGCTGCGAGGAGCGTTCCAAGGACACCTCCACACTGAACATGATCGGAGGCGCTCTCACCGGCGGCCTGAAGCTCGGCGACGGCGGCGCGGCCCTTCACTACGCCATCGGCGGGACGTACCACGACGTCCAGTTCCAGGTAGGCGCGTTGACCAATGGCTTTTCCGACCATTCGCTGCTCGTCACCCACGGCTGGACCGGCTGGGTCTCGGCCGGAGGAGGGGTGCCGGTCGGCGACCGCGTCACGCTGGCCGCCGAGTTGTTCTACAGCCCGCTGATCGTCACGCGGCCACCGTCGACCGACTGGCAGAACGACGCCCTCTTTACCGCCCGGGCGGTCATGAGGTTCCGGTTCCGCTGAACGGTAGTCAGCGCTTGGTTGCGATCTCGAAATCGACGCGCAGCTGATCTTTGACCTTGACCGTGCCCCCGCCGACGCTGATCGGCTCGATGCCGAAGGCCCGCTGGCTGACGTTGGCCGAGCCGCGGCCCTGCCCGTTTCCGCCGGTGACCTCGAACGACAGCGGCACGTCGCGGCCGTGGAGCGAGAGGGTGCCCTCGACGCGCCAGCGCCCGGCCGCCAGCGGCTTCACCGCGGTGGAGCGGAAGCGGATCTCCGCGAACTTCTCCACGTCGAGCACTTCCGGCCCCAGCATCCGCTTCTGGACCTCGCTCCGCTTGGCGGGCGCGAGATCGGGGTCGAGCACCGTCATCTGCCGCGCGTTCACGGTGAGCTCCACGCGCGCCGGGTCTCCGTCGTCGACCGTTCCCGAGGCGATTGGCGCGCGGACGGTGTGGTTGTCGCCAAAGGCGGAGAGCAGGCCCGACTTCGAGACGTGCACCGTCAGCGTCGACCGCTCCGGATCGATCGGCCGGGTCTCGCCGTAGGCCGCACCGGTGAGCATCGACAGAGCGAGGGCGCCGAGGGTGCGAGGGACGCTCATCGAAGGACTCCTTTCGGTCGATGGAAGCACGCAACCGGGATGCCGAGTCGTGCCCGACGACCTGACGGACGCGAGGACTCTACTCGCGGGGTGTCCGGGCCCGGAGCCTGGCTACCGCCTCGCCGGGCGACAGCACCGGCACGGGCGAGGCCCTGTACCCGGCGGGATCGCGCGAGACCAGCGCATCGCAGCCGGCCGCGACGGCGGACTGGGCACAGACGCCGTCCTCGAAGTCCTTCATCCGAAGCGCCACGGCGGCTCGTAGTACCCCGGCATCGACCGGAGCGACGTCGAACACCCTCAGGAGGTCCGTGATGGCACGGGCGGCGAAGGCGGGCCCGCGCTCTCGGCTGATCAAGTAGTGAATCGCGGTGACGCCGTGAGCCGGCAGGTAGCCTTTCACGCTGCCGCGCTCGACCATCTCCCACAAGGCGGCGGCCGCTTCCACGTGCGGCTCACGATCGAGCAGCACGTCCAGCACGACGTTCACATCGAGGAGCAGGGACGTCACAGGTACTTGGTCTCGAGGTGGCGACGATAGGCCTGCGCATCCTGGCGCTGCAGGCAGCCGCGGAGACGCCTGAGGACCGGAGTCGCCTTCGTCTCTTTCGTCTCTTCTGGCTCGGTCACCTCTCGCAGGAGCCCCTCGACGAGCTGCGAAACCGAGGTCCCCTCCCTGGCGGCCCATTCCTTGGCCCTGCGAATGACCTCGTGATCGACGCTGAGGGTGAGCTTGGGCACGTACGTATCCTTTCATTCAGATTATACGTATGAAGAGCGGGTGGCCCCGCGAACGCCATCAAGTAAGATCCCAGGACCGTTACAGGGGCTAATGACAGGTCCGCGCCCCGCTTCCGGAGGAACAATGTCGGCCACGGTACCGTCCGTCCAGGTCACCCCGAAGGAAGTCCTCGACACGCTCAGCCGCCACATGCTGGTGGACGGGTACCACGTCGTCATGGACCTCCGTAAGTCGCGCGGCAGCTTCGTCTTCGACGCGTTGCACGAGGTCGAGGTACTGGACTTCTTCTCCAACTTCGCGACCTGTCCGATCGGCTACAACCACCCCAAGCTCCTGACCCCCGAGTCGCTGGAGGAGCTCACCTGGGCGGCGGTGAACAAGCCGGCCAACAGCGACATCTACACCCAGGAGATGGCCGAGTTCGTGGAGACGTTCGCGCGCCTGGCGGTGCCGGAGTCGCACGGGCGCCACATGTTCTTCGTGGAAGGGGGCGCGCTGGCCAACGAGAACCAGCTCAAGGCCGCCTTCGACTGGAAGGTGCGCAAGAACTTCCGCAAGGGCTACCGGCGCGAGGTGGGCACCCAGATCCTCCACTTCGAGCAGGCCTTCCACGGCCGCTCCGGCTACACGCTCTCGCTGACCAACACCGCCGACCCGCGGAAGACCGCCTACTTCCCGAAGTTCCCCTGGCCGCGCGTCGTGAACCCCATGATGAAGTTCCCGGTCACCGCGGAGACGCTGGAAGAGACGATCCGCCTGGAACGGCTCTCGGTGGCGCAGATCAAGCAGGCGCTGGCCGACAACCGGGACGACATCGCCGCGCTCATCATCGAGCCGATCCAGGGCGAGGGCGGCGACAACCACTTCCGCCCCGAGTTCTTCCGCGAGCTGCGCACGCTCTGCGACGAGAACGACATGCTGTTCCTGGTGGACGAGGTGCAGACCGGCCTGGGGCTCACCGGCCGCATGTGGGGCTTCCAGACGGTGGGCGCCGAGCCCGACATCTTCTCCTTCGGCAAGAAGACGCAGGTCTGCGGCTTCGCCTCCAACGATCGGATCATGGACGAGCCCGACAACGTCTTCGCCGTCTCCTCGCGCATCAACTCCACCTGGGGCGGGAACCTGGTCGACATGGTGCGCTGCCGCCGCTACCTGGAGATCATCGTGGAGGAGGACCTGGTCGAGAACGCCCGCACGGTGGGCGATTTCCTGCTGGCCAAGCTGCACGAGCTGGCGCAGGAGTTCCCCGGCCGGATGACCAACATGCGCGGGCGCGGCCTCTTCATCGCCTTCGACCTGCCCGACCACGCCACGCGCAACCGGGTGCTCAGGCTCTGGCTGCAGAAGCACAACGTGATGGCGCTCGCCTCCGGCGATCGGGCCATCCGCCTGCGGCCGCCGCTGGTCCTCTCGCGCGACGAGGCAGCGCTCGGGGTGCAGCGCCTGCGGGCCGCGCTGACCGAAGGGCTTTCGTGAAACGTGGGCTCCTGACGGCCACCCTGACGGGCGCGCTGGCGCTCGCCGGCTGCGGGCAGAAGCCGGCCTCGGTGCAGGTGACTCCCGCCAAGGTGATGATCTACGGGCTGAAGAAGGGCGTGGCGCTGAACGCCCAGGTGCTGGACAAGAAGGGTCGCAAGATCGACGGGCAGGTCGTGGAATGGAAGACCGACAAGGCCGACATCGCCTCGGTCGAGCCCAGCGGCTTCGTGCAAAGCAAGAACGCCGGCAAGACCACGGTGCGGGCCTCGCTCGGGCCCCTCAGCGGGACCACCTTGGTGGAGGTGCTGGACACGCAGTCGATCCTGGTGACCCCCGGGCGCGTGACGCTGGCCGGACCTCGCGGCAGCCTGGCCTACTTCAACGCCGAGGTGAAGGACGCCAAGGGGAAGACGGTGACGCAGTTCCGGCCGAAGTGGGTCTCCAACGACCCCAAGGTCGCCAGCGTGGACCAGAACGGCATCGCCACCTCCATCGGCGAGGGGAAGGCGCTCATCTCGGCGGTGCTGGGGGACCTGGAAGGGGCCGCCGAGATCAACGTGCTCTTCCGCGAGATCGGCTCGGTGGAGATCGCGCCCACCACCGTCATCCTGGGCGCCAAGGAGAGCAGCCTCCTGCGGACGGTGGTGCGCGACGACAAGGGCGTCGAGATCCAGAACGCCTCGCTCGTCTGGACCTCCAGCGATCCGGCCGCGGTGAAGGTCTTCGGCGGCCTGGTGACCGGGCTGACGCCCGGCTCGGCCACCGTGAAGGGCACCTGCGGCTCGAAGTCGGCAGAGGTCACCGTCCTGGTGAATTGAGGGGGACCGTTCGGCCTCCAGCGGTCGCGGGCACCTTCTACGAGGGGGAGCCGCAGGCCCTGAGGCGGACCGTCGAGCGCTGCCTGGCCCGTGGCGCCGCTCCGAGGAAACGGGCGCCGGCGGAGTGGCGGGCGCTCCTCCTGCCGCATGCCGGCTACGTCTACTCCGGTCCGATCGCCGGCGCTGGCGCGGCCGCCGTCGACCTGCCGGAGGCGGCGATCCTGCTGGGCCCGAACCATACCGGCCTGGGCGCCCCGCTGGCGCTCTCCGGCGTCGAGGCCTGGCGCACGCCGCTGGGGGACGTGCCGGTGGACGCCCGCCTCGGCGAGGCGCTGCTGGCGCACGCGCCGCACCTGGTCCGCGACGACCGCGCGCACGCCCGCGAGCACTCGCTGGAGGTCCTGCTGCCGTTCCTGCAGACGCTGCGGCCCGACGTCACCGCCGCGTTCGTCTCCATCGGCGCGCACGACCTCTCGCTCTGCCGCGAGCTGGGGCGTGCGGTGGCCGCGGTCGTCCGGGAGGAGGAGGCGCGGGGGCGCCGGGTCGCGATCGTCGTCTCCTCCGACCTCAACCACTACCTGCCGCGCGCCGCCAACCGTGTCAAGGACGACCGCGCCCTGGATGCGCTGCTGCTGGGCGACCCCGCCGAGCTCTTCGATCGCGTGCTGGAGCGCGAGCGCATCTCGATGTGCGGCATCCTGCCGGCGACGGCGATGCTGGAGGCTCTGGAGGCGCTGGGCGGGGCCCGCGGCGTGCTCTTGGCGCAGGGAGATTCCGCTGACGCCTACGGCGACGAGAGCCGCGTGGTGGGCTACGCGTCGGTACTGTTCGAGACCGTGCCTGAAGGAGAAACGCATTGAGGATCACCCACCTCGCCGCCGAGTGCCTTCCCTTCGCCAAGACCGGAGGGCTCGGCGACGTCGCCGGCTCGCTGCCCAAGGCGCTCGCCAAGCGCGGGCACGACGTCGACGTGGTCATCCCGTTCCACCTGGACGCGGCGCGCTGGTACCGGCGGCGCAACGACTGGCCGGAGCTGGCCGCCGGCCCCTACCAGGTCATGGTGCTGGGGACGTCGTACGACGTGGCGCTGCTGCGCGGGCACCTCCCCGGCTCCGACGTGCCGGTCTTCTTCGTGGCGCACGACCCGCTGTTCCACCGCCGGACGATCTACGCGCCCAACGAGTGGGGCCAGGACGACGGCATCTGGCGCTTCTCGCTCTTCGTGCGGGCGGCGGTGCAGGGGATGAAGATGCTCGGCCGGCGCCCGGAGCTGATGCACACCCACGACTGGCACCCGGCGCTGGCGCCGATGCTGGGCGCCTGGAGCGGCTGGCGCGACACGTACTGGGACGACATCGCCTCGGTCGTGACCCTCCACAACATCGCCTATCAGGGCATCTATCCCCCCGAGCGCTTCGACGTGCTGGGGCTTCCGCCCGAGACCTGGACCGGCGGCGTGGTGGAGATGTCGGGCGCGCTCAACATGCTGAAGGGAGCGCTGGAGGCGGCCGACATGATCACCGCGGTCTCCCCCACCTACGCCCAGGAGATCACCACGCCCGACGGCGGCGGCGGGCTGGACTCCATCCTGCGGCGGCGGCGCGAGCGGCTGACCGGCATCCTGAACGGCATCGACACCGACGAGTGGAACCCCGCCAAGGACAAGTACCTCCCGGCCCACTACCACCGCGAGGACCTGCGCGGCAAGGCGGAGTGCCGGCAGGAGCTCTGTCGCATGGCCGGCTTCGAGCCGGGCGATCCCTCGATGATCGTGGGCGCCATCGGCCGGCTCACCGACCAGAAGGGCTTCGACCTGCTGCTGGAGGCGTCGCCGGAGCTGGTGCGGCGCGGCGTGCGCATCGTGATGCTGGGCTCGGGGGACGCGGCGCTGGAGGGGGCCATGCACCTCATCGAGTCGCACGCGCCCGGCCGCTTCAAGGCGTTCGTGGGCTACGACGAGGCGCTGGCGCACAAGATCGAGGCCGGGGCCGACGCGGTGGTGATGCCGTCGCGCTTCGAGCCCTGCGGGCTCACCCAGATGTACTCGCTGGCCTACGGCACGCCGCCGATCGTCCGGCGCACCGGCGGTCTGGCCGACTCGGTGATCCCATTCAACGGGCACGACCTGGAGACCGCGAACGGCTTCGACTTCGAGGACGCCTCGCCGCACGCGCTGGCCGCGGAGGTGCTCTTCGCGCAACGGGTCTTCTTCCAGCGCGACATCTGGCGGCGGCTGCAGGCGAACGGCATGGCCGTCGACAACTCGTGGGACCACTCCGCCGGGCTCTACGAGGCGGTCTACCGGAGGGCGCGGGAGGTGCGCGGCCTGGTCTGGTGATCGGGAAGACCAAGTGGGTCCTCCTGGTCGTCGCTGCCGGGTCGCTCCTCTTCCGTGCCGCCTACGCGGTCGAGCTCTGGAGCTCGCCGGTCCTGGTCGCCCACCGCTTCCAGGGCTCGGACATGGAGTTCTTCGACCGCTGGGCGCGAGCGATCGCCGCCGGCGACTGGTGGGGGAAGCAGGAGCTGCACCCCTTCGCGCCCTGGCAGCGCGCGGCTGCCACCGAGTACCTGCGCCGCTACCCGGACGAGGCGCAAGCCCTGGTCGCCGGCGGCGTGCCCGAGAACGAGGGCGCGCTGGCGCGCGCCCTCTGGAGCCGCTGGTACGGAGGTAAGCGGCTGCACCAGGAGCCGCTTTACGCCTACCTGGTGGCGATCACCTACAAGCTCCTCGGTCCCGATCCGCGCTGGGTCTTCCTCTGGCAGCTCCTCCTGGGCGCCGCCACCAACGTGCTGGTGTTCCTGGTGGCCCGCCGCGCGGCCGGCGACCTGGCCGGCGCGGTCGCGGGCCTGCTGGCGCTCTTCTACGCGCCGCTGCTGGCACAGGAGATGGTGCTCCTGCGTACGACGCTGGCCGCCTTCACGATCACGCTGGCGGTGCTCCTGCTGGAGCGCGCCTTCGACGCCGGCGGCGCGCGCCGCTTCCTGGCGGCCGGGGCGGGGCTCGGGGTGGCGCTCCTGTGCCAGCTTCCGATGGCGCTGGTCGCGCTCTTCTCGTTCGCGGTGCTGGCCTGGCGCGCGCGCCTCGGAATCCGGGCGGCGCTGCGCGACGCCGCCCCGCTGGCGCTCGGGATCGCGCTGCCGCTCTCGCCGATCGTCCTCCGCAACGTCGTGGTCGGCATCGCCCCCCTCACCTACGTCAGCGTCGGCACCCAGACCTATCTGCCGCACGCCATCGCCTCCTACGACCCGCGCAGCGGCGGCAAGGCGTACGGCGACGCCGAGCTGGCGATCCTGCACCAGACCGGAGGGTCCTTTCCCGCGGCGGTAAGGGAAGCCTGGAAGACGTTCGACGGAGCGGGAGCCCGGCTCAAGTTCTACGCCGGCAAGCTGGGGGCGGCGCTGAGCTGGTACGAGGAAGCCGACAACCAGAGCTTCTATTACCTGCGGATGCTCTCGCCGACGCTGCGGCGGCTGCCGCTGACGTTCGCGGTCGTCGGCCCGCTGGCGCTGCTCGGGGTGGTGGCGCTCCTCCTGCGCGGCAGCCTGCGCGGAGCCTGGCTGGCCGCCACCGCGCTCACAGGTATCTTGGTCCTCGTCCTGACCATCCCGATCGCGCGCTACCGGGCGCCCTACCTGCCGGCGATGATCGCGCTTGCCGGCCTCGGCGTCGCCGGCTGCGTCGAGGCCCTGTCGCAGAGGCGGTTCTCGAGGCTGGCGGTGCTCGGGGCCGCCGGCGCCGGCGCTGCCGCGCTCGTGCTGTGGCCGCTGCCGCCGGGCAAGCCGCTCCTCCGCGGGGTGGACTGGTCGTCGCCCTACCTCTACTACTACGGGCCGGCGGCGACGTCGGCCGCGCGCGCCGGGCGCTGGGACCAGGCGCTGGAGCTCCTGGACGAGTTCCTGCAGCGCATGCCCGCCGGCCTGGCGGCGCTCGCGCGGAAACCGGATCCGACCCGCGCCGACAAGGACCTCGTCTGCTTCTACGCCGACGTGACGGCGTTCCAGGCGGCGGCGCTGGAGAAGACGCGCCGCGCCGGCGGCGTCCCGCGCGAGCTGGTGGCCGCGCTGGGGAGCGGCTGCCAAGTCATGAGCGCAGCGTCTCCTCGGTGATGCCGCAGCTCAGCGCCAGCGCCTGCATGTCGGCCACCAGCCTGGGGGTACCGGCCAGCACGTTGCCGCTCTTCCGCCAGAGCGCGCCGCCGTCGAAGTCGGTGACCAGGCCCCCCGCCTCCTCCACCAGCACCGCACCGGCGGCGGTGTCCCAGGGAGCCAGGCCGAACTCGAAGAAGCCGTCGAAGATGCCGGCCGCGGTGTAGGCCAGGTCGAGGGCAGCGCTGCCGGCGCGGCGCAGCGAGCGCACGCGCAGGAAGACCTCGCGGAAGAGCTTCAGGTAGGGATCGATCCGCTTCTGCTGCCGGAACGGGAACCCGGTGCAGACGGCCGCGCCGTCGAAGCCATCGCGGCGCGGCATGTGGACACGCGCGCCGTTGCGGAACGCGCCGGAGCCGCGCTCGGCAGCGAACAGGTCGCGCTTGTACGGGTCCCAGATGACTCCGATCGTCAGCGGGCCGCCGCGCCCGCCGGCGGTGCGGGCGATCGAGACCGCCCAGTGCGGGAAGCCGCGCACGAAGTTCGCGGTGCCGTCCAGCGGGTCCACGACCCAGGCCGGGGCGCCGGCGTCGTCGCCGGTGGCGCCCCCCTCCTCGCCCACGAAGGTGTCCCCAGGGAACGCCGAGAGGAGGACGCGCCGCAGCACGTCTTCGGCCTCGCGGTCGGCCCGCGAGACGACGTCGTTCTTGGACTTCTCCTCGACGTCGGCGGGGTCGATGCGGCCGAAGTAGCCGAGCAGCAGCTCACCCGCTTCGCGCGCCCCGGCGATGGCTACGTCCAGAGGGGAGGCCGTCACCGCGGCAGCATAGCGGGAGGCGCCAACCGCCGCATCCGCGCGAAGAACGCGAAGAGCTCCGCTTCGGCGGGGCGGCCGGTGAGCCGGAACGAGGGCTCGTCCTCGCGCGCCGCCCTGCCGTCGCTGAAGACCTTCCACCAGAAGAGCCCAGCGACCCGTTGGCTGCGCTCCATCGCGGCCAGCAGCGCGCCCGTCGAGCGGCGCTGCGCTGAGGTGTCCACCTCGCCCCCCTCCAGGTGGGGCGCGCTCCAGCAGGCGCGGCGCGCCGCGAAGCCGACCTCGGTGAGCAGCACCGGCCGTCCGACTCGCGCCGCCAGCCGGTCGAGGCCGTCCACCACGCGCCGGGCGCCGGCGCGCAGCTCGCCGTCGGACGCCTGGGCGCTCTCGGCCAGCGGCTGGTAGAGGTCCACGCCGAGCGCGTCGAGGTCGGCGGCAAACGAGACGTCGGTCGCGTCCCAGTTCGCGGCGTAGACCACCAGGCCGGGAAACGCCCGGCGCACCTCGGCGATCAGCGGGCGCCACTCGGCGCGCGCCTGCAGGCGGGTGAGCTCGGTGCCCACGCAGAGCGCGTCCGCGCCCTCCTCCCGGGCGAGCGCGGCGTGGTGCAGGACGTACTCGCGGTAGGCCGCCCACCAGGCCACCGGGTCGGCGGGCTCGATGGCCCCCGGCCAGGATCGCGGCACCCAGACCTGCGGCTTCAGCAGCACGTAGAGGCCGCGCTGCCTGGCGGCGCGGATGCCGGCGCGCACCTCCTGGTCGGTCTCGGCGGAAGGATGGGTGTGCCGCCAGGAGAGCTCGTTCGAGGTGGCCGACCGCTGGAACGCGAACGGCATGATCGAGACCGCGTTCACGCCCTTGGCCGCCAGCGCATCCAGCGTCCGCCCCGCCGCCGGCGAGGAATAGCCCAGCTCCGGCCGGTTCGTCATCGCGAAGGAGACCCCGCAGAGGAACCTCTGGGGCGCTCCTGCGGTGGCCGCCAGCAGGAGCAGGAGAGGAAGTCGCGTTATCGCGCGTCCTGTCTCTTCACGATGCTGTCGAGGATCATCAGGAAGCCGTTCTGCTGCTGCGGCTCGGTCTTGTTCACCACCGCCAGGCAGGAACCTCCGGGGAAGAGCGCGTGCAGCTCGTCGGCGTCGTGCGCCGAGAGGATCACGATGCGGCGGGGGGCGACGCCGCGCTCCTTGGCCAGCGCCGCCAGCTTGCGGCCGTCCAGCACCGGCATCTCCAGGTCGAGCAGCAGGAGGTCGATCTCCGGTCCGAAGCGCGGGATCGCCTTCAGCGGGTCCTGGTACGACTCGAAGGTGATCTTGTCGCCGTAGCGCCCCTTCAGCACCGCGCGCCAGCTCTCGGCGTACGCGGCGGAGTCGTCCACCAGGACGACCCTGGCGGGCTTCACGGCGGAGGGGGGAGCGGGAGATTCGGCCAAGGCGCCCATCCGCAGTCTACCTCCGGCCCAGCAGCGTTCCGCCGCGATAGACCTCGCGGCCGGCCACGATCGTGCGCTCCACGCGGCCGTGCAGCGTACGGCCGAGCCACGGGGAGTTCGCGGACCGTGAGAGGAAGCCTTCCACGCTCACCGCGGTGGTGCGCGACGTGGAGAAAAGGACGGCGTCGGCGGGCGCGCCTTCCTTCAAGGTTCCATAGGGGAGGTTGAAGCAGCGGGCCGGGCCGATCGTCAACGCCTCGACCAGGCGGCCCAGGGTGAGCTTCTTCTTCTGGACCAGCGCGTCCAGGAGCACCGGCAGCGCCGTCTCCAGGCCGGTCACCCCGAACGGCGCGTCGGCGAACTCCAGCAGCTTCTCGTCGCGGTGGTGCGGCGCGTGGTCGGTGGCGATCGCGTCCAGCGTGCCGTCGGCCAGCGCGTCCACCAGCGCGGCGCGGTCGGCCTCGGTGCGCAGCGGCGGGTTCATCTTGAAGCGGGTGTCGTAGCCGGAGCGGGCGACCTCCTCGTCGGTCAGCGTCAGGTGGTGCGGCGTCACCTCGGCGGTCACCCTCACGCCGGCCCGGCGGGCGCGGCGGAGCTGCTCGACGCTCTCGCGGGCCGAGAGGTGGGCGATGTGGAGACGCGCCTTGGTGAGCGCGGCCAGCTGCAGGTCGCGGGCCACCATCGACGACTCGGCCACGTTCGGCCAGCCGGCCAGGCCGAGGCGGGTGGCGGTCCACCCCTCGTTCATGACGCCGCCGGCCACCAGCGTCGGGTCCTCCTCGTGCACGACGACCGGCAGCTCGAGCATCGAGGCGTACTCCAGCGCGCGCCGCATGACGTTGCCGTTCGCGATCGGCTTGCCGTCGTCGGAGATCGCCACCGCCCCCTCGGCCTTCATGGAGCCGATCTCGGCGAGCTCGATCCCCTTCAGCCCCTTGGTGACCGCGCCCAGCGGGTGGACGCGCACGTGCGCCGTCTCGCCGGCGCGCCGCACCACGAAGGCGACCGTCGGCGCGTCGTCCAGCACCGGATCGGTGTTGGCCATGCAGCAGACGGTGGTGAACCCGCCGGCGGCGGCCGCCGCGGTGCCGCTGGCGATCGTCTCCTTGTACTCGTAGCCCGGCTCGCGCAGGTGGGTGTGGAGGTCCACGAAGCCGGGCGCGACCACCAGGCCCGCCGCGTTCACGACCTCGGCCCCTTTGGGTGGTGGGATGTGCTCGGCGAGGCGCGCGACTACCCCGTCCTGGAGCAGCAGGTCGAGCACCTCGTCGATGCCCGAGGCCGGGTCGACCACCCGCCCGCCGGTGATCAGCAGCGGCGAGGAGCCTTCACTCATCGCCGCTCGCTCCGATCAGGAGATAGAGCACCGCCATCCGCACGGCCACGCCGTTCTCCACCTGCTCCAGGATCACCGAGTCGGGTCCGTCGGCCACCGCCGAGTCGATCTCCACGCCGCGGTTCATCGGGCCGGGATGCATCACGATCGCGTCCTTCTTGGCCAGCGCGCGCCGCTCGGGCGTCAGGCCGAACAGCTCGAAGTACTCGCGGTCGGAGGGATAGCCCAGCCCGCCGCCGCGCTCCTTCTGGACACGCAGCACCATGAGTACGTCGGCCCCCTCGACCGCCTCCTCGATGCGGGTGACGACCCGGGCGCCCATCCGCTCCACCTCTATCGGCAGCAGCGTGCGCGGGCCGCAGAGCGTCACCCGCGCGCCCATCATGCCGAGCAGGCCGACGTTGGAGCGCGCCACCCGGCTGTGCGCCACGTCGCCGCAGATCGCCACCTGCAGGCCGGCCAGCTTCCCCTTGGCGCGCCGGATGGTGAAGGCGTCCAGCAGCGCCTGGGTCGGGTGCTCGTGGGTGCCGTCGCCGGCGTTGATGACCGCGCAGGGCAGCTCGCGGGCCAGGGCGTGCGGCGCGCCGGAGCGCTGGTGGCGGATCACGATGGCGTCGGGCGCCATCGCCATCAGGTTCCGGGCGGTGTCCAGCAGCGTCTCTCCCTTGCTGACGGCCGAGCCGGCCTGCGAGAAGGCGATGGAGTCCGCGGAGAGGCGCCGCTCGGCGATCTCGAAGGAGAAGCGGGTGCGGGTGGAGGCTTCGTAGAAGAGGTTCGCCACCAGCTTGCCGCGCAGCGTCGGCACCTTCTTGATGGCGCGCTGATTGATCTCGCGCATCGACTCGGCGGTGTCGAGCACCAGGAGGACGTCCTCGCGCGTCACCGACGCCATGTCGAGGAGGTCCTTGCGGGAGAAGACGTGCGGGCGGGGCTGGGGCGTCAGCTTCGACTCCGTCTCAAGCGCGCCGGCGCACCCTCCCGGGCTTCGCCGGCGCCGTCTTCTTGGGCGGCGCCTTCCTGGACGGCGCCTTGGCGGCGGGCTTGGCGGCCGGCTTGGCGCGCCGCGCCGCCGGCCGTGGCGTCTCGCGGTCCAGCAGCCAGACGTCGTCCTCGCCGTCGGTCTCCTGGAAGGTGACCGACACGATCTCGGTGGTGGAGGTCGAGATCTTCTTGCCGATGAACTGGGCCTCGATCGGCAGCTCGCGGCGCCCGCGGTCCACCAGCACCGCGCAGTAGATGCGGCGCGGGCGGCCGAAGTCGAGCACCGCGTCGATGGCGGCGCGCACGGTGCGGCCGGTGTAGAGGACGTCGTCGCAGAGGACCACCGAGATGCCCTCCACCGGGAACGCGATCTCGGTGCGCTTGAGGACCGGCGAGGCGGCGATGGTGCTCAGGTCGTCGCGGTAGAGCGTGATGTCCAGGACGCCGACCGGCACCCGCACGCCTTCGCCGCGCTCGATGTCCACCGCCAGCCGGCGCGCCAGCGGCACGCCGCGGGTGCGCACCCCGATCAGCGCCAGCTTCTCGGTCCCCCCCTCGGCCTCCACGATCTCGTGCGCCATGCGCGCGACGGCGCGGGCCATGGCCGCCGGGTCCATGAGACGCAGCTTCTTGTAGGTGCCGGCCGCCTGTCCCATTCGCTCTCCTTCTTGAAGCGGCCGGAACTTACACGCGGGGCTGGATGCGGTCAATGCGGTGCCTGCGGCACCGCGGAGATCGCGGTCTGCTGGCCGGTGTGAGGGGAGAATGAGCCAATGCGGCGCGCGCTATTCACGACGGTGACGCTGGGGCTCTGCGCTGTCGTCCTCTGGCTCGCGCTCGGCATGCAACACGGGCTGCTCCTCTCCGGCGACATCCGCTCCAAGGTCTGGCCCTGGGCGCCCTACGAGCCGGCCAAGGGCATCGTCGCCCCGGCGCTCTCCGATCCGCTCTGGCAGTTCGTGCCCTGGATCGAGCTGGCCCGGCGGGAGCTGGGCGAGGGGCGGCTGCCACTCTGGAACCCTCACCAGGACGGCGGGGTGCCGCTCCTCGGCAACGGCCAGTCGGCGCTCGGATCGCCGCTCCTCTGGCCAGCGCTCCTCCTCGGCGCCACGCGCGGCTGGAACCTCGCTCTGCTGGCGCGCCTCCTGGTCGCCCTGGCCGGGACGTTCCTCTGGCTGCGCGACCGCACTCTCTCGCGCGCCGCCGCGGTGCTCGGAGCCTGCTGCTTCGCGCTCTCCGGCCCCTTCATCGCCTGGCTCGAGCACCCGCACACGCTGGCCGCCGCGCCGGTCCCGCTGCTCCTGCTTTTCGCAGGGCGGCTGGCGGAGAGGCCCTCCGGCGGCGCCGTCAGCGGTACCTCGCTCGCGACGTACCTGGTGCTCGCCGGCGGACACCCGGAGTCGGCGCTGCTGGCGGCCTTGCTGGCGGCGGCGGTGGTGTCGGTGCGGGCGCCGTCGCCGGTCGCCGTGCTCCGCTGCGGCGCGGCGGCGCTCCTCGGTGCCGGGCTGGCGGCGCCGCTCCTGCTTCCGTTCCTGGAGTACTTCCGGGAGAGCTCCGCGCGGTTCGGCACGGACCGTCACCCGTTCGTGCTGCCGCTCCGGGCGCTGGCGCGCTTCGTCTTCTCCGAGGTGCCGGGCACGCACCCGATCGAGGCAGCGGCCGGCGTCTCACTGGCCGTCCTGGCGCTCGTGCCGTTCGCGTTCCGTGGAAGGCGCACGCCCGAGACGTGGCTCTTCGCCGCCGCGGCCGCGCTCGGCCTGCTGGTGGCCTACGACAATCCTCTCGCCCGGCTTCTGGCGAGGGAGACGCCCGTCTACTGGACCCGCGTGCTCCTCCTCCTACCGCTGCCGCTCGCCTTCCTGGCAGCCTCCGGTCTCGATCGCCTCCTGGCGCGCGCCGGTGGCCGCCGGGCGGCGGGAGGTGTCGCCGCGCTGCTGGCGCTGAGCGCCGCGGTGGAGCTGCTGCTGGCGACCCGCGGCGTGCACGGATGCACGCCGTTCGACCGGCTGGCGCCGGACACGCCGCTGCTGGCGCGGCTGCGGCAGGAGGGCGCCGGCGACCGCGTCCTTCCGCTGCACACCTTCCTGCCGGCCAACAGCGCCACCCTCTACGGCCTCGACGACCCGCGCGGCTACGACGCGCTGGCGCCGCGGGCCTGGCGGGCCCGGCGGCAGGAGATCGGACGCTTCGGCAACGCTCCGACGGCGGTGGACGTCGTGGAGCCCTGGGACCTGGCCGCCGGCGGGGGCGGGCTGGATCGTTGGAGCACAAAATATCTACTCCTCCACCCGCAGTTCCGCTTCGGCGCCGAGACGCTCAACGCGCGGCTGGGCCTCGACCTCGAGGAGGTCTACAGCGGTCCCGACGGGCGCACCCTGCGCAACCGGCGGGCGCTGCCGCGGGTCCGCTGGGCGGAGGGAGACGACGCGGGTATCCGGATCCAGGAGCGCGTCTCCACCTGCTGGCGGATCGAAGCCGAGAGCGGACGGCCGCGCACGCTGCTCCTGGCGAACCCCTTCTTCCCGGGATGGCGGGCCCGGGTCGACGGCGCGCCGGTGCCGCTGGCGGCGCGGACCGGCGAAGCCATCCAGGTCCCCCTACCCGCCGGCCGCCACGTCGTGGAGGTCGCCTACCGGCCGGCGTCGTTCCGGCTCGGCCTGGTCGCCGCGGCGCTCTCGCTCCTCCTGCTGCTCGGCTGGGCTCGCCGTCAGAACGGCCAGGGGGCCGGCGGCAGCGCCCTGTCAGCCTGACGCCTCGATTCCAGCGCCGGCGGCAGCTTGCGCAGTCCCAGCTCGCGCTCCAGCGCGCCGGCTCGGTCGAAGAAGACGTCCTCCACGTAGGCGCGCTGGGCGGTGGCCGCCAGCGGCAGCGGGCCGGGCCGGAAGGCCGACAGGCCGACCACCAGCGCCAGCGCGGCTCCGGCAATCGCCAGGCGCGCCTTGCCGCGCAGGGCGAGGGCGACGGCCACGGCGACCAGCACGAACGGAGCGGCCAGAGCCGCCGGGCGCCAGAGGAGGTGCAGCGCGTTCGGCGCGGTCAGTCCGCGCAGCAGGAGAGGCAGCGCGAACGTCGCCCAGGGCACCGGCAGCTCGCGCGGCACGAACGGGAAGACCAGCGTCGTGAGCGTCACCGCCAGCACCGACCAGCCGAGGAAGGCCGCTTCCAGCCGTCCGCCCCGCCGGAAGCCGAGCGGGAAGACGGCGAACGGCAGGACCGACACCAGGTAGCGTGCCCCGACCGACCAGCCTCCGTGCCAGTTGGGATAGCCGCCGTAGACGAGCAGCACCGACAGCGGCACCGCCAGGAAGGCCGCGAAGGCGTCGCGCGGCAGCACCCAGTGGAGGATGACGATCGCCGGAAGCGTCAGGAGCAGGAACGGCGAGAAGACCAGAAGCCCCTTGGACGTCCCCAGCAGCAGCTCCCAGAGGATGGCCAATCGGGGGGTGCCCACGCCGAAGAGGCCGTGCCGCGCCAGCCCCTGGAACTGCGCGTACTTCTCGTGGGCCGAGGAGAGCTCCAGGACGCCGCCGAAGCAGGCGCGGTCGTAGAGCGCCAGCGCGACCGCGAAGGGCAGCCCGCCGGCGACCAGGCGCAGCAGCCGGCCGTAGCGCCGGCGGGTGGCGGCGATCACCACCAGCGCCAGGGCCGGCACCGCCATCGGGTACTCGCTGAAGACCGCCAGGCCGAGAAGCGCGCCGGCCAGGAGCTCGCGCCGCGCCGTCTCCTCGCGCCGGCTCGGTACGAAGAGGCAGGCCCATGCGCCGAAGAGGCAGAAGGCCGCCAGCGCGTGCGCGAAGAGGAGGAGCCCGTAGGCGAAGAGCGGCGTCGCGAAGAGCAGCGCCAGCACCATGATCGGCCCGCGCGTGACCTCTCCCCCGAGCCGCGCCGCCGCCCAGGGCAGCAGCAGCGCCAGCCCGAGCGCCGGCAGGGTGGCCGCGCAGAGCCGCATCGCGGTGACCTGGGTACGCATCGCCGCCGCCGAGGGCGGCCCGGTGAACGGGCGCACCGCCAGGTAGCCCGGCAGCGCCACCAGGGCGGCCCCTGGAGCCTTGTTGGAGTAGGTGCGCCCGTCGACCACCGAGAGGTCCTCGAAGCCGGACGAGAGGTACGGGAGCATCGAGGAGACCTCGAGGCTGCCGTGTTCCACCAGCGACGCGACCGCCGCCCAGCGGGTCAGCTCGTTCGGCGACTGGAAGTGCGGGTAGACCGGGACCAGGAGGAGCGCCAGCAGCGCGTACAGGCCGAGCACCCACCACGCGCGCCGCTCCATCAGCGCCGTAGTGTCCCGCAGAATCCCCGTGTGGACGTCGGCGACTTCGACTTCGCGCTGCCGCCCGGGTCGATCGCCCAGCGGCCGGCACCGCGCGGGACCGCCCGGCTGATGGTGCTGGATCGCCGGACCGGCGCGCGGCAGCACCGCGGCGTCGGCGAGCTGCCCGAGCTCCTGCTGCCCGGCGACGTGCTGGTGGTGAACGACACCAGGGTGATCCCGGCGCGCCTCTTCGCCAGCACCGACGAGGGCAAGGCGCTGGAGCTGCTGGTGGTCTCCCGGCAGGGCGAGCGTCCGGGCGAGGAGCTCTGGGAATGCCTCGCCAAGCCGGGGCGGCGCGCCAGGCCCGGGCGCCGCCTGCGTCTGGCGAACGGCCTGGAGGCCGAGGTCGTCGCCAAGACCGCCGCCGGCCGCTACCTGGTCGCGTTCCCGGAGGGGCTTCTCCAGCGGGCGCTCGACGAGCTGGGCAGCGCGCCGCTCCCTCCCTACATCCACCGCCCCGGCGGCCGTGCCGACGCTCGCGACCGCGACGATTACCAGACGGTCTTCGCACGGGTTCCGGGCGCGATCGCCGCGCCGACCGCCGGGCTCCACCTGACCCCGGAGCTGCTGGCGCGGCTCCAGGCGCGCGGCGTCACCGTCGCGCCGGTGACGCTGCACGTCGGCCTGGGCACCTTCAAGCCGGTGAAGGTGCCGCAGGTGGAGGAGCACGTCATGGACGAGGAGCGCGGCGAGATCGCCGAGGAGACGGCGCGTCTCGTGAACGCGGCCAGGGCCGAGGGGCGGCGGGTGGTGGCCGTCGGCTCGACCTCGGTCCGCAGCCTCGAGGCCTCGGCCCGCGCCCACGGCGGACGCGTGGCGCCCGGGCCGTTCGCGACGGCGCTCTTCCTGGTCCCGGGCGCCGAGTTCCTGGTGGTCGACGCGATGCTCACGAACTTCCATCTCCCGCGCTCCACGCTGCTGATGCTGGTGGCGGCCTTCGCCGGGCGCGAGCACGTCCTGGCCGCCTATCGCGAGGCCGTCGACGGCGGCTATCGCTTCTTCAGCTACGGCGACGCGATGCTGATCGTCTGACGAAGGCCTTCCTCCAGCCGGGCGACGGCGTCCTCGAACAGCGACGGCTCGGGGAGCAGCGAGAGCACCAGGTAGGCCTCGCGCGGGAAATCGAAGAAGAAGCCGGGGGCCACCAGCACGTCGCGCTCCGAGAGGAGCCGCAGGACCAGCTCCTCCTCCGGCTCGACGGCCGGCACCCGCAGCACCGCCGACCAGCCGGCCCGCAGCGGCAGCATCGCCGCCGGTGAGCCGGGCGGGAAGGCGCGGGCCAGCACCCGCGCGTTCCCCAGCACGCGGGCCCGCACCGCCTCGGCGGCGGCGCCGCTCTGGGCCAGGAGGTCGGCCGCGGCGAGCTGCACCGGCGTCGACACCGAGAGGAAGGCGTCGGCGATCCACTCCAGGCGCTCCAGCGCCTCGCCCAGGAGCGGCTCGGGGCCGCTCGCCAGGATCCAGCCGAGCTTGAGCTGCGGCAGCGCCGCGCTCTTGCTGAGGCCGCCCAGCGAGAAGACCAGCGCGTCGCGCGGCACGCCGGCGGCGACCGCGACCTCGTCCCGATCGGTCAGGAAGCGGTAGTCCAGGAAGACCTCGTCGGAGACGAGCGCCAGCTCGTGGCGGCGCGCCAGCTCCACCAGCGCGTCCAGCTCGGCCGCGCGGATTCCGCTGCCGGTCGGGTTGTTGGGGATCACCAGCACGACCGCGCGGGGCCGCAGGCCGGAAGCGAGCGTCCTCTCCAGCGCCTCGGCCACCGCCTGCGCGTGCACGGCGTAGCCGTCCTCGGCCTCCAGCCGGTAGCGCCGCAGGGTGACCCCTTCCAGCTCGGCCAGAGCGTCCAGCAGCGGGTAGCTCGGCGCCGGCACCAGCACCGCGTCACCGGGATCGCAGAGCAGCTTGAAGAGGAACGCGTAGGCCTCGCTGGAGGAGGCGGTCAGGAGGATCCGGTCCGGCCTGGCGGGCACCGAGCGGGCGTCATACCAGCGGGCCACCGCTTCGCGCGCCGCGGGAAGGCCGCGCGGATCGGGCGCGTAGTGGACGCCGCGCGGATCGGCCAGCAGCAGGAGCTGCCGGTCGTCGAGCCGCAGGCCGACGGACGTCGGGTTGGTGACCGTCAGATCGGCGAACGGGCGGCGGCGCGCCGCCACCGCGGCGGCGATCCGGTTCGGCGTCAGCGAGGGGGGCGTCCTTGCCGAGAACGCGGCGGCGGCGGAGCGGCGCGTCACTTCTGCGCGGGTACTCGGGCGACCGGCGCGCCCGAGCCGTCGAGCAGCGTCAGCGAAGGCTCACCGCCGGTCAGGGTCCCCAACGCGGCGCGCGGCCGCTCCCGCTCGTCCAGCACCATGAAGCCGGCGGCGCCCAGCGCGTCGGCCGACGAGACGGCGCGGATGCGCCCCTGCGCGTCGAAGAGGGCGAGCGCGCCGCGATCGGCGCCGGCCCGCAGCGTCACCCGGACGCCTCCCTTGGCGTCCAGCAGGCGGATCTTGGCGGTGTCGTCCTTGGCGTCGACGCCGACCCAGACGCGGTTGTTGCCGGCGGCATCGCGGATCACCAGCCCGTTCGCGCTGACGAAGCCGCTCTGCGGGATCATGCGGCCGCGCAGCGGAGCGCCGACGTCCACGAACTCCTGGCCGCGCCACCTGAGGAGCAGCGTCACGAAGGCCGCGGTCGCCGCCAGCAGCGCGACGACCAGATAGAGCGTCAGCCGCAGCAGCTTCTCGCTGCGCTCCAGCCTGGCCAGTCGTATCAGAAGCTCGTCGGTACCATCGCTCACAGCTGGAACATTACTGCACTGGGCGTTCGGGGCCCGCGAACGAGAAGGTCAGCAGAGCGGGTCGCCGGAGACTTGGCGGGTCGCCGAAGACTTGGCGAAGGCGATCCACGCGGTGCCGCAGGTACCGCACCATGACCCAGCGATCCCCGCGGCGCCGCTAGGCGCCGCTTCATCGAATCATGGCCACGTACGCGCCGTCGCCGGTGCGCTGCCCCGGCTCTCCACCGTCGTTGACGACGCCGTAGGCCAGCCAGGGCGCGGTGCCGGAGAGCCGCCGCACTCGGACCCACCCGTTGGCGACGCCGGCGTTCTTCAGGAAGGCGCCGAGCTGGGTCCACTGCCCGGGGTTGAGCGCGACCGCCACCGGCGAGCCGGAGAGCACGCCTCCCTTGTCACCGTCGAAGGCGACCAGCTCGAGCGTCACCGCGCCCTGGCCCGGCTGCCCCGCGTTCACCACGGCGACGTTCGAGCGCGAACGCTCGTCGGCCGAGAGGCCGTAGAGCCAGGCCTCGTCGGAGGCCAGCTCGCCGGGCGCGAGGCCCGGCGTGAAGAGGCCGAAGCGGCCGCCGGCCGGCGAGAGCGCCGAGGTGCGCGCGCCGGCGAAGACCTCGGACAGCGGCGCGCCGGCCACTCGCACCGTGAGGGCGCCGGCATAGCTGGCCGCGTCCCTGGCTCCGAGGCCGCCGCCGAAGGTCCGCAGGTAGTCGATCGCCTCGGCGAAGACACGTTGCTCACCGGGTGCCAGCGTCAGGGTGAGCGTGGAGCCGGCGCCCAGCGACGGCGTGAGCGCCTCGACGTAGGTGAGGGTGAAGGTGACCGCGTGCGAGGAGCGGTTCGCCAGGATCAGCTCGCTGGAGAAGCGCGGGTCGCGGATCTCGACCAGGACCGGCACCACCAGGGTGTCGGCGCCGTCGGCGGAAACCGTGCCGCTGGCGGTCAGGAACGTGCCATCGTTGGTGAGGTTGTCGTTCAGGACCCCGTAGGCGCCGAAGGCGCCGGTCGTCGAGAGCCGCTCCACCGTGGCCCAGCCGCTGTCGATGCCGGTGCCCTCGAGGATCCTGGAGACCTGGAGCCAGCCGTAGGGTGGCAGGCTCTCCGCCTCCCGCACGATGACGGTGCGCGGCGCAGTGGTTCCCCCGCCGGTTCCGGTCACCGAGATGCGCACCACGACCGGCTCGGCGGTGGTGTTGTAGACGGCGACGTTGGCGCGGTCCTCGGCGTTGGAGCGCAGCCCGTAGAGCACCACGGCCCCGGTGGAGCCGTCGCACGGCCCGACGCCGGCGTAGGCGAGCCCGGCGGCTCCCACCGGCTGCGGCGGAGCGGTGGCCGCAGTGGTGCGCGCGGTGACCGCCACCGCGTCGGCCGGCACGTCGCCGAAGCGGACCAGCAGCGTGCCCCCCTGCTGCCGCTCCTCGGAGGAGGGCGGGATGGCGAGCCCCTTGTCGCGCAGGTAGGAGATGACGTCGCGGAGCACGAGCTGGCGGCCGGCGGGCAGCGTCTCGGTCACCGAGCCGGACCCGCGGCGCGCGCCCAGCGACGCGGTGTAGAGGAGGTTCACGGTCAGCGCGCTGCCGCTGCGGTTCGTGAGCGAGACCTCGGTCGTGAAGTGGGCGCTGCCGGTGTCGACGTCCAGCACGATCGGCAGGAGGCGCGTCACCGCCGTCGCGGCGACGTCGATCTCCAGCTCGTTGGAGGTGATCGCCGAGCCGCAGGTCGGCGTGGTGGTGGCGACCAGGAAGTAATGGCCAGCGCCGGGGAAGTCCCTCTGGGCGATCGTGTAGGTCGCCGAGGTGGCGCCGACGATCGGGGTGATCGGCCCGCCGCTGGCGCTGCGGAAGCCCCACTGGTGCGCGAGGACGCCGCCGCCGGTGGAGACGAGCGACGCGGTCAGGCCGGCGGCGCTGGCACAGGGGCCGAGCGCGCCGCTGAGCGCGATCGTCACCGAGGCGAGCGGCGTCGCGACCTCCTGGGTGTAGGCGCCGGTGGCCGGGCCGCAGGTCGTCTCGCTGGTGACGGTGACGGTGACGGTGGTGGTCGAGGACGGCGAGATGGTGATGGTGCGCGTCGTCGCGCCGGTCGACCACTGGTAGGTCTCGTAGCCGGGGCCGGCATCCAGCGTCACGCTGTCGCCGGCGCAGCTGGGCGCCTGTCCCGCGGTGCGGGTGATGACCGGGGACGTGGGGGTCGCGCCGCAGGCGACGAACGAGACGGTGGTGATGGACGCGTTGGACGCCGAGCTGGCGATCAGCCTGAAGATATAGAGCCCGGGCACGTCCGGCGTGAACTTCGGGCTGAACTGTGCCGGGTTGATGATCTGGGCCGTGGACTGCGCCGGCCGGCGCACCACCGACCACTCGAAGGAGCCGGCCGTCTTGGGGTCGTCGAGGAGCTGGCGCTCCACGCCGGTCGGCCCCGAATCGACGTCGATGCGGGCGCGGTCGCCGAGCGTCGTGACGCCGCGCTTGATGGCGTGGTTCTCGAAATCCACCACGAAGAGCCGGCCGCTGGGGTCGAAGGTCACGTCGCGCGGCTCGGCGAAGCGCGCCAGCTTGCCGGGACCTTCGGTGGAGGCGGCGTCGCCCGGCTTGCCGGCGTAGAGGGTCACCTGGCTGCCCGCGAGGCGCCGCAGGGACTCGTTGCCGGAGTCGGCGATGATCACGTTGCCACCCGAGTCCACCGCCAGCCCGGTGGGTGCGTTGAAGCGCGCCTCGCCGCCGTTGCCGTCGGCGACGCCGGAGCGGTTGGGCGAGCCGGCCCTGGTGGTGACCGCGCCGCCGGCGGTGATGGCCCGGATCGTGTGGTTGCCGGTGTCGGCCACGAAAAAGCCTCCGCCGGAGGCGATCGCGATCCCCTGCGGCCCCGAGAAGCGGGCGTCGGTGCCGGTGCCGTCGGCGACGCCGCGGGTGCCGGGAAGCCCGGCGAACGTGGTGACGTCGGCGGTCGGGCTGACCATCCGGATCGCGTGGTTGCCGGTGTCGGCCACGTAGAGGTTCCCCAGCGCGTCCAGCACCAGCCCGTGCGGCGAGTTGAAACGCGCCGCCGCGCCGTTGCCGTTGGCGGTGCCGGAGGCGCCGGGCGTGCCCGCCAGCGTGGTCACGGCGCCGTTCGGCGACACCTTTCGGATCGTGTGGTTGCCGGCGTCGGCCACGTAGACGTTGCCGGCCCCGTCGACCGCCACCCCGGACGGCGTCTTGAAGCGCGCTGCGATGCCGTTGCCGTCCGCCGTGCCGGAGGAGGTGGCGCCGGCCAGCGTAGTGACCGCGGCGGACGGCGACACCTTCCGCAGCATGTTGTTCAGCGAGTCGGCGACGTAGGCGGTGCCGGCGGCGTCGAAGGCGATGGCCACCGGGCCGTTGAATTGCGCGGCCGGGCCGATACCGTCGGCGGAGCCGCTGTTGATGCCGGAGCCGGCCAGGGTGGTGGTGGTGCGGTCGAGGGCGATCCGGCGCACCGTGTGGTTGCCGGTGTCGGCGACGTAGACCACGCCGCCGGCGTCGACGGCCACGCCGGCCGGGAAGAGGTAGCGCGCGTTGCTGCCGACGCCGTCGGAGCTGCCGGTGCGGCCGATCAGCCCGGCGTACGTCTCCACCAGGCCGGTATTGGAGATGCGGCGGATCGTCTGGTTGGCGGTGTCGGCCACGAGGACGGTGCCGTCCTCGGAGGCGGTGATGCCCTCGGGATACTGGAAGTGCGACAGGGCGGGCAGCCCGTCGTCGCTGCCGCTCGAGCCGGCCTCGCCGGCGTAGGTGGTGACGACGCCGGCCGCGGTGACCTTCCGGATCGTGTGGTTGTTGCGGTCGGCCACGTAGACGTTGCCGGCTCCGTCGACACCGACGGCCGTCGGAGACTGGAAGCGCGCGGCGCCCCCGGTGCCGTCGCCCACGCCGGGGCTCCCCGGCGAGCCGGCGAGCGTGGTGACCGCCCCTTCGAAGCTGACCTTGCGGATCGTGTGGTTCAGGGAGTCGGCCACGTAGAGGTTGCCCTGGCGGTCGCGGGCCAGCCCGCGCAGACCCTGGAAACGCGCCGCCGCCGCCGGACCGTCGGCGCTGCCGCTCTCTCCGAGCGCTCCGGCGAAGGTGGTGACGACGCCGGCCGGCGTGACCCGCCGGATCGCGTGGTTGCCGGTGTCGGCCACGAAGACGTTGCCGTCGCCGTCGACGGCGATGCCTCGCGGCGTGCTGAAGCGCGCCGCGGCGCCGCTGCCGTCCAGCGCTCCCTCGGCGCCGGCCAGCCCCGCCAGGGTGGAGACGTCCCCCTGCGGTGAGACCCTCCGGATCGTGTGGTTCTCGGCGTCGGCGACGTAGACGTTGCCGCCGGAGTCGACCGCCACGGCCGCCGGCGAGTGGAACCGCGCCGCGGCTCCGAAACCGTCCTCGTAGGACGCACCGCCGGGGCTCCCCGCGAAGTGCCGGAACGTCGGCTGTGCCAGGGCAGGGCTGGCGAGAGCGAGGGCGAGCGCTGCGTAGAGAAGGCGCCGGAAAGGGCTCATGACCGGTATTGTGCCCAAGTTATGATGAGGGCGCTGTGATCTGTGACCGGGCTTCGGCATGGACTCTGCTGGCGGAGTTCACGAAGAGCCAGCCGCTGCGCCGGCACGCGCTGGCCGTCGAGGCCACGATGCGTCACCTGGCGCGCACCCGCGGGGTCACCGACGCCACCGAGCTGGAGACCTGGGGCATCGTCGGAATGCTGCACGACTTCGACTACGAGCGCTGGCCGACCGAGCAGGACCATCCGTTCCGCGGCATGGAGATCCTCCGCCAGCGCGGCTGGCCGGAGGCGATCGTGCGCGCCATCGGAGGGCACGCCTTCACCACCGGTATCGAGAGGGTCAGCCCCATGGAGAAGGCGATCCTGGCCGCCGACGAGCTGACCGGCTTCGTGGGCGCCTGCGCCCTGATCCGCCCCTCCAAGCGGGTGGCCGACCTGCCGGTCGACTCGGTGCTGAAGCGTCTCAAGGAGAAGTCCTTCGCCCGCACCGTCGACCGCGCCTACGTCACCCGCGGCGCCGAGGAGTGGGGGCTGCCGCTGCCCGTGCTGGTGGACCTGGTGATCGCCGCGCAGCTGCCGATCGCCGAGAGGCTCGGCCTGGCCGGCGCCCCGGCCGCACCGCTGGAGGACGAGCCCACCCCGCCGGAGCCGCCGGCGCCAAACGAGTGACAGGCCACTGACCATGCCCGCGCTGCTGGTCGACGACGCGCTCGTCCTCACGATGGTGTCTCGCCAGGACGTCCTGCGGAACAGCGCGCTGCTGGTGGAGGACGGCGTCATCACCGCGCTGGGAGCGGAGGCGCGCACGCGCGCGGATGCCGTCGAGCGCTCGGGCGCGCTGCTGGAACGCCTGCCGGCGCGCGGCCAGTGGGTCCTGCCCGGCTTCGTGCAGACGCACATCCACCTCTGCCAGACGCTGCTGCGGAACGGGCCCGACGACCTGCCGCTCCTGCCCTGGCTGCAGGGGCACGTCTGGCCGGGCGAGGCGGCGCACGACGAGGAGACCCTGGAGATCTCGGCGCGGCTCGGCCTGGCCGAGCTGGTGGCCGGCGGCACGACGGCCCTCCTCGACATGGGCACGGTGCGCCACAGCGATGCGATCTTCCGGGCCGCGTCCATGTCCGGCCTGCGGGTGACCAGCGGCAACGCGCTCATGGACGACCCGTCCACGAACCCGCCGCACCTCTTCGCCGGCACCGACGCCGGCCTGGCGGAGACCGAGCGGCTGGTCCTGAAGTGGCACGGGCGCGAGGAGGGGCGTCTCCGCGTCGCCTATTGCCCGCGCTTCGCCGTCTCCTGCACCGACGCCTGCCTTCGCCAGGTGGCCGCGCTGGCGCGCCGCAACGGGCTCCTGGTCCACACCCACGCGTCCGAGAACCGGGATGAGATCGAGCTGGTACGGACGCGCAGCGGTCTGGCCAACATCGCCTACCTCGACCACGTCGGCCTGACCGGCCCCGACGTCGTCCTGGCGCACTGCGTCCACACCGACGAGGCCGAGCGCGACCTGCTGGCCGCCACCCGCACCCGCGTGGCGCACTGCCCCTCCTCGAACCTGAAGCTCGCCTCCGGCATCGCCCCCGTGCCGGAGTACCTGGCGCGCGGCATCCACGTGAGCCTCGGCGCCGACGGCGCCCCGTGCAACGACCGACTCGACGCCTTCACCGAGATGCGCCTGGCCGCGCTGCTGCCGAAGGTGCGCCTCGGCCCGTCGGCGATCTCGGCGTGGGAGGTGGTGCGGATGGCCACCGCCGGGGGCGCCGAGGCGCTCGGGCTCGGCCACGCGATCGGCACGCTGGAGGTCGGCAAGCGCGCCGACTTCATGCTGCTGGACCCCGACGCCGGCTTCGCGCGGCCGACCGGCTGGCGCGACGACCCCTACGGCCCGATCGTCTACAGCTTCGACCGCAGTCACGTGCAGTCCGTCTACGTCGACGGCCGCCTGCGCCACCACCGCACGCGCGGCGCCGTGGAGGGGCTCCTGCCCTCCGGCGCCGAGGTCCAGTCGGCAGTCGAGCGTCTCAAGCGGACCCAGGCCTCGCTCGGCCGAGAAGGAGCCCCATGACCGATCACAAGCCGGCCCAATGCCTCACCACAGTCCTGGTCGGCACCGACTTCTCCGTCTGCGCGGCGCGCGCCCTCTCCTTCGCGGTGTCGCTGGCCGCCTCGCAGGGCGCCTGCGTGCACCTGGTGCACGTCCTTTCCGAGCCGGTGCAGGCCCTCGACGTCGCCGGCGCCCTCCCCTACCTGGACATCGGCACCCGCAGGGAATGGGAATCGGCGAGCCGGGCGCACCTGGAGAACGAGGTGAAGGCGGCCGAGAAGCGCGGCGTCTCCGCCACCTCGGAGATCCGCTGGGGGCGCCCCTCCGACGCGCTGGTGGAGGCGGCCATCGCCACCAAGGCCTCGATGGTCGTCATCGGCACTCACGGCCGGAGCGCCTTCGAGCAGTTCCTTCTGGGCTCGACCGCCGAGCGGGTGGTGCGCCGCTGTCCGGTGCCGGTCCTGACGGTCCGGGAGAAGAAGTGAACCTCCTCCTGGCCGCGCTATTGGCCGCGGCGAACCCACCCACCTACCAGATCCTGACTGCTGCGCGCCTCCTCGACGTGCGCGCCGGCCGGGTCGTCACCGGCCAGGCGCTGCTGGTGAAGGACGACGTCATCGAGGCGGTGGGGCCGCTGGCATCCGTGCAGGCCAAGGCGCCGGCGAAGGCGCCGGTGCGCGACCTCGGCGCGGCCACTCTGCTGCCGGGCCTCCTCGACGCGCACGACCACCTGACCGGCAGCGCCTCCGTGCACGGCTACCGCAACCTCGGCGTCTCGGTTCCGACGCGGGCGCTCTGGGGCGCCAAGCACGCTCGCATGACGCTGATGGCCGGATTCACCGGCGTCCGCAACGTCGGCGCCGACGGCTACGCCGACGTGGCGCTGCGCGACGCGATCGCCGAGGGGGACGTCCCCGGGCCGCGGCTGGTGGTGTCCGGGCCGGCGCTGGGCATCACCGGCGGCCACTGCGACAACAACCTGCTGGCTCCGGAGTACCGCTGGAAGGAGCCGAGCGTCGCCGACGGCCCGTGGGAAGCGCGGGCCCGGGTGCGCGAGAACATCAAGTACGGCGCCGACCTCATCAAGGTCTGCGCCACCGGCGGCGTCCTCTCCAAGGGCGATCAGCCGGGCGCGCCGCAGTACACGGTGGAGGAGCTGAAGGCCATCGTGGACGAGGCCCACAGCCACGGCCGCAAGGTCGCGGCGCATGCGCACGGGGCGGAAGGGATCAAGAACGCGCTGCGCGCCGGCGTCGACTCCATCGAGCACGCCAGCCTCATCGACGACGAGGGGATCCGGCTGGCCAAGGAGACGAAGGCGTTCCTGGTCATGGACATCTACAACGACGACTACATCCTCTCCGAAGGCCTCAAGGCGGGAATGCTGCCGGAGTCGATCGAGAAGGAGCGCAAGCTCGGGCAGCTCCAGCGCGACAACTTCCGCAGGGCGTTCCAGGCCGGGACCCGGATGGCGTTCGGCACCGACGGCGGCGTCTATCCGCACGGCGACAACGCCCGGCAGTTCGCCTACATGGTGAAGTACGGCATGACGCCGGCGCAGGCCATCCGCGCCGCCACCCTCGACGCCGCCGAGCTCCTCGGCTGGGGAGAGAAGGCCGGGGCGCTGGAGGCGGGCCGCTGGGCCGACGTCATCGCCGTCTCCGGCGACCCGCTCTCCGACGTCGACGAGCTGACCCGGGTGAAGTTCGTGATGAAGGGCGGAGTGGTCTACAAGGACGAGATGCCGCGCTAGGCGGCGTCAGCCGTTGGGGATGTCCCAGAGGTCCTTGACGGCGGGGTGGTCCCAGGGGATTCGGTACTCGTCCGGGTCGCGCACGTCGAAGGTGCGGGTCACCACGTAGAAGAGCGCGCAGGGAAGCGTCAAGGGCCGGTAGCCGTGGGCCACGCCTTCAGGGATGCGCACCAGGACATCCTGCCCGTCGCCGGCGACCACGACCTGGGTGCGCCCGAAGGTGGAGGACTCCTTCCGGATGTCGAGCAGCACGAACTTCGCCTTGTAGGGATGCGGGCAGAACCAGACGTCCTGCTGCTTGAGGTGGTAGTGCATCCCCTTGATGTGCCCCTCGGCGTTCACGATCGAGAAGTTCAGCTGCGCCACCGGGACGTCCTTCCAGAACTCGGCCAGACCCTCGCTCCCCGGATGGTCCGCCTGGGCCCGGAAGACCTCCATGAAGAAGCCGCGGTCATCCACGTAGCGCGGCAGCTTGAAGACGCGGACCCCTTCGATCGGTCCCGGCTTGGCGTACGACTTGATGTCGGAGCGGAACTCTTCCGCGACGGCCTCGGGGGCCAGGACAGGTGTCGTCGTGATCATCGGCGGCATTGTAGGCGCGCCGGTCGGCCGGCACCCGCGTGATAGCCTTTTCCTCTCTCCATGCCGGCTCGCATCATCCCCGTCTCCTCCGGGAAGGGGGGCGTTGGCAAGACCACCGTCGCCACCAACTTCGCGCTTTCGCTTTCCCGGTTCGCTCCGACGATCCTGGTGGACCTCGACACCGGCACCTCCTCGGTGCGCAACACCATCGACGTGCCGATCCACCGCGACCTCTACCACTTCTTCAAGCGGGGCAACAAGCTGGTGGACTGCGTCACCCAGCTCCCGCCCGAGCTGGACCGCGACGGCGTCTACCGGCAGTTCGGCTTCGTGGCCGGCCCCCTCCACCTCATCGAAGAGATCACAAACTTTGATCACAAGAAGAAGCAGCACCTGATCGAGGCGATCAACACACTGCCGGCCAAGTACGTGATCCTGGACATGAAGGCCGGCGTCGACTCCAACGTCATCGACTTCCTGCCTTTCTCCAACTCCGGCATCCTGGTCTTCACCCCCTACCTCCCGTCGGCCACGCTGGCGGCGTCGGACATCGTCAAGGCGATCCTCTTCCGCAAGCTGCGCATCCTCTTCTCGCCCGGCAGCCCCTTCTACGAGCGGGTGCCCGAGCCGCAGATGGCCACCGAGCTCATCAACCACCTGCTGGACCGGGTGGAGGACGTCTACGACCCGGCGATCCCGAACCTCGACGCCTTCCTGGTCGACCTGAAGCACTCGCTGGGGGAGCACCCGATCCTGGAGACGGTGGCGCAGACGGTCGAGTACTTCCGCGTCTACTACGTCCTGAACCTCTTCAACGGCGTCACCGACGCGTTCGAGACCGCGGTGAAGCCGTTCGTGCAGAACCTCGTCTCCACGGTGTCCGAGCGGCTCCTGCTCACCAACCTGGGATGGGTCGTCCGGTCGGAGGCGGTCCACAAGGCCAACTGCGAACGCAAGCCGATCCTCCTGCAGCCGCGCGAGCGCGCCCACGTCGAGAAGCACAGCGCCGCCGACCTGGAGCTCGACAAGATCGTGCGGGACACGCTGGGGCTGCAGCTCCAGAAGCCCCCGCGCCGGGAGATCCCGCACGTCGTCAAGCGGCCGGACGCCGACCGCGCGCTCTCCTCGGAGCTCGACGTGCTGCGCCGGATGTACGACCGGCGCACCGGCCAGGACGACGACCCGCGCGACAACTTCGAGTACATCACCCAGCGCGCCGTCCACCTGCTGGCCCACGGCCGTCCCTCGGAGTTCGGGATGCCGCGGGTCTCCGGCCCCGCCGAGATCCTGCGGGCTTTCTTCCCGCCCGACGGTGCGACGCCCGCGGCGATGGCCTAGACCGCCTCCGAATCAGAACCCGATCGTCGGGGTCGCGGGCGCCGCCGTCTCGTTACGCGTGTCCCCCGTCCTGTTGTCGATCTTGGTCACGGTCGCGGCGACGAGGCCCTCCCCCTCGATCGCCTCCACCACGCACAGCACGTTGGTCCTCTCCTTCTGCTTCACCCCCGGCTCGTTGAGCCCCACCGCGGGATCCCCGAAGACCGTGCTGAGCTGCCTCTTCTCGTACGGCCCCATCTCCAGCACCGCCTCGGCGATCGGGCGGCTGCGGTTGCCGGGCTCGAAGAGGCTCACCCGCACCTTCGCGGGCCTGCCGGCCACCTCGTTCAGGATGAGGTTCGAGCGTGTCCCGCGCGAGGCGTCGAGCGACTGCTCCAGCCCGTCGATGAGCATCGGACGGCGCGCGCTGTCGCCGGTGAGCCTCTCGGACGGCACGTCGATGACCGGGAACGAGTCGCCGAGCGTGCCCTTGTCGAGGGTCGAGTAGACCTTGCAGTAGGCGGTGCCGTTGGTGTCCGCCTCGATGAAGAGCGGTCCGTTCGAGCGCTGGTCCGGTGCGATGCCGAACAGCTCCTGGAGCACGTTCTTGAACTCCTTGGTGGCGCGCGGAGGGACTGTCTCGACCCTCTCCAGCACGCGGCCGGTCTCGAATTCCCGGTAGGTCAGCTTGAAGGTGGCCGGCTGGAGGTTCTGGCTGGCGAGGCCCAGCGTGGAGGCGAACGTGTAAGGAAGGTCCGAGGACGGGAACGTCTTGTAGCCGTTGACCAGCGCCGGGATCATGGCCAGCCGCTTGCCGACCGCGGCCAGCGGCCTCCTGGCGGCCGACATCGCCCTCTGCACGAAGCCCGGCGCCGCGCCTCCGGCCGGGACGCTGTAGTAGGCGACCGCGTCGTCGTTCTGGTTGTCGGTCACGGTGATGACGCCGGCCACCGCCCCGCCGCCGCTCTTCACGGCGATCTCCAGGAGGCCGGCCTCGAAGCTCGTCCCGCCGCCCAGGCGCTCCACGATCCTGTTGATCTGCGTGTGCCCGTACCGGTTCACGAAGTAGGCCTGCTTGCTGACCAGCGTGCCGTCCTTGTCGTAGAGGCTCACCTCGACGGCGGTCTCCTCCCGGCCGGTGGTCTCGACCAGGATCAGGTTGGTCCTGAACGCTGCGTTGTGGGTGACGCCCGGGATCACGTGCGGCTGCCCCAGGGTGGCGCCGGTGCCCCGCGGCACCGGCGGAAGCTGGAAGCCGAAGCTGCCGCCCGAGGCCTCCGGCGAGTCGACCCCCGAGGTCACCCTCAGGAACGGCAGCCGCTGCGGGTCCGCCCGCACCTCCAGCTGGCCGGCGCCGGTGACGCCGAAGAGCTGCACCAGCGGGTCGGTCAGCGAGACCACGTCGTGCTTGGGCACCCGCACCTTCCTCCGGAGCACGCTCGCCGAGAAGCCGTCCTTCTCGGTCGGGGTGTAGAAGAGCTCGGTGTCGACGTCCTCGGTCCCGAGGTTCGTCAGCGTGATGCGGGAGACGAAACGGCGACCGATGGCCGAGGCCGCGCTCACGACCGAGGGGGCGATCAGGGAGCTCTCCCCGGCGCCGAGGAGCGACCGCGGCTCCTGGGAGGCGTTCGGCACCTCGCCGTCCTGCACGAGGATGCGCGCGGTCTTCCCCTCCTTGGTCCTCACCGTGAAGTAGGTGTACCGGGGCAAGGCCGACCCCGCCGGCGCCTGGCTGCGCTTCGTCCGCAGCGTCACGGTCGCGGTCCCGCCTGGCGCCACCTGGGCCCCGTTCCAGCCGGCGTCCGCCTGGAGCCAGACCTCGGGCCCGATCTCGGCGCCCAGCTCCATCGGAGCCGGTCCGGTGTTCTGTATCTTGACCATGAGAGGCGGCCGCTCCTGGTCGTTCGTGCCCGAGAAGCCCTGGAAGAAGGCGTACTCGGCCGGGACGTCGTCCACCAGGAAGCCCGGCGCGGCCCCCTCGGTCGCGCCGAGCTTCAGGTTGACGAAGGTGTAGGGGACGATCGGCTGGCCCCCGGCGAAGACGTAGATCACGCCCTCGTGCGAGCTCTTGGCGTCCGGCCGGACGCCGCTGAAGCGTACGCGGAGCCGTTGGGTTTCCCCGGGCGCCAGGCGGACGCCGCCGGGCGGGAGCGGCCGACCCGCCGCGTCGGTCACGTTGAAGAAGAGGTCCGGGGTGATGACGTTGAACGCCACCACCGCCGTGACCGCCTGGGTGGAGACGTTCTGGATCGTCACCGTGCGGAGGGCGCCGGCCGGGTCCGCGGCGGTGACGACCTGATCGAGGCTCGCTCCCACGTCGGCGACCACGGCCTGCGGCGGCTTGCTGAAGACGACGCTGGCCTTCCCCTCCTCCACGTCCACCGCCCGGACGTCGGAGAAGGGCCCACCCTGATCGCAGGCGTTCACCGCCCGCACGCGGTGGTAGTAGGTGGCGCGCGCCGTCGTCGCGAAGGAGGCCGACGTCGCGGTGGTCACCTGGCTTTCGACGGCCGTGCCGAAGGCGGAGTCGGTCGAGCGCTGCACCAGGTAGCCGCCGCCGGGGCCGAGCCCGGCATCGCGCCAGATCACCACGTAGCTCTCCCCCGCCGCCACCTTGCCGGGCGGCAGGAAGGCGAGCTCGACGCGCGGCGGAGCGACGCAGTCGCCCGAGGTGTCGAAGCGGTAGGTGGACGAATCCAGCGGAGACGCCTGGGAGCAGGCCGCCCGCGCCGTCACCTTCCAGAAGTAGGTCCCGCGCGCGAGGCCGGTCACCCTGAGGCTGGTGCCCGTCACCGCCGCCTGGTAGAGGGGAGGCGGCGTGCGGGTGCCCAGGGAGACGTCGTAGCCGCCGGAGCTCTGCGAGGCCGTCCACTTCAGCTCCACGTTCGGGGGCAGCTGGGAGGCGCCGTTGGCCGGCTCCAGGAGCTGGAACGGGCCGGGAGGGCTGCACGCTCCGGAGACCCGGAAGCTTTTCGCCGAGGTGCCGGTCGTTCGCGCGCGGTCGCAGGCGGCGCGGGCCACCACGTACCAGTAGTACGTCCCGCCGCTCGCCAGCGAGCTGACCTGAAGGGTGGTCCCGGAGAGATCCGCCTGGTAGAGCGGCGGTGGGTTCGTCGTGCCGAGGTAGACGTCGTAGACGCCCGCGTCCTGCGACGCGCTCCAGGTCAGGAGCGTCGACGTGCCGGAGAGGGCGGCGCCGTCGCCGGGCGACTGCAAGGCGAAGTCGCCGGGCGAGCCGCAGCTCCCCTCGGTCCGGAAGCTCGAGATGGAGGACGTGGCGGCAGGGGCGGGGCAGGCCGGATCGCCCCTGGCCACGACCCTCCAGTAGTAGGTCGTGCCGGCCGCGAGGTTGGAGACCGTGGTGCGCACGGTGCCGCCGGTGTCGGAGATGCCCGAGGCCACCAGCCGCGCGGCGTCGCTGCGCGTGTCGAGATACAGGTCGTACTGGGTGGCGGCCCTGGCGCGCTGCCACTCCAGCGTCACCACGCCTGGCGAGACGGTGGCGCCCTGAACGGGAGAGCTGGGGATCGGCGCGCAGCCCGCGGACACGATGACCGTGACCGTCGTCTGGCTGGTCACGGTCCCGCGCGGATTCGCCACCGAGAGCGTGTAGGTCGTCGTGGCGGAGGGTGAGACCACCTTCGAGCCGGTGGTGGGCACGCTCCCGACGCCGTTGTCGATGCTGGCGGTGGCGCCGCCGCTGCTGGTCCAGGTCAGGGTAACCGGTTGGCCAGGGGTGGTGGAGGAGGCGGAAGGGGCGAAGCTGGTGATGGAGGGACAGAGGGTGAAGGTGTTGGAGGTGCCGGTATCGGCGGCGGCCGCGAGGGGCAGCAGCGACAGGAGAGCGGCGAGCAGACGCGCGCTGCCGATCACTTCGGGTTTTCGTGAAGAGGCGGCCGCGCTGGTCATAGCGACATGGCCAGGCGAAAGCCGTAAACGGCACTGCGGTAGTCCCCGGTCAAGTGGCCGCGGTAGGCGGAGCGGCAGGCGAACGCCCCGCTGTTCGAGGCGCCGCCGCGGGTGACCCGGTCGGAGCCCGTCCTTGGCCCCGTCGGGTTCGCCGAGGGGCTCGTCGTGTAGTACCCACCGTCGTATTTGTCCGCCACCCATTCCCAGACGTTCCCGTGTACGTCGTAGAGCCCGTATCCGTTCGGCTGCTTCTGCCCCACGGGGTGGGTGGCGCCCCCCGAGTTGGGGCACCACCACATGTATTGCTCCGCCAGCGTGCACGCGTCGCAGACGTCGCCACACGAGAGGATGTCGCCGAACGAGAACCGCGTTCCGGTGGTCGCCCGCGCCGCCCTCTCCCACTCCGCCTCGGTCGGCAAGCGGAGCTTGCCGGCGCCGGGCTGGCCCGTCGAGGTCAGGTGCAGGTTCAGCTTCTCGACGAAGCCGCCGCTGTCCGCGATGTCGTACCAGGAGACGCGCTCCACCGGGCAGCTCGAGCCGCAGGACGTGAAGAAGCTCGGGTTACTCCCCATCACCGCCTGCCACTGCTCCTGCGTCACCTCGTACTTCCCGATGTAGTAGTCGCTCGTCAGCGTCACCGCGTGGACCGGCCCCTCATTGGCGAACCGATAACGCTCCGTGGCGGGCGAGCCCATCTGAAAGGTCCCCGCCGGGATCCTCACCATCACCAGCGGCACGCCGCCGGGCAGCGTGACCGTCACCTCCTGTGCGTCGCCCGTAGGGTTCGTGGCCGTCACCGCCGCCCGGAAGCTCGGCCCGCACGCCCCCGGCGGCTGTCCGGTCGCGTCCCACACGATCCGCCGGTTGGTCCCGCTCACGACCCCGGCGCCGACATCTCCCGCCAGCGCCCCCGGCACAGGCACGATGGAGTAGCTGGAGCCGCCGTCGTCGGAGAACGCCACGCTCACCGTCGCCCCACCCGCCACCGTGCCGGTAAGGTCGTAGAGCACCTCGACCCGGAACGTCCCGTCGTCCAGGAGCGCTGCCCGCACGTTCGAAACGTTCTGAGCGCTCGCGGGACGGAAACCGACCAGAAGAGCGGCGGTGAGTACGAGAAGCGCCCCTCGCCTCGAGGTCGTGAGCCTACCGGTCATGCTGACCCCCTGATTCGGGCGGCACGTTAGCTCGCGGGGACCCCAGCTTCAAGTTCGGCCCCGCCGGCTTTCTTCCCGCCCGACGGTGCCACACCGGCGGCGATGGCCTAGACTGCGCCGGCCCGGAAAGAGACCACACCAGGGGAGGACGGATGGCCATCGAGAAAGGCCTCTTCGCACGGAAACCTCTCGAGCTCCTGCTCCAGGAGATGGAGGAGGGGGAGAACCGGCTCAAGCGGGTCCTCGGTCCGGTGCAGCTCACCGCGCTCGGCGTGGGAGCGATCATCGGCGCCGGCATCTTCGTGGCGACCGGCGAGGCGGCCCGCAACGTGGCCGGCCCGGCGCTGATGATGTCCTACGTCGTCGCCGGCATCACCTGCGTCTTCGCGGCGCTCTGCTATGCGGAGTTCGCCTCGATGGCGCCGGTCGCCGGCTCGGCCTACACCTACGCCTATGCCACGCTGGGCGAGCTCTTCGCCTGGATCATCGGCTGGGACCTGGTGCTGGAATACGCGGTCGGCAGCGCCACCGTGGCCAACGGCTGGTCGGGCTATTTCCAGAGCGTGATGCGGAAGATAGGCATCGAGCTGCCGCTGGCGTTGCGAGAATCCCCCTGGCGCTACGACGGTGAGCTGGGCAAGTTCATCTCCACCGGCTCGCTCATCAACCTGCCGGCGATCATCATCGTGCTCCTGGTCACGATCGTGCTGGTCAAGGGCATCAGCGAGAGCGCCTCGTTCAACGCCGCCATGGTCGTCATCAAGCTGGCCGCGGTGCTGTTCGTGATCGGCGTCGGCGCGTTCTTCATCGACACCCACAACTGGCACCCCTTTGCCCCTTACGGCTGGAGCGGCATCTCGTTCTTCGGCCACAAGGTCGCCGGGATGACCGACCCCGGCGGCAAGCCGGTCGGCATGCTGGCCGGCGCGGCGATCATCTTCTTCGCCTACATCGGCTTCGACTCGGTCTCCACCCACACCGAGGAGGCCAAGAACCCGCAGAAGGACGTGCCGACCGGCATCGTCTTCTCGCTGTGCATCTGCACCCTCCTCTACATCTGCGTGGTGGCGGTCCTCACCGGCATGGTGAAGTACGACCAGCTCGACGTGAACGCCGGCGTCTCGACGGCGTTCAAGCAGAAAGGCATCGGCTGGGCGGAGGGGATCATCGCCGCCGCCGGAGTCGCCGGCATCACCTCGGTGCTGCTGGTCATGATGCTCAGCGGCCCGCGCGTCTTCCTGGCGATGGCGCGCGACGGCCTCGTCTCCAAGTCGTTCTTCGGCGCGGTGCACCCGAAGTTCCGGACGCCCTGGAAGGCGACGATCCTCATCGGCCTCGGAGTCTCCGTCGGCGCCGGCCTCCTGCCGATCACGGCGCTCCTGAACCTCACCAACATCGGCACGCTGCTGGCGTTCGTGATCGTCTGCGCGGCGGTCCTCATCATGCGGAAGAAGTACCCGAACGCCGAGCGGCCGTTCCGCTGCCCATGGGTGCCGGTGGTGCCGATCCTCGGCATCGGCAGCTGTCTGATGCTGATGTTCTCGCTCCCGGCCGAGAACTGGTGGCGTCTCTTCGCCTGGCTGGCGCTCGGGCTCGTCATCTACTTCGCCTACGGCCGCCACAACAGCGTCATGGCGCGGATCGCGGAGCTGGAGGAGCACCCGCCGGTCATGCCGCCGCACTAGCCCGCCGTCCGGAACCGATTACTCGGACGGGCTCCTAGCCGGCGACCGCGACCTCCACGCGCCCCTTGCCGAGCGCCTTGGCGCGATAGAGCGCGGTGTCGGCGTCGCGCAGCAGCTCGATCGGCCGGCCGTGGCTCTCGCCGGCGAGGACGATCCCGACGCTGGCGGAGATCGCGACGTCGCGCTCCACCACCCGGTAGGGTACGGACAGGTCTCGCACGATCCGCTCGGCCACGCTCCGGGCGCTCTCCTCGTCCGGTACGCCGTCGAGCGCGGCGATGAACTCGTCGCCGCCGAGACGGGCCACGGTGTCGCCGGGGCGGACCGACGCCAGGAGGCGCGCGGCCACCGCCACCAGGAGCTCGTCTCCGGCGACGTGCCCGAAGCTGTCGTTCACCCCCTTGAAGCCGTCCAGGTCGACGTAGAGGAGCGCGAAGCGGTGCTGCGGCTGCAGCCGGGCACGGGCCAGCGAGCGTTCCACCCAGTCCAGGAGCTTCGTGCGGTTGGCCAGCCCGGTGAGCGGGTCGTGCAGGGCGTCGCGCTTGAGCGTCTCCTCGACACGCTTGCGGTCGCTGATGTCGCGCGCCACCGCGTAATAGACGCCGCGCTCGACCGAGACCGCCACGCTCCAGAGCAACCACCGGTACGAGCCGTCCCGGCAGCGATAGCGGTTCTCGAAGCTCACGGTCTCGCCGCCGGCCATCAGGCGGGCGGACTCGGCGATCGTGCGCTCCCGGTCGTCGGGATGGACGAAGTCGAGGAAGGGGCGCGCCTTGAGCTCCTCCAGCGTGAAGCCCAGGATGCGCTCCCACGACGGGTTCAGCTCCCGGAAGACCCCGTCGAACCCGGCGATGCAGAGCATGTCGAGGGAGAGGGAGAAGAAGCGGTGGAGGTCGGCGTGCGCCCTACGCCGCGTCTCCCGGGCCATCGCCAGCTCCACCAGCGAGCGGCGCAGCTCCAGGAGCGCGACGACCTGCCGCGAGAGGGACGTCAGCGAGTCGGTCTGCCCTTCGGAGAGGCGGCGCGGGACGTGGTCCATCACGCAGAGCGTGCCGATGGAGACGCCCGCCGGCGTCAGCAGCGGCGCGCCCGCGTAGAACCGGACGTGCGGCGCCGAGGTGACCAGCGGGCTCTCCCGGAAGCGCTCGTCCAGCAGCGCGTCGGGGACGACGAAGGTGGTCTTGCCGCGGATGGTGTGCTCGCAGAACGAGGCGCCCCGCGGCGCTTCGACGAGGTCGAAGTCGACCCGCGCCTTGCACCACTGGCGCTTCTCGTCGATGAAGCACACCAGCGCCATCGGCGAATCGCAGACCCGGGATGCCAGGTGGGCCAGCTCGTCGAAGCTCCGCTCCGGCGGCGTGTCGAGGACCTCGTAGGCGCGTAGCGCCTCCAGCCTCCGGTACTCGTCGAGCGGTAGCGACGCGCCTGGCTGCACGGTTCTGGCACAAGCCTATCAGATGGTCCCAGGCCCCGGCAGCGGCCGGTCGGGCGGGACTGTCGAGCCGATGCGCGCCCCGCCCCCGTGTAGACTCGCCGGCGCTTGTCCGATCCGGAGCCACGGCCCGCTTGAACAGGTCTTTCTCGAGCGCCGCCGGCGGCCCCCTAGGGCTCGGCCTTCGGACCATCGCGGTCGGCCTGGCTTTCTTCGGCCAGCTCGCTCTGGCGCATACCGGCGCCGCCAGCGTCCCGCTGGCGATCCGCTGCTACGCGGTCGCGATCGCCCTCTGGCTGATCGCGACCGCGCGGCCAGGCCCGGCGGCGGTGCCGCTCCTGCCCAGGAGCGGCTGGCGGCGCGTGCCGCGCGCGGTGCGGCTGCGGCGTGCGATCTGGCTGCAGATCGCGGTCGCCCTCTGCCTCCTCGGGGTCGCTCTGCTGCGCTCCCGCGGCTACGACTCTCCCGTCGGCGCGCTGGCCTGGCTGGCGGGCGTCGTCCTCCTCGCGCTGGCGTTGCGCGCGAAACGCGACGCGACCCCGGCGCGCGCCGCCGGTGGCGAGCGCGTGTCGGGTTCCGAGCTCGGGCTCTTCCTGCTCATCCTGGCGGTGGGCGTCGTCTTCCGGTTCCACCGGCTGGGAGACTGGTTCGGGGGGATCCACGGCGACGAGTGCGAGGCCGGCCTGGACGCGCTGCGCATCCTGCGCGGCGAGCGCGTGCCCCCGCTGGCAACCGGCTGGTTCGGTCAGGGCAACCTCTACTACTGGGGCGTCGCGCTCGGCATGAAGCTGGCGGGGACCGACCTGGCGGGCCTCCGGGTCTTCAGCGCGCTCTGCGGCGTCCTCCTTCTCCTTCCGACCTATGGCCTGGCGCGGCGCTGGTTCGGGCCGCGGGTCGCGCTGCTCTCGGCCGCCTTCCTGGCGATCTCCGACGTGGCCGTGAACTTCAGCCGGCTGGAGTTCAGCAACGTGACCACGCCGCTGTCGCTGGCGGCCGGCTTTGCGTTCTTCTACCTTGGCCTCCGCAGCGGCCGGCCGCTCGACTTCCTGCTGGCCGGATTCGCGCACGCGGCGGGCCTCTACTTCTACCAGGGCGCCCGGCTCACCCCGCTCCTGGGGCTGGCGTTCCTGGCCTACCTGCTGCTGGCCCTGCCGTTCCTGGCGGCCGCCGGCAAGGGCAGGAGGGAGCTCCGGCGGCAGCTGCTCCGCAGCCGCCGTCTCTCGGTACCGGCGCTCGTCTACGTCGTCGGACTGCTCTCCTTCGCCGCGCCGTTCGTCGCCTTCAGCGTCGACAACCACCAGCAGGCCACCGGACGCCTGAAGGACAAGCTGGTGTTCAACAACGAGGCCCGTATGGCGCGCACCCACCGGCTGGAGCACGGGCCGCTCTTCCTGGGAGTTCGCGCGCCCAGGGCCACCGACGCGCTGCCCCTTCCGGTTCGCTTCGAGGAGACGGGCGCTTCCGTCCAGGTGGCGCGCGACGGCTTCTGGCCTCGGGTGCTCTGGCGGCAGCTGGTGGTCACGCTGTCGGTCCTGACGCTGCGCCAGGACGAGAGCTCCGTCTACACGTTCGCCGGCGCGCCGATCACCAAGCCCTTCGAGGCCGTGCTCATCGTGCTGTCGCTGGCCTGGGCGCTGGTGCGCGCCCGCGATCCGCGCTGCGCGACGCTGGCGATCTGGTTCTGGGGCACGGTGGTGGCCGGCGGCGTCCTGACGATCGACGCGCCCTACGTGGCCCGCCTGGTGGGGATCCTGCCGGTGCTGGCGATCTCGGCGGCAATGACGCTGGACCGGCTGGCCGCCGCGCTGGAAGCGGTCCTCGGGCGCGCCGGCCGCGCCGCCGCTTCGTGCCTCATCGCGGTGGTCCTGCTGGCGCTCACCGGGCAGAACTTCACCGACTATTTCCACCGCTACACCCGGAGCTCGCCGCTGCCGTTCGCGGCGATGGTGGGCCAGGCGGCCTTCGTGAGGGAGACACACGACCGGGCCGCGCTCGCCTCGACGGCGCCGCCGCGCTACTACGACCTGGGCGCGCACGTGCTGTACTGGCCCCACTCCATCAACCGGTTCCTGAACCCGTCGGCGACCGGAAGGGACCTCGCGAACCTCTCCCAGGAGCTGCCGCTCGAGATCGACACGGACGCCGAGGCCATCTTCCTGATCTGGGACCACAACCAGCACTACCTGCCGATCCTGGAGTCGCTCTACCCCGGCGGCCAGGCCAGCGACGTCCGCTACGGGCCCGCCGGGCATCGCGATCACCTGTTCACGTCCTATCGCGTGCCCGCCGCCGAGCTCGCCAGGGCGCATACCACGCTGGCGACGTTCCAGCCTTCCGCGGGCACGCCGGTCACGCGGCTGGAGACGGGCTTCGGCACGGTCGCTGCCCCGCCCGCCAACCTCGACTATCCGGTCCGAGCGAGCTGGAAGGGCGCGATCCTCGCTCCCTCGTTCGCGCGTTACCGCGTGGACGTCGTTGCGGCGCCTGGCGGCGCCGCGGAGATCGCCTCCGCCAAGTCTCCGGCGACCCCGGTCCCAGACGCGGCCCTGCGCATCGACGGCGCGGCCGTCCCGCCGGCCGGCGAGCTCGTGCTGGCGCGAGGCCTTCACAGGGTCGAGCTCACGGCGCGCCTGCCCGGGCCGGAGGCCAGGGTGCGGCTTCGCTGGGGCGTGGCGGCCTTCGGCACGCGCGGCCTGGCGCGGCGCTTCGTCTGGTCTCCGCAGCACGGCTCCTTCCGCGGCTTCGTGCGCGGGCTCCCGCCGGGAGAGACGGCGTCGCCCTATCTGGGATCGCCTCGCTTCGACGGCCTTCCGCTTCTCTCGGCCCGGATCGATTCCTTCCTGGGCTTCCTGGACGCCGGCCGCGCGCTGGCGCCGCCGGGCCGGCCCTTCGTGGCCCGCTGGACGACGACGCTGCGGGTGAGCTCCTCGGGTACGGCCCGTTTCGAGCTGCACGCCAACCGCGGAGCGCTCCTCCTCGTCGACGGACGGACGTTGATCCAGCTGCCCGACAGCGGACCGGAAGCGTCGCGCGTCGTGCAGGACCTCCCTCTGGAAGCGGGCCCGCACCGGCTCGAGGTCTGGTACTCCTGGCCTCACGTCTTCGGCGTGCTGGAGCTCTTCTGGACGCCACCCGGGGGCTCCCGCCGCCTGCTCGGCTTCGAGGACGCCGAGGCCCCCGCCGGCGCGTGGCCGCCCGCGGAGCTGTCCGGCGCCGAAGAGGCGGCGCCCGATCTCGGCGAGACGCGCTCGGTGCGCAGCCGCGGCGACCTCGACCTCCGCCGGCTGGCACGCGAGCCGCGAGCGCTGGCGGTCACGTCCGGCGGTGAGCTGCTGGTGGCCGACAGCGGCGGCCATCGCGTGGTGCGTCTGGACGCGGGCGGCAGGTTCCTGGGCGCCTTCGGCCGGGCCGGGCGAGGCGCCGGAGAGTTCGAGCGTCTCGAGGACGTGGCGGTCGGACCGCACGGACGCATCTACACGCTCGATTCCGGATTCGGGCGCGTCCAGGTCTTCTCGAAGGACGGCACCCTGCTGCGGACGCTGGGCGAGGACGCCGGCATGTGCACCCCCGCCGGGTTCGGAGTGGGCGCGGACGGCGCGGTCTACGTGGCCGACACCTGCCGGAACCGGATCGTGCGGCTCGGAGGCAAGGAGCGGCCGTTCGAGGAGATCGTCCCGGCGCCTCCCGCCAAGCTGGAGCAGCCGGTGGACGTCGCGGTCGGGCCGGACGGCCTCCTCTACGTCGCGGACCTGACGCCGCGTGTCATCGCGCTGGACCCGAGGAGCGGCGCGGTGGTCCGCACCTGGCCGGTCGCGGTCGGCACCGACGAAGGCGGATCGAACCTCGCCCTCGCAGGGACGCGGCTCTACATGAGCGATCCGGACCGGGGCGTCGTCCAGGCGATCGACGTCGCCGGCAACGAGCTCGGCAAGCTGCGCGGCGATCCCGCCGACCCGTTTGCCGGGCCGCTGGCGGTGGCCTGCTCGCCCGGCAACGAGCTGCACGTCATCGACCGCGGCGGGGCCAGGCTCCAGACCTTCGCCGACCCGCTGGCCGAGACGACCCGGTGAGATCGGCCGCGCTCGAGCCGAGCGCGATCGCCATCGCGATCGGCGCGCAGGTCGCCGTGCTGCGTTACCCCCAGTCGAACGCCGGCGTCTGGCTCTATGGCGCGGCGGCCCTCCTGCTGATGGTCGGGTCGCGGAGCGAGCCGGCGAGTGACCCGCCGGAGGAGGCCGGGAGCGACCGGCACGATCGGATCGCGACCGCCGTCTTGCTGGCCGTCGCCACCGCGCTGCGGCTGGTGCTCCTCAGCCAGCATCCCGGCATCTTCGGAGACGAGGGGGAGCGCGGAATGGAGGCGCGCGGGATCCTCGACGGCGGCCGCCCGCCGCTCTTCGGCTACGGCTGGTGGGGCGTCCCCAACCTCTACTTCTATCTGCTGGCCGCCACCCTGAGGCTCGCCGGCGACGGGGTCTTCGGGCTCAGGCTGCTCTCGGCGGCCAGCGGAGTCGTCACCGTCTTCTTCGTGGCGCGAACCGGAAGGCTCCTCTGGGGCAGCCGCGCCGGCCTCCTGGCCGGAGCGCTCCTGGCCGTCTCGCCGGTGGCGCTGCAGTTCAGCCGTCTGGCCGGCGAGAGCACGCCGATGGGCGCGCTCTGGGCGGCCGGTTTCTTCTTTCTGCTCCGCTGTTTGCCGGCGCCTGCCGTCGCCGGCGGAGATCGCCTCCGCCAAGTCTCCGGCGACCCGGTCTATTTGCCGGCGTCCGCCGTGCGCGATGCGGTGCTCGCCGGAGTCCTGCTCGGCGGCAGCCTCTACTTCTACGCCGCCGCCAAGCTGCTCCTGCTCCTGGTGCCGATCCTGGCGCTGTTGCTGCTGGCGACCCGCCCGCGCGCGCCGCGTCTGGTCGCGCTCGTGGCGCTCTCGTTCGGCGCCACGTTCCTGCCGCTGGCGATCAGCTCCTGGAAACAGCCGCAGGCGTTCGCCGGGCGTTATCAGGAGGCCTCGATCCTCTCCCCTCAGAACCGGCCCATCGTCTTCGGCGAGGCGGGCGTGCCTTATTCCGCGGAGTGGCGCCAGGAGACGGTCCTGGAGAGCGTGCGCCGGCGCCCCTGGAGCTGGACACGGGTCGTGCTGCACCAGGTGATGGCCACGCTGGACGTCCTCTACCGCCACGGCGATCCGACCGCCTTCTACCAATCGGACGCTCACCTCGGCTCGCTCCTCTCGCCGCTGCTGTCGCCCGCCGCGCTCCTGGGACTGGCCTTCGGTCTCCGCAACCTGGGCGACCGCCGCTTCGCGATCGTGGCGCTCTGGTTCTGGGGAGGCCTCCTCGCGCCGGTCCTCACCATCAACACGCCGAGCGTGCAGAGGCTGGCCGGCGCCTGGCCGGCGCTGATGCTCTCCACCGCAGTCTTCCTCGATCACCTGGCCAGGCGCGCCGCCGCCGCGGGCGCGCGCCGGCTCGCCTCTGGCGCGCTCTGGGCCTTCACCGGCACCCTGGCGATCCTCGACACGCGCGACTACTTCGTCCGCTATCGCGCGCTCTCCCCGTACGGCGACAGCACCGCGCAGGCGCGCTACGTGGCCGCGCTGGGCGCGACGACCAAGGCGTACCAGCTCGGCATCGACGGGGCGCGCTACGGCGACGTCTTCCTCGGCTACGGCCCGACGCGATTCCTCGCCAGGGATGTCCAGGGCGGTGACGTGGGCGCGCTGCCCTCGCGCCTGCCGATCGCCGACGACGACGGCAAGGGAGCCGCATTCCTGGTCTACCCCTCGAACGCGCTCTTCCTCCCGATGCTCCGGCTCTTCTACCCGGAAGGGCGGGAGAAGGTGCTGCGAAGCGGCGAGAAGGTGTGGTTCACCGCCTACGAGGTCGACGCGGCGGTCCTGGCGCGGAGCCGCGCGCTGCGCGCCGTCTTCACGACGGCCGAGGGGACCAGGCTCGAGCGAGCCGTCCCGAGCCTCGGCACGGTCGACGAGCGCGGCTCGGAAGCTGCCTGGAAGCCTCCGGAGGAGCTGGTCTACGCGGCCTATCCGGTGCGCTCGAGCTGGGACGGTGCGTTCCTGGCGCCCGAGAGCGGCCCCAGGCGGGTGACGCTTCGCGGCGCCGGAGACGCGGCGCTGCGCGTTGACGGGCAGCTGGTCGCCCGCGAGGACGGCGCGCCCGGTTCGGCGGCCCCGGTGACCCTCTTCCTGGCGAGGGGTCTTCACGAGGTGCGGCTGGAAGGATCGCTGGTCACCCCGGCCAGCCGGATCAGCGTGAGGCTGCCGGCGCCGCTGGAGCCGCGACTCCTCTTCCGCTCCACGATGGGTGGCCTCTCCGGAGAAGTCTGGAGCGGCGGGAGCGGCCTCGACTCGCTGCCCTCTCGAGCGCCGGAGGCGCGCCGGGTGGATCCGTTCCTCGGCTTCCGGTACGCGCACGAGGACCCCGGCTTTCCGAAGGACCCCTTCGTGGTCCGCTGGCGGGCGACCCTGCGGGCTCCCGAGCCGGGGACCTACGTCATCGGGCTGCGCTCGAACGGTCCGAGCCGCATCTCGCTCGATGGACGCACCGTGCTCGACGTTCCGGCGCGCGGAGACCTCACCGCACCGGTGGCGCTCGATGCGGCACCCCGCTCCCTGGAGGTGCGCTACGCCTGGACCGTCGAGCGCCCCTACCTGGAGCTGACCTGGATCCCCCCCGGAGGCGCGATCGAGCTGATACCGCCGGGCGTCCTCACGCCGCTGTGGCGCAGCGGCCTCGTGCATCCGTGATGCCGGTCGTGAATCGGGTCTGTTAATCTGCCTGGCATGAGACAGAGAGTCCGCGTGACGTGCGACCCGTGGGGCCTGCTGGTGAGACTCTCGATGATCGTCGCCGTGGCCGGGATCGGTCACCAGGCGTTCGCCCAGGGCACACCCACGCCCACGAACACTCCCGGGATCGTGCCCACCTCCACGCGCACCAACACCCCGACGAACACGCCGGTGATCCCCACCTCCACCCGTACCAACACCCCGACGAACACGCCGGTGATCCCCACCTCCACCCGTACCAACACCCCCACCAACACACCGGTGATCCCCACCTCCACCCGCACCAACACCCCCACCAACACCCCGGTGCTTGCGACCGCCACGCGGACCAACACCCCTACCAACACCCCGCTCGCGCCCAGCGCGACCGCCACCAATACCCCGCTGCCGATCGTCGCGACCGCCACGGTCACGCCGATCGTGCCTACCCCGACGCCCACGGCGACCGCGATCCCGACACCCATTCCCGGGAGCGCGATCACCAGCGTTCCAACGCTTTCGAACTTCTCTCTGGTGCTCATGGCGATCGTGCTGGCGATCGCCGGGCTCGTGCTGGGGAGGAGTCTCCTCAAAGCGATCTGACGCGGCCCGAACCCCCGGTTGCTCGTCTCCACGCGTGGCCCATGAACGCGACTGAGACGGCTTGCCGGTCGTGCGGCGTCTTCGCCGCCAGCCGCCTCCTCGAGGTCGGCGGCGGGTTCTCGCTCCGGCAGTGCGGGGGCTGCGGGCTGGTCTCGACCGTCCCGGAGCTGAGCGCCGCGGAGATGTCGCGCCATTACCCAGCCGCGTATTACGGGGCGCGGAACCGGCGCTTCTGGACGACCCTGGAGCGGCTCATTCCCTGGTTCCGGGCTCGCCGGGCGGACGTCATCGAGCGATCCGTCCCCCGAGGACGCATGCTGGACGTCGGTTGCGGGCGCGGATACCTGCCGGCCATCCTGCGCCACCGCGGCTGGGACGCGCGCGGGATCGAGATCTCCGAGCAGGCCGCCGAGCACGCCCAGGCCGTCCTGGGAGTGCCTGTCCACGTCGGCACGATCCACGACGGCGGGTTCGAGGACGCCACGTTCGACGCCATCGTGATCTGGCACGTCCTCGAGCACATCGCCGATCCGGTCGCCGCACTCCGGAAGGCGCGCGAGCTCCTGCGTCCGGACGGCCTCCTCATCGTGGCCGTCCCGAACTACTCCAGCCTCCAGGCGCGCCTCAGCGGGCGCCATTGGTTCCATCTCGACATCCCGCGCCACTACCACCACCTGCGCCTCGAGGTCCTGAAACGGCTGCTGCTCGAGAACGGCTTCGAGATCCGAAAGACCAGCCACTTCGTCTTCGAGCAGAACCCGTTCGGCTGGATCCAGAGCCTCTACAACCTGCTCGGCTTTCGCCAGAACCTGCTCTACGAGATCCTGAAGGACGAGAGCGCACGCTCCGAGAAGCATCCCTTGCAGGCTCACCCGCTTCAGAGCGCGGCGGTCTTCGCGCTCCTGCCGGCCGTCGCCGCCGCCTCTCTCGCGCTCTTCTTCCTCGAGGTGCTGCTCCGGCGGGGAGGCACGGTCGAAGTGCACGCACGGCGACCGGCGCGGGAGGAGTGACGAGGTCCCTCCGGCTGGCCGCGGCCGCGCTGGCGGCCGGCGCGGCGGGTCAGGGAATCGTCTGGAGTGGATCTGGACGCGCCCCGACGGGCTCGAGGAGATCGTGCCGCCCCGGGCGCTGAGATGGCGTCGCTGAAGAACACACCGCTCCAGGCGGCCGGCGCCGTCGTCGCCTTCGTGCTGGCTCTCTGCGGCACCGAGGCGCTGAAGAGACCCGCCGCGCGGCCGTGGGGCTTCGGCCTGCTGGCTCTCGGGACCGTCCTCGGCGCGGTCCTGCTGCGGAACGGGCTCCGTCCTCTGGTCGCGGCCGTCCCCGGCGGCGGCGCGGCGGCCGGCTCGCGCGCGCGTCTCGGTCGCCTGGGGCTGGCTTTCGCGGCGCTTCTCCTGGTGTGGGCCGACGCGCGTCGCCTCGGCGACGAGGCCCAGGCCTTCGGCGCCACCGAGGCGCTCTGGGGGATCTCGATCGCGCTCCTGGCGATCTCCAGCCGGCTGCTGTCGCGCCGCGTCGAGACGGGCCCGAGGGCGAGTCCGGCGGAGCTGGCGCTGCTGGCGGCGGTCGTCGCCGCAGGTCTGGCGGTGCGCCTGGTCGCGCTCCGCGACATCCCGTTCGCGATCCACGGCGACGAGATCCTGACCGGCCGCTACGCCCAGCTTCACTTCCTGCCCTGGAAGGGCACGACCCTCTTCAGGACCGTCTGGAAGGGCATCGAGCTGCCTGCGCTCTGGTTCGCGATCGTGGCCGGCAGCCTGAAGGTCTTCGGCGCCACGCTGGCGGCGGTGCGCCTGCCGGCCGCGCTCTTCGGCGCGGCGACGCTGGTGCCGTTCTGGGCGCTGACCCGCGGCATGTACGGCCGGCGCGCCGCACTGCTGGCGACCGCGCTCCTCGCCTGCGGGACCGCGAACGTTCACTTCGCGCGGGTCACGCTCAACAACATCACCACGCCCTTCTTCTGGACGCTCTGCTTCGTGCTGCTCCTCGACGGATTGCGCCGCGCCCGCCCGTTCTCCTGGGCGCTGGCGGGGCTGGTCGGAGGCCTCGGCGAGCACTTCTACTACGGCACGCGCCTCCTGCCCTTCCTGCTGCTCGCCTTCTTCGCGCACCTCTGGCTGACCGAGCGAGGCCTCTCCGCCGGGCGGCTTCGGGAGATGGCGCTGGTCGCGTTCGGCTACCTGGCCGGCTTCGGCCTGCTCCTCGTCTGCTTCGCGACATCGCCGGGTCTCTACTTCGGGCGCGGCGTGGGCGTCCTGGCCTGGAACCCGGCGATGAACCCCGGCTCCTTCGGCGCGGTGCTGCGCACGCTCGGCGAACGCGCGGTCACCAACGTCCTCGGCGTCGGCTCCATCCCGGGCGACGACACCGTCTACTTCGCGCCGCTCTTCTGCGCGGCCGAGGCGGCGCTCTTCTGGCTCGGCCTGGGGATGCTCTTTCGCAGGTGGAGGGATCCGGCGGCGTTCCTGATGCTCTCGGCGGCGCTGGGCACGCTGCTCGTCGGAGGGACGCTCATTCCGCCGGCCCCGGCGCCGAACCACTGGACGCCGGCGTTCGCGGCCTTCTACACGATCGCCGCCGCTCCCCTGGCCGGCTGGCTCGGGCTGGGCGACCGGCTCGGCAGGCCGGCAGGGCTGGCGATCACCGGCGCGGCGGTGGCGGGTGTCTTCGCGATCGCTGTCTCCAACCTCGATTTCTATGTCCACCGCTACTACGCGGTGCGGCCGGAGTTCGAGATCCGGGCGGCGCAGGCGCGGATGCAGGCGGCGCTCGGACCGCGTTACCGCGTCTTCACGGTGGGCAACACCTGGCAGCCGTACAACGCCGAGCTGAACAGCTACCTGGTCGACGGCCAGACCGGCGGCCAGATCCACGACCCGGAGAGGCAGCTCCGCGGACCGAGCCTGCCAGGACATGGGCTGGCGTTCTTCTTCTTCGACGACACCCTGGGCTGGCTGCCGCGGGTGAGGGCGCTCTACCCCTGCGGAGCGCAGACGCCGGTCACCAGCCGCGGCGGCGCACCCTTCTTCACGACCTACGTCGTGACCCCGCTGCAGGCGCGGCGCTGTGCGCCGGCCGCGCTCGAGAAGTGATCGGCTCGCGGGCTAGGAGCTCGCGAGCGGCAGCTCGATGGTGAACACGCAGCCGTGACCCGGCAGGTCGCGTGCGGTGAGGCTTCCCCCGCACGCCTCCACGGCCCTCCTGCTGATGGAGAGGCCCATTCCCAGACCGCTGTGGTCCGCCTCGCCGCGGCGGAAAGGCAGGAACATCTCCTCGAGCTTGCCGTCCGGCAAGCCGCCGCACTGGTCCTCGACCTCGATCCACAAGAGGTCGGTCCGTCCGGGCGCGAGGCCGGTGCGCAGGAGCACCCGGCCCTCGGTTCGGGTGAACTTCAAGGCGTTCTGCAGGACGTTGCTGAGCGCCGAAGCCAGCAGCTGGCGGTCGGCCTGTACCACCAGCTCCCAGGCGACCGGAGAGACCACGAACTCCCGGTGGCGGTTGCGCGCGTCGGCCGCCGCGGTGATCTCGATCTCCTCCAGCAGCTCGGCCAGCCGGATGCGCTCGGGATGGACCAGGCTCGCCCCGAGGCGCACCTCGGAGAGCGTCCTGTCGATGAGGAGCTGGATCGAGTGCAGCGTCCGCTGGTGGATGCGCGCCGAGCTGCCGTCGGTGGGCACCTTGCCCGACCTCACCAGCTCGAACGAGAGCATCGCGGTCCCCACCAGGTTCCTCATCTCGTGCGCGAAGGACGCCAGCCGCTGGCGCTCGTCCTCGGCCCAGGCGTCCTCTCGCGCCCTCACGTACCCGGTGACGGCATCGGCGATCGCGTCGTCCAGGTGGAGGTTCAGCGCGCGGAACTCGTCGGCGGCGATCGGCTCCTCGCGCTCGACGGCCAGGTTGGTCACCGACTGGCAGATGGCGCCGTAGTCGTGGACCACCTGGGCCACGGTGAAGCCCCTCTTGAGGAGACTGCCACCGTGTCGCTCGGCCCCTTCACGCCAGGACGTCTCCTGCTCCGGTGAGGGCTTCCCCCACATCCGGATGCTCTCTGCCAGCTGGTCGAGGAACAGCGGCACGCCCTCCTCGAGCTCGTGGGCCAGCGCGCGCGGCGTGGTCCGCTCGCCGATCAGCCCCTGCGCCATCGTGACCAGCTCGTCGTGGTTCGCCTGGATGAATTCGTACAGCATGGCTCGGCTCCTCGGGCTCGCGCAGCCGGGCGCTCGACGAGACCTCGGGGCCTCGTCCGCTTGCTCAGTTCGACGACGGGCTCGATGTGCCCCACGCAAGTCCGGCGCCAACGGGCAGTGGGGTGTCACGCCATGGCGCGCGACTTGCGGAAGCCGTTCCGCACAGGAGCGACCATGGAACACGAAAACGCAGCGCCTCGCCCCCGCGGTCCGGGGACCTGGCTGACTTCGGCGGCCGATGAGCTCAGCGGCCGCACCAAGGGCAACAAGGCCGCGCTGGACGTCACGTACACGGCGGCCCCCAGCTTTCCGCGTGGCAGCCTCCTCCTCCGCCCGAGGGTCGCGACCCTGGGTGCGCTGGCTACGGCTCTGGCGGTCGGCTTCCTGGCCGGCGTGCTGTTGACCGTCTTCCGGCGCGTCGACGCCGCGTAGCGCTCAGAGGCTCCTGCCCGCGTCCGGTGGTCCGCAAGTTGCGGGGACGGCTTCGGGAGAACAGCACAATGGTCAACCGAAGGCATCTCTACCGTCACGTCCTTGCCGCAACCTGCCTCTTCGCGCTGGGCGGCTGCGCTTCCGGTCCTTATCGCACCAGCAGCCGCCACGGGCATCCCGATGGTCCGCCTCGCGACGACGTCGCGCGGGGTGAGCGAGAAGACCGCGGCCATCGCGGAGATCGTGGGGAGCGCCCCGATCGCGACGAGCTTGCCCAGCTCGCACGCGAGCTCGACAGCCGGGCGTCGCGGGCGGATCAGCTGGCCGGGCGCCGTTCCGGGGAACCGGGGCGTGGCGAGCAGGAATTCATCGGGCGGGTCCGCAACTTCAGCGGCGGGGCGCGCCAGTTCCGTGGCGAGCTGGAGAGCGGAGCGCTCGCCGGCGGGAGGCTGAACGGGGCGCTCGCACACCTGCTCGACGAGGCTCGCGAGACCGACCGCTCCCTGCGGCGGACCGATGTCTCGAGAGAGATGCTGGAGGAGTGGCAGGGCATCGAGCGGGTCCTCGATCGGATGCGCACGCTCGTCCAGGGCTGAACCGCGCGCGCAGGGGGGCTTCGAGCCCCCCTGCCGGCGCCGGCTAGATAGACTTGCCCAGCTTCGTCACGGCCTCGCCCACCTTGCGGCGCGCCTTGCCGATCCGCTCCTGGACCTCACCCTGGGAGCGCTCCCGTGCGCCCTCCTGCTCCATCTTCTTGTTGCCGGCAAGGATTCCGACCGCTTCCTTCACCCTGCCTCCGGCCTTCTTCACGATCCCCTGGACTTCTTGCTTCCTCACTGAGTTCCTCCTTCTGGTATCCGTCGAGCTGTCCGGAGCAACTGTGGCGCCACCATGACGCGTCGTAGCGCGGCGCCGCGGGCGCTCCGCACCGGCACGCTTTTCCGCAGTCATCGGCAAGCCGTACCGCAACGTCCCGCCGTCGCTCCTTCCAGGCGACATGCGGAGGCCTTCGACAGAAGCCCGCGGAGCTGGCGCACCGCTTGCGTTGCAACGGCGAACATGAGCGCAACCACGCTGCTGATCCTCCTGGTCATTGCCGCCGTCTGCGGAGCCGTCGGGCGAGCCATCGCCGGCGGCACCCGGGGCGGGATCCTCGTCTCCATCGTCGTCGGCTTCGTCGGCGCCTACCTGGGGACCTGGATCGCGCACCGCCTCAAGCTGCCGGAGCCGCTGATGATCCACGTCAGCGGGCACTCCTTCCCGCTCCTCTGGTCGGTCATCGGCGCGGCGCTCTTCGTGGCGATCATTCACCTGATCTCTGGACGGCGATGACCCTCGACTGAGCGACTTCCTTGCTCGTGAGCACGCAGGTGGAGCGCCGCCGGAGCCCCCATAGCCGCGCGCGGCTGGCCGGGGCTCTCGCGGCGCTCTTCTTCGCGTCGCCGGCGCGGGCTCAGATCGACCCCGAGCGCCGTGACCTCGTCGAGCTGGGCTACGACCAGCCGCTGGGCGGACGGCCGCCGGTGGCCGCGTACAGCTACTACTACCTGAACCGTCCGGACTTCCTCCGGCCGAACCTCGCGCTTCGCCTGGTGGTGGCGCCGGTCTACCTGGACGGCGAGCTCGGGATCAAGGGAGCGTTCGGACCCACCACCGACCTCGCCATCGGCTTCTCCGGAGGCGGCTTCGCGTACAGCTACGAGGAGATCCGCCGCGGCGACTGGCTGCGCGACCAGTCCTTCACCGGCCATGGGGCGGCCCTCTCGCTGAGCCTCAATCACCTCTTCAATCCCGGCGGGCTGATTCCCCTGAACGGAATGCTGCGCGGCGGCTTCTCGTACGCGTCGTACGTACGCGGCGACAACAACCCCGAGAGCTTCGTCCTGCCGCCGAATCAGCCGATGGCCACGCTGCGGGCCGGGGTGCGGCTCGGAGGACAGGAGCCGCGGCTCGACCCGGCGCTCGCCCTGGAGCTTTCGGCCTGGTACGAGGGCCAGCTCCGCTTCGAGCCGCGCGAGTACGGGTATTCCGGCGATCGGCGTGTGGAGCGCATGGTGCACCGCTTCTGGGCCCGCGCGCTCCTCGTCTACACCCTGCCGGACTCGTACCGGAGGCTCACGATCGGCCTCATCGGCGGCGGCTCCATCCGTCCGGACCGTTTCAGCGCCTTTCGCGTGGGCGGCATGTTCACGCTCGCCTCCGAGTTCCCGCTGGTGCTGCCCGGCTACTTCGCCGGCGAGCTGAGCGCGCGCCATCTCGTGCTCCTCGGCGCGTCGTATTCCCTGCCCGTCAGCCCGACTCGCCGCTGGTTCGTGACCGCCGGCGGCAGCACCGGCAAGGTCGCCACCACCCCTGGGCTGGAGCAGCCCGGCGCCTGGAACACCGGCCTGGGAGGCGGCTTGACCTACCTGTCGCTCTTCAAGAGGTGGAAGGTCTCGCTCTTCTACGGCTACGGATTTCAGGCTGTTCGCGCCGACGGCCGGGGCGGGCACGCCCTGACGCTGCAGATCCAGTACGACCTACAACGAAGGGGAGGCCGGCGCACCGAGCCGAACCCTTCCTCCTTCTTCGATCGCATGATCCGCACCCTGCGGACCTGGAGCCTCAAAGGATGAAGACACACCGCACCTCCGCCCTGGCGCTTCTCGCGGCCGGCCTCGCCCTCGGGGCGTGCTCGACGCACCGCGCCGTCAAGCACGACTTCGACAACTCCCGGGTGTTCGCGGCCGGTTTCGACCGGACCTGGACGGCCGTCATGGAGTCGGCGGCCGACCTCACCCTGCCGGTCGAGAAGATCTCGCGTGATTCCGGCCTGGTGACGCTGCAGTGGCTGGCGATCCCCAAGGAGTGGGTGGACTGCTTCGCGCAGGCCCCGGGGCCGGGGGTGAGCCACGCCGCCTACCTCTTCAACGTCTTCGTGAGGCGTGATTCCGAGACGCGGACCAAGGTGACGGTGAACAGCTTCATCGCGCGCCCCGACGTCCCGGTGGACTTCTCCAGGTGCTACTCGACGGGCGCCTTCGAGGAGCTCTTCTTCGCGACGATCGAGAAGAAGGTGCGGTGACCTCCACTTCCTCTCCCGTGCGGCGACTTGCCCTGGCTCTCCTCGCCGGAGCCGCCTTCCTGCCGGATCGGGCGGCATCGCAGGACACGGGCCGCTGGGAGGTCGGCGCCTTCGCCGGTGGTCATTTCGGGAGCCGGATCTTCCTGGATCGAAGCACCGACATCACGATCGGCAAGTCCTCCGCGTTCGGCCTGCGCGGTGCCTTCAGCGTCGACCGCACCTTCAGCCTCGAGCTCAGCCTCGCCAGGGCCAGCGCGCGGCTCGCCGCCGTCGACCCGGCGACGGGCGCCTCCCTTGCCCCATCAGCCGCGATCGACGTCAGCACCTACGAGCTCGACGGCCTTTACGGGTTCGGCTCGGGCCGGGTGCGCGGCACCATGGGGCTCGGCATCGGCGCCATGACGCTGCATCCGTTCGTCCCGGGTGTGGCAACGGAGTCGGACACACGGCCGGTCGCGAACCTCACGCTCGGCGGGAAGCTCTACCTGAGCGAGAGGCTCGCGCTGCGCGTCGACGGCCGATATCGCTGGACGAGCGTTCGGCCTACGAACGGCACGGTCGTCTGTGGGCCGCTCGGTTGCTACGGCGTCAGCACCGGCCTCTACTCGAGCGGCGAGGTCACCGCCGGCCTGTCCTACCGGTTCGGCGGAGCGCGGATCTGGGACCTCCCGGCCGCGCCGGCGTCGCCGGCCTCCACCGCCGTCCTGGCGGCGCCCTCGAGGCGCCCGGCGGCACCGGAGCGCTTCTTCGCGGCGATCGGGGAGGTCGCGCTCGTCGAGCTCCTGCCCTGGGCCTTCGATCGCTACGTCACCAGGGAGGACTTCGCGTTCATCTCGACGGCGACAGTGCGGGAGAACTTCAAGACCGGCTTCGGGTTCGACCAGGATGCGTTCAACATCAACCAGGCCAGCCACCCCTTTCACGGCAGCCTCTATTTCAACGCCGCCAGGTCCAACGGCTACGGGTACTGGGAGTCGGGGGCCTTCACGCTGGCCGGCAGCTTCCTGTGGGAGTGCTGCCTGGAGAGAACGCAGCCGGCGATCAACGACATCGTGAATACCACCTTCGGCGGCATGTCGCGCGGCGAGATGGCTCACCGGCTCGGGGTGATGCTCCGCGACAACCGGGCCAGCGGTTTCACACGCTTCTGGCGGGAGCTGGCCGGCGCGATCGTGGATCCGGTCGGCGGCTTCAACCGGCTGGTGCACGGCGAGATGGGCCGGCAGGCTCCGAACCCCGACGAACGCTTCCCCAGCCGCTTCAGTGTGGTAAGCGACGTCGGCTACCGGCACATCGGCGCCGGAGCCGCCGACCCGAACCAGGTGTTCCTCTCACTCTCCGCGGTCTACGGCGACGCCTTCGCCGGTGAGATACGGAAACCCTTCGACACGTTCTGGCTGGAGGCGGACGTCAGTACGATCGGCGTCTCGCGCGTCGAGGGGCGAGGGGTGCTCAAGGGCTGGGAGCTGGGCGAGGCGACCGCGCGGGTTCGCCACATCCTCGGCGTCTTCCAGGAGTACGAATACTTCAGCAACGAGTCGCAGGTCTTCGCGGCGCAGATCTTCAGCGCCGGCCTGCTGTCGCGCTACAGCCTGGGCAAGGACCTCAAGATCAGCACCGACGTCACCGCGATCGCGTTTCCGCTGGCCGGCATCCGTACCACCGACTTCCTGAACCCCGAGACCGGGCGCAGCTACGACTACGCGCCCGGCGGCGGATTCCGTGGGGCCGCCCGCCTCTACCGCCAAGAATGGGAGATCGTCCGGCTGGGCTACGGGATCGCCTTCGCGCACACCGCCAACGGGACCTCCTCCAGCAACACCCTGCGGTTCTTCCGTGCCTCGTCACGCCTGCCGATCACCCGATCGCTCGGCGTGGGCGCGGGCTACTCCTGGTACAGCCGCCGGACGACCTACTTCGGATTCCAGGAGCCGCCGCGGACTCAGTCCGAATGGCAGCTCTTCGCCAGCTTCAGCCTCTAGAGCAGGGTGTTTCGGGGGCGCACCGCCTGAAGCCCGGCGTCGCGAACGCGAAACCGCCGCGCTTGCGGCGCGGCGGCTTCTCTTCTGGTCTCGGTGCCCTGGATCTCCGGGCTACTTGCGACCCCCGTCGTGGTCGCGGTCGTTATCTCGGTCGCCGTGGTCGCCGCGACGGCCGTCGCGCCCGTGCTCGGACCTCCAGCGGCGGTAATCGTCACCCTCGACGATCCGCTGGTTCGACCAGTGAGCCGGCTCGTAGCGCCACGCGTTGCCTTCCCGGCGATAGCGCGCCTGGACCCAGCGCGCCCGGCGCTCGGAGGGACGATCCCAGCGCCCAGGGACCCAGGCCCAGTCATCGCGCTGCCAGTCCCAGGAGCCCGGCACCCAGATGTGATCCCTGCTCGGACGATCGGTGCGGACCTCGCGCTGGAAACGCGGCGGCGCCCGGTGCCCGATGCGAATGTCCAGGCCCGGGAGCGGCACGTCGACACGCACCTGAGGCTGCGCGGATGCCGGCAGCGCCGTCAGGGCGAGACACGACACCGCGAGAGCTGTCTTCAGTAGTTGTTTGAGCACGTTTTGCCTCCGGAATGACGAGAGCAATAGGGCTGCCACAGGATGCGGCAAATCGGTATTACCGCCTGCCCCTCCAGTAATAGCCGCCGCCGCCGAACAGGAGGACCAACAGGACGATGATGATCAGTGTGGTCGTGCTCATGGTGTGCCCTTTCGCGGCCAATCAACGCACGACGCGTGCCGCGGCGGCGGCATGGCTGCACACGTCCTGTGCTTCGTGTCCGGCAATCTGTGCCGACGTCGCGGTAGTCCTTGCTCACTCGACGAGCACACGGTCGACCGCGACACCCAGCTCGCGCACGTCGGTGCCGCGACCCGTCTTCGCCAGGCTGGTCGCCGGGCAGCGCAGTTCGATGCGCACGGCCGACGCGCCGGCCATCGCCTCGCGCGCGTCCGGCGGCAGCTCCAGCCCGGCCTCGGCGATCTCCCCCGGCGGGACCACGATCGAGCCGGCCGCCTGGCCTCCGATCGTCACCGCGACCGCCACCGGCTCGGCGCCCGGCGTCCTGGCCCGCAGCGCCAGCCGGTGGGGCGCGACGCCCGGCAGCGGCACCCAGACCAGCGACGCCTCGCCGGTCGTCCAGCGGAAGTCCATCGAGAGCGCCCGGATCTCCTCGCGGGCGTGGAAGCCGGCGAGGTCGGCGCGTCCGTCGCGCTCGTTGCCGACGTCCACCAGGTAGCGCCCCGCGCTCCGCTCCCACAGCTCCTCCGGCGGCAGCTCCCGCGCCCCCTCCAGGAACGTGAAGCAGCCCTCCTGCGGGCGCACGCCGCCGGGGAAGAAGATCGGCAGCGTCTGCGGGTCGTCGCAGGAGAGGATCCACTCCTGAGGGGCCGGCAGCGGCCCGTGCACCAGCCCTCCCACGAGGGCGAGCTGGAAGGCGCCCGGCAGCACCCTCCGCGTCGAGACGACGCGACCGGTGCGCCCCTCCTTCACGGTGAGCGTGGTCGGCGTGCCGGCGCGCGTGCCGGAGAGGAGCGCCGCCGGCGGCCCGACCAGGCCCGGCACGGTGAGGCGCGCGTCGCGCCCCGCCCAGCGGAAGGAGGGCTGGCCGGGGAGCCTCTCGCGCATCCCGAAGCCGGGCCCGAAGACCGGCGGCGCCGGGTCGCGCACGCCGACCGCCAGGAGGCGCCGGTTGCCGAGGCTCTCGGCGATCAGCCCGCGGTGCTGCCAGAGTACCCACCCACCGTCCGGCTCGCGGTCGCCGGAGACTTGGCGGAGGCGATCTCCGCGGCGTTGCCAGACGCCGCTATCAAGCTCTGGAGTGAAGTCGTAGAGCCTCACCAGCCGCTTGTTCATGTCCCGCTCCTTCGGGATCACCAGCTCCGACTCCAGGTAGCCCCAGCCCCAGAGCCTGCCTTCCCAGACCTCGAGCCGCATGAAGGCCGGGAAGACGCTGTCGAGGACGATCGTCTCGCGCCCGGCGTGCATCGTCCGCGACAGATGCCGGAGCGCGGCGGCCGGCGGCGTCTCGTGCGTGGCGCCCCAGCGCGCCTCGGCGTAGGTGTCCCTGACGTAGAGCGACGCGAACGCTCCGCACAGCGCGAGCCCGAGGACGCCGCTCCGGCAGAGCGCCTGCGCGCCTGCCCCGACCGCCAGAGCCAGCACCAGCACGAACGGCACCGAGTAGCGGCTCATCTCGCGGTTGTGGAGGAAGAAGAGGGACAGGAACCCGCTGAGGAGGACGAGCGCCAGCAGCGCGCCCTGGCCTAGTCGGCGCAGCGCCAGCGCGCCGAGGCCGAGCGCCGCCAGCGCTCCGGTCGCCAGCGCGGCGCGCTCCCAGACGAAGTCGCGCACCAGGAAGGTGTCGCGCAGACCGCCGAAGACCACGGTCGCCATGGCGTTGGAGCGGAACTCCACGCGCTCCCCCAGCGAGGCCAGGAGCCCGGCCACGCCGCCGGCCTGGAAGGTGAGCCAGGCCAGCCAGAGGAGACAGCCTCCCGCGCCGGCGGCGAGGAACGCGATCCCCACAGAGCGGCGTCCGCGATCCAGCAGCAGGCGCGCCGACGGGAACAGGAAGGCCGCCGCGAACATCATGAGGAGGTGCGGCCGCACGCCGAGGCCCGCGGCAGCGGCGAGGCCGGCGGCGGACGCCAGGAACAGCGCTGGGGTCTCTGATGGCGGCGCCTCGCGGCGCCGCGGAGATCGCCTCCGCCAAGTCTTCGGCGACCCCCCGCTGCGTTCCTCAGCCTCGCCCAGGAGCGCCAGCCCGATCAGGACCAGCGCGGTGCCCGGCGTGTCGGAGAACGCGCGCCCGCCGTTCACCCAGACGACCGGCAGCACCGCGGCGAAGAGCGCCCCGGAGAGTGCCGCCCAGCCCCCCACCAGGCGCCGGCCCCAGAGGTAGAGCGCCGGGAAGGCCAGCGCGGCGAGCAGCGTCGAGGTCACCGCCAGGGCGGTGAAGGGGGACGGGACGACCCGCAGCATCAGCCGTCCCAGCAGGATCCAGACAGGAAAGCCAGGCGCCTGCGGCGAGAGGTCGAAGAGGTCGTAATGGAGGACGGCCCCCGAGAAGATGGCCTCGTCGATCTCCCCCGGCTCGGCGGCGACCGCCAGGAAGCGAGAGGCGCTGATCGCGCCCAGGACCAGCGCGGTCAGGAGGAACGGCGGGTGGTCGCTCCGGGCCTCGTCCCTCCTCTCCACCGGGCGGGAGTCTAGCCGCACGGGTAGAATCGGCGACGATGGCGGCTGACGTACTGCAGAGCGGATGACGGTCCCTCGCACCCTGGCGAGGTCGGAGCATCCGATCTCGCGCGGCTACATCGATCCTGACGCGCTCCGCGTCCTCTATCGACTGCACCGGAGCGGCTACAAGGCCTACCTCGTCGGCGGGTCGGTGCGGGACTTGATGACCGGCCGCACGCCGAAGGACTTCGACGTCGGCACCGACGCGCGCCCGCAGGAGATCCGGCGGCTCTTCCGCAACTCGCGGGTCATCGGGCGACGCTTCCGCCTGGCCCACATCCTCTTCGAGGCCGGCAAGGTCGTGGAGGTCTCCACGTTCCGCAAGCGCCCCGAGCCCGAAGACGCCGAGCAGAAGCGCGAGGGGGACGAGGACCTGCTGATCCGCTCCGACAACGTCTTCGGCTCCCCCGAGGAGGACGCGCTGCGGCGCGACTTCACCATCAACGGCCTCTTCTACGACATCGCCACCTACGCGGTGCTCGATTACGTGGGGGGCGTCGACGACCTCGAGAAGCGGGTCATCCGCACGATCGGCGATCCCTGGATCCGCTTCCGCGAGGACCCGGTGCGGATGATGCGCGCCTGCGAGTTCGCGGGGCGCCTGGACTTCGCGATGACGCCCGACGTGGTCGAGGCCATCGAGGAGCTCCGCGGCGAGCTGCGCAAGTCCGCGGCGCCGCGGGTGCTGGAGGAGCTGCTCGACCCGCTGCGGCGCGGCTGGGGCGCCCGGACCTTCCGCCTCTGGTCGCAGAACGGCATCGTCGACGTGCTGCTGCCTGAGCTGGAGCGCGAGGTGGGGCGCGGAGCGCAGGACGGCCACACCAAGGCGCTGTTCTGGAAGATGCTGGAGGCCGCCGACGCGCGCCGCCTCGCCGGGGAGGAGCTGGAGGAGGCGACGCTGCTCGGCGTCCTCTTCCTGCCGCTCATCTTCGCCGCCATCCGGCGCGGCACCGAGAAGGGGCGCGGCTTCGAGCCCTCACGCATCCTGCTGGTGCTGGAAGAGGTGGTGAACCCGATCGCCCTGCGCCTCTCCCTGCCGAACCTCACGCTCCACCTCCTGAAGCAGTCGCTTTACACGATGGGCCGCCTGGCCGAGACCCGCCCCGGCGACCCGGCTTCGCGGCGCGTGGTGGGACGCCCCTACTTCCCCTCGGCGCTGGCGCTGCTGTCGCTCTACGCCGAGACCTCGGAGCGCTACGGCGAGGTCGTCTCCGCCTGGCAGGACGTGCTGGCCCGGGCCGGCGGTCGCGCCCGTCACGGACAGGAGCTGCACTCGGCAGTTCCCTTTCCGGAGGCGCTGGTCCCGCTGCCGCCCGGCGCGCACGCCGACCTGCAGATGCCGGACCACGCCGCGCGCCGTCCCGGCAGGCGCCGCCGCCGGGGGCCGCGGGAGAAGAGCGTCAACCGGGCCTGACGTTCGATTTCGTCGTTTCTTCGTCGTCGCGGCGCCAGCCGGCGGATCAGGTCAGGGCGCGTTCTCGGCGAGCAGGCGCAGCTCCAGCGAGACGAGCCGGCCCAGCGAGCGCGCCGGGCTGCCCGGGGCCACCAGCTTGAACGGGCCCTCCTTGGAGTCGAGCGCGCCGCCGTGGGTGCCGATCGCCACGATCGGGGCGCCGGCCAGCTGCAGCTCCTCGGCCGAGAAGACCGCCGTCGCGCCGTCGGCGCTGCGCGCGACCACCACCGCGGCCGCCAGCAGGCGGCGCGCGCCCGGGGCGTCGGGCGCCAGGCCGCAGCGCTCCAGCACCGCCAGCAGCGTCGGGCCCCGGTAGACCGGGCGCTCCCCTCTCAGCTCGACGATCCGCAGCGCCTTCAGCTCCGCGACGCTCAGCGTGCGTGGCTCGCCTCCCAGGCCGGTCACGGTGAGCACCGGCGTGAGGACCGACGAGGGGAACGCCGGGGCTGCCGGCTTCTCCGGCACGGCGGTGGCGGTCGGTGAGACCGCGGCCGCCGCCGTCACCACTGGCCTCGGCGTGGGTGACGCGGTCGGCGTTGCCGGGGCCGTCGTGGGCGCCGGCGTGGGCGTCGCGGTGGGCGGCGGCGCCAGCGGAGACAAGGCGAAGCGGATCGGCCACTCCGAGCCCCAGACGCGGTGGCCCGCCGCGTCGAAGCCCTGGTGGGTCAGCTCGAAGCGGTCCTGGGCGATCGAGACGCGCTCGGTCATGTAGCGCGCCCCGGCCAGCTGGGAGGGGCAGCCGGCCCCGTCCGTGCCCCCGACGAAGGAGCGCCCGTCGTCGCTACGGCGCAACGTCAGGAGGCAGCCGGCGCGCTCCATCACGTCGCGTGCGGAGAAGACCGCCAGGTCCGCGGCGTCGCGCCACTTCCCCGACACCGCCAGCGGCACCTGCGGCTCGAAGACGCGCACCATGACCTTGCCGGCGCCCGGCTCCTCCAGCCGCAGGAAGCGCTGCCGGAACGGCTGGTTCGGCGTGGAGGCCTCGGCCAGCTCCAGGTAGAGCACCTGCTCGCCGAGCCGGCTCTTGGGCACCGGCACCACGACCATCGTGAGCGCGCGGGACGAGCCGTCGGCGCGCGGCTCGGTGCCGGTGAAACGCCCCTCCATCCAGGAGGCGAGCTGAGACGCTCCGGAGAGCTGCGCCAGGAGCAGGGCAGCCGGAAGCGCGGCGATCACTCGGCTCTTATTCTTCTTCGGCGGTCATCAGCGCCGCGGCGGCGCGCTTGGCGGAGACCTTTCGCATCGAGTGGTCCAGCACCTTCTTGCGCAGCCGGATCGACTTGGGGGTGACCTCGATCAGCTCGTCTTCCTCGATCCACTCGATCGCCGCCTCCAGCGTCATGTCCCGCGGTGGCGTCAGCTTGATGGCCATGTCGGAGTTGGAGGCCCGCATGTTGGTGAGGTGCTTCTTCACGCAGGGGTTCACCACCATGTCGTTCTCGCGGCTGTTCTCGCCCACGATCATGCCGGCGTAGACGGACACCCCCGGACCGAAGAAGAGGATCGAGCGCTCCTCCAACCGCTCCAGCGCGTGGCCGGTCGTGTCGCCGGCCTCCTTGCAGACCAACGCGCCGGCGCCGCGCCCCTCGACGTCGCCGCGCCAGGGCTCGTAGCCCCGGACCACGTGATAGAGGAGCCCTTCGCCACGGGTATCGGTCAGGAACTCATTGCGGTACCCGAAGAGGCCGCGCGTCGGGATCATGAACTCCATCCGCACCCGGCCCGAGCCGTGGTTCGTCATGTTGGCCATCTCGGCCTTGCGGCGGCCGAGCTTCTCGATGACGACGCCCATGGACTCCTCGGGGACGTCCACCACCAGCTCCTCGACCGGCTCCGACCGCACGCCGTCGACCTCCTTGACGATGACCTGCGGCCGCTCCAGCGCCAGCTCGAAGCCGTCGCGGCGCATGTTCTCGACCAGGATCGAGAGGTGCAGCTCGCCGCGGCCGGAGACCTTGAAGGCGTCGGCGGTGTCGGTCTCCTCGACGCGCAGCGCCACGTTGGTGAGGAGCTCCTTGTTCAGACGGTCCATCAGGTTGCGGCTGGTCACCCATTTCCCTTCGCGGCCGGCGAAGGGGGAGTCGTTCACCCGGAAGGTCATCGAGACCGTGGGCTCGTCGACCGCGATCGGCGGCAGCGCGATCGGGTTCTCCATGTCGGCCAGCGTCTCGCCGATGGTGGCCTCGTCGATGCCGGAGACGACCACGATGTCGCCGGCGCCGGCCTCGGTGATCTCGGTGCGCTTCAGCCCCTCGAAGGCCAGGAGCTTGGTGACCTTGGACTTCACGATCGAGCCGTCCAGCTTGCAGACCGAGACCTGCTGGCCGGCGCGGATGCGCCCGTTCACCACGCGTCCGATGGCCAGGCGCCCGAGGTAGTTGTCGTAGTCCAGCGAGGCGACCAGCATCTGCAGGGGCGCCTCGGGATCGCCGGTGGGCTCGACGACCTCCACCAGGATCGCGTCCAGCAGCGGGCGCACGTCGCCGTCGGTGTGGTCCATCTCGCGCCGGGCGAAGCCGTGCTTGGCCGAGGTGTAGACGATCGGGAAGTCGAGCTGCTCGTCGGTGGCGCCCAGGTCGACCATCAGGTCGAAGACCTCGTCGATGACGCGGTGGGCGCGGGCGTCGGGCCGGTCGATCTTGTTGACGACCACGATCGGCTTGAGGCCGAGCTCCAGCGCCTTGCGCAGCACGAAACGGGTCTGCGGCATCGGCCCCTCGGCGGCGTCCACCAGCAGCAGCACCGCGTCCACCATCTTCAGCGCCCGCTCCACCTCGCCGCCGAAATCGCTGTGGCCGGGGGTGTCGACGATGTTGACCTTGACGCCGTGGTAGCGGATGGCCAGGTTCTTGGCGAGGATGGTGATCCCTCGCTCCCGTTCCAGGTCGTTGGAGTCCATCATCCGCTCGGTCGTCGCCTCGTTGGCGCGGAAGGTGCCGGACTGCTTCAGCAGGCAGTCCACCAGCGTGGTCTTGCCGTGGTCGACGTGGGCGATGATCGCGATGTTTCGAAGTCCGCTCATGGTGTGTGGTCACGCCTGGCCAGGGAGGACGGGCCGGCGCGGACCGAGGAGGATACCAGAGCGCTCACATCTTGGTGATCGCCACCCGGGCGAAGAGGTGGGTGTCGCTCTTGATGCCGTCGACCTCGTAGACCGACAGGTAGACCTCGTCGTGCAGGTCCTTGCCCGACTGGTGGCCGACGCAGAGGTCGGTCTTCTCCTCGGCGGTGTAGATGAGGTCGAAGAAGCTCGGCACCCCATCCAGGGCCGGTTGCGGGCTGCCGTAGGCGACGAGGTGCTTCAGCAGGTCACTGCTCGACTCGTAGGCCTTGGGATAGACCACGGCGTAGCCAGGATAGTTCGTGTTGTTCTTCGCCTCCGGCGGGGCGAACGTGGTCTGCATGGTGACCAGCGAGAAGCCGTTGATGCGGTAGGTGCCCGGGGCCAGCGTGATCGAGCCGTCGGCGTTGAGCTTGATGTCGTCGCCCTCCTGCGCCTCCACCACGTTGAAGATCCGCCGGTTGTTCATCCCCTTCATCAGCTTGTTGGCGTCCCGGGCGTATTCCCCGTAGACGGCGTACGACTTGGCCCCGCCCTTCCTGTGAGGCGCCGGCCTGTCGGCCGCCCAGCAGGGCGTCGCCAGGGAGGCGATCAGGGCCAGGGTCCCGATGCGCTTCGTCATCTCACTCTCCTTCTTGTCACGGCGTGGACGGGATCCAGTGGCTCACCGAGGGTTCGGTCCTGCTCGGTACCGCTCCGCCCGGCAGCGTCAGCGTCTCGTAGTTCAGCGTGAAGAGATCGCGCCAGTAGTTCACTGCCAGCTTGTCGGCATTCACCCCGGTGGTCCTCGCCAGCCAGGCGCCGTCCGGCGTGTAGATGTCGAGGCGGTAGGTGTATGAACCGCTCGAGCCGGTGTAGGACAGCACGTAGATGTAGCCGCTGTACTCCACGGCGAGGTCGAGGTAGGCGCCGCCGGTGGGGACGTCGTGGAGCGGGGCGAAGTAGCCGGTAGAGAAGAGCGACACCGGGTTGCCGCCGATGTCGAACGCCTGGATGCGGTTGTTGGTGGACTCCAGCACCAGGATCGTCCCCTGCGCGGTGACCGCGGCGTGCACCGGCCCCTTCATCAGCCCCTCGCGGGTGCCGGCGCCGCTGCGCACCTGGCTGAGCGGCGCGGCGGCGTCCGAGGTGGCCGCGCGCGGCAGGTCGAGGACCTCCAGCTTGTTGAGCGCGGTGTTGACGCTGATGATCTTGCCAAGCGGGTGCAGCAGCAGCGCGTCGGACGGGAACTGCAGCTTCCCCCACGCCCGGTTCGAGCCGGGGGCATCGAAGGAAGGCGAGCTGCCGAGCCGGACCTGCCGGATGTAGTTCCCGCCGCTGGCGGTGTCGAGGTAGAAGTTCCAGTCCTTCTTGCCCATCAGGTCGTAGACGACGCGCGTCCGCCCGCTGAAGCCGCAGCCGGAAAAGAGGTAGCCGCTCTGCGGGCTCTCGCTGGTGGAGATGCTGGCGAACTGGTGGAGCTGGCCGGAGGCGCCCGAGGCGCAGTCGCGGACGGCGCCGTTGTAGGCCTGCCAGGCGTAGCCGACCGCGGCGTCCAGCGTGCTGATGGTGATGCCGCTCCAGGAGCAGATGTGGCCGTTGACGTTGTCGCAGCGTCCCTCGGGAAGCACCGTGGACGGCGGCGTGGGGGTCGGCTTCCAGGTGTGGTTGCCCGCGCTGTCGAGGGCGATGACCTCCTTGTGCGAGTACCGAGTGGTGCCGGTGAGCGGCACCAGCAGCTCGGTGATGGTGATGGAGAGGGCCAGCGTGCCGGCGGTGGCCGCGTTGTCCACCGGCCCGACGGTCCCCTGCCCGACCAGGTAGCCGGTGTCGGAGTAGAAGCCGACGTCCACCTTCACCTGCCCGCCAGCCGGCACGTCGGTGAAGGTGACCGCGATCGGCGCGGTGGTCGTGCCCTGGAGCGCGCCGGTGCTCGTCCGCGGCGTGCCTCCGTCGAAGAGGGCGGTGACGGTGTAGCTGCTGGCGGTGGCCGGGAAGCCGGCCGGGTCGTCGGGGTCGTGGGCGATGGACACCGCGACGTCGTGGGTGAAGGTGATGGTGTCCACGTAGGTGATCGGCGAGGTGGCCACCTCGGCCGAGGTCTCGGCGATGTTGGCCACCAGCCCGGCGGCCCAGATCGCCGAGAGGAACCCGCCCACCAGCGGGATGGCGTCCTCCACCGCCTCGGTCGCCAGCCCCTCGGCCATGGCCTCGGCGATCAGGAGGTCCACGGCCTCGGCGCCGGTGTCGAGCAGCGCCTGCCCCAGGTCCAGCGCCAGCGTCTGGGCGTTGTAGTTCACGTCCTCGAAGAGCACCTCGTAGGCGTCGTAGAAGACCTTGGCCCAGGGCAGGACCGCGGCCAGCGTCGACTTCTCCGCGAGCTTGCCGATCAGGAACGAGTAGCCGGCCGCCGCCTGGACGCCGAGCAGGATCGCCGGCACCCCTAGGTTGAAGATCGCGGTCATGGCGATGCCCAGGCCGACGGTGTCGCCGTACTCGATCTTGCCGCTGCCGATCCCGCTGGCCAGGACCTGGACCGAGGTCGCCGCCGCCGGCAGCGGCAGCGTCTTCTTCAGCTGCGCCGCGTCGACCGGGATGCCGATCACGGTGAACTCCGGCGGGAGCATGTCGAGGTAGGCGTCGTGCTGGCCGCTGAAGATCCCGTCGTAGTCGGGGAGCAAGTCCTTGATCTCCGAGCCGAGCGTCGAGAGGGCGATGGCGTCGCCGTTGGCGTCCAGGTAGCGGACGTAGAGCGAGAGGTAGCGGACGTACCAGTTCTTGAAGCTGACGTCGATGGTGACCTTGCCCTGGCTGTCGGTGGCGACGCTGTCCACCTTCACCGAGTAGCCGTGGTCGGGGGACTCGTCGGTGAGCTGGTAGCTCAGCGCGCCCGCCGCCAGCGGAGCGCGTGCCGCGGCGGAGGCGCTCGTCGACACCGTCGACATGCCGTCGTGCACCGTCCAGATGGCGCCGGCCGTGGCGGCACCGGTGGCGGAGTCGATGTCCGTCACGTTCACGCCAAGCGAGGGATCGTCCTTGGCGGCGTCCAGGCTGGGCTGGATGGCCTGCCCGGCGAGGAAGCCGGTCTCCTGCGACCACATCGGCACGTACTGGATCTGGCCCTGGGAGTTCAGGTAGTAATCGCCGGTCGTGGGGTCGACGAGCGGCGTCATCGTCGCCCAGCCGCCGCTCTGGGTGGCCGCTCCCTGGTCGGTGAGCGACTGGCTGAGGACGGACACCGACGGCTGGGTGCCGATGATGTTGCCCTGGATGTGGGCCGCGCTGTCGGGGTCGCCGCAGGCGAGCTCGGGGTGCCCGGCCACCAGGGCCACCGCATGGCTGTCGCTGTCCTGCAGGACCTCCTCGCCCAGCGCGTCCGACTCGGCCAGCGCATCCAGGCCGCGCCGGCCCTCGGTGACCAGGCCGTATTTCCCCCACTTGCCCGGAGCCGGTCTGCGCCCGGCACCGCGGCGCCGGCGCGCCGCCTCGGCCAGCGCCGATGCCGGGTGGTGATAGAAGACCAGGCCCATGTGCCAGATGCCGTGCCGCTTGCCGCGGTGGAAGCGCTGCAGGTAGCAGAGCTGGAGCGCGTCGGCCGGCATCTCCAGCGCGACATGGTGCGTCAGGTGCTCGTCGGGCACCTCGGCCAGGATCGCGTGCTTGGAGCGCAGCCTCCGGATCGCCCCTGGGGTCGTGGCGCTCAGGTCGATCCTCTGCCTGCCGGCCACCAGGACGAAGTCGTACCGGTCGGTCTCCAGATGGCGCAGGTTGAAGACGTAGGTGCGCGTCTCCTTCCGGCCCGAGGGTACCTGCGCCGTGGCCTCCACCGGCCACCAGGGGAGCAGGCAGCTGCCGCCCATCAACGCCCCGGCGCCCGCCATGTACTCCAGGAATCTCCGCCGGCTGAGATCCGTGTGCTTGGCCATCGCGTCCTCCGTTCAGTTCGGCGGGAAGAGCCAGTTGAAGTCGACCAGGCTCGAGGTGCAGTCGGCGGGGAGGGCCGGCATCGGGACCAGCGGCGCCGTCCACGATGCGTTCGCGCATGGCCCCGACGAACCGTCGGGGCAGACGTTGCCGCTGTCGGTGGTGGGAGGCGTCGTGGCGTGGCTGTGGGTGAACTCCACGCAGCCGAACGTCTTCCCTGCCTTGGGCGCGTAGCCGGCCATCTGCAGGTTGGCGGAGCCGAGCTGCTTCAGCACCGTCGCTCCCCCGGTGAGGTTCAGGTAGGCGTTGATGAAGCTGGCGTCCTTGACGTTCGCCTGCGTGAACGTTGCTCCCTGCAGGTAGGCGCCGTTGAAGTTCGTGAACGTCCCGGTGTCCGGGTCCTCGCTCAGGTTGGCGTTGGTGAAGTTCGCGCCCACCAGGAAGGCGCCGGAGAAGTCGACGCCCTGCGGGCTCGAGCCGCTGAAGTCCACGCCGCTGAGGTAGGCGCCGGTGAAGCTGGCGTTGGCCAGGGTGGCGTTGACAGCGCTGGCGCAGCTGCTGGTCGCGGCGCAGTCGGCGCCCGGGAGACAGGTCGTCACCGCGACGCCGCTGTAGAAGTTCGCGTTGTCGAGCGACGCTCCGGTCAGGTCCGCCTGCGCCAGGCTCACCGCGTGGAGGAAGGCCCCCTGCAGGCTGGCCGATCGGGACGTGGCCTCCGACCTGTTGAGCTTGACCCCGCAGAGGTTGGCGCCGTCGAAGTTCGCGTAATCGAGCTCGGCCCCCTGGAGGTTCGCGCTCACCAGCTTCGTCTTCTTCAGCGTGGCCGAATGGAGGTTGGCGTCGCGGAGCTGCGCGCACACCTGGCCGGCGGCGCCCGGCGCGCAGCCGAGGTCGGCGCCGTCGAGGTGGACGCCGTGCAGGTCGGTCTCGTTGAGGATCGCGCCCGAGAGGTCGAGCGGGGCGGCGGTCGTGGAGAGGGTGACGCCGGCGAGCCCGCCGGTGAAGCGGGCGCCGGTGAGGTCGGCGTAGCGCCACTGCGCGAGCGGGAGGGAGTCGACGTTGAGGTCGGTCCCGCTCAGGTCCAGGCGGCACCCAAAATCGGTGGCCAGGACCGGCAGCACGTCGCCGGTCTGCAGCTTGGCGCCGGTGAGGTCGGCGCCGCTGAAGCTGGTGCAGCGCAGGACCGCGCCGTAGAAGACGGTGTCCTCGAGCAGCGTCGTGGCGCCGCCGAGGTGGGCGTCGTCGAGCGTGGCCGACTGCAGCCGCGTGCCGGTCAGGTTCGCGCCGCTGAAGGTGCTGCCCTGGAACTGCCGCCCCGAGAGGTCGAGGCCGCTCAGGTCGACGCCGCTGAGGTTGCAGTTCTTGCACTGGAGCGTGGCCGCCACGAACGCGCGGTCGGTGTGGACGCGCAGCGACGAGATCGCGCGCAGGGTGGGGGCGGTCAGGCAGGGAGCGTCCTCGGAGAGGTAGGTCACCGCGCCGCCGTACGCGGCGTCCGGGTAGAGCGCGACCGTCGAGCCGACCCTCACCGAGGCGAAGGAGTCGTCGAGCGGAGCGTTGGGATAGGCGCGCAAACCCGCCAGGTCCGCGACGTCGGCGGGGAACACGTAGGTGCCGGCGCTGTCGTCGTAGAGGCACCCCTGGTAGAAGGCCGCCTCGCCCGGCTGCGGGGCGGGAGAGGCCAGCCCCGGCGGGTAGTAGCGCAGCACGACGCTCAGCACGCTGGGCTCACCGGACGCCGCCGTCGAGAGGACGCCTTGCTGATCGAGCACGACGGGATAGAGCACGCCGCCGGCGCTGGCCGTCATCGTGAACTCGCCGTTGCCGAGGTCGGTCAGCCGAAAGCGGGACCCGTTCGACGTCTCGAGAAGGCGGATGGGGGTGGGCTGGTCGCCGGGGGGAAAGGCGACCAGGAACGTCGGGCGCACGATCTCGCCGGCCAGCTTGAATCCACCCGGGTGACCCAGCGTGTAGCCGCCCTCGCCATCGGGACAGATCGTCCACCCGGCCAGGAAGGCATCCGGCGCCCGGTCGTTCGCGAAGACCGGAGAGCCGGGGGCGGCGTCGAGGTAGCGGCCGCCGGCAGCGAGCGTGTGCTGCGGAGCGCTGAAGAAGCCGGGATCGCAGGAGGCCGGAAAGCTGCCGGCGGCGGTGGCAACGCTCGCCAGCGCCGTCCGGCGGCCGCCGGTGGCCGGGGACGACGACCGCCGGAACCGCGGGACGTGCAGGAAGGCCTTCTTGCCCGCGGCGCCGATCCGGTCCCCGTCGTGGGTGACGACCAGCCGGTAGTCGCCCGCCTCGATCGTCCGCGCCTTGCACGGGCCGCCGCGCGGCACCTGCACCAGCACGGCCGGCGAGTCGCCGCGCAGCAGCTCGAGCGACTTGATGTGCGGGTCGTCCTTGGGGACGCAGAACCGGAACGGCTCGGTCCTGGAGAAGCGGAACGGGATCGTCTGGCGGGCCAGCTTGCCCTTCGGGGTCGATTCGAGGTGGAGGATGACGACCTGTCCGGGAGCGGCCCGCAGGCTCGGATCGGCGGCGAACTCCTCCTCGTGGAACCAGAGGCGGTCCTCGGCCAGTGCCGGGAGCGCGAGCAGCAGCAGGACGCGGGCGCCGTGACGCAGCATCGTTGGACCTCCAAGGATTCAGGCGGTCCATCGCAAGCGGCGTACCGGGCCCGAAGCTGGCCTCCAAGGCGGATCCGATGCGTGGCTGTGGCAGCCACGCACGCGCCTGCCACAGGCGCGCTGCGGCCGCCACGCTCTCGGACTAGTCCTCGGACGATTCGCCGAGGAGGCGCCGCAGCGTCACCCCGGCCTGGCGCAGCCGCCAGGTGAGGGCATCCCGGGTGAGCCCCAGCTCCTCGGCGGCACGCGAGACGCTCCGGTGCTTGCGGACCGTCGCCACCACCTGGTCGAGGCGCACCTCGGCGCGGTCCCGGGCCGCGGTCACCTGCTCCTCGAGCCCCAGGCGGCGGATCCGCAGCCGCACCGTGGACGCCGGCACCGGTCCGCTCGGGAGCCCGAACGCGGCCGCCAGCCGCGGGTCGTTGGCGAGCTTCGCGATCACGCCCCCGTGCTCGGCGATCAGGCGCGGCAGCAGCTCGTCGAGGGAGGCGCGCGGCGCGGCCGGCACGGGCGCGGTGGGCGACGCCTCCTGGGGGCCCTCCAGCAGCTCGGGCAGCACCAGGTCGTCCAGCTCGAGCGCCTTCCGATCGTCGGGCGAGAGGAGCACGCTGCGGTTGACCGCGTGCTCCAGGCCGCGCGTGTTCCCGGCCCGTGACCAGGGGAACGCCACCAAGCGCTGCAGGGCGTCGGGCTCCAGGCTGGTCAGCCCTCGGCGGTCGAACCGCTCGGCGGCGCGCCCCAGGAAGAGCGACGCCAGGTCGGGGATGTCGAGGCGCCTCTCGTCGAGCGGCGGCACACGGATGGCCACCTCGGCGAGGCGCCAGTAGAGGTCCTCCCGGAACCTCTTGGCGCGCACCAGCCCGGTCAGGTCCTCGTTGGTGGCGGCCAGGACCTGGACATCGACCTCGACCTCCTCGGACGCGCCGAGCGGCGTGAAGCGCCCGTGCTGGATCAGGCGCAGCAGCCGCTGCTGGAGCTCCAGCGGCAGCGTCCCGACCTCGTCCAGGAAGAGCGTGCCCCCGTCGGCCAGCGCCGCCTTCCCGAGCCGCCCCTCCTTCGGCGCGCTGAAGCCGGAGCTCCTGGTGAAGCCGAAGAGCTCGGCGCCGAGGGCCTCCGAGGAGCTGACCTGCCCGCAGTCGAGCACCACGAACGGACCGGCGCGGCGCCGCGACTCGTAGTGGAAGCTCTGCGCCAGGTGCGATTTGCCCGACCCGGTGGGGCCGTTCAGCAGGACGCCGACCCGCTCGGCCCGTGCCGCGCGCTTCAGCGGCTCGAGCACGCCGCGCACGAAGCCCGGCTCGCGCGAGGTGACGCTGTGGAGCTGGAAGGCCTCGTATTCGGCCTCGGCCTCGGCCTCCTGGCGCCGGCGGGTGCGCGCCAGCTCCTTCTCCACGTCGGAGAGGTGCCAGAGCACGCCGAGCGTCCGCTCCAGCACGTTGGCGATGTCGAGGACGAGGTCGATGTCGGCCTGCTCGAAGGGCGCTTCGTCCCCCGGTCGGTCGACGTAGAGGCAGCCCGCCGAGGCCGATTCCGTACGCCCCTCCACGCTCCTCCAGCGCCGCAGCGGCACCACCAGCACGTTACGGAGGTCGTTCCTGGAGATGCTCCGGGACGCCTTCACCAGCGGCTGGCTGATGCTGGTGACGATCGGCTGCTGGCTGGCGGAGACGTCCTCCAGGAGGGTGAGCGAGGCGATCAGCGGGATGCCCTCGGAGACGAGCGCGGTGCCGTTGCCGAGGAAGCCGCTCCAGGCTCCGCCGGCGTCCTTGAGCACGATGAAGGCGCGCCTCCCACCCACCGCCGCCCGCGCGGCCTCCGCCGTCTCGACGAGGCTCGACCGCCAGCTGGCCTCGCTCAGCAGGTCGCGCCGCAGCCAGGCGCGCAGCGCCTTCAGGTCGGCGTCGGAACGAGCGTCCGCCCGGTCCATCCGGCGCTGATGATGCGCTTCCTAGTGGCCACTAGGGACCCGCGCGGCGCGCGATCAGCCCGTAGCCCTTGATGGTCGCGACCTTCTCGACCAGCGCCAGCTCGCGGCGCGCCTCGGCCTCGCTGCCGGCGGCGCGGGTGGCCTGCGCCAGCACCAGCCGCGCCTCGAGCTCGGAGCCGGGAAACTCGGCGGAGCGGGCCACCGCCAGCGCCTCCGCTGCGAGGCGTTCCGCCGCCGCCGGCTCACCCCGGCGCAACAGGGCCAGCGCCGCCTGGAGCCCGCGGCGTACCTTCCATTCCGGGCCTTCGAGCTCGGGCCGGAGCGCCTCCTCGAGCGCTCCCTTCGCCTGCGCAGGACGGCGGAGCTCTTCCAGCGCCCGGGCGACCACCGCCAGGGCCACCGCGCGGTCCGCCTCCGCGCCCTGCGTGGAGAAGGTCCTCGCCGTCCGCTGCGCCGCCTCCAGCGCCGGCTCGGCGCGCCCCTCCTCGAGGTCCAGGATCGCCAGCGAGAGCATCGCCGTGTTCTGGTGCACCGAGCCCTCGCCGTCGCGGGAGAGGAGCTCCACCGCCTCCCGCAGCAGGCGCCGCGCGGCCTCGAGGTCGCCCTGCTGCATGCGCACCAGACCCAGCAGGTGCAGCGTCCGCGCCAGGATGCGTGCCGCCGAGAGCGATCGACAGAGCCGCTCGACCTCCGAGAGGCGGGCGGCGGCGCCGGTGAGGTCCCCTCGCAGCGCCAGCACCCGGCCGAGCTCGTACTGGGCGTAGTAGCCGGTGCGCACCTCGATCGACCGCGTCATCTCCACGCACTCCTGAAGGGAGCGCTCCCCCTCGTCCAGCCGCCCGAGGTCCACCAGCACCGAGCCGCGGGTGTAGGGCACGAAGCTGGCGGTGATGAGGCCCAGCCGGGTCGAGGTGGCCTGGGCCTCGTCGATGAGCCGCAGCGCCTCGGTGAGCCGTCCCTGCTGGCGGCGCACCGAGGCCATCGAGTGCCCGACCCAGACCAGCCCGTCCTCCTGCTGCGTCTCGGCGAAGAGCCGGCCGGCGCGCTCGAGCGCCTCGACGCCTTCCGACAGGCGGCCCAGCTGGTAGAGCGCGACGCCCTTCTCCCGCAGCACCCGAGGCAGCAGCGCGCGCGCGTCGCTCGCTGTCGCCTTCCGCTCCGCCTCCGCCGAGCGCTCCAGCATCGCCGGGAACTCCCCGAGGAAGTGCAGCGCCGTCGCCTCCTCGGCGGGGATCCGCGGGTCCTCCCCGGCCGGGCCGGGCAGACGCCGCAGCGCGGCCAGCGTCCGCAGCGCCTCGCGGTGGGCGCTGGCGCGCACCTGCGCCCGGGCCAGCCTCAGCCCGTGATCCAGGTCGTCGGGCGCCGCGGCGAAGAGCGCCCGGCAGACGTCGACCGCCCGCTTGTTGTCCTGGGTGACCTGACGGTAGAGCGCCTCCACCAGGAGCTTCTCGTCGTGCGGCAAGCCGGTGGAGCCGTCGAAGGCGATGCGCGCCTCGGCCACCGCTTCACGCTCCCGGCCCAGGAGGAAGAGCGACTCCGCCAGCCGCGCGCGCGCCAGCGTGAACGCGGGCGCGTGCTCCGCCGCGGCGCGAAAGTGCTCGAGGGCCGCGCGCGTCTGGAAGCGCCGCTGTCGCTCGAGCCCGAGCGCATAGAGGCGCGCCGCCTCGAAGCTCGGCGGCGCCGACGTCCTCAGGGCCGCGGCCTGGCTCTCCTCCACCGGGCCGGCTTCCAGCGTCTGCCGCAGCCAGATGCCGGCGCGGGCGACGACGTCCGGCAGCTCGGACTGGAGCCCTTCCTCGGCCTGGGCCGCGATCGTCTCGCCGCTGGCGACGTCCTGGACCTTCAGGTCGACCCGCAGCCGGCCGGTCCCTTCCGGAGCGAGGAACGAGCCCACCACCACATAGTCGGCCCCGAGCCGTCGCTGGATGCGCTTCAGGCTCTCGGCGCCGAAGCCGTCGGCGTCCGGAAGGTTCAGCTCCCGCTTGGCATCCGCGATCGGCTCGCCGGGCAGCGCCCGGAGCCTGCGCCCGACGGCCAGCTCGGTGGTGAGCATCTCGGCGAGGGCGGTCGAGATCCACGCCTCGGCGCCGCGTCCAGCGGTGTTCTTGAAGCCTAGGACCGCCACCGTCTTGCGCGCGGCGGCGGCGCGGCCCCGTCTCCCGAGCCATCCCAGGCCGAGCGCCGTGACCGCGAGGACGGCGCCGACCGCGCCCCAGGCGGCGAGGCGGCGGGCGCGGGTGCGCCCGCGCGGTGGGGGCGTCGTCGCCGCGTCCAGCGACGGGCCGGGCGAAGCCTCGGAGGCCAGCGCCGCGATCGCGGCTCCCGCGCTGGCGAAGCGCTCCGACGGCTCGGTCGCCAGGCAGCGCAGGATCGCCCGCTCCCAGCGGACGTCGAGATCGGGCAGGAGCTCGCGCGGCGAGCGCGGAGGCTCCGAGATCCGCTTCATCAGCATCGTCAGGCCCGAGACGCTCCCCTCCGGCAGGCGGCCGGTCAGCAGCTCGAACATCACCAGGCCGAATGCGTAGACGTCGGAGGTGGCCGCCGGCGGCTGTCCCTTGGCTTGCTCCGGTGACATGTAGGCGGGCGTCCCCACCACCTGGCCGCTGCCGGTGCGGGCCAGCTCCGGCCCGCCCTCGGTGCTGCGAGCGATGCCGAAGTCGGTGACCACCACGCGGAGCCCGGCGCTGCCCGGGACCAGCGCCACGTTCTCGGGCTTCAGGTCGCGGTGCACCACCCCGGCCTGGTGCGCGGCATCCAGCGCCGCCGCGATCTGGGCCAGCAGCGGCAGCGCCTCCTCCGTGCCCAGCCTGCCGCGGGCGAGCCGGGTCCGGAGCGTCTCTCCTTCGAGCACCTCCATGGTGAGGAAGACCAGGTCGGTGATCACTCCGGAAGGCCACACCTTGCGGTGCCGGCCCACGTCGAAGACGCGGCAGACGTTGCGATGGGTGACCCGGGTCGCCAGCGCCACCTCGCGCTTGAACCGCTCGAAGAAGGCCTGCGCCGACCCTTCGTGCACCGTCTTGAGGGCCACCCGCCGGACCAGCTCCAGGTCCTCGGCCTCGAAGACCTGGCCCATGGCGCCCTCGCCGAGGAAACGCACGATCCGGAAACGGCCCGCCACGAGCTCCTCTGCCTCGAAGCAGCGGCGTACCTCCACCGCCTCGGAGAAGGCGGTGTCCGCCTGTTCACCGCTCACCGGCGGCTCCCTGTCCGCGGTCAAGGCTCCATTATCTCTGGAGCCGGCGCGCCACCTTGCGGCGCAGGACTCGGCGGAACCATCGCCTTCCCGTGCGAGGTGGAGGCGATCGCGTTCGCGCCGTACGCAAGCTCGGAAAGGCCCACCCGGTCGCGATCCGGATGCGGCGTGTGAGCTTCATGGATCCCTATTCGGATTCCATCGTCACGAACGCCCCGTCGCCGCTGCGCTGGCCCGGCGCGCCGCCGTCGTTGATCACCGCATAGGCCACGAACGGGTTGTTGCCGGCGGTCCTCGTGACCCTCACATAGGCGTTCGACACGCCCGGCGCGTACTGCGTGAGGATGCCGCTGAGCTGCGTCCAGCGCTTCGGGCCCAGCGTCACGCTCGGGACGCTGCCTGCGCTGAAGCCGGTGGCGCCGTCGAAGATGTCGATGCGGAAGACCGACGTCGAGCCGTCCGTCTCGCCGGTGTTGACCAGCGCCACGTTCGCGCGGTTGTCTCCGTTCTGCTGGAGGCCGTAGAGGTACGCCACGCCGCTCGCCGCCGCGCCGTTCGCGACGCCGGTGTAGAAGAGCCCGTAGCGCCCGCCGCCGCCCGGCGACGACGTCCGCGCGCCGATGAAGAGGCCGCTGACGTCCCCCGAGGTCACGCTGAGGAACGCCGCGCCCGCGAAGGTGGGCCCCTTCGGCCCGACGCCGGCGACGTGCTGATCCCTCAGGTACTGCACGAAGTCGGGCAGGATCCGCTGCTCCCCCGCCTTCAGGTCGAAGGTGATCGTCGCAGCGTTGCCGGCAGCCGTCACGCCGTCCGCCACGAACGTCACCTGGAAGGACTTCTGGGAGGTCCCGAAGTTCGTGACCACCAGCTCGGTGGAGAAGGTCGAGACTTCCACCGCCACCGGCAGCGTGAGGCCGGTCTTTCCGGCCAGGCCCTCGGCGGTGACCGGCGGGACGAAGCTGCCGTCGGAGTTCGCCTGGTCGTTGATGATCGCGTAGGCGTAGTAGGGCGCGGTGCCGCCGATGCGCTCCACCTTCACCCAGCCGTTCGACAGCGAGAGGCCGTTCAGCCCCAGGATCCCGGAGAACTGCGCGAAGCCGCCGGGCGGAAGCCCAACGTCGGGGAGCGCCCTGGACATGGGATTGGACGGATCGCCGGAGAAGATGGTGAGGCGCAGGACCACGTCCCCGTCGCTCGCCTTGCCGGCGTTGATGACCGCCACGTTCGCGCGGTCGGTCGCGTTCTGCCGCAGGCCGCAGAGATACGACGTCCCGGTGAGCGCAGCCGAGCGCGCGACCGAGGCGTACGCCAGGCCCGCGCGTCCCTCCGGCACCACCGACGCGGTGCGCACCGTGGCAGACGCGGCAGCGGGCGTGGAGAGCCCGCCGAAGCTCACCCTCAGAGTCCCGCCGCGGTTGCCGGTCGCCGGGATCGGGATGCCGATGGAGCGGAGGTACTCGAGCGCGTCGGGGAAGATGAGCTGCGAGCTCCCCGGCAGGATGTCCGAAGCCGTCCCCGACCCGCCGCCGAAGGCCGCGGTGTAGGTGAATTCGGCCACCGCGCCCGCCAGGCCGCGATTGGTGAGCGTCAGCTCCGAGGTGAAGAAGGAGTTGTTGACGCCGGCCGAGCTGAGCACGATGGGCACCGTGGCCGTCGGGGGGGCTGGATCCCCCTCCTGCGTGAGGTAGAGCGTGATGCCGGCGACGGTGAGACGCGCATTGCGCAGGCCGCCGTCGTTCCTGGCGACGGTGTAGCCGACGGCGCCGTTGCCGGTGCCGCTCGCCGAGCCCAGCGTCACGAAGGAGTCGGCGCTGGCGGCCGTCCAGGCGCAGCCGGCGCCCGCGGTGACCGCCAGCGACCCGCTGGCGGCGGCGAATCCCACCGTCAACGCGCCGGGCGTGACCGCGTAGGTGCACGTGGAAGGCGTCGTGCCTGTCGCCACCCCGGTGCCCGACAGCGGGATCACGCGCTTCGGCTCGTCCGGGTCGTCGGAGGTGAGCGCCACGGAGTCCGTGTAGCGGACGACGGCCGCCGGTGAGAAGCGCAGCGTGAGCGCCTGCTCGGCGCCCGCGGGGATGGCGACTGGTAGCGCGGGCGATACCAGCTTGAAGACCGTCGATCCGAAGGTCGCCGCCGTGACGTTCAGCGTCGCGCTGCCGCGGTTCCTCACGGTGAGGGCCGCGTCACGGCTCTGTGCGGTGACCACCGAGCCGAAGTCGAGCGCGCCGGTGCCGGCCGTGATATCGGGCCCGGTCACCGCGCCGCCGCTCCCCGACAGCGCGATGGTGACGCTCCGGTGCACCACGTCGTTGGTGGAGATGACCAGCGTGCCCGACGCGGCCGCGGTCGAGCGCGGCGCGAAGGCCACCGTGAAGCTCCGCTGCGCGCCCGGCTCGACCGTGATCGCCTGAAACGGCGTGACCGTGGGACGGACGCTGAAGGAGCCGGTCGTGGTCATGCCGGAGATCGAGAGCGGCGCCTCGCCGCTGTTCCTCACCGTCACCAGCTTCTCCACCGCCGGCCCCTGAGGGACGGTGCCGAAGTCGAGGCTCGCCGGCTGGACCGAGAACGCCGGGGCGAGCACGTCGAAGTCGGCGGTGTTGCTCGACGTGCCCGAGCGCGTGACCTTCACCGGCACCGTCCCGCCGGCGAGCGCCGGCACCTGCAGCACGATCAGCGTCTGGTAGGCCTCGTAGATACGCGCGGGCACGCCGCCGAATGTGACGACGGCGGCGCCCGCCCCGAAGTTGCGCCCGAAGAGCCGGACGATCGTCCCCGCCGCCGCGTAGGAGGGATAGACCGCGTCGAGCTGCGGCACGTCCTGCGGGACCTCGAAGGTGTGCGCCAGGAAGTGGTCGGCGGTGGTGGGCACCGCGGCCCAGTAGGCGGCGTTGTCGATCATCAGCGGCGCCTCGGAGCTGCCGGGGATCGAGAGGAACGCCTGCACCGGGTAGAAGTCCGGCGGCATTTCGAAGTAGACGTTCCCGGCGTTCACCAGCCGCGACTCCTTGCGGTTCTGCGACTCGTAGCCGGGGCCGAAGACGTACTCGATATCCAGGCGGGACGACTCGAGCGGCGAGCCGTCGGGCGCGACCAGAGTCACCGCGATGAAGGAGCCCGGGATCGGCGCGAACGGGTCGGGCTCGCTCTCCGCGAGCGGCGAAGGGCGACGGACCTTCGGTGGCGTGCGGTGCAGCTCCACGAGGTGCTCCGCGTAGGACAGTCCGTCCCGGTAGGGTGCCGACAGAGCCGGGTGGAGGTCGACCAGCCGGGACAGCAGGGCGTCCAGGTTCGCCGGGTGCGGCTCCACACCTATCGCCGTGGTGATGTCCTGCATGCCGAGGGTGTCCACGGCATCGTCGACGACGACGTCCCTGCCTTTCACGTTTCGCGGCTCGCTGTCGAGATGTGAATCGATCAGGTCCCACATGATCTGGGCCGCCAGCGTCTGGTTCTCTTCGAGGATCATCGACCTCTCGCTGCCCGTGGCTTGGTAGAGGAGAACCACCTCGCCGTTGCGTTTCCGATCGATCACCTGGGCGCTCAGCGCGGCCCACGCCAACCCGAAGTGGGTACGGTTCACTTCGAGCCCAAGCACCTCGTCGCCGGCGGCGGGGACGCTTTTCGCTACCCCGCCCCAGAGCTTGTCGAGAAGGCCCTGTCCCCAGAGGGACCACAATTCGTGGGGGGACTTACCCTTGCTCCAGCGCGGGACGAGAATCTCAGTCGCGCTTCTGCCGAAGATCCCGACATCTCCCGAGTCGACGGTGCGGAGGCCAAGGGGCGGGTCGACACCTGGCGGCATGTAAAGGGGTGCCATCACGTAGGCCTGCCGCCAGAGGTGCCAGTACGACTCGGCTCCGAGCTCGGAGCTCTCCGAGTCCGTGACCTGCGACCGGTCGAGCTTCGAAGCCAGGACGTTCAGATCCCTATCGTCAACAGTCCCTGGATAATTGAAGGGCTTCCAGACCGGATTCGAGCCGTTGCTGGTGTTGAGATAGCGGACGTGGTCGCCGTCCTGCAGCTTCGCCTTCAGGCGGAGGGTCTTACCGGCCAGACTGAAGCCCGGCGTGAAGTCCTTGGCGGTGAACGCGTATTCGCTGGAGGGGGTCTTGACCGATCCCTTGAGCTTCGAGAGCGTCGACGCTATCAGCGTCTCGGTGCCCCTGGCGTCACGCTCCCAGAGTTCCACCGGAACGCCGGGAAGCCAGTAGTCCTGACCGCCGGCGCTCCTGCTGATCTTGCCTCCGAGGACTGTGCCGCGGACGCTGTACGGCTGGAACGCGAGGGCCAGGTCGGCGCCTCGAGCGTCTTGGAGGACCGTGAGCAGCCCCAGCTCGGTGTCCTCGGCGGGCAGCGTGATCGGGAACGAAACCGGGACGGAGGTGCAGAACTTCCTCTTGACCGTGGTGGGCTCGGTCTTCGCGAGGACTCGGCCGTCCCGGTCGATGACGAAGACCTGCACGCGTCCCTCGGGCATGGTGGCCAGGAACGGCGAGAAGCTGCCCTTGAGGGTCACGGTCGAGCCGGCGCTGAGCGTCGTGAGGACGCGCCCCGTGCTGTCGACGGGTGCCGTGGCGGAATAGGCCACCCCGTCTTTCGGGTAGAAGTCATCGTAGCTCGCGGTGATCTGCTGGCGGCTCAGGTTCGGGGACCACGACACGGCGAGGTCGGCATGGAACTGGACCTCGACGGCGGCGCCCACGCAGTGGCCATTGAACCTCTCCAGGTCAGGGATCGTGCAGGGGCCCAGGCCGGCCGACAGCGAGATCTTCTGGCTGCGCTTGGCCGAGACTTTGTGCGGGAGGCCCGAGCAGCGCGTCACCTTTCCGAAGAAGTCCTTGGCGAAGACGGTCAGGGTGGCCGTGAAGTCCTTGTTCGGGTCGTCGCTGAACGGCGTCTCGAGGTTCACATAGGCGGAGGCGGAGACGTCGAGCGGCACCGCGAAATAGGCGTACTGGGGCAAGGTGCCCTCGAGCCGGACGATCTTCGCCTTCGGCGGCGCGCTCACCGTCATACCCGCCGCCGTGCCGTTGACAGTGCAAGAGGGTCCGGGTGCGCACAGGCGAGTGGCGCCGAAGTCCTCGTACTGGCGCAGCTCGACGTTGAGAGGCTGCGCGAGCAGGGGGCGCGCGGCGAGGGCGAGGAAGGGGATGAGGATCGCGGTCAGTCGGCGCATGGCTCTCTCCGTGCGTAGGTGTGGATCGACGAGGCGCAGATACGGGCTTCGCCCGTCTCGGGGGCGACGAGGTGCAGGACTCCCTGCGCGGCGAGGAAGGCCACCTGGGCCAGGCTCAGACCCAGGTGGCAGGCGGCGGCCGCGAAGCTGACGGCGATCGCCGACCCGCAGGCCGCGCAGGTCCAGGACCGCGGGGCACCGGTGAAGGTCGCCCGGGTTGCGGTGATTCGGATCCGGCGTGTGACTCGCGTACCCACCCCCTCCGTACGAGAATGGATAGGCCGGCTATGTCCTCCCCGCTTGAAAGAAGCTTGAAACTTCCTGGAAATCGCCCGGCGAATCGCCGGCTTTACCGGCTCGGCGACGCCCAGGTCGACACCCTGCGGCCGGAGATCACGGTCGGCGGAAGGACCATCGAGCTCCGGCAGAAGACGTTTCAGGTCCTCCTCTACCTGCTGGAGCACCACGACCGGGTCGTGTCCAAGGAAGAGCTCCTGGAGCAGGTCTGGGGCGGGAGCGCGGTGACCGAAGGGACGCTGAGCCAATGCCTGGTCGACCTCCGCCGCGCGCTCGGCGACGACGCCAGGAACCCGCGCTACCTGAAGACCTATCCGAAGAGCGGCTTCCGCCTGATCTGCGAGGTCGAAGAAGTGGCCTCTCTGGCAACCGCCGCCGTGGAGGTCACCTCGATGGAGATCGAGGTCGTGGAGGAGGTCCAGGACCCGGTCCCGACGAGCCCCGCCCGGCCGGCTCTGATCGGCGGCGCCAAGCTGTCGCGACGCTGGCTGGCGGCGGCCGTCGTCGTCGCCGGGCTCATAGGCGCCACCCTCGCGCTGCGGCCACGGCAGCCGGAGCTGACGCTCCCCAGCGTGGACGGCAAGACCGCGGTGCTGGTGCTCCTCTTCGACAACGCCTCCTCGGACCGCGAGCTGGCCTGGCTGCGCGAAGGGCTCGCCGACATGGTCATCGCCGACCTCTCCAGCGCCGGCAGGCTGTCGGTCCTCTCGCACCAGCAGCTGCAGCTGCTGCTGGAGCGGTCCGGCGTGGGAAGCGGGACGGTGCCGCTGACGCGCGCCCTCGAGCTGGCCAGGCAGAGCCGCGCCGGCGCGGTCATCTCCGGCAGCTACATGCGGCTGGGGCCGACCATCCGCATCACCGTCGAGATGCACGACGTGGATTCGGGGCGCCTTCTGGCGGCCGAGAGCGCCACCGCCGAGCGTCCCCAGAGGATCTTCAGCGAGGTGGACGGTCTGGCGGGGCGGCTCCTGGCCCGCCTCGGCGTCGCGCCGAACGTCACGCCGGCGCCCGGCCTCGCCGTGGCGATGACGGGCAACCTGGAGGCCTACCGCCTCTACTCGATCGCGCTGGAGCGGTTGGCGGCGTGGCGCGACCCCGAGGCGATCGAGCTCCTGGAGCAGGCCATCAAGCTCGACCCGGACTTCGCCATGGCCCACGCGCGGATCGGCAACTCCTACGCCGGGAGGTTCCACGATCCGCAGAGAGGGCGGCCCTACCTGGCTCGGGCCTTCGCGCTGTCGCACCGGCTCAATGACCGGGACCGCGTCCTGATCGCCGCCTGGTATGCGGCCGCGAACTCCGACCCGCAGGCGGCCATCCGGGCCTATCAGAAGCTGATCGACGCCTATCCCGACGAGGTGGAGGCCTACCTCCGTCTGAGCGCGCTCCTGCGGGAGGAGGGGCGTGTGGCGGAGGGGCTCGAGGTGGCGCGGCAGGCGGCGGAGCGCGACCCGCAGGGCGCGGACCTGCAGAACGAGCTGGCCGGGCTCTACAGCGACGCGGGGCGGTACGAGGAGGCGATCGCCGCGGCCCGCCGCTACGTGGAGCTGTCGGGGGAGGCGAACGCCTACGACACGCTCGCGCTGCAGCTCCACGCCGTCGGCCGTTACGACGAGGCCGTCGCCGCGTACCGGCAGGCGCTGGAGCGGAAGCCCGATTTCGGCCTGGCCAACCTCCACCTCGGAAGCACCTACTTCGCGCAGGGGCGCTACCGCCTGGCGATGGAGGAATACCGCATCTTCACCGCGCGCACCGACTCGGACTACGGACACCAGCGCGGACACGCCTGCCTCGCCACCGTCCACCTGGCGCGGCGGGAGCTTTCCGAGGCGGCGCGGGAGGCGTCGCAGGGCTTCGTGGCGACCGAGCTCGCGGTCGCGCTGGCCCGTGGCGACGTGACCGCGGCGTCCGCCCTCGCCGCGCGACTGCCGGGCTGGGGCAACCGCCTGGCCAACCGCGAGGACCTGCATCCCCACGCGATGCTCGCGCTGCGCCGCGGCGACACCGAGCAGGGCCTCTCGCTGCTCCGCGAGATGCTGAAGCACAAGCCGCTGATCTGGACGATCCAGACCTTCGAGGACGAGCTGGGGAACGCGTTCCTCTCCCTGAAGCGCTACGACGAAGCCATCACCGAATACCAGCGGGTGGTGGCGATGAATCCGCGCTTCCCGCTGGCGCGCTACCGCCTGGGGCTGGCCTTGGAGGCGAAGGGCGACGGCGCGCGCGCCCGCGATGAGTACCGGAAGTTCCTGGAGGACTGGAAGGACGCCGACCGCGACGTGCCCGAGCTGGCGGACGCGCGGCGCCGGCTCGGTCGCTGAGTCTCACTACCACCAGGCGAACGGGAGAGTCGGCACCGGTTTCGTGACGCCGCCTACACGTTCGCCGCTCGCGCGGGAAAGCTGCCTGGCGGAAACCCTCTCAAACGTCCAGGAGGGTCTCATGTCACGCAACGGTTCCTGGTCCGTCCTCTGCGGCGCATTCGCCGTCGCGCTCCTCTCCCACCGCGCGCCCGCGCAGACCACGCCCACCCACCTGCGCGTCTACCTCGGCGGCATGCTGAGCGGCCTGGGAGCCTCGGGCAGCGTCGCACTCGCCATCAGCAACTCCGGTAGCGTCGCCGGCTACGCCACGATCAGCGGGCGACGCACCGCCATCGTCTGGGAGCGCTACCGGAACGCCTGGTATCCGCAGAACCTCGGCGCCTGCTTCTACACCGGCACCAGCGAGGCGCGCGACGTCAGCGACAACGGCGAGGTCGTCGGCATCTACACCGCGTGCACCACCTGCCCGCCGGTCGGAGCCCGGTGGCGGAAAGCGCGTATGGACCAGCCGGGCGGCTGGACGGTGACGACGACCGAGCGGCAGCTCCAGGGCGTCAACAACACCGGCGAGCGCGCCGAGGTGAGCGTCTCCCAGGGCGTCGGCACCGCCTACCAGTCGTCGTGGTACCCGGAGCGCAACGGACGGCTCTGCGCCGCCGGGCCGGACACCAGCCGCGCCGTCAACGACCCGGGCGACGTGCTGGGCGAGCGGACCAACGCGCCGTCGCGCGCCTACGTGCACGTCAAGAAGGAGCCGACGTCGGCGTCGTGCCCGGCGCTGCCGCTCACCTCGCCGGCCAACGCCAGCCACGGCTACGCCATCAACGCCCGGGGCCACGTGGCGGGCTCGATGAACCGGCTCGCCACCGGCTACGAGGCCACGGTCTGGTTCCGGAACGACGTCGCCTCCTGGAGCCCCTTCGCGATCCATTGCAGCTCAAACAATCGCTGCCCGTCCGGCTACCTCGGCCGCTTCACCGCCAGCGAGGCGATCGGGATCAACGACCTCGGGCAGGCCGTCGGCTACCACGCCGAGGCGAGCGGCCTTCAGAAGGCGTTCTTCTGGGACCAGCGCCCGGAGACGTCGAGCGGCTTCGTGAACTACGGCGAGCTCCGCTTCCTGGACGACCTCAGCTACCGCAACCGCCCGAACGAGACGATCACCAGCTGGAGCTTCCGCGTGGCGCGCGACGTCAACGACGCCGGCGCCATCGTCGGCACCGGCGTCTTCAACGGCGTCTCCGGCGCCTTCCTGGTGGAGCCGGCGACGCCGTACTCGATCGTGGAGGTGCCGTTCCGACCCAAGGGGATCAACGACGGCGGGCGCGTCGTCGGGCTGGGGCTGGAGCTGAGCGACGTCCCCGACTCCGGCCTCTTCACCTGGAGCCCCAGCGGGCTGCCGAGCCCGCCCACCCCCGACCAGACCAAGGCACGCGCGCAGGCGCTCGACATCAACGACCTCAATTTCATCGCCGGCGCGTACGAGAGCCGCTCCGGCACCACCACCGCGAACGTCCTGGCGCCGCTCCTCTTCACCAGCTACGCCCCGATCTTCGAGCTCTTCGAGGATCCGGCGTTCCAGACCGGCAGCGCGCAGGTCTTCGGCCTCGGCAACTCGGGGCAGTCGGTCGGCTCGGCGATGTTCTTCCGCGACGTGCCGGTGAGCTGGGAGACGATCGGCACGACGCGCAGCCCCTCCGGCGGCACCTACGCGACGATCACCGAGACGCGCCGCGGGCCGCTCTGGATCGCGAACGGGCAGGGATGCCACCAGGGCTACCAGGTCGCGGCGAACTTCCACAAGGTGAACGCCAGCGGCGTCATCGCCGGCAACTGCTACAACTCCAGCACGCCGCCGCTGCCGACGGCGATGCTCTGGAGGGAGCGGGCGTCCATCGAGGACACGTCGTGCGTGACCGGCTGCGGCTCCACGGCGAACTGCTACCACGGCTGTGGCTACCTCCCGATCGCGGAGTTCGCCTCCGTCACCGACGTCAACGGCCGCGGACAGGTGACCGTCAAGACCGACGACCTGGGGAGCGGACTCGTCTTTCACGAGGTCGACGGCCTGACCCAGATCCCGCCTCTCGGCGGCGACACCTGGACGACCGCCGAGGCCGTCAACAGCCGCGGAGAGGTGGTGGGCTCTTCGATCGCGACCGATCCCAACCCGTGCTACGGCGAATGTGAGCCGGGCCTGCAGCGCGCCGTCGTCTGGGGGCATCGCGCCGCCGGGATCCCGGTGCTGACGCAGGACCTCAACCAGCTCCTGACACCGGCCGACCAGGCGCACTGGCTGCTGACGCAGGCGCTCGACCTCAACGACGCCGGTCAGATCACCGGCATCGGCGAGCACGACGGCCAGCTCGCCGGCTTCGTCCTGACGCTCGGCAGGGACTACCTGCCGAACGGCTCGGGCGCGGCTCCGAGCTGTCGCTGAGAGCATCGCCGGCTCGCGATCTGAAGCGCAGCGTCATGGCGCCTCCTCGTCCACGCTCGTCATCGGTACGAAGGCGCCATCGCCGCTGCGCTGCCCCGGCTGCCCGCCGTCGTTCACGACCGCGTACACCAGGAACGGGTTGCTGCCGGACGTCCTGGTGATCTTCAAGTACCCGTTGCTGACGCCCGGAGCGTGCTGCGCCAGCACCGTGGTGATCTGCGTCCATCGCTTGGCCGCCAGCGAGACGCCGTCCACCGTCTTCACCGGCGTCCCCGTCTCGCCGTCGTAGATCTCCAGCCGGAAGACGTCGGTCGAGCCGTCGACCTCACCGGTGTTCACGAAGGCCACGTTGGAGCGGTTGCTGGCGTCCTGCAGCAGGCCGAAGAGCCAGGCGCTCC
>Ga0068859_100000042_pt1 | contig 158982 bp, 122 predicted proteins | sample KBSSwiS22_FD_66585 | JGI IMG/M metagenome (GOLD analysis project Ga0068859, IMG submission 66585) | Switchgrass rhizosphere microbial communities from Kellogg Biological Station, Michigan, USA - KBS Switchgrass S2-2 | ecosystem: Host-associated > Plants > Roots > Rhizosphere > Soil ...
GGATCCGCCAGATCGAGTCGAAGACGCTCTCGAAGCTGCGCCACCCGTCCCGCTCCCAGAAACTGCGCGACTACCTGGAGTAGACCGGCTCTGTTTCTGGTTCGCTCCGTGCGGGCGCCGCGCTCCGGCCCCTTGCTCGCTTCGCTCCCAAGGGACCTCCGCGCGGCGTCCTCCTCCGCTCACGGGTGCTCCGGCGACCTCCGCTGCGGCCCAACCATCTCGCTGCGCTCGATGGCCGGGCCTCCGCGGAGGCGCGCCTACGCGCCCAGCTCGGTCGCTTGCCGCTGCACGTCACCAACCCGAAACTGCAACGCTGCGGGTTCTACTTCGCTTCGCTCACGGGCAACCTTTGCACCTGATCGACACGGTGCTTTCGACTGGCTACAGCCGGGACGTCCTACGGGCGAAGCGAGGTAGGCCCTCGGGATGAGGGTCTGCTCCGTTCGAAACGTTCGAGTGTCACGCAACCGAGCTGGCCCGGAGGCGCGCCTCCGCGGAGGCCCGGCCACGGAGCGACGGGGTCCCTGCGGAATCGGCGAAGCCGATTTCGGAGGTCGTGACGTGGTTGGGCCGCAGCGGAGGTCGCCGGAGGGCACGTCCGCTCCGGAGGACGCGGCGCGGAGGTCCCTTGCGAGCGCAGCGAGTAAGGGGCCGCAGCGCCGCGCCCGGACGGAGCGGACCATCAACAACCTTCCCGCCCGAGCCAAATCTCTTCTGCCCCGAGCCAGCCGCCCGACCCCACAGGAGCGGATATGCGCACCCCGCTGGAGACGGTTCAGCGAGTCCTAGCCGCCTTCGAGGCGGGTGACGACGCCATGCTGGCCGACCTGCTGGACGAGGACATGGTGCTCGAGGCGCCTGGTGGGGTGGTCGCGCGCGGCCGGGACGCGGCGGCTGCCTACGTGGACGGATTCCTCGCCACCTTCGGTGATCTCGCGGTCGAGACCCATCTGCTGGTCGAGCAGGATGACCTGGTCGTGGAGGAGTACACCCTCATCGCGACGCACGTCGGCATGTATCGGAGCGCGTGGGGCGTCCAGGTCGAGCCGACCGGTGCGCGGGTCAGCCTGCGGGTGGCCGAGGTCTACCGGGTACGCGCCGGTCGGGTCGTCGAGAATCGCCTCTACTTCGACGAGTACGCCCTGGCCACCCAGCTAGGCGCCGCTGCCGCTGACGGCCCTGCACCGCTGACGGCAGGGCGTTCCTGACGGTCCGGTCTCAGTCGCGTGGCCAGGTGAGGGACGCTGCGGGCAGTGGCCTTGGACGCTCGGGGACGGGGCGCTGGTCTGGCCGCGCCGACCCGTTCTGCGCCGTGCCGATGGCGGCCACGGCGGCGGGCGGGCCGGCCGTCGGCGCGGGAGCCGTGCCGAGGAGCGTCTGGAAGACGGCGCGCATGTGATCGTCGGGCCGGGTGACCGACTCGGCCCACTCGGCGCCGCGCCGGCCGGTCCTGGTCAGCCGCGCCCGGTCGGTGAGCAGGCCGACCAGTACCTCGGCGAGTGCCTGCGGGGACTCGTCGACGGGGCGCATGCCGGTGACGCCTTCCTGGTAGGCGTCACGGGAACCACCGTGTGCTGGTCCGACGACGGCGCAGCCGGCAAGCTGCGCCTCCAGGAGGGTGAGGCCGTATCCCTCGCCTGACGGGTGCGGGCCGCCGGTCCGCGTCCTGGTGCACAACGCACACAGGTCTGCGGTTGCGTAGAGCCGGGCGAGGGCTGCGTCCTCGGGCGATTCGTACAGCTCGGTGTCCGGCGTCGCCGACAGCAGCTCGAACAGCGCGCCCGGCGCGGGACCCTGGCCGGCGACGACGAGGCGTACCGGGCCGAGCTCGGCCCGCGTCGTCTCCAGCGCGGCCACCAGTGTGGTGAGACCCTTGTCGGCCCAGGCGGCGAGTGGGAAGACGCTCAGCACCGTCGGCACCGGGGAATGCGGCCGGCGCCTGGTGCCTTCGGCGAGCAGCACCGCGCGCCAACCGGCCGGTAGCCCGGGGGGCAGCAGCCGGGCCAGCCGGGTCCCGGCGAGCGCGCCTGCGCTGAAAGAGCTGATCGTGACCGGGTAGAGCCAGGGGTGGCGACCGAGCAGAGCCCGGTCCGCCGGGGGCATTCGCCAGATGTCGGCTCCGTAGCAGAGCACCGGCACGCGGTGCGCCCCGCCGAGCGAGGCCGCCCCGGCAGCAGTCTTGATCAGCGACGGGTGGCCGGCGACGAGCGCGTCGAGCTGCCCGGACCGGCGCGCGACGGCGGCGGCCCGCCGGGCGATGTCGACCCGGCCCGTCAGTGATCCCGGCGGAGCTGGCTGTCGGGGATGCGAAGTCAGATCATTGTCGCGTGCTGGCTGGCTCGCCGGCGGCCCTCCGGTCCCGGCTCGACCTCCGGGGCCGAACGGGGATCTTCCGAGCAGGTCGACGCGTCGGGACAGCAGGCCGCGGCGTGCGGGCTCGAGGGGCGCCGTCACGCCCGGACGGTCGAGGCTGTCGTCGGCGGCAGTGGATGCCACCTCCAACCTGGTCAGCGAGGCGCCGCCAATGATCAGTGCCTCCTCGACGGCGGCGACGTACCGGCCGACGCCGGGGCCTGCCGGCGCGGCCAGCAGCAGGACCCGGGGTGGTGCGATGACCCGACCGGGTCCCGGAGGCAACGATGATCCCGGCGCCACTGACCGGAGACTGTGCGGCACGGGCAAGGATCCTTTGTCCGACGCGGCAGAGAACAGTGTGTCATCTAGTAATCGCCGATTGTAGTTCCGATGCGGGTGTGGTGGCCGGATGCACCCTCGTGTCGGATCGTCGCGTGCGCTCGCCGTTTGAGTGCCGCTCTCGTAAAGTGATCGATCGATAACCTAAGGTGCTCCCATGGTGGGAACGGCGGACGGCGACTCGGTCGACGGGTACCCGGCAGGTTCGTCCGCAGGCCATCGGGCGCCGGCCAAGCCCGAGGATGCGCCCTGGGAGGAGCCTCAGCACGCGGCCGGCCGGGACGGCAGCCGTCCGGTAGTGGGTGGGCCGGCCGGTCTGGTTCCGCACCAGGCTGGGCCGCGCGAGGGCTGGCCGGCCGCGAGCGGGCCGCGCGGCGCGACATCGACGCAGGACGGGACCCCGGTACAGGGGGCGGAGTCTCGCCGCCGTCCAGCTCCACTCGAGTCGCTGCCGGAGCCACGCGGCGCGCTCGATCCGCGGCTCGTGCCCACCCGGCCGTTCTCCGCGCAGGTCATACCGGCGCCGCCGGCCGGGCCAGCGCAACCGGCCATCCCGGCGCTGCCGGCTCAGCCAGTGCCAGGCGGAGCCGACAGCCCTCACGGGTCGGCTGACCCCTCACCCCGGCGGGGGCGGTCGGCGCGACTACGGCGCGTCGGTGGAGTCGCGGTGCGGGCCGCAGGAGAACTGCTCATCACCGCGGGATTGTTCGTCGCGCTGTTTCTGGTCTACCAGCTTTGGATCACCGACCTGTTCCAGGCTCGATCGCAGAGCAGGTTGCATGACCGGCTCGCGGCTTCGTGGCAGACGCCTTCGGCCAAGCCGCCCGCGAAGCCCTCCGAGCCCCCGCCCGCCCTTCGGCCGGACCCGGCCGTCGGCCAGGGTTTTGCCGTGCTGCATATCCCTCGCCTCGGCAATGACTATGCACCGGTCGTCGTCGAGGGGGTCGGCGAGCCCCAGCTGGAGGAGGGGCCTGGGCATTACCCGGGCACGGCGATGCCGGGTGAAATCGGTAACTTCGTGGTATCCGGGCACCGGACCACGTACGGGAAACCGTTCAACAGGCTCGATGAGCTGCGCCCGGGTGACCCGATAGTGGTGGAGGTAGCCGACCGGTACTACGTCTACCGAATGACCAGGTCGGAGGTTGTCGCGCCGAACCGGCTTGACGTGACGGATCCCGTTCCCGAACGGCCCGGAGCTATCGCCGAGGCGGCCATGATGACGATGACTACCTGCCATCCCAAGTTCTCCGCAAAAAGTAGGCTCATCGTCTTCGCTAACCTTGACAAAACCGTCATGAAGACGCCGGGCGGCGCGGTGCCATTCGCTTCCGGGGAGGCGTGACCCATGTACGGCTGGATCTACCGCCACCTGCCTGGACCGACTCGGGTGCGCGTGCTGCTGGCGCTGCTCTTGGTGGCTGTTGTCATCGCGTTGCTGCTCTTCGTAGTTTTTCCAGAGGTTGGGCCCTGGATGCCCCTCAATCACGTCACCGTAGGACATTGATTCCTCGGTAACGGTTACCGCCTCGACCGGCTTCCTCGGGTCATAGGTGATCGCCTGTCTAGGGTCTGGTGCCCCGGGCCGTCTTGCCCGTTGCGGTAGGTCTGGTGGCCCTCATCGCCGGCGGCCCGCCGTGCGTCTCGCGACGGCTCAAGAGACCACGTCGTGGCACCCGCCGGAGGTGGCCTGCGGTTTTGTGACGCCGGCCAACGGAAAATCGTTCCCGGCCCGGCCGGCGAACCTCCGGCCGCGTCACCGGTTCGAAAACTTCCCACCCAGAATTCGCCCGGACTCGGATAACCTCCCGAGCCATGCGCGGTGTGGTCGGACGGCGCGGCCCGGCACGAACCGCCCGAACTCGGGAGGCTTGTCGGCGTCTCGCCAAGAGGTCCGCTAGTTGTCTCGTCACCGACGCCGGGCCGCAGCTGGGCCGGACTGTGACGGATGTGTCGAAAAATGCCGCGGTGGTGGGCCGTGGCGTTCCGCGCTGGCGTCCGGAAAGGCTGCGGGAGGCTGCCTTGCGGGTGCTTGGGCAGGCGAGTATCACCGATGGGGGACCAATGCAGGGGCGAAGTCGAACTCCGGCGCCACGAGACCTTCCCGTGGTTCGATCATGACGGCGGCCGGGACTGCGGCAGGCACGGGTGCGGGCCGGGCCATGGCCCGGCCCGCGCGACCGGCCGGCCAGACGAACGAGGTGGCAGGCGACGGCGCGACCGCTGTCACACCCGGGCGCACCGGCATCACGCCGCCCAGCGTCGCGGTGGGCGCGGTGAGCGGGTCAGCCGGCCGGAAGACGCCCGACGCGGCCACTGCGGCCACTGCGGCCAGCGACGAGTCCGACAGGACGCAGCCCACGATGCCCGCGTTCGTCGCGCTGGCCCGGGAGACAGGACGCACGCCGTCGGCGCTGGCACCGCCGTCACCGCCACCGGCTGATGCTGCGGTGGCGGAGGTGGCTGACGTCGCGGAGAACGGGGACAGCCCCACGGCGCCGATGCTTCGCAGGGGCCAGTGGATCCCCCCGACGCCGGTTGGACCCGAGCCGGTGAGCCCCGTCGGCGCCAGCGCCGGCGGGCTGGCCGCCTCGGCTCTCGGAGCCAGGCGCCACTGGCCACCCCAGACGACCCTCGCCGGCTGGCGCCGCGCCGTCCGTCGCCGCGCCGTCCCGCGCGGCTGGCGCCGCACCGCCGGCTTCGGAACCGGGCGGTTGCGGCCTGTGGGCGGTGGCGCGGGAGGGCCGCGGGCGTCCGGTGCGGACGGCGGTGCTGGCGTGAGCGACAGGACTGGCATTGGCGGCGGTGCCAGCGTGAGTGGCGGCGCCACCATGACCGGTGGCGCTGCCGGCGCTGCCGGCGCTGCCGGCGCTACTGGCGTTGCCGGCGCTGCCGGCTCGGGTGGTACGGCACCGATGGCCGGTCGAGCCGGACGACCACTGGTTCCGGTTCTGCCAGTCCTTCCCGGCTCGGCAGCTTCGACCGGCTCACTGGTCGCGCTGGCCGTCGGGGTACTGGTCGCCGCCCTGGCGACGCTCGGCCTGCTGACGGCCGAAGGCGTGCTCGACGCCGGCTGGCGGGGCCGCACGGGGTTCGTCACCTGCGCGCTGGTGTCCACCGCACTGTGCCTTCTCGTCGTGCGTGGGCAGTCGGCGCTGCGCCGGTTCCGCGGCCGCGACGAGCTGACGGGCCTGGTGGGCCGCCGCCCGTTTCTCGACATCGCGGCCCGGGTCGTCGGCGGCGGTGAGCACCGGGTGCGTGAGGTCACTCCGGTGGCCCTCGTCCTCGTCGACCTGGACCGGTTCCGGGAGATCAACGGCATCCTCGGCCACGAGAGCGGCGACCGGCTGCTGGACGTGGTGGCCCGCAGACTGCGCGTCCTGCTGCAGCCGCCGGACCTCGCGGCGCGCATCGGCAGCGACGAGTTCGCGGTGCTGCTGCGCGACGCCGGCCCTGGCCGGGCGGAGCTGCTCGCCGGCCGGCTGCGCGAGGCGCTACGCCTGCCGGTGATGCTCGCCGACGTGCCGGTGCAGATCGAGGTGAGTATCGGCATCGCCTACGCCCCGGCGCATGGCCGCAGCGCCGCCGAGCTGCTGCGCCACGCCGAGGCGGCGATGTACGAGGCGAAGCGAACCCGGGTCGGCCAGCGGACCTACCAACGCGGCCGGCACGCGCCGTCGTCGCCTGGCCGGGCCAAGCTGCGGTTGCGTTCCGAGCTGCGAGGCGCTTTGGAACAGGACCAGATCGAGCTGCGCTACCAGCCGAAGGCGGACCCGCGTACCGGCCGGGTCACCGGCCTCGAGGCGCTGGTGCGCTGGCAGCACCCACGCGAGGGCCTGCGTGGCCCTGGTGTCTTCCTGCGGGAGATGGAGCACGCGGGCCTGATGCCCCAGCTCACCCGGCGGGTGCTCGATCTCGCGCTCGCCGACTGTGCCCGCTGGCACGCGGCCGGCGCGGCGCTGTCGGTCTCGGTGAACGTGCCGCCGTCGATGATCGGCGACGCGGGCTTCGTCGACGTCGTCCGCGAGGCGCTGCGCCGCCATCAGCTCGCGCCGAAGGCCCTCGTCGTCGAGGTCACCGAGGAGGCATTGATCACGGCCAAGGAACAGGCGGGGCGCACGCTCGCCGACCTGCGTGAGCTGGGCGTACGGGTCAGCCTCGACGACTACGGCACCGGTTTCTGCTCGCTGGCCTATCTGCGCGAGCTGCCGGCCGACGAGGTCAAGCTCGACCAGATCTTCCTGCGGGACATGCACCGGGACCCGTCGGCTGCCGAGATCGTGCGGTCGACCGTGGCGCTGGCGCACGCGCTGGACCTGCGGATCGTCGCCGAAGGCGTCGAGACGAAGGCCGCGTGGCGGACGCTGGCGGGCTGGCGCTGCGACGAGGTGCAGGGGTATTTCATCTCGCCTCCGCTGGCCGGTGGTCGCGTGGTCGCCTGGCTCGACGACTGGGCACGGCGGGTCTCCCGGCAGAGCCAGGTCAAGGACGCCCCCGCCGGACAGGAAGGGCGGCACACCGGCGGCCTCGAGGCCTCGGCGCAGGCCGCTCGCCAGGACCAGGTAGGGGAGCGGGGCCAGGCCACCGAGGCCGCGCCGTCCTCGGGACTGGCAACGGCGGCAGCGGCGGGCGACTGCACGGTGTCGCCGTGGCTGCCCGCGCAGCCGACGGGCCGCAACGTCCAGCTCAGCTCGCCGCGTCCGGCCGCGGCGATCTACTCGGCGCCCTGCGCGGCGGCCCGGGCGGCCGAGCCCGTCCGACACGTCCACCGCCGGAGCCGGATCGTCTGACCCCGCCCGCGCGAGGCCCGCTTCGGCGGTGTCGGCCAAGTCGCCATTTCACGACTACCCACTTCATCATCCGGTGGCATTTTCGGAGTTATGACGCCGGAAATGCCACCGGATGATTCCTGGCCCGCGCGCCTGGTCGAGGCGCCGACGCCGACGGTTCCCTGGGAACGAGATCGTTGGTAAGCGGCTCGACTAGTCGATTCCGTCAATGTGGTGGCTGCTTGGCGGGTCATCGTCACTGCGAGGTTGCAGAGTCCGAGAAGATTGCCCGGCTGGTCTCGTGGTGGATGGCCGTCGCTGCCGCTCCCGCGGTGGGTGGCTGGGTCTCGCCACTGTGTTCGGCGCTGGAAGGCGTGCGCCGCGGTGAGGTGAGTCAGCCGCCGCAGCCGCCCCCGCAGCCTCCGCCGCAGCCGCCTCCGCCGCAGCCACCGCCCCCGTCGCCGCTGCTGCCGCCGCCCGTGGACGGCTGGGTGAAGCCGAGCTGCTGTGCGAGGTCGCGGTCGGCCGCCCAGATGGCGGCGGCGCCGAACAGGGCATAGGCGTAGGCGCGCTGGCCAGACAGACTGCCGCCGCGCAGCGACGACGAGACGTGCCGGGCGACGGCGAGGGCACCCCGGCCGCGGCTGGTGACGACCTCGCCGTGGGCGCGCACCGCCATGGCGATGGCGAGGACGGCCGTGGCGATCAGCTCGAAAACGAGAAGGCCGACCGGGTGGTGCCTGGAGGCGCCGACGACCAGGCGCAGGAAGCCGACGGCGAGGAACGGGACCGGCCACCAGGCGAGCTGGCGGTACCGGCGGGCCCGGTCGGGCGTGGCGACCAGGCCGAGGCCGACGAGCCTGCCGCGCAGCTCGCCGGCCTCCTGGCCGTTCGCGACCATCGAGGTCAGCGCCGACATGCGGATGCCGCCCGGGGCGGTCGTCCGCTCCCGGACCGCCCACTGGAACGGGGTCAGCACCCCGGGCCCGGGGGTGCCAGCCGCCAGGATCTCGCCTCGGCCGGTCCCGGTGGCCACCAGCCCCCGTTCCTGCAGTGACAGGACCGCGGCCTCCGTGGCGCGCCGGGGCCCGCCGGCGAGGAAGGCCAGCTCCTCGGGGGCGAGCCCGGCGCCCGGGTGGCCGTGCGGCCCGGCCGGCGGACCGTTCTGAGCGCGCAGCTGCCACCTGATGATCGCGACGGCGAGGGCGGCCAGCGCCAGCGCGAGCAGGTAGCCGCCGGCGAACGCCGGCCCGCTGATGCCCCAGGTGGGGTCGGCGCTCACGGGCGCCCCGCCCGCGGCCAGGCCCACCGGCCCGGCAAGGGGTGTCTGCATGAGGAGATCGTCACCGATGCCTGGCCGGTGTCTCCAGACCTCCGGGGCAGGAACAGGCGTCTTCTCGGCGACACCCGGTGGGCCGGGTCCAAGCTCTGGGCCGTCCCTGCCCTAGGCGGGGCTAGGCGCCTCGTTCTCCCAGTAGCCGAGGAAGACGCTGGGGCAGCGAGTGTGGATCTCGCCGATCTCGCCGTCAGGGAGCTCGGCGCCGTCCAGTCCGACGACCCTGAGGCTGGAGCATCGTGCTTCTCCCATCGTCGACCAGCATGCGTAGCGCGGCCGCTCGGTGAATCAGTGAAGCGGCGTTCGGCGAGGTCGGGCCCGGTGAGGCCGACTTCGGTTACGCGGCGTCACTGCCACTGGCGCTCACAAGCGTTCGCAGTATGTATGCATGATACAATTACCGGTCATTGTGGCCCAGCCCACCTTGGCGGGGCAAGAGTTGGCCGAGCCTGTGGGGCCTATGGGGGCTGTCTGGCCTTCGCCGGTGGCGTGGAGCGTGAATCGGCGGCTCGCCGGGGCGCCGGGCGCCGTGCAGGCGGTTGGTCACCTAGAGTGACCGTCCGTGCTCTCCGTGCATCGTCTCGATATCGGGGCCGAGACCGGGGCCCGCGACCCGCGCGTCCTGTTGCTGGCCTGGTCCTCGGGGCTGGGCGGCGGTGTCGAGCGCTACCTGGCCACGGTCGAGGAGCGGCTGCGCACCGGCGGCGCGTCGGTCCACCGGATCAATCTGTACGGCCCGGCCAGCCTGGGTGGTCCGCGCGACCGATGGGCGAGGACGCGCTTCGCCGGCGCGGCTGTGCGGGCGGCGGCGGGGCTGGCACCACTGGACGCAATCGTCACCGGTCATCTCAGCCTCATCCCGGTGGCAGCGGCGGCCGCGACGGTGGGCCGAGCCCCCCGCGGGCCGGTGGTGTTCCACGGCGCCGACGGGGCCCAGGCGCGCCGCCTCGGCCGAGCGCTGCTCACGCGGCACCAGGCGCTGTTCCCCCTCACCATCGGCTCGTACAGCGCCGGCGCGCTGGCGGGCGTCGGGGCGGCCGGGGTGCTCCGGCCGGGCGTCGCGTCAGCCTGGCGGGCCGCGCTGCTCGCGGCGGGCGCCCGGGCCGGCCGGGACGGGCGCACCCCGGGTCCACCGACCCTGCTGCACGTCGTGCCCGCCGCCTACGGTCGTGCCCACGCCGAAATCGACTCCGACGTCACGGCCGAAGGCGGTCTGACGACGCTGCTCGCCGCGTTGACGGCCGTGCGGCGGGCGATCGGTCCGGTTCGGCTGGTGGTCGTCGCGGAGGGGCGAGCACCGGAGGCGACCCGGGCGGCGGTCGCGGCGGCGCGCGACGTCGAACTCGTCGAGGCGCCAGGTGAACCGCGACTCGCCGGCCTGTACGCCGGCGCAGATCTGCTCGTGCTGGCCGCCGCGCCCGGGCCGGGCCGTGGTGGCGAGGACCAGGTCCGAGTGCTGACCGAGGCACAGCTCGCTGGCTGTCCGGTAGTCGGCCCGGTGCGTGGCGACGCGCGCGACGCCTACGTCGACGGGGTCACCGGCGTAACGCCGGGCGACGAGTCGCCTGCGGCGCTGGCGGCGGCGCTCGTCGGCCTGCTGGCCGACGAGGCACGGCTCGCGCGGATGCGTCGACGCGCCGCAGAGTGGGCCAGGATGTCGACCGAGCCGGCGGAGCACACGAGGGCGGTCTTCGCCGCGCTCCTCGGGTCGGTTCCGCCGTCCGACCGCGCCGAGGTGCTGACCGGCCCGGCTGGCCCGGCCAGCCGGGCCGGTTCGGCACCGCGACCAGCGCTCACGCCGCCGTTCGCGGCGTCGTCCGCGGCATCAGGACGGGAGCCCGCCCGGGCTCCGTCGCCGCCGGTACGGCGCTCGGCGTCCCGCGTCTGGCCGGAGCCGGACGACGCCGAGCCCGCCTGGACGGCCCGCGCCGCCTGGGCTGGTCGGACGGGCCGGGCGGCTGTGCCCGCGGCGCGCGCGGCGGACGAGGCGGACGCGGACGCGGACGTGGACTACGCCGAGGTCAGCCGCGGCTGGAGCGAGGACATCGAGATCGACGACCTGCGGATCCGCTGACACTCAGGCTGACCCGTGTCGACCAGCCAGGCCAGAGGGTCATCCTGCGGCTGGCGCCCGGCAGCGGCGCTGCCGGAGTCGGGCCAGGTCGGTCAGGTTGGGCCGGTCACCGCTACGAAGGGTCACGGGTGCGGCGGGACACGGCCGCGGACACTCGGCGGCGCCTCACAGCTTTTTGTAGTTAGAGCATTACATTGAGTAACGAAGTTCGGGCGCGGGCCCATCCCGTCCTGCTTCCCGTCGGAGGAACACATGGTCGGTGCCGGATCCGTGGCCTGCGTCGTCACCCTGGCCACGACGCCGCTGGTCGTCGCCTACCTGCGGCGGATGTCGGTGCTGGACGTCGCCGGCGACCGCTCGCTGCACACCGTCCCCACGCCGCGCGGCGGTGGGGCGGCGGTCGTGCTCGGCATGTTCGCCGGCGTGCTGGCGACCGTGCTCGCCAGCGGCCGGGGAAGCGCTCCGGACCTGCTGCCGATGACGCTGGCCGTCACGCTGTTCGGCCTGATCGGCCTCGCCGAGGACGTCGCCGGCGACATCGGTGGGATCTCGCCGCTGCGGCGACTCGCGCTGCAGGGGATCGGGGCAGCGGCCGTCACGGCGACGACGGTCCTGTCGGTCACGCTCGTGAGTGGCCGGCCGAGCACGGCTGTGCTCGTCGCAGCCGCGGTCGTCGGACCGCTGTGGGTGACGGGGTTCGTCAACGCCTTCAACTTCATGGACGGCGTCAACGGCATCTCCGCCGCCCAGGCGACGGTGGCCGGGGTCGGCTACGCGCTGGTCGGCGCCGTGCACCACGACTCCGCGCTGGTCGCGGGCGGCGCGGTGGTCGCCGGCGCCGCGCTCGGCTTCGCGCCGTTCAACCTGCCGCGGGCACTGGTGTTCCTCGGCGACGTCGGCAGCTACGCGCTCGGCGGGGCGATCGCGGCCCTGGCGCTGCAGGCCGCGATCGCCGGCGTCGGGATCGAGGCGGTGGTGGCGCCAGTCGTGCTCTACCTGGCCGACACGGCGACGACGCTCGCGCGCCGCGTGCGGGCCGGCGAACGCTGGTATCTGCCCCACCGCAGCCACGCCTACCAGCGGCTGGCCACCGCCGGCTGGTCGCACACGGCGGTCACCACCTACACGGGCCTGCTCGCGGCGCTGTGCTGCGCGTTCGGCCTGGTGACCGCCCGGGGAGCATCGGTGCCGGCACGGATATGCGCGGACCTGGCGATCTGCTTGGTCGTCCTGCGCTACCTCGGCGCGCCCCGCCGGGTGGCGGCGCGCCTGGCCGCCGACCCGGCCGTGGCGCCGCCGGTGGCGGCCAGGGCGGTGGCGGCACCGCCCCCGCCCCCGCCAGCATCGACGCCAGCACCGACGCCGACGGTGGCCGTCCCGGCCCAGCGGGCACCCGTCGAGCCGGTTTCCGGTCCCCTGCCGGCGGCCGAGGTGGCCGCCCGCGAGACTCCGTAGGCCGCAGGCCATGGCGCCACGACGCGGACAGCCAGCGGCCTCGCGGTGGCAGCCCCACAACGCGCCTGCCAGATCCGAGGATCGGCGACACGGCCGGATCGCATGCGGTAAGTGTCCGGTGCGGCACAATCCGTGCATGAAGGCTGCTGGAAGACCGCGTGCTGGAAGACCGCGCGTCGTGGCCGTGGCGTCCTCAGCGAGGTCGCGCTGAGCCCCGCGGAGCACGTCGCCGACGCCCAGCCGCAGCCGCCCGGCGCCTCGTCGATCGACCTCGCCCTGTTCGGCATCGCGATCGCCGCCCGCGGCCGGCCCGGTCGGACCGGGGCGCTTGAGGCCGCCTGGACGATGCTCCACCTGGGCGGGATCGCCGACGAGGCTGGCCGGGCCGGCGCCGTCGACCTGCTCGTGGCGTTGCGCGGAGCCGGTCTGCCGGCACGCCTGCGGCTGGTGGGGCCGGTTGCGCCGGCGCAGCGCGGCCGGCTGTTGACTCGCGCCACGGCCGGCGGTGTCATCGGCGCGCTGGACCTGCCGGGCGAGCGTGCGCCGCACGAGGTGGCCCGCCTGCTGGTCGAGGCCGCCCTCCTCGTCGTCCCGGTGCGCGCCGCGGGAGCCGGCGTGCCCGACCCGGTGCCCGCCGTGCTGGCCGGCTGCGCCGCCGGCACACCGGTGCTGGCGACCGATGTGCCCGCCGTGCGCGTGGTCGCGGCCGTACTGCCGGACGTAACCCTGCTGGCGCCGGGCGCCGTGGACGAGGCCTGGGCGCGTGCCGCCGCCGGCCCGCTGCCCGTGCCGCCCACGCCGGACGAGCGCTGGGCGGCGCTGCGCCGGCTGCGCCGCTCGCCCTTCTGCACCCAGCGTCCCACCCTCGCAGGCGAGCCGAGCTGAGAGCACGCCCCACCAGCCGCTGGCGCCGAGGGCGACAGGGGCCGGAGTACGGCTGGCTTTCCGCGTCCAGCCGTACGCTTCGCCCCATCCAGCCTGTATGGTTAGCAAGGCTAAGTAACTCGGGGGCGATGGGACTGTCACCGGACCCGCTGCGCTGATACCGGCGAGGCGGGGAATGCCAGGATGGGCAACAGGGCCACCGGCGAGCGCCCGGCCGCGACCGCGGCCAGGGTGCGAACCAGGTGGCGCGCGGTGCGCCGGGTTGGGGGGAAACCGGCGTGGTCGGCGCGACAGCGTGCATCCGCGTGACAGGCCCCCCGCCTGGCCGCCAAGGGACACCGGCCCGCACCAGGGTCGACTGGAAACACCGGCCCGCATCTGGTTGCCCGGGAGCACCGGCCAGCACCTGGCCACCCGGCAGCACAGTGCTGGGAACACAGGAGGAGACGACCGACATGGACAGCTTCGGCAGCACCGGACAGCTCGTGGTGGGGGAGCGCACCTACACGATCCGACGGCTGGATGCGGTGCCCGGCGCTGACCGCCTGCCTTACAGCCTGCGGGTGCTCCTGGAGAACCTGCTGCGCACCGAGGACGGCGCGAACATCACCGCCGACCACGTACGGGCGCTGGCGGGCTGGGACCCGGCCGCCGAGCCTAGCCAGGAGATCCAGTTCACTCCCGCCCGGGTGATCATGCAGGACTTCACCGGAGTGCCCTGCGTCGTCGACCTCGCCGCCATGCGCGAGGCCATGGTGGCCCTCGGCGGCGACCCGGCGAAGATCAACCCGCTCGCCCCGGCCGAGCTGGTCATCGACCATTCGATCATCGCCGACCACTTCGGCCGCCCCGACGCCTTCGACCTGAACGCGGCGCTGGAGTTCAACCGCAACCGGGAGCGCTACCAGTTCCTGCGCTGGGGCCAGGCCGCGTTCGACAACTTCACCGTCGTACCGCCGAACACCGGCATCGTCCACCAGGTCAACCTGGAGCGCCTCGCCCGGGTGGTCTTCACCAAGGAGACCGCCGAGGGCACGCTGGCCTACCCGGACACCCTGGTCGGCACCGACAGCCACACCACCATGATCAACGGGCTGGGTGTGCTCGGCTGGGGCGTCGGCGGCATCGAGGCCGAGGCCGCCATGCTCGGCCAGCCGGTGAGCATGCTCATCCCGACCGTCGTCGGCTTCAAGCTGACCGGCGAGCTGCCCGCCGGCACCACCGCCACCGACATGGTGCTGGTCATCACCGAGCAGCTGCGCAAGCACGGCGTCGTCGGCCGGTTCGTCGAGTTCTACGGCGAGGGCGTGACCTCGGTGCCGCTGGCGAACCGGGCCACGATCGGCAACATGAGCCCCGAGTACGGCTCCACCTGCGCGATCTTCCCAGTCGACCAGGAGACGCTGAACTACCTGAAGCTCTCGGGCCGCCCGGCCGAGCTGATCGCGCTCGTCGAGGCGTACGCCAAGGAGCAGGGCCTCTGGCACGACCCGTCCCGCGAGGCCGACTACACGACCACCCTGGAGCTGGACCTCTCGACGGTCGAGCCGTCGCTCGCCGGCCCGAAGCGCCCGCAGGACCGGGTGCCGCTGGCCACCGCCAAGCCGAAGTTCCGGGCGGCGCTCGCCGACTACGCCAGGGCCGTCGTGCTCACCCCGGGCGGCGCGGACGAGGCCGACGACGAGTCGTTCCCCGCCTCCGACTCGCCGACCGCCGTCGGCGACAAGCCGGGCGACGCCCCCGCCTCGTCGAACGGGATCAGCGGCGACCTCGCCGGCCGCCCGTCGAACCCGACCGAGGTCACCCTGGGCGACGGCACCACGTTCACGATCGACCACGGCGCCGTCACGATCGCCGCGATCACGTCCTGCACCAACACGTCGAACCCGCAGGTCATGATCGGTGCGGCGCTGCTCGCCCGCAACGCCGTGGAGAAGGGCCTGACCCGCAAGCCGTGGGTCAAGACGACCCTCGCCCCCGGGTCCAAGGTCGTCATGGACTACTACGAGCGGGCCGGGCTGGTGCCGTACCTGGAGAAGGTCGGCTTCCACCTGGTCGGCTTCGGCTGCACCACCTGCATCGGCAACTCCGGCCCGCTGCAGGACGAGATCAGCGCCGGGATCGACGAGGGTGACCTCGCGGTCGTCTCGGTCCTGTCCGGCAACCGCAACTTCGAGGGCCGGATCAACCCGGACATCAAGATGAACTACCTGGCGTCCCCGCCGCTGGTCGTCGCCTACGCGCTGGCCGGCACGATGGACGTCGACCTGGTCAACGACCCGCTGGGCACCGGTTCCGACGGCAACCCGGTCTACCTGCGCGACATCTGGCCGACCGAGGCCGAGGTCTCCGCGGTCGTCGGCGAGGCGATCACGTCGGAGATGTTCGAGCGGGACTACGCGGACCTTTCCGGCGACGAGCGGTGGCGGTCGCTCCCGGTCGGCGACGGCGGCGAGGTGTCGCAGACCTTCGGCTGGGTGTCCGACTCGACCTACGTGCGGCACCCACCGTACTTCGAGGGCATGGCGACGACCCCGGCCCCGCGGACCGACATCGTGGGCGCGCGGGTGATGGCGGTGCTGGGCGACTCGGTCACCACCGACCACATCTCGCCCGCCGGCTCCATCAAGAAGGACTCGCCCGCCGGCCGCTACCTGACCGAGCACGGCGTCGCCCCGGCCGACTTCAACTCCTACGGCTCGCGCCGCGGCAACCACGAGGTCATGATCCGCGGCACGTTCGCGAACATCCGGCTGCGCAACCGGCTCGCCCCGGGCACCGAGGGCGGCGTGACCCGCCACCTGCCCGACGGCGAGCAGATGGCGATCTACGACGCGGCCCAGAAGTACGCCGCCGAGGGTGTGCCGCTGGTGGTGCTCGCCGGCAAGGAGTACGGCTCCGGCTCGTCGCGTGACTGGGCGGCCAAGGGCACCGCACTGCTGGGCGTCCGGGTCGTCATCGCCGAGAGCTACGAGCGGATCCACCGCTCGAACCTGATCGGCATGGGCGTACTGCCGCTGCAGTTCCAGCCCGGCGACTCGGTCGAGTCCCTCGGCCTGACCGGCGAGGAGGTCTTCACGGTCACCGGCCTCGCCGAGATCAGCGAGAAGACCACGACCCTGACCGTCCAGGCCGGCGACAAGTCCTTCGACGCCGTCGTCCGCATCGACACCCCCGGCGAGGCGGACTACTACCGCCACGGCGGCATCCTCCCGTACGTCCTGCGCTCCCTGATCTGACGCGGCCGTAGCGCGAGTGGCCCGGGGGCGATCCTCCGGGCCACTCCTGTCTCCGCGACTGCTCGGCCGGCGCGTCAGGAGCGGCGCGGTGCTTCCGGTATGCCGTGTTTCCGGAATGACGTGTCTGGCGGTAGTGTCTACTTGGATAGTGTCTGAGTAGACAGGGATGGCATGCCATGGGCGCCAGGTACCCCTTGGAAGCTGGAATCTCGGTCCAGTACTCCAGATCTGGCCTTGTCGCGAACATCCGAGCTAGTGTGGATGTCGTGGGCGCGGCCTTCGAGGAACTGCCGTTCAGCGAGCTGCTGCATCGACCGGCGGCGACGACGCGGCGACTGGACCGGGTCCGCGGCCTGCGGCTGCGCCGCCGGGACGCGGAAGACCTCGCGCTCGTCCGGATGGGTCAGTTCGACCAGGACGCCGCCGTCGTCGACTTCGCGACCCGGCTCCTGGCGAGTCTGGCGCGTTCAGGGGATCTCCCGGCGTGGCGAGCAGCCCTGCTCGACGCGCTGCCCTGGACGACCTTCCTGCCGACCCAGGACGTCGACACGTTGCTGGGCGAGCTGGTCGACACGGCGAAGGGCGCGGTCGCGCTCGACAATCTCGCGCCCATCGCGACGCTGCTGACGCAGTGGCGGCACACCGCAGAGGTCTATGCCGACCCGGCCCTGCACGCGATCCTGACCCGTGAGCTGGAGGGCGATCTCGGGCCCGTTTCCCGCCCGCCTGCTGGGACGTGAGCCCCAAACGGGGCGACCGAGCCTCGCCGCCACCGGTCGGCGACGAGTTCGACCTGAGGTTCGGCAACGGCGAGGCGGCGGCAGGCTGGGAGGAACTGGCCCGTCAGGCGCCGGGCAATCTGCGCCGGGCGTTCGATGTGATCCGATCCGCGCCCCGTGGCCGGGAAAACCCGGACCGCCAGCACCAGCTCAAGGGAAAACTGGGCACGGCGCCCTTCAAAGGCCAGTCCCTCGAACGTTGGCAGTACGAGGTCACCGGCGGTGGGCGGATCTGGTACCTGGTCGAGGACGGATCCAGAACCGTCTGGATCGTCTACGCGGGTACCGGCCACCCTGGCGCGACCGGCTGAAGGGTGGGCCATGAGCGGTGACGAGGACGACTTCGCGCGGCGGCTGGCCGAGCGCTACTTCGAGATGTGGAACACCGGCGACTCCTCGATCGCGAGCGAGATCATCAGCGCGGACTGGGTCGACCACGCGCATCCCGAGGTGCACGGCCCGGAAGGCGCGGCGAGCGCCGTCGAGCAGATCCGCGCCGCCAGGCCGGACCTGCGGTTCACCGTCGATGCCGTCCTTGGCGACGACAGCCAGGTGGCAGTCGTCGGCAGCGCCTCCGGAACTCGCCTGATCTGGCTGTTCCAGGTCGAGAACGGTTACCTGGCCGAACTGCGTACCTATCGCGACACCAGTTCCTGAGCGCTGTTCACTGAACTGGTTCCGGGTCCTCGACCGCAGATGGCGGTGGGCGGACTCACAGGTCGGCCGGCCGGACGAAAGCCCGGATGTTCAGGTCGGGTTGGCAGGATGGCGGCGTGAGGACAGGTGCGTTGGCGGTCCGGATGGTCGCTGCGCGTGAGGGTGCGGATGGGGTGCGGCGGGATGGCTGACCGGGCTTCGGCGGAGGAGCTGCTGGCGCTGGCGCTGGAGGTGGCCCTCGAGGCAGGGGAGATGCTGCTGCGGGGGCGGGCGGCCGGGGACGTGGCGGCGGAGTCGACGAAGTCGTCGCCGACCGACGTCGTGACGGCGCTGGACCGGGCGTCCGAGGAACTGGTCGCCAGGCGGTTGCTCGGGGCTCGGCCGGAGGACGGGATCCTCGGCGAAGAGGGCTCGGACAATGCCGGGACCAGCGGGGTGCGCTGGGTCGTCGACCCGATCGACGGCACCGTCAACTTCCTCTACAACCTGCCGAACTGGGCCGTCTCGATCGCGGCCGAGGCCGACGGCGAGGTGGTCGCCGGGGTCGTGCACGCGCCGGCGCTCGGGCGGACCTACACGGCGCTGCGCGGCGGGGGAGCGGCCCTGGATGGGAAGCCGCTGCACGTCTCCGCGGTCGACAGCCTGGAGATGGCGCTGGTCGCGACCGGGTTCGGCTACACCGTCGAGCGGCGGACCGCGCAGGTCGCGGTGCTGACCAGGGTGATCCCGCGGGTGCGCGACATCCGCCGGATGGGCGCGGCCTCGCTGGACCTGTGCTCGGTGGCCGCCGGCACGCTGGACGCCTACTACGAGCGCGGCCTGAAGCCCTGGGACCACGCCGCCGGCGGCCTGGTCGCCGCCGAGGCCGGCGCCGTCACCGGCGGCCTGGACGGCGCCCCCGGCGGCGAGGACCTCTACCTCGCCGCCCCGCCCGCGATCTTCACCGCCCTGGCCGCCCTGCTCGCCGAGGAGCCACGCGCCGACCGCGATTGACCACTACCGGCGTCACGCTCTGCGCCGGCGAATAACCGGTTGGCGATCACCCATAGGATGGAGGTGTGGTGTCAACAGACGGTGCCCAGGAGCCAACGACGGTTGCCCGGGCGATTCCAGCGAAGCCAAGTCTCGACGGGGTCGAGGAGCGCTGGTCCGCGGTATGGCAGGACCAGCAGACGTACCGGTTCGACCGTACGGTCGACCGCGCGCGCGTCTACTCGATCGACACCCCGCCACCGACCGTAAGCGGCTCGCTGCACGTCGGCCACGTCTTCTCGTACACCCACACGGACCTGATCGCCCGCTACCAGCGGATGCGCGGCCTCGAGGTCTTCTACCCGATGGGGTTCGACGACAACGGCCTGCCGACCGAGCGGCGGGTGCAGAACTACTACGGCGTGCGCTGCGACCCGTCGGTGCCCTACGACCCCGAGTTCACCCCGCCGGCCAAGCCAGGCAAGGACCAGATCCCGATCAGCCGGCGCAACTTCGTCGAGCTGTGCGAGGAGCTGACGCTCGAGGACGAGAAGGGCTTCGAACAGCTCTGGCGCCGCCTCGGCCTGTCGGTCGACTGGGAACAGACCTACGCGACGATCGACACCCGCTCGCGCGCCGTCGCCCAGCGGGCGTTCCTGCGTAACTACGCGCGCGGGAACGCCTACCTGGCCGAGGCGCCGACGCTGTGGGACGTCACGTTCCGCACGGCCGTCGCCCAGGCGGAGCTCGAGGACCGGGAGCGTCCCGGCGCGTACCACACGCTCGGCTTTCCGAGTGCGTCCGGCGACGGCGAGGTGATCATCGAGACGACGCGGCCGGAGCTGTTGCCGGCCTGCGTGGCGCTGGTAGCCCACCCGGAGGACGAGCGTTACCAGGCGCTGTTCGGCAAGACCGTGCGCACGCCGCTGTTCGGCGTGGAGGTGCCGGTCGTCGCGCATCGGCTCGCAGACCCGGAGAAGGGCTCCGGCATCGCGATGATCTGTACGTTCGGTGACCTCACCGACGTGACCTGGTGGCGTGAGCTGAAGCTGCCGGCGCGCGCCGTGATCGGCCGCGACGGCCGGCTGCTCGCCGACCCGCCGGCGGCGATCGACAGCGACGCCGGCAGGGCCGCCTACGCCGAGCTCGCCGGCAAGGCGGTGAACGGCGCCCGCACCCGGATCGTCGAGCTGCTCACCGAGTCCGGCGCGCTCAAGGGCGAGCCGCGGCCGATCAGCCACCCGGTGAAGTTCTACGAGAAGGGTGACCGCCCGCTGGAGATCGTCTCCACCCGGCAGTGGTACATCCGCAACGGCGGCCGCGACGAGCAGCTGCGCGCCGCCCTGCGCGAGCGCGGCGCCCAGCTCAACTGGCATCCGCCGCACATGCGGGTCCGCTACGAGAACTGGGTCGACGGCCTCAACGGCGACTGGCTGATCTCCCGGCAGCGGTTCTTCGGCGTGCCGTTCCCGCTCTGGTATCCGCTGGACGCGGACGGCGAGCCGCGCTACGACGCGCCGATCCTCGCCGCCGAGGACAGCCTGCCCGTCGACCCGTCGACGGACGTGCCGCCCGGCTACACCGCCGAGCGGCGGGACGTCCCGGGCGGCTTCGCCGGCGACCCGGACGTCATGGACACCTGGGCGACGTCGTCGCTGACGCCGCAGATCGCGGGCGGCTGGGGCTACGACGCGGACCTGTTCGGGCGGGTCTTCCCGATGGACCTGCGCCCGCAGGCCCACGAGATCATCCGGACATGGCTGTTCTCCAGCGTGGTGCGCAGCCATGAGGAGCACGGCGTGCTGCCGTGGTCGGACGCGGCGATCTCCGGTTGGATCCTGGACCCGGACCGCAAGAAGATGTCCAAGTCCAAGGGCAACGTCGTCACCCCGATGGGCCTGCTCGAGGATCACGGCTCGGACGCGGTCCGCTACTGGGCGGCCTCCGGCCGGCCGGGCACGGACACGGCGTTCGACGTCGGCCAGATGAAGATCGGGCGACGGCTCGCGATCAAGCTTCTGAACGCCAGCCGGTTCGCGCTGGGCATCGTCGGCGGCGAGGGCGACACCGTGCTGCCGGCGGGCATAGCGACCGGGGACTCGGCGGACGAGGCGACGCTGGCGGCGGTGACCGAGCCGCTGGACCGGGCGCTGCTCGCGCGCCTCGCCGAGGTCGTCGACCAGGCGACCGCCGCCTTCGACGGCTACGACTACACCCGGGCACTCGAGGTCACCGAGTCGTTCTTCTGGACGTTCTGCGACGACTACGTCGAGCTGGTGAAGGGCCGTGCCTACGGCGGCGCCGGCGAGGCGGGGGCGGCGTCGGCACGGGCGACGCTCGCGGTGGCGCTCTCGACGCTGCTGCGGCTGTTCGCGCCGTTCCTGCCGTTCGTCACCGAGGAGGTCTGGTCCTGGTGGCAGGCCGGCTCGGTGCACCGGGCGCGCTGGCCGGAAGCCCCGCAGCTGCGCAAGCTCGCCGAGTCGGCGCCGGCGCGGCAGCTCGAGATCGTCGGGGTGGTGCTCTCCGCGGTGCGGCGCGCCAAGTCCGAGGCGAAGGTGTCGATGAAGGCCGAGGTCACCTCGGCCGAGGTCATCGCCGAGTCGGACGTGCTTGCCTTGCTGGAGCCGGTCGTCGCTGATCTGCGCAACGCCGGAAGCATCGCCGAACTGGTGCTCACGGCCGGCACGGGCGAGATCGCCGTCACCGTCGAGCTCGCCCCGAAGCCCACCGCGGTCTGAGCCGCATCGGGGCTCTTCGGTCGGCTGGTCGGCACCGGCCGACCGAAGAGCGCCCGGTTGGGTGATCAGGGACCGCGCGCGGCGTCTCACTGTGCTCCCGGGAGACCCCGCCTCGTAGCGGTAGCCGGTGACGGCCGGCCCACTCGCCTGCCCAGTCCCGCCCGCGACGTCACATCCTGGGCGGGTATCTCGTCTTTCCCTCGAAGCCGGTCCGTACCGCCGCCCCACGTGAGGCCTGCCGCCCTCGTGCCAGCCGGCCGTCCAACCGTGCGGGTCAGTCGAGGCGGCGCAGCTGTTCGCGGAAGAGCTTGCCGTTCGCGACGTACTGCTCGGCGGCGATGGCGATGCCCGCGGGCTTGGCAGCACCTTCGCGGATCTTGGCGGGGACGCCGAGGGCCATCGCGCCAGACGGGACGACGACGTTGTTGCTGACCACGGCGCCGGCGCCGACGATCGCGCCGCTGCCGACGTGTGCGTTGTGCAGCACGATCGAGCCCGAGCCGACGAGCGCGCCGTCGCCGACCGTGCAGCCCTCCAGATGAGCGAGGTGGCCGACCACACAGTCATCGCCGACCGTGGTGAAGTACTCGGCGGTGGTGTGCACGACAGTGCCATCCTGGATCGAGGTGCGGGCGCCGATGATGATCCGGCCGGTGTCTCCGCGTAGCACCGCCTGCGGCCAGACCGACGACTCCGGGCCGATAGTCACCGACCCGATCACGGTCGCGTCCGGATGGACGTACGCCAACGGGTCGATGTCCGGAACCCGGTCCCCAAGCGCGTAGATCGCCAACACTGCCTCCCGGTCACACGACAACGAGGGGCCGGCGCGTCGCAGCCCCAGGCCATCTTGCCGCCTTCGCCTACCTGAGGTCCGCGGAGATGACGCACGACGCTCCTCGGTCCGGGGCGGACGGGCAGGTCGGCCGGACGGCGGACGGGCGGATGGCCGGGTTAGCGGAGCTCGGCGATGCGGGCGCCGGGGGCGGGCATCTGCGGGCGGCCGGACGTGGAGTCGGTTCCCTCGTCGCCGGGCGGGCCCTGGACGTGGTCGGCGACTTCCTTGGGCAGCTTCAACGGCAGCGGGTCCCGCACCGGCATGGCCTCGTCGCCGCGAACGACCACCAGGCGGCGCAGCGTCTCCTCCAGCAGCGGGGCGCGCGCCGGGTCGAGCGCGCCCGGGCCGGTCATCACGGCGCGCACGAACCAGCGCGGACCGTCGATCCCGATCATCCGGCCGGGCACCATCTGGCCGGGCACCGGGGTCGGCAGCGCGAGCTCCAGCTCGCGGCCGTAGGGGCCGTCGACCGTCCGGGGGGAGCCCCCGTTCGCCTCCAGCTGCTCGATGATCTCGCCGCGGACGTCGTCCCAGAGACTGGCGGTCTTCGGCGCGGCGAAGGCGGCCAGCTCCATGGCGCTCTGGCCGTCGGCGACGACGACGCTCATCGGCCGCCCGGACGCCTCCTCGACCTGGAACTGGATCTGTACGCCTTCCAGCGCCGGTACCCGTAGCGCGCCGACGTCGAGACGGTGGACGTCGTCACGCGGGGCGTCGGCGACGTCGTAGGGGCCCTGCGGGTCGCCGGCCTCGTCGGCGAGCTCCTCAGGCTCCAGCCCCCCGTCGGTCAACTCGGCCTCGTCGGCTTCCTGCCTGCGGCGGCGCCCGAATGCCATGGCCTTCTTCCCTCTCCTGCAGTCCACCGAGCCAGTCCCGCCCGGGTCAACGAGCCGTGCATGCGCCCGGCTCCCGAGTTTCCCCGGGTTAGGGGACGATCTTGCGGGCCGGCGGTTGCCGGCCGCGGACCACGGTGCTTCCTCGGGGTGTCCGTGCTAGCGCGGGCCCCCGAGGACTCCGGCGCGGCCTGTTCCGTCCGTCGCGACGACGTCGACGACATCCGCGACGTCGACGACATCCGCGACGTCGACGACGTCGACGAGACCGCCGGCGACGCCGGTGGATCCGAAGCCGCCGTCGCCACGGCCCGAGGCCGGCAGCTCGTCGACCTCGCGGAAGACCGCGTGCTCGACGCGCTGGACCACGAGCTGGGCGATCCGGTCGCCACGGGACAGCCGGATCGGCTCGGTCCGGTCCGTGTTGATGAGGATCACCTTGATCTCCCCACGGTAGCCGGCATCGACGGTACCGGGTGCGTTGACTACGGACAGCCCATGGCGCGCGGCCAGTCCGCTTCGCGGGTGCACAAAGGCTGCATACCCAGCTGGCAGCGCGATCGCCAGTCCGGTTTTGACGAGTGCGCGCTCACCCGGGGCCAGGGTGACGTCCTCGGCGGTCACCAGGTCCGCACCGGCGTCCAGCGGGCGGGCGTACCCGGGCAGTGGGAGCCCCGGGTCGAGGCGGAGCGCCAGTACCTCCACCGCCTGCCGGCCGGCCGTGGCCAGGGTGTCGGGGAGCGGCGCCGCGGCGCTGGCCGGACTCCTGTCGGCCACGGCGTCGGCGGGCGTCGGGCCGAGGGTGGTCATGGCGACTCCTACTGCTGGTCGGTCGGCTGGCGGGGCACCGGGTGCGCGACCGCTTCGTCCGTCGCGGGCGCTTCTCTCCTGGCGGTGCTTGCTTCGCGTGCGGTTCTTCCGTGCGTACCCGGCGGCCGGTGTCCCCGAGGCCCGGGGCCTTTGGGTGGCTGCCGGTCGGCCCACGCGCGGGCCGCCGGCAGGCGGGGCCGGCGGAACCTGACGAGCAGGGACGATACTGGCTGCGCGCGCTGCCCCTGGACGGGTAGTCACTGGACGGGTAGGTAGGGCAGCGATGGTGTGCGGGAGCGCCGCCACGCCGCCACGCCGACGACCGGACGTGGAGACGACACCGGACGTGGGCGGGCGTGGACGATCCGGCGCCGAACTCGCGAATGCCGAGAAGCACGAATGCCGAGAACACGGAGAGGTGTGCGGTGGCGGGACCGGTATCCAAGGTCGGCTGGAAGATCATCGGGGGGGCGGCGACCGCGGCGGGCGCCACGGCGGCGACGAAGGGCATGAACGCCGCCTACCGCAAGGTGCGCGGCGCCGAGCCGCCGAAGAACCTGGCGAATCCGGAGACGGCCTGGCGGGAGGCGATCATCTTCGCGCTGCTGTCGGCAGTCGCGGTCGCGCTCGGCAGACTTGCGGCCGAGCGGGCTGTCGCCGCCGGCTGGTCGCGCCTGACCGGTGCGCTGCCGCCGGGGATGGAGAGCGCGCCGGCTCCGGTGCCGGCACCGACCGACTAGGCCGACGCAAGCCCCGGAATCCGGGGCAGGTACAGGCTGGGGGACGGACCGGCCTGATCCGAGGCGGGTGCTGTGGGCTGGTCGGTGGCGTGCGCCGGCGACCAGCCGGCAGTCGCCGGCGACACCGCGGGCGTGCCGCCGGCGGGACGTATTTCCACCGCGTCCGAGACCCGGGTCACAAAACCCACGGCCCTACCCCCCGCACCGGGGCACACTGCCTTTCGGGGGTGTTTCAGACCGATGTCCATCGACTCGGCGAGAAGCGCGGCCTGACGTCAGTGGGTCAGATCGGAGGAGTCGTGGCTGAGCGAGGCGGCTGGTGGGGCAAGGTGCTGCACCGGCTCACGGCCGACGACGACGAGCTGGAGGCGGAGGACCTGCAGCGGGCGGCCCGCGCCGAGGGCGCGGTCCCGATCGGCGGCTGCCAGGACCACGAGGCGGCCTGCGTGGCCGGCACGATCCGGTCGGTAACGGTACGTACCCGATCGGGAGCGCCGAGCCTCGAGGTCGAGGTATACGACGGTAGCGGCTGCGTGACGCTGGTGTTCCTCGGGCGCCGGCAGATCCCCGGCCTGGACGCCGGTCGGTCGCTGAAGGCCACCGGCCGGGTCAGCCGGGACGACCGGCGAGCGACGATCTTCAATCCACGCTACGAGCTGCTCCCGGCCGCCAGTCACTGAACCGGCGGCGCCCTGCGTTCGCGGCGTCGGCGCTCGGCGCCTGGCGTTCGCCGCGGCTGGACGTTGCCCGCGTCGGGCGCGGGCGCCGCGTCGCGACATGGTTCGCGTTTGGTCCTGGCCGCGTCGGGCCTTGGGCCCCTGCTGGCATCGCCGCCGTCTGACGTCGCCGCGCGGTCCGCGGTGAGTCGTCCCCGGCCGACTACCCTGGCGTTAGCCGACCGTCGCTGGAGAGTGGGCCGACCAAACCGATGCCAGGACTGTCCCCTCGGGGAAACGACACGCCGCGGGCCGTGCGGCCGGGCGGGGATCCGCCGGCCGACGAGGCCGCCCGTCAGGAGAGCCCGCGCCCGCCCGTGAGCACCCGGGAAGCCGCCGGCGGCCAGGGTCCGGCTGGCGCCGAGTTCAAGGTCTCCTTCAGCGAGGCGATCGGCGGGCCGCGGGGCATCGTCGACAGCTCGCTGCCGACGATCGCATTCGTCGCCCTCAACAGCGCCGCCGGGCTGACCTCCGGGATCATCGGCGCGGTGGTCGTCGGCGTCGCGATCTTCATTCTGCGCATGGTCCGCGGCGAGCCGAAGCAGCAGGCGTTCTCCGGGCTGCTGGCCGTCGGCGTGGCTGGCTACGTCGCGTCCAGGACCGGCCGGGGCAAGGACTACTTCCTCGTCTCGATCCTGCGCAACGCGGGAGCGGTGCTTGTCGGGATCGCGTCCGTCGCGGTCCGCCGGCCGCTTGCCGGCTACGTGATGGCCGGTCTCGACGCGCGGTACCACGACTGGCGCAACCACCGGGACACCATGCGCGCCGCGAACTGGGCGACCTGCGTCTGGATCATCGTCTATCTTCTGCGCTTCGGGGTGCAGGGGGTGCTGTACCTGGCGGACCGGGACGGCTGGCTCGCGGCAGCGAACCTGGCGCTCGGCTTGCCGCTGTTCGGCGTCGCGGTGCTAGCCACGCTCGGGATCGTGCGCCGGATGGCCCCGGCCGCACGCTTCGCCCGTCCCGAGGAGGAACCGGTGGAGCCGGATGCCGCCGAGGCCGTCCTGGGCAAGACGCCGGACGAATAGCGCGTTCGTCACACGGCGGCTGTCGTGCGGCCGGCCGCCGTCGTGCGGCGACTGACCACCACGCGGTGACCGTCAGGCGGCCGCTCGGCCGCTTGGCCGCTTGGCCGTCACGGCGTGGCGGCCACGCCGTGACGGCGGTGATGGCCGTGGCGGCTGTCACCGCCGCCGTCACGGCGTGGCGGGCGGGGTGGCGCCGAGGAGCGTGGCCAGCTCCGCCTCCGCCTCGGTGGTGACGGCGACGGCCAGCACCTCGTCGCCGGGCTCCAGCGTGCTGTCCGGGGAAGGCACGACAGCCTGCCCGCCGCGCAGGATCACGACCAGCGCGCAGTCGCGCGGCAACGAGATCTCGCCGACCGGCCGGCCCGCGACCGGCGAGTCCGCCGGCAGGGTGAGCTCCACCAGCGACGCGTCGGACTGGCGGAACTTCATCAGCCGCACCAGGTCGCCGACGCTGACGGCCTCCTCGACGAGTGCGGTCAACATCCGCGGGGCCGACACGGCGACGTCGACGCCCCAGCTGTCCGTGAACAGCCACTCGTTCTTCGGGTGGTTGACCCGGGCGACCACCCGGGGCACGCCGAACTCGGTCTTGGCCAGCAGGGAGACGACCAGGTTGACCTTGTCGTCGCCCGTCGCGGCGACCATGACGCTGCAGTTCTCCAGCCCGGCCGACTCCAGCGACGACAGTTCGCAGGCGTCCGCCTGCAGCCAGCGCGCCTTCGGGATCGACTGTGGGCGGATCTTGGCGCCGTCCCGCTCGATGAGCAGCACCTCCGTGCCGTTCTCGAGGAGCTCGCTCGCGATCGACCGGCCGACCTTGCCGGCGCCGGCGATCATCACCACCTGACGTGTCATGACCTCAGGCCCCCTTGGGCGGGTTGGCGCGCACGACCGCCTCGGCCTCGGCGACACGCTTGCGGGCCACGGCGGCGTGCAGGATGTCGCCGTCCTGCACGATCGTGCGGCCGTCCGGGACGAGTCCCTCGCCGTACCGGGTCAGGCAGGCGACCCGGATGCCGGCGGCCGCCTCGATCTCCTTGACCGGCCGGCCCGCCCAGCCCTTCGCAGGGGACAGCGGGACCATGAGAGCGGCGCCGGACGGGTGGGTCCACTCGGGGGTGACCGCCTCGGGCAGCAGGCGGGCGAGCATCTGGTCGCGCGTCCAGCGCACGGTCGCCACCGTCGGGATGCCGAGGCGTTCGTAGACCTCGGCCCGGCGCGGGTCGTAGATGCGCGCGACGACGCGCTGGACGCCGAACATCTCCCGCGCCACCCGGGCGGAGATGATGTTCGAGTTGTCGCCGCTGGACACTGAGGCGAATGCGTCGGCCTTCTCGATGCCGGCCTCGATCAGCGTGTCCCGGTCGAACCCGACACCGGTGACCTTGCTGCCGGTGAACGACGGCGGCAGCCGGTGGAAGGCCCTGGGATCCTGGTCGATGACGGCGACACTGTGATCGAAGCGCTCCAGCTCGATCGCCAGCGCCGAGCCGACCCGGCCGCAGCCGAGGATCACGACGTGCATGGGGCGAGAGCGTAGCCGTGCGCCGGGTCGTGGGTCGACGGACAGGCGCTCTCGTGCGGGCGCCGAGAGCCGACGGCCGGGATCCCGCACGCTGGAGGCGTTTCAGGGCTATGGCGCGGGTCACACATCGGAACGGTCTCAAGAGGCGCTGGCGACTGCCTGTGGCTGCCTGCCGACGAAGCGGAGAGCCCTGCGCTGCATGAACAACGCCGGCGCCGGTGGGGCATCGGGTATGGCGGAGCGTGCGTCAAATTCGGGAACGCTGGCGCGCCGACGCCCCGGCTGGACCTTTGAGACATACGCCACGCGAGACAGAGCGGTGGGGTTGCTCGATAGCATCTGCGCGTGGCGCTCACGGACCGGCTGAAGCGCATTTCTGTCGGCCGCCCCCTCGGAAGCGACCGGCTCGGCGAGACGTTGCTGCCGAAGCGGGTCGCACTGCCCGTCTTTGCCAGCGACGCGCTGTCCTCGGTGTCGTACGCGACCGAGGAGATCCTGCTGGTCCTCTCGCTCGGCGGCCTGGCGTTCTACCACTTCACACCCTGGATCGCGCTCGTCGTCGTCGCGCTGATGCTGACCGTCGTCGCGTCCTACCGCCAGACCGTGCACGCGTATCCCAGCGGCGGCGGCGACTACGAGGTCGCGACCGAGAACATCGGCCGGCCGGCCGGGCTCACGGTCGCGAGCGCCCTGCTGGTCGACTACGTGCTGACCGTCGCCGTGTCGGTGTCCGCCGGCGTGGCGAACCTGACGAGCGCGGCGACCGGGCTCGCCCAGCACAAGGTGATCATCGCGGTGGTGCTCATCGCCGTGCTGACGCTGATGAACCTGCGTGGCGTGCGCGAGTCGGGCACCGCGTTCGCGATCCCGACATACGCGTTCATCGTCGGCATCTTCGTCATGATCGCCATCGGCCTCCTGAAGGTCGCCTTCGGGCACACGCCCAGGGCCGAGAGCGCCGACTACCAGGTCACGGCGAGCCATCACTTCTCGGGCCTGGCGCTCGCCTTCCTCGCGCTGCGCGCGTTCTCCTCCGGCTGCACGGCGCTGACCGGCGTCGAGGCGATCAGCAACGGCGTGCCGGCGTTCCGCAAGCCCAAGAGCAAGAACGCGGCGACGACGCTGCTGCTGATGGGTGTGATCGCCGCGCTCATGTTCATCGGCGTCACGGTCCTGGCGATGGTCAGCAAGGTGCACGTCGCCGAGGACGCGAAGGACCTCGTCGGCTCGCACGGCGAACAGCCGACCGTGATCGCCCAGGTCGCGGCGGCCGTGTTCGGTGACGGCTCGATCGGGTTCGTCTACATCGCCGCCGTGACGACCCTGATCCTGATCCTGGCCGCGAACACGGCGTTCAACGGCTTCCCGGTGCTCGGCTCGATCCTGGCCCGCGACGGCTACCTGCCGCGCCAGCTGCACACCCGCGGCGACCGGCTCGCCTACTCCAACGGGATCCTGCTGCTCGCTGGCTTCGCCACGCTGCTGGTCATCGTGTTCAAGGCCGAGACCACCCGGCTGATCCAGCTCTACATCGTCGGCGTGTTCGTCTCGTTCACGCTCAGCCAGTCCGGCATGGTGCGCCACTGGCAGCAGGTGCTGCGCGGCGACTCGGTGCTCGCGACGACGCCCGGCGGGCGGCGCCGGGTCCGCCGGGCGCAGACGATCAACTTCTTCGGTGCCTGCATGACCGGGCTGGTGCTGATCCTCGTGCTGGCGACGAAGTTCACCCACGGCGCGTACATCGTCGTCATCGCGATGCCGGTGATCTTCGTGGCGATGCGGGCGGTGCGCAAGCACTACGACCGGGTCGCCGTCGAGCTCAGCCCGCCGCCCGGCCCGCCGACGCTCCCGGCCCGGGTGCACGGAGTCGTGCTGGTCAGCAAGATCCACGCACCGACGTTGCGGGCGCTCGCCTACGCCAAGGCGACCAGGCCGCACAGCCTGGTCGCGGTGACCTCCGCCGTCGACCCCGCCGACTCCGAGCGGCTCACCGAGGAATGGCACGAGCGGGGCATCACCATCGACCTGGTGACCCTCGCCTCGCCCTACCGGGAGATCACCGGACCGGTGCTCAAGTACGTCGCCGACATCCGCAAGGACAGCCCGCGCGACGTCGTCGCCGTCTTCGTCCCGGAGTACGTAGTCGGGCACTGGTGGGAGCACCTGCTGCACAACCAGAGCGCCCTGCGCCTCAAGGCCAGGCTGCTGTTCCAGCCCGGCGTGATGGTGACCAGCGTGCCCTGGCAGCTGGAGTCGTCGTCGCACGCGCAGCGCCGCCTGGAGGGCGAGGCAGCGGGCGCGGTCCGGCGCGGCCAGGCCGGTCCGCGCCGGACGGTCGGCGTCACCGCCGTCGACACCGGGGCGCCGCGGCCCGAGTCGGCCGCCCTGTCGGGCCAGGGCGACGGGCCGCGGGCCTGATGCCCGCGGAGACGGCGGACGGGGCGGAGACGGCGGACGGGATGGACGGGGACCTGCTCGAGCTCGAGGTGGGTCCGGTCGCGCATGGCGGGTCCTGCGTGGCGCGGGCGGGTGGCCGGGTGGTGTTCGTCCGCCACGCCCTGCCCGGCGAACGGGTGCGCGCCCGGGTCACCGACCGCTCCCACGACCGGTACTGGCGCGCCGACGCCGTCGACATCCTCGAGCCCTCGGCCGACCGGGTGCCGGCGCCATGCCCGCACGCCGGGCCGTTCCGGCTGTCGGCCGCATCCGGAGAAGCGGCGGTGAGGCCTGAGCACGCTTCCGCCCGCTCCGGCGGCCTGGGTGGCTGCGGCGGCTGCGACTGGCAGCACGCCGCGCCCGCCGCCCAGCGTCGGCTGAAGGCCCAGGTGGTCGTCGAGGCGCTGCGCCGCCAGGGCGGCCTGGCCGCCCACGTGGCCGACGGCGACGCGGCGGACCGCGTGCAGGACCGGGTGAAGGGCGACGCGGCGGACCGCGTGAAGGGCGACGCGGGGGGCGTCGTGGGCCTGGCCGTGACGGTCGAGCCGCTTCCCGACCTGACGGACCCGACCGGCAGCCCGCCGGCCGGCGAGGGCCTGGGCTGGCGTACCAGGATGCGCTTCGCCGTGACCGCGGACGGCGAGGTGGGGCTGCGGGCTCACCGGTCGCACCAGGTCGTCGCCACACCCGACTGCCGGATCGCGCATCCGCTGGTGACGGACGCCGTCGCCGGGCGGCGTTTTCCCGGGGCACAGGCGGTTGAGGTCGCGGCGAGCGTGAGCTCCGGGCGGACGGCGGTGCGTCCCTCAGGTGGACCAGCGGGCGGACCGACGGACGGGGCGCCGGGAGCCGCTGTGGGCGGCGCGGTCGACGGCCGGGATGGCGCGGCCGACGACCGGGATGGCGGGGACGATGCGGGCCTGGTCGAGCGGGTGCGCGGCCGGGAGTTCCAGGTGGACGCGGCCGCGTTCTGGCAGGTCCACCCGGCGGCGGCCCGCACGCTCGTCGACGCGGTGCTCGCCGCGCTCGAGCCGCGGCCGGGGGAGCGGGCGCTCGACCTGTACGCCGGCGCCGGCCTGTTCGCCGCCTTCCTCGCCGAGGCCGTCGGCCCGGGTGGCGAGGTGATCGCGATCGAGTCGGACGCCGCCGCGGTCGCCTCGGCCGGCCGCAGCCTCGCCGACCTGCCGTGGGTGTCGGTCCGGCCAGTGCGGGTGACGGCGGCGACCGTCCGCCACTGCGTCGGTCGCGTCCGGCCCGTCGGCGACGGTGCTGGTGACGGCGGCGGCGTGGCCGCAGCGGGCCGCGCGGGCGGCGTCGACGTGGCGGTGCTGGACCCGCCGCGGACCGGTGCTGGCACCGACGTGCTCACCGCGTTGCTAGCGCTGCGGCCGCGGGCGGTCGCCTACGTCGCCTGCGACCCGGTCGCGCTCGGTCGCGATCTCGCCGCCGCGTCGGCGGCCGGATACCGGGTCGACGACGTGCGTGCCTTCGACCTGTTCCCGATGACCGCGCACGTCGAGTGCGTCGCCCGTCTGGTCCCGGCGACCTAGGCTCCGTCTGGTCCCGGCGACCTAGGCTCCGTCTGGTCCCAGCGACCTAGGAACGGACCTCGACCGGCCGGCGTAAGCCTCGCTCCGGACGCGAGCCAGGCGGTGCGATCGAGGTCCGGCGGCTCGAACTCGACGACCCGGTCGCCGCCGGAACGGATCCGTGTTCCGTGGGTCATCCGGGCCGGCGATCCGGGTACCCGGTCATTTGGATGCCGTGTCGGCATTGTGACGTCCCAGTGTCCGTACCGCTGCTGGGCCTTTCTGACGCCTTGCGGAAATTGCGACCCAGAGCTCGTCCAGGCACGGCTGTGGCCCCGCGATGGCCGGATTCGCCGCGGGGCGTAGTCGGGTGACCGACATGGCGTGGCGCTCGAACGGCGGTAGGTTCAGCAGGGTACTGGTGCCGGGACACGATGTCGCTACTACCGGATGTAGCCACAACGGAGTGTCGCTACGCCGGGGTGTGGATCCTACCGCCAAAACGCGGAAATTCACCCAAGGCTGCAGTGATCTCACATGTCGGGTGCCGGTCCCTTGGCCGACATCCGGCCAGGCTAGGCTTTCCCGGACCCCGGGACCGAACCCCATTCGGGGGAGGGAGTGCACGCCGTGTCGCTGCTGCCGACGATCAACAGCCCACAGGACGTCAAACGCCTCAACCCCGAGGAGCTGCCCGCCCTGGCCGCGGAGATCCGTGATTTCCTGATCCACGCGGTCGCGCGCACTGGCGGCCACCTCGGACCGAACCTGGGCGCCGTCGAGCTGACGTTGGCGATTCATCGGGTATTCGACTCACCCTTTGACCGGGTCCTCTGGGACACCGGTCATCAGGCCTATGTGCACAAGCTGCTCACCGGCCGCGCCGACGCATTCGAGAAGCTTCGCCAGCGCGGCGGGCTTTCCGGCTACCCCAGCCAGGCGGAGTCCGAGCACGACATCATCGAGAACTCGCACGCCTCGACCGCGCTGTCCTACGCCGACGGGCTGTCGCGCGCCTACGCCCTGCGCGGCGAGGACCGCCACGTCGTCGCCGTCGTCGGCGACGGCGCGCTCACCGGCGGCATGTGCTGGGAAGCGATCAACAACATCGCCGGCGGCGACCGCAAGGTCGTCATCGTCGTCAACGACAACGGCCGCTCGTACGCGCCGACCATCGGCGGCCTCGCCGACCATCTCGCCGCGCTGCGCCTCGCCCCCGAGTACGAGCAGGTCCTCGACGTCGTCAAGCAGGTCCTCGGCCGCACCCCGCTGGTCGGCGCCCCGCTGTTCGACGCGTTGCACGGCATCAAGCGGGGCATCAAGGACGTCGTCCAGCCCCAGGGCATGTTCGAGGACCTCGGCCTGAAGTACGTCGGCCCCGTCGACGGCCACGACGCCGCCGCCATGGAGCAGGCACTGCGCCGCGCCAAGGACTACAACCGCCCGGTGATCGTGCACGCCGTCACCCGCAAGGGCTTCGGCTACCCGGCCGCCGAGCAGGACGAGGCCGACCAGTTCCACGCCGTCGGCGTCATCGACCCGAAGACCGGCAAGCCGACGGCCACGAAGAAGGGCCGGTCCTGGACCAGCGTCTTCTCCGACGAGATCGTCCAGATCGGCTCGGAGCGGCCCGACGTGGTCACCATGACCGCGGCGATGCTCCAGCCCGTCGGCCTGCACGCCTTCTCCAAGGCGTTCCCCGACCGGGTCTTCGACGTCGGCATCGCCGAGCAGCACGCCACCACGTCGGCCGCCGGCCTCGCGATGGGCGGTCTCAAGCCGGTCGTCTGCATCTACGCGACCTTCCTCAACCGGGCGTTCGACCAGGTCCTGATGGACGTCGCCCTGCACCGCCAGGCGGTGACGTTCGTGCTCGACCGCGCCGGCGTGACCGGCGAGGACGGCGCGTCGCACAACGGCATGTGGGACATGTCGCTCATGCAGATCGTGCCGGACCTGGAGATCGCCGCACCGCGCGACGAGCCGACCCTGCGCGCGCTGCTGCGTGAGGCGGTCGCCGAGACCGAGAAGCCGAACGTCATCCGCTTCCCGAAGGGCAACCTGTCGGCCGAGGTGCCGGCGATCGACACCGTCGGCGGCGTCGACGTGCTGTTCCGCGAGCCGGCGGTGGCGCGCCACCGCGAGGTGCTGCTGGTGTCCGTCGGCGCGATGGCCACGACCTGCATGGAGGTCGCCCGGCGGGTGGCCAGCCAGGGCATAGGGATCACCGTCGTCGACCCGCGCTGGGTCAAGCCGGTGCCGGCGGAGCTCGTCGAGCTGGCGAAGGACCACGACCTCGTCGTCACCGTCGAGGACAACGGCCGCGTCGGCGGCGTCGGCTCGGCCATCGCGCAGGCGCTGCGCGACGCCGACGTCGACGTCCCGCTGCGCGACTTCGGCATCGCCCAGCGGTTCCTCGACCAGGGCAAGCGGGACGAGGTGCTCGCCGAGGTCGGCCTCGCGCCGCAGGACCTGGCCCGCAAGGTCGTCGAGGCGGTCGCCCGCCGCCAGCCGGCGCTCGCCGAGGCGCCAGGCGCGGACACGGTCCCGGCGCCCGCCGCCGAGCCAACCGCCCCGAAGGCCACGGCCAAGGCGTCCCCGCAGCAGCGCCGCGCCAGCGAGTAGCCCGCTTCACCGCGAACGAAACGAACGAAGCCGGCCAGGTCCTCACCTGGCCGGCTTCATCGTCGTGGTCGCCGCGCGGCCCGTCGTCAGCTGGGCGAGCCAGCCCAGAGGTCTGGGCCGATGACCTCGTACTGGATGTTCCCGGCGGGCACGCCACGATCGAGCAACCCGGCGCGGATGTCCCGCATGAACGGGATCGGCCCGCGCAGGTGCACCCGGATGCCGGGCGGTACCGGCAGCAGCGGGCGGCAGCAGGCCGAGGTACTCGCGCTTCGCCAACGGGTACTGGTCGTCCGCCCGGCCCGCCGTGGGGCAGGGACCGGGCTTCGGGCAGGCTGGTAGGACACCCGCGCCGGCGGCTGTCGGCGGTGAAAGAACCGCAACTACGCTGGACGGGTGCATGCTGACACGGCGCCGAACCGGACGGCGATGACCGGACGGCACCGCGCAGGCCGCACCGCGGCAGCCGGCGGCGGCAGCGGGGGTGCCGCGCAACCGTCCGTCAAGGCCGCGGAGGCCGGGCGGCCGGCGGATCCCGCCGCCCCGCGGCCCGCTGGGCTGGAGGTGCTGGAGGTGCCGGAAGCCTCGGACGCCCCCGCAGGCCGGGGGCGCCGGGGTGGGCCACGCGCCTGGCTGGTGCGCGGCGCGCTGCTCGTGGCCGCCGGGCTGCTCGTGGTGACACTGATCGACCGGTGGCACCAGGTCGGTGCGTCGCTGCGGGAGCTCAGCGTCGTCGGCGTCGTCGGCTCGGCGGTGGCGACCGTCGTCGCCGTCGGGCTGACGGTGCTGTCCTGGCGAGCGGTGCTCGCCGGGCTGGGCGCGCGGCTGCCGCTGCGCGCGTCGACCCGGATCTTCTTCGTCGGCCAGGTCGGCAAGTACATCCCGGGCAGCGTGTGGCCGGTGCTGGCGCAGATGGAACTGTCGCGCGACTACGGGGTCGCCCGGCCGCGGTCGGCGGCGGCGAGCCTGATCGTGCTCGCGCTCGCGGTGCCGTGCGGCGGGCTCGTCGCCGCGGCGACCCTGCCGTTCGTCTCCCGTGACGCGCTGACGAGCTACTGGTGGGCCTTCGTCGCTGCGGCGGCATTCGTGCTGTTGCTCTGGCCGCCGGTCTTGCGCCGGCTGCTGGCGTTCGCGTTCCGGCTGCTGCGCCGGCCTGCGATGACGGAGCCGGTTCCGGCGCGTGCGGTGCTGGCTGGTGCCGGCTGGCTGGTGGTGAGCTTCGGCTGTTACGGCGTGGCGACGTTTCTGCTCGCCCGCGACCTCGGGGCGAGTGTCGGCGGTCCCCGGCTACTGGCGCTCGCCGTCGGCGGCTATGCGCTGTCCTGGACGGCCGGCTTCCTCGTGCTGGTGCTCCCCGCCGGGCTCGGGGTGCGCGAGGCGGTGCTGGTCCTGGCGCTGTCCCCGGCGCTCGCCCGGGATCCGGCGTTGGTACTGGCGCTGGTGTCGCGGCTGTTCGCCACCGTCGCCGACCTCGTCTGGGCGGGCGTCGGCGTGGCCCTGCGCCCCCGCAACATCGCCCGCCCGGCCACCGGCGCCGGCACGGGCTCGTCGACACCGGCCGACAGGCCGCCGGCCGCGAATGCCTCCGTCCGCCGCTGACCCCCGCCGCACCGAAGCGTGTCAGACCAGCCCGTCTAGAGCCTCGCCAAACTGACACACTTTCACCTTCCGGGTCTGATGTGTGTCGTCTCAGCCCGTCTCTGGGCTGGCTGGTCTGCCGCGCTTCGCGGTGCAGGCGAGTCGGTGGGGACGACGCCGGGGCCGGGAGAGGAAGGCCTCGGCCTCCAGCATCGCGAACGCGACCCTGGGCAGGTCGCGGCTCGAGGGGAAGCAGATGTAGCGCGGCTGCCAGGCCGGTTGGAACCGGGCGTTGAACCGGTAGAGGCTCTCGATCTGGAACCAGCGGGACAGGAAGACCAGCAGCCACCGGCTGCCACGGGCGACCGGGCCCGCGCCGAGCCGGTCGCCGAGCTCCAGCGTGTGACGGAACGCGGCGAAGTTGAGCGAGATCCGGCGGACGCCCAGCTCCCGGGCGGCGCGGACGGTCGCGACGATGAGGAACTCGGTCAGCCCGTTCTCGGCCCGTGGGTCGCGCAGCATCACGTCGAGCGACAGGCCGTCGTGGCCCCACGGCACGAAGTGCAGCAGCCCCCGCACTGCGCCGGCTGCTGCCGCTTCCCCACCAGCCGGCGCCGCTTCCCTGCCGGCCGCTGGCGGCTCGCCGCCAACCCCAGTCCCACCGCCAGCTCCAGCCCCGCCCCCAGCTCCAGCCGTGGCCACGGCCTGGCAGACGGCCGTCACGGCCTGGCGGGCGGCCGGCGTGCCGTCTTCGTCGGTCGCCGTGTCATCGCTACTGGCCTCGGACGGGCCGGTGACGGTGACGACGACGCAGTCGGCAGCGCAGGCGGAGATCACGGCCGTGTCGCTGACATTCCCGTCATTGCTGCCGCTGCCGCTGCCGCCCGGGCCGGCCTGGCCACCGCCGGCCGCGGGTTCGGTGAAACGGCCGAGTGCCATCGAGAAGCCGCGTTCCGGCTCCGTACCGCGCCAGGCCTTCGCGAGCTGGCGCAGCTCGGCGAGCTGGTCTGGCGGCAGGTCGCGCACCCGGGTGGCCTGCGCCGTGTAACCGGCGCGCTCGACCCGGGCGACCGCCTGGCGGACCCCGCGCATCGCACGGCCGTCCAGGCTGAAGTCGTCGACCGAGAGCACGGCCTCGTCGCCCAGCTCCAGGGCGGTCAGCCCGGCCCGCGTCCACGCGGTGCCACCGGCGGCCGAGCAGCCGATCACCGCGGGCACCCAGGCATGCCGGGCCGCGATCCGCAGGAACTCGGCGATCGCCGCGGGCCACGCCTCCCGGTCGCCCAGCGGGTCGCCGCTGGCCAGCATCACCCCGCCCACGACCCGGTACGCGATCGCGGACTTGCCCGACGGCGACCAGATCACGGCCTTGTCGCGGCGCAGCGCGAACCAGCCGAGTGAGTCGTCACCGCCGTACCGGGCGAGCAGCGCCAGCAGCCTGGCCTCGTCGGCCGCGTCGTGGCGTGGGTGTGGCCGTGCCGCGCGCAACGCCATCCAGGTCGGTACGGCCACCGTCAGCACGCCCATCGCGTTGAGCGTCCGGGCGACCATCCGGTCGATCCGGCCGGAGGCGAAGTCGACCGGGCCGTGTATCCCGACTAGTCCGCCCAGCACGTGGTCGACCTGGTCGGACAGCGGGTACTGGCCGATCGATCTCGACCAGCCGAGACGCAGCATGAGCAGACCGCTGCCTACCGACAGGCCGAACAGCACGACGAAGGCGCCGACGGCGCGCAGCCGGCTCGACGGGTCCGGCTCGGCGTGGAAGTCCCGGTGCCGGTAGAGCAGCCAGCCGACGACGGCGACGGATCCGGCGGCGTCGTCGTAGTCGAGGCCCTTGAGCAGGTGCAGCACGGTGCTCGCGGCGGCGAGCGCGAGCACGAGCTGCCAGGCGCGCCGCTTGCGGCGCGCGAGCCCGTGCGCGAGCAGGACCAGCAGCACTCCGACGAGGACCGTCAGCGTCCTGGCATGCTCCGGGACGCCCGTCGGGACGATCGCCCGCAGCTCGGCCATCCGGTGATGGCCGGGTGGCGTGACCGCGGACAGGATGTCGATCAGTCCCAGCCCGTAGGCCAGTAGCGCGGCCGCCCGCGGCGCGGCTGCGCGCCTGGCGGGCCGTGCCGGGATGCCGGTGCCGGTCGATGAGGAACCGGCCCGCGCCTTGCCGACCAGCCTCGCTCGGTCAGCTCGCCTTCCAGACGATCCGGTTTCGGCCCGGCCTCGACGTCGCGCCCTGCCGCCGGCGAGGCCGCGGGCAGGCGACGCCGCGCGCGACCGGCTCGGCTGCCCAGGTCGCTTTGGCGGCTGTAGCTCGGCCGCTCGTCGGGAGGACGCTGCCTGGTCGGTCATGAGCCCAATTCTGGCTGGTCGGTCATGAGCCCAATTCTGGCCCGCGCGCGGGATCTTGGCTCCGCTGCCCGCCTGAGGGCCGACATGCCGTCAAGCCTTCAGGTCCGGAGGCCCTCTTGGGCTATCAAGCCTGATCGGGCCGGACCCGATGGTCCGGGCCCTGGCCGCCGCGCGGGCGACAGCCGTGCACGTCAGCCGTGCACGTCAGCGACTGCCGCCTGCGTCGGGACCGCCGGCGGCGTCAGCGGCCGTCGGCGAGGCGGTGTGCTCCGGCGCGCGTACGGGCCGCAGCGGGAGCCGTCTCGGCGGGGAAGCGGGTGAGGTACTCGCGCTCCAGCTCGAGCATCCGGCGGGTGTGCGTCGCGAGGGCATCCTCGCTGCCGCCGACCAGCGTGTCGTGGCGGGTGGCGTGCAGCCGGTCGAGCTCGCGGCGCAGGTCCTGGTCGCTGAGCCGGGCGGCGGGGATCCCGGGGACGTGCGAGGTCTGCGAGGTCTGCGAGGTAGTGGTCATGGCGGCGAGCTACCCGGATCGGCCTGTTCTACCCAGAGTCGGCGAACCACCGACTGGCGGATGAATCACGTCGAGCCTCGTGTTATGCGCGGCTCCGCGGGAATGCGGCTGAAACCGAGCGAACCGAACGGAGTGGGCGATGGGCGTGCTGGACAGTCTCCTGACCGGACTCGACGACAAGACCCGGGCGCGAACCCTCGGCATGATCGCGCAGAGTATCGCCGAAGACCGGGAGCGCGCGCCCGAGGCCACCCACCTGCGCAGTTCCGACACCGGCACCCGGACCCGCCGGTCTACCGGCTCGCGTACCCGCGCCGGCGAGCGGTCCTCCCAGGACCGCCCGGCGTAGGGACCGCCCGCGTCCGTAGCGGGACGGAGCCAGCCTGCGGGGCGCCTCCGGGCGGCCGTCGTCTGGAGCGGACGCGAGGCGTTTTGGCCCGAACGACCTGGGAATGGCGAGCGCTGCACCCAATCCGAACGTCATCAACAGTGAGGAGTAAGGGCAATGACGATGAGCGAAGCCGACATCGAACGTGCCCGCGCAGCCCAGCTGCCTGAGGACGACGTGGTCGGAGTCCTGCTCGACCAGCATGCGCGCATTCGCGACCTGTTCGCCGAGGTCCGCACCGCGACGGGGGAGCACAAGAAGCAGGCGTTCGACGAGCTGCGCGCCCTGCTCGCGGTCCACGAGACCGCCGAGGAGCTGGTCGTGCGCCCGGTGACCAAGAAGGTCGACAAGGCCGTGGCTGCCGCCCGCAACCGCGAGGAGGACACGGCGACCCACGTGCTCAAGTCGCTGGAGAAGATGGACCTGCACAGCGGCGAGTTCGACCGGACCCTCGTCGAGTTCGAGCGGGCGGTCTTCGCGCACGCGGAGCATGAGGAGAGCGAGGAGTTCCCGCGCGTCCGGGCAGCTCGCGACGAGCACGAGCTCGAAAGCATGGGCCGCAAGCTGCGGTCCGTCGAGAAGAAGGCCCCCACGCACCCGCATCCGTCGGCCGCCGGTTCCACCGCCGCGCAGCGGATGATGGCGCCGGCCGCGTCCGTCGCCGACCGGGTACGCGATGCCATGCGGTGAGGCGCCATGCGGTGAGACGCCACGCGGTGACCGGCTGATGGCGCCGGCCCCTCGGATCGCCGACGAGCTGGTGAAATCCGACGCCGACGCTCTGGTCGGTTCCGCGCAGGCCGCCGACTTCGTCGACATCTACTCCCAGGCGAAGGACCGCGGAGCGGGCATCAACGTCGCACTGAATGCCGCCGGCTACAGTTCGTCCCTGCTCGCGCAGTTCGGTCGCAAGATGGCGGGGATGACCACCATCTCGACCTTCGCCGCGCCGGACTCCCCGGCGATGCGGACCTACCACGACGCGATGACCACCTACTCGCCGGAACTGGCGGATCCGAGCGACGAGATCGCGATCGCGATCGCGCCAGACTCGTCACCGAGCGTGTTCGGGTGTCGGCCGTCGGACGTGCGGCATAGAGCTTGGTAGTGCCGACGTTGGACCGGTTGTCATAGCCTGACATTGACCTCGGGCGGCGGCGCCCACCAGCCGGCGGTGCGACGGGCCTCAGGCGACTGGACGTGTCCGGGAGGTCCGATGACCGCGCCGCTGGTTCCTTCTCAGCCGTCGCTTCCCTCGGCCCAGCCGCGGGATGAGGCTGGTCCCGCAGCCTTCCCGCCGGCCGGCGCGGACGACTCGGGCGGCCCGAAGGGCGCCGGGGGTGGCGCCGGCGCGGGCGGGGTGGCCTTCGTCCTGCAGGGCGGGGGCAGCCTCGCCGCGGCCCAGATCGGCATGCTGCGGGCGCTGACCGAGGTGGGCGTCGTCCCGGATCTCGTCGTCGGCGCCTCGGCGGGCGCGCTCAACGCCGTCGCGTATGCGGCCGACCCCACTGTGGCCGGCGTCGAACGGGTGGCCGCGGTGTGGGCGGCGCTGCGCCGCCGGGACGTGGCGCCGCTGTCCCTTCGTGCGCTGGTCGCCGGAGTCATCGGTCGGCAGGACGGGCTGGCGTCCACCACTGGCCTGCGCCACCTGCTGGAGAGCGGGCTGGTGCCCGCGCGGCTCGAGGAGACAGTGATCGCGGCCCATGTCGTCACCACCGACCTGGAGACGGGAAGCCCGGTCGTGCTCTCGCATGGCGACTCCGTCGAGGCCCTGTTGGCTACCTGCGCCTACCCTGGCGTCTTCCCGCCGGTGACCATCGGAGGACGGCGGCTCATCGATGGCGGAGTAAGCGCCGACACGCCGGTTCTTCAGGCCGAAGGCCTTGGCGCGACGACCACCTACGTGCTGCCTTCGGTCGGCCCCACCATCAACGCCGCCACGCCCGAGCTCGTGCCGCGGGGTGCGGTCGCGCTCGCGCTGCGCGCAATCAACCAGATCCTCGGCAACGCGGCCCGGGCCGACATGTCCGCCGTCCACGGCCGGGTGTACCTGCTGCCCACCCCCGGCGCGGCGACCGCGAATCCGTTCGACTTCCGCGGAACCCGCAACCTGATCGCCGCCGGCTACCGCCTCACCCTGGACTGGCTGCGCGACCCCGCCCCGATCCTCACGTCGGCCTCGGCCTCGGTTGAAACGTCGGCCGTGGCCCCGGCCGCGTCATCGCCCCGCCCACGAGCCCCGATCGTCGCCCCAGCCCCCGGCCTGGCCTGACGGCGAAGCCGGGCGGCGATACGTGACGGTCCGCTTGGGCGACGCACCACCGCCGTCTGTCACGCCTCGGCCGCGGGAGCAGGTACCTGCGTTACCGGGATCTGGAGCAGCTTGGTCAGCCTGTCACCCGCCGGACGCCCGAGGATCCCGCCGTCATGGTCGACGGCGGGGCCCCGCCTCGGGCCTCGCTCCCTGGTCGGTCGTCAGCGGACGGTGGCGACGCCGGGTGGGGTGAAACGGGCACCGGTGATCTTCTCGCTGACGCCGGTGCGGTCGAGATACGGGGTGATGCCCCCGAGGTGGAACGGCCAGCCGGCGCCGAGGATCATGCACAGGTCGACGTCAGCGGCCTCGGCGACCACACCTTCGTCAAGCAGCAGGCGGACCTCCTGCGCGAGCGCGGCCAGCGCCGAGGAACGGACCTCGTCGCCGCTGGGCGCCAGCGCGGAGCCGGCAGCCGCGCCGTCGCCCGCGGCCGGGCCGCGGGTCAGCGCCGCGGCCTCCTCGTCGACGACCTGCGTGCCGTCCGGGCCGGTCGTGTACAGGTTCGTCTTGCCCGCGGCGACGACCCTGGCGAGCCCGGCGGGGGAGCCGAACCGGTCGGGGAAGGCCTCGTGCAGCGTCTCGGCGACGTGCAGCGCCACCGGCGGGCCGACCAGCGCTAGCAGCGTCAGCGGCGACATCGGTAGGCCCAGCGGGTCGAGCGCGGTGTCCGCCTCGGCGGCCGGCGTACCGGCCTCGATCGAGCCGAGCACCTCGCCGAGGAAGCGGGTGAGCAGCCGGTTGACGACGAACGCCGGCGCGTCCTTGACGAGGACGGCGTTCTTGCCGAGCTTCTTCGCGACGGCGAGCGTCGTGGCGACCGACGCGTCGTCGGTCTTCGCCGCCCGCACCACCTCGACGAGCGGCAGCACCGCGACCGGGTTGAAGAAGTGCAGGCCGGCGACGCGCTCGGGGTGCGCGAGGCCGGACGCCATGTCGGTCACCGACAGCGCCGACGTGTTCGTCAGCAGCAGGGCGTCGGGGCGCACGACGGCCTCCAGCTCGCCGAGCACCGTCTGCTTGACTTTCAGGTCCTCGAAGACAGCCTCGATGACCAGGTCGGCGTCGGCGAACACGTCCTTGGTCAGTGAACCGGTGACCAGTGCCTTGAGCCGGTTCGCCTTGTCGTGCGAGACACGGCCGCGCAGCAGCAGGTTGTCGACCTCGCGATGGACATACGCGACGCCCTTGTCGAGGCGGGCCTGGTCGAGGTCGGTGAGCACGACCGGCACCTCGAGGCGCTGGGCGAACAGCAGCGCGAGCTGGCTGGCCATGAGCCCGGCGCCCACGACGCCGACCTTCGTCACCGGCCTGGCGAGCTTCGGGTCCGGGCCGCCGACCGGCTTGCGGGCGCGCTTCTGGGTCAGGTCGAAGGCATACAGGCTCGCGGCGAGCTCGTCGGAGACCGACAGGTCGGCGAGCGCCGCCGTCTCGGCGGCATAGCCGGCGTCGCGGTCGGCCGTCTCCGCCAGGGCCAGCAGGTCCAGCGCGCGGTAGGAGGCCGGCGCGGCGCCATGCAGCTTCGCGTCGGCGACGGCCCGGCCGCGGGCGAGGGCGTCGGCCCAGGCCTGGCCGCGCTCGACCGTGGGCCGGTCGGCGAGCGGGTCCACCTCGTTTCGGAGCACCTGGCCGACCCAGGCGAGCGCTTCCTCGAGGAAGTCCGCCGGCTCCAGCAGGATGTCGGCAAGGCCGAGTTTCGCCGCCTGCGGGCCCTTGAGGGTGCGGTTGGTGTTGAGCGGGTTCTCGATGGCGACGGTGACTGCCTTGTCAGCGCCGACGAGGTTCGGCAGGAGCTGCGTGCCGCCCCAGCCGGGCACCAGGCCGAGGAACACCTCCGGCAGGGCAAGCACCGGGATCCCGGCGGAGAACGCCCGGTAGTCGCAGTGCAGCGCCAGCTCCAGGCCGCCGCCCATCGCGGCGCCGTTGACGAGGGCGAACGTCGGCACTTTCCGCCCGCCGAGCCTGCCCTCGCCGACGCGGCGCAGGGCCTGGTGCCCCAGCTCGCCGAGCTTCTCGATCGCCGGGCGGATCGCGTCGGGGTCGGTGAAGGACGACCGGAACGATAGATCGGCGCCGACGCAGAAGATGAACGGCTTGCCGGTGACGGCGACCGCGGCGACCGGCGGCGTGTGCGCCTCGATCGCATCGACGGCGGCCAGCAGCTCGCGCAGCCCGGCAGGGCCGAACGTGTTCGGCCGGGTGTGGTCGTGCCCGTTGTCCAGCGTGATCAGGGCGATGGGGCCGTCGACCCCGGGAAGCTGGGCGTAGCGGACGTAGGCGTGCGTGACGACCTCGTCCGGGAAGTCCAGAGCGGCGTCAGTGCTGCTCATCGCGGTGGCGCTCCTATCCGGGGGAGTGGTCGTCAGGCCGAGAAGTGGGGGTTTTCCCAGATGGTGGTGGCGCCCATGCCGAAGCCGACGCACATCGCGGTCAGGCCGTAGCGGACCTCGGGGTGCTCCTCGAACTCGCGGGCGAGCTGCGTCATCAGCCGCACCCCGGAGCTGGCCAGCGGGTGGCCGAGCGCGATCGCGCCCCCGTAGGGGTTGACCCGCGGGTCGTCGTCCGCGAGGCCGAAGTGGTCGAGGAACGCCAGCACCTGCACGGCGAACGCCTCGTTCAGTTCGAACAGGCCGATGTCGTCGATGGTCAGGCCCGTCCGGGCGAGCGCCTTCTCGGTCGACGGGATCGGTCCGACACCCATCACCTCGGGCGCGACGCCGGCGAAGCCGAACCCGACGAGGCTCATCTTCTTCGACAGGCCCAGCTCGTCGGCGACCTCGCCGGCCGCCAGGATGCAGCCGGTCGCGCCGTCGTTGATGCCGGCCGAGTTGCCGGCCGTCACCTTGCCGTGCGGGCGGAACGGGGTCTTCAGACCCGCCAGGCCCTCGACGGTCGTGCCCGGGCGCGGCGGCTCGTCGACCGTGACGTACTCCCAGCCAGTCTCTGCATGCCGCGCGGCGACCGGGACTAGATCAGGCTGGATCTTGCCGTCGGCGTAGGCCTTCGCGACCTTCTCCTGGGAGGTGGCGGCATATGCGTCGGCGCGCGCCTTGGTGATGTCCGGGTAGCGGTCGTGCACGTTCTCGGCAGTCATGCCCATGACCAGCGCGGACGGGTCGACCAGCTTCTCCGAGACGAAGCGCGGGTTCGGGTCGACACCCTCGCCCATCGGGTGGCGGCCCATGTGCTCGACGCCGCCGGCGATCGCCACGTCATAGGCGCCGATGCCGATCGCGGACGCCGTGGTGGTGACGGCCGTGACGGCGCCCGCGCACATCCGGTCGATCGCGTAGCCGGGCACCGACTCGGGCAGCCCGGACAGGATCCCGGCGACCCGGCCGATCGTGAGCCCCTGGTCGCCGATCTGGGTGGTCGCGGCGATCGCGACGTCGTCGACCCGCTCGGGCGGCAGCGCGGGATTGCGCCGCAGCAGGTCCCGGATGACCCGGACGACCAGGTCGTCCGCGCGGGTCTCGGCGTAGACCCCCTTGGCCTTGCCGAACGGGGTGCGTACCCCGTCGACGAACACGACGTCGCGGACGGCACCGCGGGATGCCTTGAACACGGAGGTCCTCCCCGGCGAGGAACGGCTCGGCTGGGCCGCCAACGGCTGTTGCCCGGCGGCACCTCGCCAGCCTACGACAGAGTTACCGATGAGTAGGTAACAATGCCGGGGCGGCCTCCATGCCCATCTGGCCGCTCCCGTCCGGCAGCCGTGCGCATGACGACGGGCCGCCTCCCGGTTGACGGGAGGCGGCCCGTGGGGCGGCCGGCAGGTCAGGTCGGCACGAGCCGGCAGGTCACGTCGACAGGAGGCAGTCCTTGCCACCGTCCTTGCCGACCCGGTAGTCATAGGCGGTCGTCTTGCCGTTGCGGGTCACCGCGACGGTCACGACGCGGTTCGAGGTGCCGCCGCCGGTGCTGACGCGGTAGCCGGTGGTCTTGAACTTCGAGATCGGCCCCTCGGCCGCGTCCCGCTGCTTCATGACCGTGGCGAAGTCCGCCGCGGTGCCCTGGCTGCGCAGCGAGCCGCAGAGCCGGTCGTATGCCTCCTGGTAGCGGGCGGACCGCACGTCGCCGAGGTAGCCGCTGACCACCGACCGCGGCCCGGAGCTGGACTTGGCCAGCGCCGCGATCCCGGCCGCGCAGCCGCCGACCACCAGCACGGCGACGAGGACGACCGGCAGCAGCCAGCGCCGCCGCTTCTTGGGCGCCGGCGCGCCCGCGCCCGGATAGCCGGGCAGCCCCGGCCCCGCCGGCGCGCCATAGCCCGCGGGGCCGCCGAAGCCTGGCGCCGCGTAGCCGGGCTGTTGCACGAAGCCGGGCTGGCCTCCGTAGCCCGCCTGGCCGGGGTATCCAGGCTGGGCGGGGCCAGCGGGCTGCCCCGGCCAGGCGGCACCGGGCTGTGCTCCGTACTGCGTCGGCGTGGCGGGTCCGTACTGGTTCGCGTTCACTGGGTCCTCAGCTCAGATCGGCCCGGTCAGGCAGGGTGCAGGTCGGTGGTCTGGAAGTGGGTTCGCCGGACCGCGCCAGCCGTTGCCGGCCGGCGTCGTTCCGGTAGGGACCGCGGCGCCGCTGGACGGTGCCGTCGGTCAGGCCGCGGTGCCGCGGTCGCTGGAGGGCCGCGCAGTCAGGTCCCGGCCTCGCGATGTCGCGATGTCGCGATGTTGGCTGTGGGTGTCGCGGTCAGACGGTCCGCAGGCAGTACCGACCGTCCTGGCGGTCGACGCGGTAGACGCGGCTCGCGGCCGAGTGCTCACGCTGGACGAGTACGGTCACGTCGCGTTCTGAGTCCGCGGCCGGCGCGGGTGCGAGTGCCACTGCCGTGACGCTGACATTGCGGATCGGACCGCCGTCCTGGCCGTTCTGGGCGAGCAGGTCGGCCTGGAAGTCGCCCGGCCGGTACGCGTGGCCGGCGGTCGCATGCTCGTCGAGGGTCTGGGCGCACAGCTGCTGGTACGCGACCGACAGCCGGCCGCCGCTGATCTCCGTCAGGTAGTCGTGCACGGCGTCGCCCGGCTGGGCCTCGTCCGTTGCCGCGAGCATGCCGATCCCGACGCCGCCCGCCGCGAGCACGGCGGCGATCCCCGCCACGGGCAGGACGACCGCCAGCCGCCGCCGCGTCGAGCGGACCGGCGTGGCGGCGGCCGCGTCCGGCGCCCGGCTGGCCACCGCGCTGGAGGAGGAAGCGTCGCCGTCGCCGGAGCCGGAGCCGAGTGCGCCGGATTCGGACCCGCCAGATTCGAACGCGCTGGTGTCGGCCGTGGTCGTGGCCGTGGCCAGTTCAGTCTCGGTGTCGTCCGGTGCGGCGATGCCGGTGGCGTCCGCCGCCGTGATCCCAGCACCGTGGTTGGCACCGGCGACTGGGCCACGCCTCGTCCGGCGGCCGGACGAACGGCGCGCGCGCCTGGGGCCCGTGGCAACCGCGTCGTCGAGGCCATTCACGGTAGGTCCTTTCAGCCCGCTGGGCCGGCGGGACGTCGTCATCCCGGATGGTTGCCGGCTCGGCGTGGGCAGGTCTTGACTAGCCGGATTCACGAGGCGTCCGGCTTGAGGCGACGGGGTTCGTTGGCACGACCTCGGGGTTCGTTGGCACGACCTCGACCATTGGTCGGGCCGTAGCGTCATTCTGTGGACGAAATCCACGTTCGAACCGCGTTCGTCGCCCCGACGACTGTCGCCCGCGCGCCACCCAGGCAATGACCGCCTGCTGCTACGAGCCGCCTTAGCCGGAAAACCAATTAGGCTCCGGCGCGGCACCGCCAAGCAGGGTGCCGCCGTCGAAGCCCTCGGGGATCATCGGGGCCGACGGCATCCGTCGGTGTAGGACGGATCACCGCAGGTTCAGGTCACGCGGCGACTTGAACCCACTGAACGAGATCCGCTCGACCCGCATGATGTCGATCTTAGCGGCTCGCGTGTCCGACTCGGTTCGACGGCGCGTGCTGGCGGCCGTGTTAGGCGTCGGTGAGTTCGCGGGGGACGGCTACGACGTCGACGAGGGCGCCGTTGCGCCAGACGGTGATCTCCAGGCGGCGGCCGATGGCGTGCTCGACCATGAGCTTCTGGATGGCGGTGCTGGTGGCGATCTCCTGGCCGTCGACGGACAGGACGACGTCGCCGCGGCGCAGGCCGGCCTGCTCGGCCGGACTGCCGTCGACGACCTGCGCGACGCGCAGCCCGGCCCGCCTGCCGACCTTCGCGGCCAGCGCGGGCGGCAGCGGCGCCTGGGCGCCGGCGATGCCGAGCCAGGCGCGCCGGACCCGGCCGTGGCGCATGAGCGTGGCGATCAGACCACGGGTGGTGTCGTTGATCGGCACCGCGAGGCCGAGGCCGATGCCGGCGACGGCCGTGTTGACGCCGACCATCCGGCCTCGGCTGTCGGCGAGCACGCCGCCGCTGTTGCCCGGGTTGAGCGCCGCGTCGGTCTGGATGACCTCGTCGACCACCCGGCCGGACTGGGTTGGCAACGAGCGGCCGAGTGCGGAGACGATGCCGGCGGTGACGCTGCCCGCAAGTCCCAGCGGGTTGCCGAGCGCGACCACCAGCTGGCCCACCCGCAGCTGGGTCGCGTCGCCGAGCGTCACCGGCGGCGGCACCGCGCCGCGGGCCCGCAGGACCGCAAGGTCGGACAGCGGGTCACGGCCGATCACGTCGGCGATGACGTCGGCGCCGTCGGTGAAGGTCGCCTCGGCAGACTCGGCGCCTTCGACGACGTGCGCGCTGGTCAGCAGGAAGCCGTCGGCCGTCAGGACGCTCGCGCTGCCGGCGCCGTGCCCGCGCCGCCCGCGCACCCGCAGGCTCGCCACGCTCGGCAGCACCGTGCTCGCCACGTGGACGACCGCCGCCGAGTAGGCGTCGAGGGACTCCTGCTCCTGCCCGGCGGTGGCGTCCTCCCGCCCGGCCGGGGCATCCTGGGGGCCGGCCGAGTCGCCGCGCTGGGCCGGCGGCAGGTTATCGTTCATGCCGCGGTCAACCAGCGGCGGCCAGGGATGGTGCCCGGGTTCGCGGAGGGCTGACAACCCTCAACGGGCGTCGGCGGACTCGGCCGGCGGCGTGGCGCCCAGCGGCTGCTCGGTTGGCTCGAGGAGAGCGGCGGCGATCGTGGCCGCGGTCAGGTCGACCTGCCAGCGGCGGGCACCGCCGGCCAGCAGCGCCTTCGTCACGTTCGCGACGTCCGGAGCGCTCGGCGGTGACCAGGCGACCCGCCGGGTCAGCGCCGGTTCGATCAGGTTCTCCACCGGCATGCTCTGCTTGTCGGCGATCGCGTTCAGCCCGGCACGAACCCGCGCGAGCCGCGCGGCGGCGACCGGGTCACGCTCGGCCCAGCGGTTGGGCGGCGGCAGCCCGTCGCCGCCGGTGGACGCCGTCGCCGGCGGCAGCGCGGTGTCCGGCAGCGCCGCCGCCTCCGTCAGCGCGGCCATCCATGTGCCTGCGCTGCGGCGTAGCCGCGGGCCGGAGAACACGGGCAGCTTGACGAGCTCGGCGGCGTCCGCCGGCGCGGACAGCACCGCGTCGATGATCGCGCTGTCGGGAAGCACCCGGCCGGGCGCGATGTCGCGGGCGCGGGCGATCTTGTCCCGGGCGGACCACATCGCGCGGACCGCGGCCAGCTGGCGCCGGCTGCGGGCGCGGTGGATACCGCTGGTGCGCCGCCAGGGCTCGGCCCGTGGCTCGCGCGGCGGCGCGGCGACGATCGCCGCGAACTCCTGGAGGGCGAAGTCCAGCTTGCCCGCCTCGGCGAGCTCGGCGGCGAGCGCGTCGCGCAGCTCGACGAGCAGTTCGACGTCGAGCGCCGCGTAGCGCAGCCACGGCTCGGGCAGCGGGCGGGTCGACCAGTCGGCGGCCGAGTGCCCCTTCTCCAGCCCGAAGCCGAGCACCCGCTCGACCATCACCCCGAGGCCGACCCGTTCGTAGCCCAGGAGCCGGCCGGCGAGCTCGGTGTCGAACAGCCTCGTCGGGTGCAGGCCGAGCTCGGCCAGGCATGGCAGGTCCTGGCTCGCGGCGTGCAGCACCCACTCGCACTCGCCGACCTTGTCCTGGATCATGCTCAGGTCGGGGAGCGCGACCGGGTCGATGAGTACGCTGCCGGAGCCGCGCCGCCGTATCTGGACCAGGTATGCGCGCTGGCTGTAGCGGTAGCCGGACGCGCGTTCGGCGTCGAAGGCCACCGGGCCTTCGCCCGCGGCCAGCCGCTCGGCCACTGCGGCCAGGGCGCGTGCGTCCGAGGTGACGGGTGGCACGCCCTCGACCGGTTCCAGCAGTGGGGTGACGGCGGGCGACGCCGCCTCTGCCGCGTCGGTCACGTCTGGTCTGCCACCCCCGCTGAGCTGCCGTGTTGAGTTCGGAACCGTCGACGTCACGATCGGCGATGGTACGTGTGAATGCCGCTGTTGGCAGGCCAGTCCACGGATCAAACGTACCGTTTCTACGCTTCGTAGCGAAGTAACCGGCTCCAGTGACCGGCGTACCGCCATATGTATACGGCTCGCCCACGCTGCCCGCGGGTAGCGTGGGCGAGCCGTCGAGCGCCCGGAGACCGCTTTGCGCGGTTGGCCGTCACGGCGCCTGGCTGGCCCTTTGGCCGCCAGGGAGTCTCGCGGCCACGATCCGCCAGACGGCGCGGCGGCTGGAGCCCAACGGACGTGGGACCGACGAGCACGCGGAGACGACGTGCCGCCGCCCGCTCGGCGGGCGGTCTGCCGGTGCGCTAGGAGCGGCGGCCCGAAAGGGGGACGACGCCCGCGATGCGGGGCGGCAGGCCGGCCATGGCCGCGAGCAGGTCGACGAAGGCATGCACCTGGGCGGCGGCGTCCTGGGCGGACCAGGGCGTCCCGTCGGTGTCCGCGGCGCCGGGTCGGCTGGCGGTCTCGGCCCAGTCGGGTGACCAGGAGCAGCGCATCTCCACATCGAAGCTGTCGCCGTCGGGTGCGAGCACGCCGAAACGGCGCGACGTCGTCGTGGTGACCGTCCCACCGAGTGCCCGCGCGCCGGCGCCGTGCGCCGCCATCGCGTCGATCAGCCACGACCAGGCCACCTCGGGCAGCATCGGGTCGGCCGCGACTTCGGGCTCGACCGAGGCCCGGGCGTAGCAGACCAGCCGGGTGGTGCCCTCCCAGGCGTCGTGCCCCGCCGGGTCGAACAGCAGGACGAGCCGGCCGGCGGCGAGATCGTCGTCGTCGCCGGCGAGGCTGGCCGTGAGCGCGAACGCGTATGGGGCGACTCGACTCGGCGGTGCCGTCTCCCGAACCGTCAGGTCGGGGCGCAGCGTCCCCAGGGCGTCCCGTAGCGCCGCCGCCGTTGCGACGAACAGGTGTGGCCCGGCGAGCGCCGGCGCGGCCGCCGCCGCCGTTGCCGCCGCACGCGTGGGCGCGGCGTCGGGAGACAGCGGGACGCCCATGGCGGCCACGTTAGGGCGTGCGCGCAGCTCGCGCTGCCCGGACGTCGGAGCGTGCTGCTTCGATCCCGCTGGGTGTATCCGGTGGGGTTGCGCCCGATGCGGGAGGTCCGGCGGAGGAAGAGCGCCGGGGCCCAGCGGCTCCGGTGCGGGGCTGTACAGGCTCACGCCAGGGACCGCGGGGATCGTCTGGGACCCGTCAGCGAGCGTGCCGCGCGGCCCCGAGACGAGGCGTCCGGAGCCTGACCGGGGATGGCCGGTTGGCGGACCACCCGGGACTGCGACGGGTGCGCGCCGTCGTCGTGGCCCGCGCCCGGCTGGGTCAGTGGCGCGACCAGGATCGCGGTGCCGCAGTGCACGCAGGCCCGTTCGGGGCAGTCCGCGCCGTGCCCGTCGAGGCACTCCGGACGTTCGAACGACCGTTCTGAGGCGCATTGCGGGCAGTGGAGGTACTCGCCGGCCGGCTCCCTGCGCTCGCTGACCGCCAGCCGGCGGTCAGCCGGCGGGCGGCGTGCCAGGCCCGTCCGCCCGGCGGGCTGATGGGGCTGATCAGGCTGATCAGGCTTGCGTCCAGGGAGCATGACCGCACCTCCTGTGGCCGGCTGGGTTTCCTGGTCCGCATGGTCGGGAGCACGGGAGGGCCCAGAGCGCGTGCGAGAACGGCACGGTACCCGGCTCGGACATCGTGTGCGCTCCCCGCCCTTTCGGACGGCTCAGACGGTGCCATGACCATGGCTGATCTCCACGCATTCCCCCCGGCGTGTCGCGGCCGGGCCATCTGGGTGCCGCCTGCGGCACATGCCTCGACCGTCCTGATTCCACCCGTTGGGTGCATGGTGGGTCTGCTTTGGTGGGTGTCGTGCGGGTGGGTGGCGCCGGTCCGGAGTGGCGCCGGTCCGGCGTGGCGCCGGCGAGCCTCGCCGGGCTGGGGGCGGGTGCGTCGGCGAACCGCGGGGAGTAGTTTCTACGGAGCGTAGAAGAATCGGGTTCTGCCGTTCACGCGAGTCGCATCGACCGCCGGGTACACGGTTCGGCACCTTCGGCCGGCGCGTGTCACGATCGGAGTATGGCTGTGGTTACTGCGTCCGCTTCCAAAGCGGCGGTCGGGCCGCGCCGGCCGGGGCTGGCCGGGCGCGCGCCGCTGCTGCGTGCCGCCAGGCGGGAGCCGACCGACGTCACTCCGGTCTGGTTCATGCGGCAGGCCGGCCGGGCGCTGCCCGAGTACCGGGCGCTGCGCGCCGGCGTGCCGATGCTGGAGTCCTGTCAGGACGCCGCGCTCGTCACCGAGATCACGCTGCAGCCCGTCCGCCGCTTCGGCACCGACGCGGCGATCTTCTTCTCGGACATCGTCGTGCCGCTGGTCGCGATCGGCGTGGGCGTCGACATCGTCGCCGGCACCGGCCCGGTGGTGGCCGAGCCGATCCGCGACGCCGCCGGGCTCACGCCGCTGCGGCCGCTCGAGCCGGACGACGTTCCCTACATCCACGACGCGGTCCGGCTGCTGCTCGCCGAGCTCGGCGACACCCCGCTGATCGGCTTCGCCGGCGCGCCGTTCACGCTGGCCAGCTACCTCGTCGAGGGCGGCCCGAGCCGGACGCACGCGAAGACGAAACAGCTGATGTACAGCGAGCCGTCGCTGTGGCACGTGCTGCTGGACCGCCTCGCCGACATCACCATCGGCTTCCTGCGGGTGCAGGTCGACGCGGGCATCGACGCGCTGCAGCTGTTCGACTCGTGGGCCGGCGCCCTCGACGAGGCCGACTACCGACGCTACGTCGCCCCGCACAGCGCCAAGGTGCTCGCCGCCTTCGAGGACGCGGGCGTGCCGCGGATCCACTTCGGCGTCAACACCGGCGAGCTGCTGACGGCGATGGGCGAGGCGGGCGCCGACGTGGTCGGCGTGGACTGGCGGGTCGGCCTCGACGAGGCCGCCCGCCGTGTCGGCCCCGGCCGCGCCGTGCAGGGCAACCTGGACCCGACCGCGGTGTTCGCCCCGCGCGACGTGCTCGCGGACAAGGTCCGCGACGTGCTGCTGCGCGGCTCGAAGGCCGAGGGGCATATCTTCAACCTGGGCCACGGCGTGCTGCCCGAGACCGACCCCGGCGTGCTCGCGCACATCGTCGACCTCGTCCATGGCGACTAGCAGGGTCCATGGCGACTAGCAGGTCGACGGTGCCTGGCGGGGCGCGCGCGTTCAGGCCCGTTCTGGCTGTCCAAGGGGGCGTCCCAGCGTGCGAGTGGTGATCATCGGTGGCGGGATCGCCGGGCTGTCCGCGGCACACGCGCTGGCCGGCCGAGCCGATGTGACGGTGCTGGAGGCCGGGGACCGGGTGGGCGGCAAGCTGCGCACCACCCCGCTCGCGGGCCTCGACATCGAGGAAGGCGCCGAGTCCTTCCTGGCCAGGGTCCCGGAGGGAACTCGGCTGGCCCGCCAGGTCGGCCTCGGCCACGACATCGTCCACCCGGACACCACATCCGCCTCGCTGTGGATCAAGGGGCGGCTGCGGCCGATCCCACCCAACACCCTGCTCGGCGTGCCGACCGACGCGCTGGGGCTGGTCCGCTCCAAGGTCCTCTCCCCGTGGGGCCTGGTCCGCGCCGCCGCCGATCTCGTGCTCCCGCGCAGCAGCCTGCCCGACGACCCGACAGTCGGTGACTACGTCGGCGCCCGGGTCGGCCGCGAGGTGGTCGACCGGCTGGTCGACCCGCTGCTCGGCGGCGTCTACGCGGGCCGGGCCGACGCGCTGTCGCTGCGCGCCACCGTTCCGCAGCTCGTGCCGATCCTGGCCGAGGACCGGTCGCTGCTGCTCGGCGCCCACCGGGTGCGGGCGCGGACCGGGCCGGCCGCCGCGACGGCGCCGTCGCCGGTGTTCGCCTCGGTGCGCGGCGGCCTCGGCGCCTTCGCCGCCCGGGTGGCCGAGGCCAGCGGCGCCACCGTGCACACCGGAGTGCTGGTGCGCCGGCTCACCCGCGTCGAGGGTGGCTGGCAGGTCACGACCTCCCAGACCGCTGACCTCCCAGACGGGCTTCGCCCGTCCGGCAGGGACCCTGTCGCCGATTTGGCAGGAGCCCCGTTCGACGAGGCCGGCCCGGACACGGGCGCCGCGCCCACCACGGTCGCGCTCGGACCACGGGGCGGCGGCTCGCTGGACGCCGACGCGGTGATCCTAGCCGTTCCGGCCCCAGCGGCCCGCGAGCTGCTCAGCCCGGTCGCGCCGCAGGCCGCCGCGCCGTTGGCCGGCGTGCCATACGCCTCGATCGGGCTGGTCACGCTCGTCTACCGGGACGTCGACCTGCCGGCGGGCAGCGGGTTCCTGGTGCCGGCCCGCGAAGGCGCGACGATCAAGGCCGCGACCTACCTGACGTCGAAGTGGCCGCACGTGTCCGGCGGCGGGCCGCTGCGGGTGATCCGCGCGAGCGTCGGGCGGGCCGGTTCCGACCAGGACCTGCGCCGCTCCGACATCGAGCTCGCCGGCGTGGTGGCCGCCGAGATCGCGCACGCCACCGGCCTGTCGGCCCGTCCGGTCGCGACGCGGGTCAGCAGGTGGGGCGGGGCGCTGCCGCAGTACCTTCCGGGCCATCTGCAGCGGGTCGCCATGGTGCGCCGGTCGCTGCCGCCGGGGCTGGCGCTCGCCGGCGCCGGCTACGACGGGGTCGGCATACCCGCCTGCATCCGTTCCGGCGAGGCGGCGGCGGCCGCGGTGCTGCGGATCGATACGGAGGCGGTCGGCGCGGTCAGCCGGCCCGCGAGCGAGGAAGAATAGGGCTATGTCGTCCACGTCGTCCACCCAGCCTTCGTCCACGCCCCAGCCGGAGGGCGTCCTGCCCGCATCGGAGGAGTCCGGCACCCAGCGTGGCGAGGCGGCGAGGTCCGCCCGCGACCTGAACGCGGAGCTGCTCTACACCAGCTGGTCGGTGTTCGCCGCGCGGCGGCCGCTGCCGGCCGACCGGCCCTCGGTCGCCGCCGAGGTGGACACACTGCTCGAGGCCGCCCTCGCGAAGGACGTCTACACCCGGGGCATCTACGAGATCTCCGGCTACCGGGCCGACGCCGACATCATGATCTGGTGGACCTGCCCGGACCCGGACGTCCTGCAGGAGACCTACCAGCGGTTCCGCCAGACGGCGCTGGGCGCGCACCTCGACCCGGTGTGGTCGGCCGTCGGCCTGCACCGGCCCGCCGAGTTCAACCGTAGCCACATCCCGGCCTTCGTCCGGCGTGAGGACCCGCGCGGCTACGTCTGCGTCTACCCGTTCAACCGCTCGCTCGAGTGGTACCTGCTGCCCGACTACGAGCGGCGCGGCATGCTCGCCGAGCACGGGATCATGGGCCGGGAGTACGAGGACGTGCGCGCCAACACGGTCTCCGCCTTCGGCCTGGGCGACTACGAGTGGCTGCTCGCCTTCGAGGCGGACGAGCTGCACCGGATCGTCGACTGCATCCGCCACCTGCGCGCCAGCGCCGCCCGCCGGCACACCCGCCTGGAGACCCCCTTCTACACGGGCGCCCGCAAGCCCGTCACGGACATAGTCGCGGCCCTGCCCTAGGCAGGCCGACGTCCGCCCGGGCGCCCCCACCCGTCCGGCGGACGTCGACCGCCCTCACCCGGCCGCCGAGGCGGCTGGGAGCCTTCGCCCGGTCGCCGCCCGGGGCTTCGCGGACAGTAGCACTTCGACGTCGTCGTGTAACTCATTGTCGAGGTAAGCGTTCCGTGGTGGCCTAGTTTTCTTGACAGGTTCAAGAAAAGGGTGCAGGGTGTCTGACATGGCCGATGCCCTGGACTTTCAGCAGGTGCTGCGGGGAGTTGGCCTGCGGGTGACCCGTCCTCGGGTGGCGGTGCTGGGCGCGGTGTACGCGCACCCGCACGCCGACACGGACTCGATCATCGGATTCGTTCGTCGGGAGCTGCCCGAGGTGTCCCACCAGGCCGTCTACGACTCGTTGCACACGATGACGGCCGCGGGCCTGTTCCGGCGCATCCAGCCGGCCGGGTCCGTGGCCCGCTACGAGTCGCGGGTCGGGGACAACCATCACCACGTCGTGTGCCGGTCGTGCGGCGTCGTCGCCGACGTCGACTGCGCCGTCGGTGACGCGCCGTGCCTGACCGCGTCCGACGACCACGGCTACACGATCGACGAGGCCGAGGTCACCTACTGGGGGCTGTGCCCGGCCTGTTCCGCCGGGCGTACGCCCTGAACACCCTCACTGCCGAGGCTCGGAAGGAGTCACATGTCCGAGAACCGTGAGACCGCGCCCAATGTCAACGAGGCGAACACCGTAGGCTGCCCGGTCGCGCACCCGCGCGCCCCGCACCCGACCCAGGGCGGCGGGAACAGGGGCTGGTGGCCGAACCAGCTCAACCTGAAGATCCTTGCCAAGAACCCTGCCGTGGCCAACCCCCTGGGCGAGGAGTTCGACTACGGCAAGGCTTTCCTGTCCCTCGACCTCGCCGCCGTGAAGAGCGACATCGCCGAGTTGCTGACGGCCTCGAAGGACTGGTGGCCGGCCGACTTCGGCCACTACGGCCCGTTCATGATCCGAATGGCGTGGCACGCCGCGGGCACCTACCGCATCGATGACGGCCGCGGCGGCGCCGGCACCGGCCAGCAGCGGTTCGCGCCGCTCAACAGCTGGCCGGACAACGGCAACCTCGACAAGGCCCGCCGCCTGCTGTGGCCGGTCAAGAAGAAGTACGGCCAGAAGCTCTCCTGGGCCGACCTGATGGTGCTGGCCGGCAACGTCGCGCTGGAGTCGATGGGTTTCCAGACCTTCGGCTTCGCCGGCGGCCGCCCGGACGTCTGGGAGCCGGACGAGGACGTCTACTGGGGCCCCGAGTCCACCTGGCTCGGCGACGAGCGCTACGCCGGTGACCGGGAGCTCGAGAGCCCGCTCGGCGCCGTCCAGATGGGCCTCATCTACGTCAACCCGGAGGGCCCGAACGGCAACCCGGACCCGCTGGCCGCGGCCCGCGACATCCGCGAGACGTTCCGCCGGATGGCGATGAACGACGAGGAGACCGTCGCCCTGGTCGCCGGCGGCCACACCTTCGGCAAGACCCACGGCGCCGGCCCGGCCGAGAGCGTCGGCGCCGAGCCCGAGGGCGCCCCGATCGAGCAGCAGGGCCTTGGCTGGAAGAGCACCTACGGCACCGGCAAGGGCGCCGACGCGATCACCAGCGGCCTCGAGGGCATCTGGACGAACACGCCGACGACCTGGGACAACAGCTTCTTCGAGATCCTGTTCGGCTACGAGTGGGAGCTGTTCCAGAGCCCGGCGGGCGCCAACCAGTGGCGGCCGAAGGACGGTGCCGGCGCCGGCACCGTGCCCGACGCCTTCGACCCGGCGACGACGCACGCCCCGACCATGCTGACGACGGACCTGGCGCTGCGCTTCGACCCGGTCTACGAGCCGATCTCGCGGCGCTTCAAGGACGACCCGGCCGCGTTCGCCGACGCGTTCGCCCGGGCCTGGTACAAGCTGACGCACCGCGACATGGGCCCGATCCAGCGCTACCTCGGCCCGGAGGTCCCTGCCGAGGTGCTGATCTGGCAGGACCCGGTCCCGCCGGTGACCGGCGAGCTGGTCGACGCCGCGGACGTGGCCGCCCTCAAAGAGCGGATCGCCGCCTCCGGCCTGACGGTCTCGGAGCTGGTCTCGACCGCCTGGGCGTCGGCCTCGACGTTCCGCGGCGGCGACAAGCGCGGCGGCGCGAACGGCGCCCGCCTGCGGCTGGAGCCACAGAACGGGTGGGAGGTCAACGAGCCCGACAGGCTCGCGGTCGTCCTGCGGACGCTGACCGGGATCCAGGAGGGTTTCAACACGGCCGGCGGCCGGCAGGTCTCGCTCGCCGACCTGATCGTGTTGGCCGGTGGCGTCGGCGTCGAGCAGGCGGCGCGGACCGCCGGTTTCGAGGTCGAGGTCCCCTTCACCCCGGGCCGCACCGACGCGTCGCAGGAGCAGACCGACGTCGAGTCGTTCGCGCCCCTGGAGCCGAAGGCGGACGGTTTCCGCAACTACGTCGGGAAGGCGGCGCAGCGCCTGCCGGCCGAGTTCCTGCTAGTCGACCGGGCGAACCTGCTGACCCTGTCGGCGCCGGAGATGACCGTCCTCGTCGGCGGTCTGCGTGTCCTCGGCGCGAACTACCAGCAGTCGCCGCTCGGCGCCTTCACCGCCACCCCCGGAGCGTTGACGAACGACTTCTTCGTCAACCTGCTCGATCTGGGCGTGACGTGGACGCCGGCGTCCGACGACGCGAACACGTTCGCCGGCCGCGACGACGAGACCGGTGAGGTCCGGTGGACCGGCACCCGCGTCGACCTGGTCTTCGGCTCGAACTCCGAGCTGCGGGCGCTCGCCGAGGTCTACGCGAGCGACGACGCGAAGAAGACCTTCGTGGACGACTTCGTCGCCGCCTGGGTCAAGGTCATGAACCTCGACCGGTACGACGTGGCCTGAGCCCAGGATTCGACCCGCCGTCCGGGTCGGCGGCGTGACCGCCGGCCCGGCCGGGCCGTCTAGGCCAGGAGCCAGCCTTCGGCACGCAGGTAGGTCACGATGGCGTCGACGGCGGCATCGGCGGCATCGGCGGCATCGGCGGCATCGGCGGTCGGCTCGGCGGTGTCGATGGTGACCTCGGCGGCGGCGGCGGGCTCGGCGCCGGTGACCGCGGCGTCGGCGGCCTCGCCGCCGCCTGGTAGGCGGACGAGCACGAACCCGGCGCCGGCGGACCCGACCAGCTCGCGGGCGCTGGCCCGCTCCCGCGAGCTGGTCGGGGCGCCCGGCGCGCACACGACGACGCCGCCGGCGGCGGCGACCTCGGCGGCGACGAAGCCGATCCTGGCCGGCTCGTCGCCGAGCAGGGTGACGTGCCGGTCGCCGCGTTCCAGCAGCCGAACCGCCAGCAGGCGGGCGAGCGACGCCACGCCGCTCGCGGCCGGTCCGCTTATCCAGACGGCGAAGCCGCGGGCGTGTCGTGGTGGGTAGGCCCGGGCGAGCTCGGCGGCCACGCCGGGCGGGGTGAGCTCCGTCGGGATCGGTCGCCCGGTGGCGAGCAGCGCCGCCAGCTCGTCGCGCCCCGGTGCGCCCAGCGCCGGCCCGGTGATGCTCCCGCCCAGGCCGTAGAACTCGGCGACATGCGCACGCAGGGTCGTGAGCTCGGCCAGCCGGTCGGGCTCGCCGGGATCGCCGCCGGCCGGAGCGCCGAACGGCGAGGTGGCCGTGATCCCCGGCTCGCGGGGCGCGGCGAGCTCCGCGCTGGGCTCGACCGGCACCAGCACGAGCAGTGCCCTGCCCGGCTGCGCGTCGAGCGGATGCGGCGCCTGCGCCGGGTGGGCATCGGCCGTCCTGTCCGCGCCCGCGGGTGCCACGGCGGCGCTCACCGAGAAACGCGCGCCGGTGACCGGGACGTGGGTGGCCTCCGCGGCGATCGCGTCGCCGGCCAGCGTCGCCTCGGTCGGGCGCAACGGCTCGTCGAGGGCGTCGAGGGCCGCGTGCAGGGCGCGGACTCGCAGGTGATGGCGCGGGTCGGCCGGGTCGGCGCCGCCCGTCGGCGCGAGCACCACACAGCGCTTGCCCTGGCGGGTCAGCGCCCGGATGCGGGCGACGTCCGCGGTGTGCAGCAGGCCGTCGGCCCAGACCGCCCACGGCGGGCTGCCTCCCGGCTCGAGCCAGCCCCGCTCGCGCAGCAGCGCGCGCAGCTCACCGGGCCGCAGCCGCAGCCCCGGGTAATCCGGATGGCGCGGCAGCCGCAGTCCCTCGAGCCGGCCCGCCAGCCGCACCCGGCCCGGCGTCGGCTGGGGGTCCGCGGCGGACGGCTGGACCACGCTGACGTGCAGGACGGCGATCAGGACGCCCTCGGGATCCCGCAGCGCGATCGTGTCGTCCGGGCGGACGCCCGCCACGTCCTCGGTCGGGACGGCGAGCGTCGGCGTGCGCAGGCCGTCGCGCAGCGACTCCCTGGCGTACCCGGCGACGGGGCCGAAGGCACCCAGCAGGAGCAGCTCCAGGCCGGCGAGCTGGGGGCGGGTGAGGAGGATCGAGGGCCAGGCGCGGGACGCGGCCGTCAGCTCGGCGGCACGGTCCGGGCCGACCAGGGCGGGCGAACCCGACGGATCACGCGGCGACCCGTGGGGGGTGCGGGTGATGGCGGACACGTCGCGACCGTAGCGGTTACGGCGTCATTATGGAGCACAGCCACGGCGGCTGGCTCGCCGCGGTCGACGCCTGGCGTCGCGTGCCAGGACAGCGGCCGGTGAGGTGACGGCCGCCGGTCGGATGATCAACGGTGTGGAGCCGCCCTCGGGCCAGGTGCTGCCATAGGGTTCGGAGTCGATGAGCATCGACGGCACCACCTGGGCACCTGACGGTTCGCGGGACGGCTCGTCAGAGCCGACAGACTCGTCAGGGGCGCGAGAGCTTACGGACGCCGCGCTGGCGAGCCGGCTGGCGACGGACGCGGGACGGCGGCTGCTCGGGATCCGCGCCGAGCTGGGCTTCGCGGACGGCGCCGCGCTGCGCGCGGCCGGCGACGCCGGCGCGCAGGAGCTGCTCGCGGGCGCCCTGGCACGCCACCGGCCGGCGGACGCGGTGCTCTCCGAGGAGGCCGCCGACGACCCGGCCCGGCTGCGCGCCGACCGGGTGTGGATCGTCGATCCACTCGATGGCACGCGCGAGTTCTCCGAGGCGGGCCGCGGCGACTGGGCGGTGCACGTCGCCCTCTGGCAGGCCGGCGGCCTCGTCGTCGGTGCCGTCGCGCTCCCCGCGCTCGGGGTGACGCTGTCGACGGCGACCATCACGCCGCCACCGGCGCGGCCCGAGGGCAGGCCGCCGCGGCTGGTCGCCAGCCGCACGCGCGCGCCCAGGCTGGTCGCCGACGTCGCCGAGCGGATCGGTGGCATGGTCGTCCCGATGGGTTCGGCCGGCGCCAAGGCCGCAGCGGTGATCCGCGGTGAGGCGGACGTGTACGTGCACGCCGGCGGCCAGTACGAATGGGATTCGGCCGCCCCGGTCGCCGTGGCCCTGGCTGCCGGGCTGCACGCCAGCCGCGTCGACGGTTCCCCGTTGCGCTACAACCAGCCCGACCCGCTTCTGCCCGACCTGCTCATCTGCCGTTCCGACCTAGCCGAGCCGGTCCTGACGGCCATCGACGAGTCCGCGGCCGGCTGACGGGCGCGCGATATCCGCCGGCTATCCGGCCGGGCGGGCGTGGGCGCGCAGGAAGGTGTCGATGCCGGCGTCGACGGCGGCGCGGACGCGCTCGTCGGACACCGGCCGGGTGCCCTGCTCGGTGAGATCGGGAATCTCGGCACCGATCAGCGCGAGGAACTGGCGCGCGGCCAGCGTCGGGTCGGGCACCGCCAGGTAACCGGCGTTGCCGAGCATCGCGAGGCGACCGGCCAGCGCTTCCAGGATCGGGGCGGCCGCCCTGGCGCGCACCACGCGGTAGACCTCGGGATCTCGCGCCGTCTCCGAGGCGATCATGCGGGCGAGGAAGACGGCGCACGGGGTGCGCTGACAGGCGACGAGCCGCGTCCCGAGGTCGCGCAGGCTCGCCAGCCAGGCCCGCTCCGAGAGGTCCAGCTCCTGGATCACCTCCAGCACCTGGGCGTTCTGCTGGATGGCCGAGTCGGCGACCGACTCGCGGAACAACTGCTCCTTGCCGCCGAAGTAGCTGTAGATCGTCGGCTTGGAGACGCCGGCCGACGTGGCGATCGCGTCGATGCTCGCCCGCTCGTAGCCCTCGTTGCCGAAGATCGGCGCGGCCGCGTCCAAGATCACCCGGCGCTTGTCGCGCCGGGCCACCCGCCGCGTGTCCGTCGTGGCCATCGCCCGAGTCTAGCGCGCGGTTAACTGGTCCAGGTTGTCTCTGTACTAAACGGTGTGGTTTAATTTTGCCGCATGGGAGTAAGCCCAGAAGGTCGTGACGATTCGACCAGGAGCGTCCAGGCGGCCGTCGATCCGCGCGCGGCCGGTGTCGACGAGCCGGGTGCCGGCCGCCGGGTGCCGCCGCCTCGGTCGCCGCGCACGCGGCCGGGTGCCGCCGCCGGCCGGGATCCGGATGCCGAAGCAGCCTTCGAGGCGGCCTCCGCGCCGCCGGCGGGGCCGGCACCGCGCCTCGGGCCGGCCGGGCAACCGGCGGCTCGGTCCGGCGTACCGGTGGGAGCGCTGGCCGCGCTCGGGCTGGCCGCGCTGGTGGCGGTCCTGGACGGCACCGTGGTCTCGGTCGCGCTGAGTACGCTCGCCACCGACCTCGACGCCCCGCTCACGACCGTGGTCTGGGCGACCATCGGCTACCTGCTCGCGGCGGCGACGATGCTCCCGCTGCTCGGCTGGCTCACCGCCCGGTTCGGCGGCCGGATGGTGTTCCTCGGCGGGCTCGCGCTGTTCGGGCTTGGCTCGGCGCTCTCGGCGCTCGCCTGGTCGGCCGGGGCTCTGATCGCCTTCCGGGCGTTGCAGGGTCTCGGCGGCGGTCTGCTCGAGCCGACCGCGCTCATGCTCGCCGCCCGGCTCGCCGGCCAGGATCGCGTCGGCCGGGTGATCGGCACGATTTCGATGATCATCAATGTCGCGCCGGCTCTCGGCCCGTTCGTCGGCGGCCTCCTGCTCGCCACCGGGCACTGGCAGTGGATCTTCCTGGTGAACATCCCCCTGTGCCTGGGCCTGCTCGCCATCGCCCTCGTGTTCATCCCCGCCGACCGCCCGGCGCGCCCCGGCGGGGCGGGTGCCGCCTCGGCGCCGGACAGCGCGGGTGCCGCCTCAGCGCCGGTAGACGCGGTGCCGGCGGCGGACGTGCGCGGGCTCGCGCTGCTGACCTCCGGTTACGTCGCGGTCCTGCTCACGCTGACCCGGGCGGGCCAGTCCGGCGCCGGGCCGCTCGTGGCGCTGGCCGCGGTCGTCGGCGTGGCGTTGCTGGCCGGCTACACCCGCCACGCGCTGACGACGCCCACCACGCCGGCCTTCGACCTGCGCCTGCTGCGCCGGCCAGGGTTCGGCGCCTGCCTCGCGGTGATGAGCGGCGTCGGGTTGATCATGTACTCGCAGGTGACGGTCCTGCCGATCGTCGGCGCCACGCGCCACGGCCTGCATGGAGCCAGCGAGGGCCTGCTGGTCTGCGCGCTGGGGCTCGGCCTGTTCGTCTCGATGTCCTGGGGCGGGCGGATCAGCGACCGAACGGGGCCGCGCCCGCTGGTCCGGGCGGGCGCCGTGGTGACCGCCGCTGGACTGGTGACCTTCGCGTTCACCCATGACCGGCTGCCGCTCGCGGCCGCGTTCGCCCTCTTCGTCGCGGTCGGGCTTGGGTTCGGTTTCACGGCGTCACCGACGTTCTCCAGCGTCTACCGCATCCTGCCGCCCGCCGACCAGCCGCAGGGGACGACCGCGCTGTTCATGTCCGTACAACTGTCCGCGTCGCTCGGCATCACGGTGCTCGGCCTGTTGCAGGCGAGGGCGGGTGGCGACTGGCTCACCTGGCTTTTCGGGCTGCTTGCCGCCGCCGCGCTCGCGATCCTCGCCCTCAGCCGCCTCTTGCCCGGCCCTCCCGTCGACGCGGCGCCGTGAAGGATCAGATCTGATCGGGGAGCGCTCTGGACTGGTATCGGGCCGTTCGCGCGGACCTGAAGAGGAGGTCGGCGGGACGGGATCGATCGCGGTACGCGCGCCCTGATGCGGTGTCTCGCCGGCCGGTGGGCGATCATGGGTGGGTGGACCTTCCTGTGCTGCCTCCGGTGAAGCCGATGTTGGCCAGGCCCGTGGCGAAGATCCCCGCGGGGATGAGCTACGAGCCGAAGTGGGACGGGTTCCGGGCGATCGTGTTCCGGGACGGCGACGAGATCGAGATCGGGTCGCGGAACACAAAGTCGATCAAAAGGTACTTCCCGGAGCTGGTCGAGGCCTTCCTGGCCGGGCTGCCGCCGCGGTGCGTGCTGGACGGGGAGATCGTCGTGCCGGTGGGGGACCGGCTGGACTGGGCGGCGCTCGGGCAGCGAGTGCATCCGGCGGCGAGCCGGGTGAAGCTGCTCGCCGCCGAGACACCAGCCTCGTTCGTCGCGTTCGACCTGCTGGCGCTCGGCGACGCCGCGCTGCTGGATGAGCCGTTCGAGCGGCGGCGCCGGCTGTTGGCCGAGGCGGTCGGCGCGACGGCGGCCTCCGTCCCGCCGGTGCACGTCACGCCGGTCACGAGCGACGTCGACGAGGCCGCCCGCTGGTTCGAGACGTTCGAGGGCGCGGGCCTGGACGGGCTGATCGCCAAGTCGCTGGACGCGCCCTACCAGCAGGACAAGCGGGTGATGTTCAAGGTCAAGCACGACCGGACCGCGGACTGCGTCGTCGCGGGCTACCGGCCGTACGCGGCCGAGCCGACCGCCGTCGGGTCGCTGCTGCTCGGGCTGTACGTCGACGCGCCGGGCGGGGGGACGGTGCTGGCGGCGGTCGGGGTGGCGTCCGCGTTCCCGCGGGAGCGGCGGCGGTCGCTCGCCGAGGAGCTGGCGCCGCTGGTGACCGACCTGGCCGGCCATCCGTGGGCACCGGAGCGGATGGGGGACACGCGCACGCCGTGGGAGGCGGGGGAGAGCAGGTGGGGCAAGGGCAAGGACCTGTCGTTCGTGCCGCTGCGCCCGGAGCTGGTCGTCGAGGTCCGCTACGACCAGCTGGAGGGTCCCCGTTTCCGGCACACCGCGCAGTTCGTCCGTTTCCGGCCCGACCGTGACCCGGCCAGCTGCGCGTACTCCCAGCTGGAGGAGACGGTCCGCTACGACCTGGGCCAGATCCTGCGCTGAACCGAGCCAAGCCGCCCGTGGGCGCGGGGCGACCGGTTCGCACGGCCGTCCACTGCTAGCCACTGGCGCGGGCGGTGGCGGCGTCGATGTCGACGGCGGGGTGCGCGAGCACGGGGATGTGGTCGTTGTTGGCGACGAGGGCGGGGCTCGCGACCCAGCGCAGGTAGGCGTCCCGCTGGGTGTGCGACATCCGCTCCGGTGGCAGTGGATGGTCCGCCGGGTCGAGGAAGTCGTCGAGCGGGCCGGTGATGAAGCCGTCGAGGCGCGGATCGCCCGTGAAACGGCGGCGCACGCCGAGCGCGTCGGTGACGTCGACGGGGATGATCGGGTCGTCGGCGCGGCGAAGCCAGACAGCGGTCGCCGACGTGAGGTAGGCCGCCTGCCAGCCTGAGAGGGTCGCCGTGGCCGCCCGGGCGGACTCGATCGTGGCGAGGGCGTCCGAGGACGGAACGGACGGGCCGGACGGGCCGGACGGCTTGAGATCGTCGACGATGGCGGCCACCGGTACTCCCACCGCGATGCCCCAGAGCGTGCCGATCGGGTCGTCCGGCTTGAAGGCCCGGGCGATCGCGGCGAGCTCGTCGATCACCTTGACCGTGGCCACGGCCTCGTCCTGGGCGGCGAGTTCGGCGCGCAGCGCGAGGCGATCGGCGGCGCCGGCGAGCGCGGCGAGGAAAAAGGCGGCCAACGCCGACTCGCGCAGGTAGCCGAGCGCGCGCGGGCTCGCGGGATAGGCGATCCGGCCGTCGCCTCGGTAGCCGCGGGTCGCGACCCACTGGGCCTGGTCCCACCGCTGGGCGACGACCGCCGCGTCGGTCGCGAGCGTGCGCGCGACCGGGCCGCCGGCGGCCAACGCCTCGCCGAGCAGGTCGGCCCACAGCCTCGCCGGTATCCGCGCCCCGTCGGCGGGCCCGGCGAGACGCGTCGACCAGGGTCCACCCGCGCTCTGGCCCGTCGTCGCGGACGCCGGCCAGGCGGTGACCAGCCCGTTGCCGGAGGCGTCGCGCAGCGCGTCGGCGGCGGGGAGCAGGCTCGTCGCCGAGGAGTACATCTCGTCCCGCCAGGTGCTGAGCACCTGGCCGACCGCGACGCGCAGGTCGGCCGGCAACGGCCACGAGCTGTCGCGGTGCCGCGCCTGATCCAACTGGGCGGCCTGGTACTGATGCACCGCGAAGCCGAGGCGGGCCACGAACCCTACGGCGCCCACCGGGTCGGCTTGGCGGGACAGCGGCCCGCCCGCTCGGCCGACCAGGTAGGCCCAGGCGCCGGCGACCTGCTCCGGTACACCCGGATGGAGCGGCGGCGGGAGGTTCGCCATCCGGGAGCCCGCGAGCACCTTCTCGACGTGATCGGCGGCGAAACGCGCGGCGATGGTCGGCTCGTCGGCGATCGCACGCAGCAGCGCGGCGGCGTAGTCGGCTCGCGCGCTCGCCGGCTCGCCACCGAACAGGCCGACGTCGCGGACGTCGACGCCGGTCGTGTCCGGCCCGAGCGAAGCGGCGTGCAGGCGGTAGCGGCGGCCGTCGACGTCGGTTCCGGAGAACAGGGCGTCACCCAGCGGCCGCAGCGTCGCTGGCGCGAACCGTGCTTGCCTGATCAGCGGCCCGAGCAGGGTCGTCTCGGCGGCGCCGGTCTCGCCGCGTGCGTTGAACCGAGCGAGCCAGCCCACGGTGAGCCGTCCCGTCCCGCTGAAGGTCGAGAGCGCGGCGGCGAGCGCCGACGTCAGCGCGCCGGCCACCTCGACGGGCAGGCGCCGGCCGGGCAGGCCGGCGGTCGAGCGCGGGCCGCCGCGGCCGGCGCGCACCCGTGGCCCGCGCGCCGTGGCCTCGATGATGTACCCGCCGCCGCGCAGGCCTTCGGCCAGCCGCAGGATGGCGGCGAGCCGGTCGGGGCCGAGCGACTCCACGAAGCCCGCGACCAGGTCGGGGTCGTGGGCGCCGGCTCGCAGCCGCGCCGCGACGTCGGTGATCGTCGCGGTGTCCGGCGACAGCCGCAGGGCGGCAGCGGCGAGCTCGGCGCCGAGAGTCGCCCCGGCGGCGCGGGCCGCCTCGCCGTCGCCGCGAAAAGGGTCGGGCGGCAGCGTCAAGGCGATCCGCCCGCCGTCAGCCAGCGCGGTGGTCCGTGCCTCCTGGACGGCCTGCGCGAGGACCCGCCGCCTGGCCAGCGCCCGCGCGGACCCGTCTGCCCAGTCCGCGCCCTGGCGCAGCGCCGACGCCGGGTCGCCGGGCCAGCCGAGCGGGCGCAGCAGCGCTGTTAGCACCCGCGCGTGGTGCCACAGCAGGTCGCGCAACGCCCTGAGCCGTTCGACCAGCGTCCCGAGGAGGGCCGCGTCGAGCACGATCCGCTCGCTCGGGCCGGGCACCGTCGCTCACCGCCCGCCCTGTGCGGGGCCGGGCACCGTGGCTGGCCCGACCGCCCGAGGATCGTCCGGCATGACCCACTGCGGCTGGGTCCTCGCGGCGGCGGCGCAGTCCATCGTGGTGCCGGCGAGCATCCTGGCGACGCCGGCGCGTACCTCGGACAGCTCGCCGGCCCACGCCGTGGCCGCCCGGCCCTCCCACGCGCCGGCCTCGAGCAGCGCGCCGACCTGGTCGAACGCCGTCGCGATCGCGGCACCCGCCGCGTCGAGCGCGGCCGCTGCGGCCAGCAACCCCGCACGTCGCTGGTTGGCCACCTGGCCAGCGGGTGCCGTCGCTTGATCACTCAACTCGGCCGTGGCGGCCGTGCCGCCCGTGCCACGCCCAGCCGTCGCCATGCCCGCCATGGCCCACCGCCCTTCGCCCGCGGGTCTCGCGGGGCTGGCCGGCACGTTAGCCGGCGGTGGCGTGCCTGGCAGCCACGAGACGCCGGCTGTGGATGGCGGCTGACCTGTGGATATAGCGCAGAGTGTCGGCCGGTTACCCTTCGCGGGTCAGGTGATAGCGCAGGAAGAGCGCGCCATCCTCCTCGAGCAGATGGGCCAGCTCCATCGGCCGGGCGGATGGCCACGGAAGCCCGGCGACGATCCCAAGATGCCCGGGGCCGCCGAGCAGTGGGGCGAGCGTCAGGCACAGCTCGTCGAGCAGCCCCGTGCCGGCCAGCTGGGCGTGCAGTATCGGGCCGCCCTCGGTGAGCACCCGCGGCAGTCCGCGGGCGGCCAGCTCGGCGAGCGCCAGCTTCAGTTCGACCTGGTCGTCGCCACAGACGACGATGTCGGCGACGGCGCGCAGCGCCGCCACCCGGTCGGCCGGGGCGCTCGCCCGGGTCAGCAGCAGCGGCCGGACCTCGGCGTCGAACAGCCGAGCCGCCGGGTCGAAGTCGAGGGACCCGCTGATCACCGCGATCGGCGGGACGGGCGCGAGCCCGGCCTCGGCACGGGCCGCGCGGCGTTCGGGCGGCACGATCGCCGGGCCGTAGTTCTCGGCCCGCGCGGTGCCGGCCCCGACGAGGACGACGTCGGCGAGCCAGCGCAGTGTGCGGAACACACGCAGGTCGCCCGGCCCGCCGAGGCCGCCGGAGCGTCCGTCCACCTCGGCGGCGCCGTCCGCCGAGGCGACGAAGTTCGCGCGGACGTGGACGCGGCCCGGGGGCGGGTCGGGCACGGCGTAGGCGGCATCCAGGTCGTTCTGGGTCAGGTCGGGTTCGGCCAGCGGGCCGGATTCCGGCCCGGGCAGCAGTCGGCGCACCGGCCCGACCCTAGCCCCAGCCGCGCTCGCCGCGCTCAACCGTTCGGCCGCGGGGGTGGGGTGGGGTGGGGTGGCCTGCGGCCATCGGACCTGCGGGACAGCCGAGCGGGGCTAACCGGCGGTGCGGGAGTGCCGGCCCGCGACGGCCTGCCCGGCGATGCGCTCGCGATAGCGGCTGGCCCGGTAGACGCCGAGGATGCGGTAGTCGGCGAAGAAGGCCAGCTCCTCGAACGCCCGCGCGACGGCCGGCTCCTCCGGGCTGCCTTCGACGTCGGCGAGGAACTGGGTGGCGACGAACTGGCCGCTCACCATGAAGCTCTCCAGCTTCGTCATGTTGACGCCGTTCGTGGCGAAGCCGCCGAGAGCCTTGTAGAGCGCGGCCGGCCGGTTCTTCACCTCGAAGAAGAAGGTCGTCACCAGCTCGTGCACGCCGGCGGCGGCGCGCAGGTTCTCCGCGGAGAAGATGAGAAACCTGGTGGTGTTGTGGTCGGCGTCCTCCAGGTCGGCGTGCAGGATCGTCAGCCCGTACACCTCGGCCGCCATCCGCGAGGCGATCGCGGCCCTGGTCAGGTCGCCGGACTGGGCGAGCTCACGTGCTGCCCCGGCCGTGTCCGCGTCCGGCACCGCGCGAAGGCCAAGCCCGCGCAGCGCCTCCCGGCACTGGGCGAGCGCCTGCGGGTGGCTGTGCACGGCCTTCAGCCCGGCGAGCGTCGCGCCCGGCAATGCCATGAGCTGGTGGTGGACCGGGAGGAAGTACTCGCCGATGATGTGCGACTTGGCGTGCGGCAACAGGTGGTAAAGGTCGGCCACCCGGCCGGCGGAGGAGTTCTCCACCGGGATCATCGCGAGCTCCACCGTGCCGTCCTCGATCGCGGTGAAGCACTCCTCGAACGTCTGGAACGGCACCGCGTCAAAGTCCGGGTAGACGTCCCGGCAGGCGAGGTGGGAGTTCGCTCCAGGTTCGCCCTGGTAGGCGATGCGCTGCCGGGATGTCATCGCGGACACGGCGTGGTCACGGTTCCTTCGTCGGGGATGGTCGGCTGGCATGCGTCGGGCCCCGCAGTGGGCCGGGCCCGTCCACACGGCGGCGCCGGGTTGTCCGTCGGCGCCCACATCCGTCGGCACCCACAGCGGGTGGCCGATGTCAACGGTACCCAACCCGGATCGCGAGCCGGTCCCGGCCAGCGGGCCGCCACGCCGGCGTGGGTGGCCTTGCCTCCTGCGCCTGGCGGTGGCCCGTACCCGCGCGGTCTCGTCATGGGCCGCGAAGCTTGACGTAGCAGTGTGCCGGAAACGTCGCATTTTACTCGCTGCCGTCCGGCAGCTGACATTGGGGGTCCGTCGTGAGCATGATCGGGCCTACGATGAAGGGGTGCCGGCCGAGCTTGTCTGGTTCGTGGTCGCGGGAGCGCTCGCAGTCGGCGAGCTGCTCACCGGCGGTCTGTACCTGCTCATGCTGGCCTGCGCCGCGCTGGTCGCGGCGCTGGTCGCGGTCGCCGGCGCGGACACCGCCTGGCAGGTCCTCGCCTTCGTGGTCGCGTCCGCGGGCCTGACCTTCGGGCTGCGGCCCGTCGCTCGCCGCCACCTGCTGACGACGCCGCTCGTGGCCACCGGCACGGACGCGCTGGTCGGCGCCGAGGCCGTAGTCCTCGAGCAGGTCGACCGGGACGACGGCCGCGTGCGGATCAGAGGCGAGGTCTGGTCGGCGCGGGCCTTCCCGGAGGACGCAGTGCTCGCGGCCGGCAGCCGGGTGCGGGTGCTGCGCATCGACGGGGCGACGGCCGTCGTCCATCAGGAAGAGATCTCGCAGGCACCGGCTCCACGAGGGGAATTGCCATGAGCGGTGGGCTGATCGCAGCGCTCGTACTCGCGTTCGTCGCGCTGGTCTTCGTCGTCCGAGCGGTCAAGGTCGTCCCGCAGGCCCGCGCGGTCGTCGTCGAGCGGCTCGGCCGCTACCACCGCACGCTCGTGCCGGGACTTGCCCTCGTGCTGCCGTTCGTCGACCGGATCCGGGAGCGCATCGACCTGCGCGAGCAGGTCGTCACCTTCCCGCCGCAGCCGGTGATCACCGAGGACAACCTGGTCGTCGGGATCGACACCGTCCTCTACTTCCAGGTCACGGACGCCCGCGCCGCCACCTATGAGATCGCCAACTACATCCAGGCGATCGAGCAGCTCACGGTCACCACCCTGCGCAACGTCATCGGCGGCCTGCATCTGGAGGCGGCGCTGACCTCCCGAGACCAGATCAACAGCCAGCTGCGCGGTGTGCTCGACGAGGCGACCGGCAAGTGGGGGATCCGGGTCAACCGGGTGGAGCTGAAGGCGATCGAGCCGCCCCGGTCGGTGCAGGACTCGATGGAGAAGCAGATGCGCGCCGAGCGGGACCGCCGGGCCGCGATTCTCGCGGCCGAGGGCATCCGGCAGAGCGAGATCCTGCGCGCCGAGGGCGAGAAGCAGGCCGCGATCCTGCGGGCCGAGGGCGACCAGCAGGCGCAGGTCCTGCGCGCCGACGGTGAGGCGAAGGCGATCGAGACCGTGTTCGCCGCGATCCACGCCGGCGACGCGGACCAGAAGCTGCTCGCCTACAAGTACCTGCAGACCCTCCCGGAGATCGCCCAGGGCCCGGCCAGCAAGCTGTGGATCGTCCCCAGCGAGCTGACCGCCGCGCTGGGGAACGGGTTCGGGGAGCTGAACGGCCTTCTGGCCGCCCGCCCGCCTGCTCCGCCCGCGCCCGGGGCTCCCTAGCGCCGGTTGGACCAGCGCCGCGACGTCGGGACCAAGCAGGACACGGAGCAAGTAGTAAGCATGCTGCTAAGGCGGCACGGCTTCTCATGACATTCTCATCGGGCGTCGGGCAGGGTCAGAGGCGATCTCGCCGCGGCCGGTGCGCTACAGCGGACGATCTGCCAACTGTCGTCTCCTCCAACCCGCGCTGGGAGGCCGAGTTGCCCGCTACCGTGTTTGGGCTTCCCACCCATCCTTTGATCGTTCACGCCACGGTCGCGCTCGTGCCGCTGGCGGCGGCTCTGCTGGTGGTGGTCGCGCTGTGGCCCCGGTTGCGGCGCGCCCTCGGCCCGCTGCCTGCGGTCGCCGCCGGCCTCGCGCTCGGCCTGGTTCCGCTCACTCTGGCCTCCGGGGACAAGCTGAAGGAGCGGCTGGGGGTTGACAACCCGCTGATCGAACGGCACGCCGAGCTCGGTGATCAGCTGCTGCCGTGGGCAGCATCGTTGTTCGTGGCCGCGCTTCTGCTGCTGTGGGCCGACGGTTGGCGGCCGACCGCGTGGTCGACGCCCGCGCCGGCGCCGCGGCCAGGCTCGGGCGGCGCAGCCTGGTCCACCAGCCGGGTGGTGGTGCTGGCCGCGTCCGTGATCGTCATCGCGCTCGCGGTGGTGACCGTCGTCGAGGTGATCCGGATCGGCCACTCCGGCGCGGAGGCCGTCTGGCAGGGCGTCGGCAGCTCCTGACCGGCCACGCCCGCGGCATAGATTTTTCAACCGAGGGCCCAGCAGCGACGATGGGGCCATGGCGACGTATGTGATCCTGCTGGTCGTGGTCCTCCTGTTCGCGCTGGGTCTGCTCGGACTGCTCTACCACGTGCTACGCCGGGCCGAGAGCCCCCGGAAGAACTCACGGGGCCGCTAGAGCCGCCGGGGGAGGAGTCGGGTCACCACCACCGACTCGCCGTCGGTCTCGACGCTGTCTGGCTGGTAGACGAATCCCGGAGTCGACGCGGCCAGCACGTCGAGCACCACGCCGCCCTGCTTCTGGACGTCGACCGGGATCGACTGCCGCGTCCCCGAGAGGTTGCACACCACCGCCACCTCGGCGGGCGGCCCGCCGCGATACAGCACGAACCACTGCCCTTGCTCGTCGAAAGCGCAACGCACACCGTCCCAGGAGGGGTCGGCGACGGCTGGGACTGTGTGGCGAAGCCTTACCAGGCGTCGATACCAGTCGAGCAGGCCGTGGTGCGGCTCGGCCGCCGGCTGCGACCAGTCCAGCTTCGACCCGGTGAACGTTGCCTCAGCCTGAGGGTCGGGCACATCCTCCGGGCTCCAGCCGTGTGCGGCGAACTCGGACCGCCGGCCGTCGCGGACGGCCTGGGCGAGCCAGTCGGCCTGATGATCGGTGAAGTAGGCCCACGGAGTGGTTGCGCCCCATTCCTCGCCCATGAACAGCATGGGCGTGAACGGGCCGGTCAGCAGCAGCGCGGCGCCGACCCGAAGCAACCCGTCGGACAGCGTCGCCGCCGCTCGGTCGCCGCTAGCGCGGTTGCCGACCTGGTCGTGGTCCTGCAGGAAGGTGACGAGCCGGGAGGCCGGAACCGACCTCGGGATCTTTCGCCCGTGGGTGCGGCGCCGGAACGTCGAGTACGTGCCGTCGTGCACGAATCCGCCTTCGAACGCCTTCGCGAGCGTGGCGAGCGAGCCGAAGTCGCCGTAGTAGCCCTGCCGCTCACCGGACAGCGTCGCCCACAGGGCGTGGTGGATGTCGTCGGCCCACTGCCCGTCCATCCCGTGTCCACCGGCCTCGACCGGGCTGATCATTCGCGGGTCGTTGAGATCGGACTCGGCGACGAGGAACAACGGCCGACGCTGGTGTACGCCCAGGCGATGCACCACGGCCGACAGCTCCTCGAGGACGTGGGTCGCCCGACTGTCGAGCAGCGCGTGCACCGCGTCGACCCGCAGTCCGTCGCAGTGGTAGTCGCGCAGCCAGGTCACCGCGTTGTCGAGAATGAACGCCCGGGTCTCGTCCGAGCCTGCGTCGTCGAGGTTGACGGCGGCACCCCAGGGCGTGGCGTACCGCTCGGTGAAGTACGGGCCAAACCGGCCCAGGTAGTTCCCGTCCGGCCCGAGGTGGTTGTAGACGACGTCCATGAGGACGCCAAGGCCACGGGCATGCGCCGCGTCGACGAACCGCTTGAGCCCGTCCGGTCCGCCATACGGGTCGTGGACGGCGAAGATGCTCACGCCGTCGTAACCCCAGCCATGGCGGCCGGGGAAGGCGTTCACCGGTAGCAGCTCGACGGCGTCGACGCCGAGACCGACGAGGTGGTCGAGCCGGTCGATGGCGGCGTCGAAGGTTCCTTCCGGGGTGAACGTGCCGACGTGCAGCTCGTAAAGCACGCTTCCAGCAAGCGGAACGCCTCGCCAGCCGTGGTCCGTCCAGGCGAACCGACCGTGGTCGACGACCCGGGAACGACCATGCACCCCGTACGGCTGCCAAGCCGACCGCGGATCGGGCAGCTCCTCGGCGGCACCGTCCAGCCGGAACGCGTAGTCGGTACCGTGACCGGCGCCCGGCACTTCGGCCGTCCACCAGCCCCCGGCACCCGTCGTCAGCTCGGTCACCTGGTCGGCTTCCCGCCCGGCAGCGCCGGCTTCAGCTTCACCCCCGGCTCCAGTTCCGGCAGGCTCGGCCAGGTCGCCGGGCCCTGCTGGATCGCCCGGCTCGGCGGTGATGACGGCGACGGACTTCGCGAAGGGCGCCCAGACCCGAAAGATGCTCATCGCCTTCGTCTTACCGTGCGGACCCGGTGCCTATTACGTCGGCCTGCTGACGGGCGCGTCACGCTACCCCGACGGGCCATCAGCACCGGGTCCACGCGGCTACCGGCCGCCGGCTGGTCATCCGGCGTGCGATGTCGTGCAATCCGGTGCATGGCGAGCGTTGGTAGCCAATTCGCGTCAGGGCACGCGGATAAGCATGGTGACGGGGAAGTCGCGCAGAAGGCGCAGGACGTAGGCGGTTCCGCCGTCGTGGCGGCGGCCGGTGAGGACGTCGAGCCAGCGGCCGTCCGGCAGGGTGAGCGTCGTGTCCCGCCAGCCGCCGCCGCGCCGCAGGCCCAGCACCAGCCGGGGCACCACGGTCACCACGGTCTCGGCCCGCACGAATGCGACGAGATGCTCGGCGGCCGAGCCCGATGCCCACAACGGCCGGTAGGAGGCCCCCGGCCCGAACCACTCCGGGTGCTCACGGCGGACCCGCAGCGCGCGGGACACGACCAGCAGCTTGGCGGCGCCGGTGTCGTCGAGCGACGGTGGGCGCCGCGGCAGCGGGTCGGTGCCGAGCTCACCGAGCAGCTTGGTGCGCTCGCCGAAGTTCACCGGCCGGCGGTTGTCCGGGTCGGTCAGCGAGTGGTCCCACAGCTCCTGGCCCTGGTACACGTCGGGGATGCCGGGCGCGGTGAGCTGGACCAGCCGGGCCGCCAGCGAGTTCTGCCGGCCGAGCTCGACGATCGTGGAGACGTAGTTCTCCAGGGCCGCGACGAAGTCGGGATCCTCGAGCGCGGCGTCGATGTAGGTGGTGAGCGCGTTCTCGTACGCCGGGTCCTGGTCGGTCCACGAGGTGTTGACCTTGGCCTCGCGGACGGCCTTGAGCATGTACTGGCGGGCCCGCTCGGCGGAGATCGGCCAGGCGCCGACGAGGGTCTGGATCAGGTGGTAGACGGTGACCGGGTCCGGCCAGCCGCGCTCGGCGTCGGTGTGCCGGTAGCCGAGCCGGCCGAGCTGGCGCACGACGTCCGCCCAGCCGCGTGGGTCCTCCGAGAGCACCGCCAGGCGCGCCCGCACGTCCTCGGAGCGCTTGGTGTCGTGCGTGGACAGCGTCGTCATCGTCAGCGGCCAGGTCCGCGCCGTCGTGACGTTGGCCTCGTGGAACTCGTGGACGGCGCTGCGCGGGTGGCCGGGCGGGAAGGCCGGGAAGGCACCGGGGTCGCCGCCGACCTCGTTGAGCGAGAGCAGCTGGCCGAACCGGTAGAACGCCGTGTCCTCGACGCCCTTGGCAATGACCGGGCCGCAGGTCTGCTGGAAGCGCACGACGAACTCCGCCGGGCCGCCGAGCGCCAGGTCCTCGATCAGGTCGATCTCGGTGGCGCGGCGCGGGAGCCGCCGCCGCGCCTCCTCGCAGGCCCGGACGATGTGCGAGCGTGCCTCCAGCGAGGGGGTGCCGTCGGGGCGGACGTACGCCCGGTACACGCCGAAGCCGGCGAGCGTCTCGCGCAGCGCCTCCCGCAGGCCGGTGCGGGTCAGGTCGGCGCGCTCCCGGCGGGCCTCGGTGAGCGCGAGCGTCGTCAGCCGGTCCAGCTCGGGGCGCAGCACGTTGTCCAGGACGTCCAGCTTCGCCTGGTGGGCGGTGTGTGCCCAGTCGGGTGCCTCGCCGGAGATCTCGGCGTAGAGGGCGGCCAGCGGGCGGGCGGCGACCGGGTCGAGGAAGAGGCGGGTGATCCGGTTCAGCGCCTCGTAGCCGGTGGTGCCGTCGCAGGCCCAGGTCTCGGACAGCGCCTCGTCGCCTTCGAGGACCTTCTCGACGACCGTCCACACCCCGCCGGTCGCATCCGACAGGCGGCGCAGGTAGTCCTCGGGGTCGGCGAGGCCGTCGGGGTGGTCGATCCGCAGGCCCTCGACGGTGCCGGCGCGGACGAGGTCGATGAGCAGCCGGTGGGTGGCGGCGAAGACGTCCGGGTCCTCCTGGCGCAGCGCCGGGAGCGTCGTGATGTCGAAGAACCGGCGGTAGTTGAGCTCCGTCCCGGCGGTCCGCCACCAGCACAGCCGGTAGTACTGGGCGTCGAGGGTGCCGGCCAGGTCGTCCGGGTCGGCGGTGCCGGGCGCGACCGGCAGCACATGATCGTAGTAGGTGATCACCCAGTCGTCATCGTCGACGTCGTCGCCCTCGCCCGGCCTGCCCCCGGCCCCACCGAGGCCGGTGAGGTCGGCCGCGCCGGTCTCCGCGGCCTCGGCGGCCCGGATGAGGGTGATCTCGCCGGCGGCGAGGCAGTCGTGCAGCGGCTGCCCGAGCAGCGGCACGAGCACCTTGCCCGGGTTGTCCGGTGAGGCCCAGTCGATGTCGAACCAGCCGGCGTAGGGCGAGTCGGGACCCTCCCGCAGCACGGACCACCAGACGGGGTTCGCGGTCTCCGGCGCCGGGATCGCCATGTGGTTGGGCACGACGTCGACGACCAGGCCGAGGCCGGCCCGGCGGCATGCGGCGGTGAGCCGGCGCAGGCCGCCGGCACCGCCGAGCTCGGGGCTGATCCGGCCGTGCTCGACGACGTCGTAGCCGTGCATCGAGCCCGGCGCCGCCTCCAGGACAGGCGAGAGATACAGGTGCGAGACCCCGAGCGCGGCCAGGTACGGGATGATCACCGCGGCGTCGGTGAAGTTGAACTCCAAGTGCAGCTGGAGCCGGTACGTCGAGGTGGGCACGACCCTGGTCCGGTCGTCGCCCATCGATCCGTCGTTCATCGAGAACTCCCGCCCCAGCCCCGAACGATTGGCGCGGTGGCGTGTGCCCGAAACGGGAGGGTTGAGCCGCGCGGCCGCCGAATCTGGTGTCGATCGGGTCGGGCTGATGTTGGCCGGGGTCCCCGCCGATTCGCCACACCGACCCCGGATGTGCGGTGCATGACCGATCGCGTGGCTTGGGCGAATCGGTGGGGAGGCTTATTCGGCACGGCGTAGGACCAGGGTTGAGCGGGCGTCGAGGGGCAGCACGTCGCCGGCCTTGACCGGGTGGGGTGCGGCGCCCGGCTGGCCGTCCGGGGCGCGCGCCTCGGTGGATAGGCGGGTGTCGACGACGATCTCCCAGCTCGTTCCCAGCTCGGCGGGCGGTACCTGGAACGCGACCGCCTCGTGATGGGCGTTGAAGTACATCAGGAACGAGGTGTCGATGACCGGTTCGCCGCGCTCGTCCGGGTCGGGAATGCCGAGGCCGTTGAGGAATACCGCGAGCGAGCGCGCGGTGCCGGACTCCCAGTCGTGGTCGGACATCTCGCCGCCGTCCGGGCGCAGCCACACGATGTCCTTGAGGTCGGAGTCCGTGAGGCCGACGCCATCCTTGGTCACAGCGTCGGCTCCGTACTCGCCGTCGCCCGTGCCCCGGATGGGCGCGCCGTGGAAGAACCGGCGGCGGCGCAGCACCGGGTGCTCGCGGCGCAGCCGGGACACCTCGGCGGTGAACCGCAGCAGGTCGGCGTTCTCGGTGGCCTGCGACCAGTCGAGCCAGCTCGTCTCGTTGTCCTGGCAGTAGCCGTTGTTGTTGCCGCCCTGGGTGCGGCCCATCTCGTCACCCGCGACGAGCATCGGCACCCCCTGGGACAGGAACAACGTCGTCAGCAGATTACGGGTCTGCGCACCGCGCAGCGCGAGCACCGTGGGGTCGTCGGTGGGCCCCTCGACTCCGCAGTTCCACGACCGGTTGTCGTCGGAGCCGTCCCGGTTGTCCTCGCCGTTCGCCTCGTTGTGCTTGTCGTTGTAGGAGACCAGGTCGGCGAGCGTGAAGCCGTCGTGGGCGGTGACGAAGTTGATCGAGGCGATCGGCCGGCGGCCGGTGAACTGGTAGAGGTCGCTGGAGCCGGTGAGCCGGGAGGCGAACTCGGCGATGCCGTGGTCGGCGCCGCGCCAGAAGTCGCGGACGGTGTCCCGGTACATGCCGTTCCACTCGGTCCACAGCGGCGGGAAGTTGCCGACCTGGTAGCCGCCCTCGCCGAGGTCCCACGGCTCGGCGATGAGCTTCACCTGGGAGACGACGGGGTCCTGCTGGACCAGGTCGAAGAAGCTGGAGAGACGGTCGACGTCGTAGAACTCGCGGGCGAGCGTCGCGGCCAGGTCGAAGCGGAAACCGTCGACGTGCATCTCCGTTACCCAGTACCGCAGCGAGTCCATGATCAGCTGGAGGACGTGCGGGTGGCGGACGCGCATCGTGTTGCCGGTGCCGGTGTAGTCCATGTAGTACCGCGGGTCGTCCTCCACGAGCCGGTAGTAGGCGCCGTTGTCGATGCCGCGGAAGCACAGCATCGGGCCCAGGTGGTTGCCCTCGGCGGTGTGGTTGTAGACGACGTCGAGGATCACCTCGATCCCGGCGTTGTGCAGGTCCTTCACCATCTGTTTGAACTCCTGCACCTGCTGGCCGCGGCCGCCGGAGGCGGAGTAGGCGTTGTGCGGGGCGAGGAAGGCGATCGAGTTGTAGCCCCAGTAGTTGCGCAGCCCCTTGCTCACCAGGTGCTCGTCGTGCACGAACTGGTGCACCGGCATGAGCTCGACGGCGGTGACCCCGAGCTTCTGGTAGTGCTCGATCATGCTCGGGTGGGCGACGCCGGCGTAGGTGCCGCGGTAGCCGTCGGGCAGGCCGGGGTGGCGCATCGTCAGGCCGCGGACGTGGGCCTCGTAGATGACGGTCTTGTCGTAGGGCGTGCGCGGCGGCCGGTCGCCGTTCCAGTCGAAGAACGGACTGATCACCACCGATTTCATCACGTGCGGCGCGGAGTCGGCGTCGTTGCGGCTGTCCGGCTCGCCGAAGGTGTAGCCGAAGCAGGCCTGATCCCAGTCGATCTCGCCGTCGACGGACTTGGCGTACGGGTCGAGCAGCAGCTTGCTCGGGTTGCAGCGCAGGCCGCGGGCCGGGTCGTGCGGGCCGTACACGCGATAGCCGTAGCGCTGGCCGGGGCCGGTTCCCGGCAGGTAGCAGTGCCAGACGAAGGCATCCTTCTCGCGTAGCTCGATGCGCCGTTCGCCCTCGCCGTCATCGAACAGGCACAGCTCCACCTTCTCCGCCACCTCGGAAAAGATCGCGAAGTTGGTGCCGGACCCGTCATACGTGGCGCCCAGGGGATAAGGGTGGCCAGGCCAGACCTGCGACATACCAGCGAAGCCTACGGAACCGACCCCCTCGCGGGCTTGGTGCCCGTCTGCGCGCGCCTGTCGCTCCGTGAACGGAGGAGCCATCGGGCGCGGGCGAGAGGCCCGGTTCTGCGGAGAAATGACGGCCGGCGAGCCGCCGGCTCGCGGAATTGGCCCGTCGTGCGCGGCCGGACGGTCCGGCTGTGGTCTACCAGCGGTCTGTCGCACAGCTCCGGCCGGAATCGTCTCACTGGAATCGTCTCGACCGGAATCGTCCGGTCACCGGCCGGTGCTCGGTGACACAGGCCGGACACGTGCCGGAGACCTCGAGTACACGCGGTCCGGACCTTCGGGCGGATTACGGCCAAGATAGCTCGTTTGGGTGGCGAAACGGGTGGTCCGGACAGGGGGGACGTGGCATGATCGACCAGTACCCGGAACGGGCCTGCCACTGACGAGACGCAAGGGGAAGGCGTTCCTCGTCGACGGAGGTTCTCCCGTGGTCATGTCGTCAGCCCATGGGCTGTCATCCGGCTCGGCGTCGCACATGGTGCCGGGCATGTTGTCGGTACTGGCGTGCCCGCCGGCGCTGTGCCCGCACCTTGAGTTCGCCGTGTCCGGAGCGCTGTCGGCGACGGTGTCGCTCACCTGGTCCGCGCAGCCTGCCCGGCCGGGCCACCTCTACGCCGGGCTCGAATGGCGAGGCGCTCCCGCCACCGCCGGTCGGCTCGCGACCCGGCTGCGCCGCCTCGGCCATGTCACCTTCGAGGTCGTCGAGGGCCCATCGCCAGGCTGTGACGCCGAGCGCTACTCCTACACCCCCGACCTCGGCCTGCACCGGGTCGGCATCGCGGCCAACGGCGACGTCGTCATCGGCGAGGCGGCGCTGCGCGCCCTGCTGGAACGCGGCGAGGGCCGCGACACCCTCTCCCGCGGGCTGCACCGGCTGCTCGGCACCGACTGGGACGACGTGCTGGAACCGCTGCGTCGCGGCTCCCACGGTGCCCCGGTGACCTGGCTTCGCCGCACTGGCTAGGCGCCAGTCGGTCGCCGCGGACACCTCGCGCCCGGATCGGCCGGTGGCCCTGGTAACGATTCGTGATGGCCGGGACGGGGCAGTGGTCGGTGTGCCCGGGTTGGCATTCCCGGGCTGGCCAGGCTGTCTGGGCGAGACGTCAGGCTCTGCCCGTCTTCGCCCTTTGCGACCTGGCCGGTGAAGCGCCGATATGACCACGCCGCGCGATGAGGCAGATGTTTCGTGTGGCGAAGGCCACAGGAAAGTACTGGGGGCGGCGTGGGCACATTGCCAGACAGTCGTGCGTTGTGGGTTGGGCACGAGGAGCGCAACCTCCGAAATCGGCTCCGCCGACTTCGCAGGGGCCCTGACCATCTGGGAGAAATCAAGTGGCCACCGACTACGACACCCCCCGTACCGCGGATCTCGAGGACGCCCCCGAGCAAAGCCTGGAGGCTCTCAAGGCGCGACGGGCGGATGCGGCGGCCGACCTCGGTGATGAAGTCGACCCGTTCGAGACCGAGCTCGACCTGCCCGGAGCTGACCTGTCCGGCGAGGAGCTGAACCTGCGGGTACTGCCTCGCCAAGCCGACGAGTTCACCTGCACCAGCTGCTACCTGGTTCACCATCGCAGCCAGCTGGTCGACGCTCGTCGCATGATCTGTCGGGACTGCGCCGCGTAACGGAACGCGCATCCCGAACTTCGCCGGCCCGGCGGCCGGGATACCCACCGGTTCGTCATCGGATTGGGTCCCGCGCCGGGCCAGCGGGAGCGCATGCGCTCAGCGGAACTGCCATGCGCTCCACGGAGCGTCGAATGCCCACCCGGCCGTAGCCCCGCGGGGCGGCATCCGGATGGGGCACGGTGCTTTGGAACACGGTGCTGGGCCTCTGGGCCTGCCCTGGAACGGACGGGCTGGCTGCCCGGTCCCCGCCGGTCTGGGCGACGAGAGCTACGCGCGTGTGACGAGCGTGCCGTCGCCGACCTGGACGCCTGCGTCGCGCAGCTCGGCGACGGCACGCTCGTCATCGCCCGGATGGACGTTGACGAAACGGGTGAGCTCGAGCGGGACGACGACGTCCAGCCCGAGACGCCGGCCGTCGAGGGCTGTCTCCTTGACGCAGTAGTCCCCGGCGAGGCCGACGACGACCACCTCGCGACAACCGGCCGCGACCAGCCGGCTGCCGAGGACCGTCGACGTCCGGGTTCCCGACTCCGGGTCGCGTACCGAAAACGCAGAGTAGCCGTCACCGCCGTCGACGCCCTTGCGGATCACCTCGCCGAGGATGCGGGCTCCTGGATGGAACTCGGCGCCGGCCGTGCCGGCCACGCAGTGCACGGGCCAGACACCGCCCGAGGTCGCGAAGTGCGGCGTGACCTCGGGATGCCAGTCCTGGGTCCAGAAGACGGGAGACCCGGCCGCGACGGCCGCTTGGACCTGTGCGTTCACCGCATCGACGATCTCCTCGCCACCGCGGACGTACAGGCTCCCGGCCGGGTCCGCGAAATCGTTCTGAAGATCGACGACGATCAACGCCACGTCGGGGCCGTACGCCGCCATCGGTGATGTCCTCCCCTGCCGCCCGCAATGCTCGCGATGCCCGCCTCGCTGGGTCTACCCGTCGCCTTTCGGCGTGCCGGCCTACCGGGCCCGCCGTGCCCGCGCGGGGTGTGCTGTGTTGTGATCCTATGGTGGCGGGTATGCGTAGCCGCGACTACGGCCGGGACATCCTGGCCCCATCCGCGAAGAAGGCACCGGCGCCGATACCGACCGTCGAGGCTGAGCCGGACCTCGTCGTCGAGGATCCGGAGAGTGGCTTCTGCGGCGCCATCGTCGGTGTCGAGGCCACCGGGGTCACGCTGGAGGACAGGCTCGGCGCCCGTCGCCTCTTCCCGTTGGAGGAGGGCGCGTTCCTGCTGGAGGGCCGGCGGGTGACGCTGGTCCGGCCGCGGCGGGCCGGCCCGCCCGGCCCGGCCCGGACCGCGTCCGGCTCGATCGCGGTTCCCCACAGCCCGGCGCGCGTCGCCAGGGCCAGCCGGATCTACGTCGAGGGTCTGCACGACGCGGCCCTGGTCGAGCGAGTCTGGGGTGACGACCTGCGGATCGAGGGCGTCGTCGTCGAGCCACTCGACGGCGTGGACGACCTACCGGCGATCGTGGCGGCGTTTCGGCCCGGTCCGGGGCGGCGGCTCGGGGTGCTCGTCGACCATCTGGTCCCCGGCTCCAAGGAGAGCCGGATCGCGGCGGCCGTCATGGGTGAGCACGTCCTGGTGACGGGCCATCCGTACATCGATATCTGGCAGGCGGTGAAGCCCGCCTCGGTCGGGATCCGAGCCTGGCCCGAGGTGCCGCGCGGCCAGCCGTGGAAGGAAGGCGTGTGCCGTGCGCTCGGGGTGCGCGAGCCCGTCGAGATGTGGCGGCGCGTCCTGGCGTCCGTGGACAGCTACGGCGACCTCGAGGTAGGTCTGCTGCGCGCCGTCGAGGAGCTCATCGACTTTGTTACCGCTACCTGATCCGTCGCCGCCCACGCGGCCGCCGCGGCCGGCGGGTGCCCTGGCGGAGCGAACCACGAAACAGCCGCCGGCTGCGGCGGCACGCCAGTGGAAACGCGGCGGACGATGGGGGCGGTGAGTCCGCGACGAACAGCGACGAACCGGTCGGCTGGTGGCGGTGGCGGTGGCGGTGGCGGTGGCGACGGACGGGCGCAGCGCCGGCTGTCGCTGTCCGCCGTCCGCGGGGTTCCGCGACCGGTACTGGCGGTGGTGGCGGCCGTGGTGGTGCTGGTGGCGGCCCTGGTCGCCGTGGTGGTGGGCGAGACGGCTGGCGGAGCCCCGGCGGCGCACAGCGCGGCGGTCGGTCGGGGCGGTGCCGGTGCGGACAGCGCTGCCGGTGCGGACGGCAACGATTTCGGTGCGGGGAGTGACGCGACGGGCGGGGTGCCGTCAACCGGGCCGGGGGCGGGCACGGACCCGGCCATGGTTCCCGCCGCGGTCGCGCCGAGCGCGGATGTGCGTGGGCGGGTGGTCGTACTCGATCCGGGTCACCGCGGCGGTAACGGCGCGGCGTCAGCCCAGATCGATCGCAAGGTCGACGCGGGTGGTTTTCTGAAGGAATGCGACACCGTCGGCGCGAGCACGGCAGCCGGCTACCCGGAACACTCCTTCACCTGGGACGTGGCGAACCGGGCGGCGCAGTTGTTGCGGGCGCGCGGCGTCGTGGTCGTGCTCACCCGTGCCGACGACACGGGCGTCGGCCCCTGTGTCGACGCCCGCGCGAGGGCAGGGGCCGACGCACATGCCGTCGCCGCGGTGTCGATCCATGCCGACGGCGGGCCGGCCAGCGGCTCCGGGTTCCATGTCATCGCGCCTGAACGGGCACCCGACGGCGTGAACGCGGGAATCCTCGCAAGCTCCGCGCAGCTCGCGACCCAGGTGCGGGACGCCTTCGCCTCCTCGACCGGCGAGGATCTGGCCAACTACCTCCCCACCCATCAGGGCATCGTCGACCGGTCCGACCTGGGCGGGCTCAACCTGTCTACTGTCCCCAAGGTCTTCATCGAGTGCGCCAACATGCGCAATCCGGCGGACGCAGCACGCGTGACCGACCCCAACTGGCGCCAGCGCGCCGCCGACGGCATCGCCGCTGGCATCTTGCGCTACCTCCTCTCCTCGCCGACGAACTGATCGGCTCGCGCCTTCGCGAGCCGATCAGCTCTGGCCTTGATGCCCCAACCGGCCGACGGAGGATGCCCCAACCGGCCGACAGGAGTCAGACACCCCCGGGAGCCTCACCCAGGGGTCCACGGGAGACCGATGACGCTGTTGGTCCCGCAACATCTGGACGACGCTCGCGCGCTGTTCGACGATCCGCCTCATCGTCCGCTAGAGTTCTTCTTGCGCCCGACGGGGACCGGCAACGAGGAACTGGTAACTGGCAACTGGCCGACCAAGGCAATCCCGGGGCCAACCGGACCTCCTGCTAGACTCGGTAAGGCGACAGCCCAAACGGCCGGTGACCTTGCAAGACACCTGGTCACGGTTACAGGATCCAGATCCTGTACAGTGGGCGGCACACGCGGACGTGGCTCAGTTGGTAGAGCATCACCTTGCCAAGGTGAGGGTCGCGGGTTCGAATCCCGTCGTCCGCTCGGAAGTAGCGAGGTCACGAGGTCAAGCCCATCAGGCCTCCTCCGGCGGAGTGGCCGAGTGGCTTAGGCAAGGGCCTGCAAAGCCCTGTACGCGGGTTCGATTCCCGCCTCCGCCTCGCACTTACCGGGTGCAAACCCTTTTTAGGGCGATTAGCTCAGTGGGAGAGCGCTACCTTGACACGGTAGAGGTCACTGGTTCAATCCCAGTATCGCCCACGCGCCGGCTTCGGCTGCTCGCCCCCTTCGGGGGCTTCGCCGTTGGCCGTGATGTCTGCCCAGGCGGGCGACCCCCTGGAACCCCCGGGTCAGGGGGCTTTGCCCCCCGGCACCCCCCGCCGTGGCGCTTCGCATCTACGGCCTTTTTCTTTTGTTGCGGGGCGCTTTTGGGGTGCGTTGCATTGGGCTGCCGGGGTGGTGGGTGAGGCTGGAGGCGCTGGTAGGCCTTCGGTCGGCCGCGTGGGACGGACGCCTAGGGGCGACCGCTCGAACCTCCGGGTCGGAGGCCTTGCCGCTGACACCGCTTGGCCGTACGCGCTTTGCGCGTACGGCCATTTTCTCGTTTCTTGCGGTGGTGTTCTGGAGTGCGTTGCGCTGGGCTGCCGGGGTGGTGGGGAGCCTCGGGGTGGCGGTCGCCGAGCTGACTGGGGTTCGGGCTGGCTGGTGGTTCCGGCGCTGGTGGCGGGGCGCTTGGGCGGTGAAGGTCGTCGGGTCGGGGCTGGGCGGCGCACGGGTGGGGCCCCCGCCTTGAGGGGCTAAAAAACCCGCCCGGTGGGGGTCCCACCGGGCGGGCTGGCGATGTGTCGTTCGCCGGACGGTGCCCGCACCGGATCTCTCGGGTCGGGCCCCGCAGGCGCCCGACCCGGGCGCCTCACCGGTCGGGGCCGCCCCAGATGAGGAGGGCCAGCTCGGCGTCGAGATCGATCACGTCGCTCTCGCTGCCGAGCGGGACGGCGGCGTAGGTGCGTCGCAGGAAGGCGAGTACCTCCGAGCGAGGCATCTCGAACAACGCATGCCCGGACGGACTCGACAGTGACAGGCAGACGATCCTGCCGCCGGACTGCGCCGCCGGCCAGACCTGGACGTCGCCGTCGCCGGCCGGGCGACGGACGCCGTCGCTCAGAAGCTGTCGGGCGAAGGTCCACTCGACGACCTCGTCCGCTCCGGTGCGGAACCCGATGCTGACCGCGTAAGGGTCATCAGGCTCGTACCGGACCGTCGCGGCGACGGGGACCGGGGCACCCCCTGGCACGACGAGCCGGAGGGCGAGTTCTGCAGTGATCGAATCGTGACGAATAGTCATCGGGCGGCCTCTCAGCGGTGCGGTGGTGCGGGCGAGCACCCGTGTAACGAGATAGTTCCCACTCTGCGTCTCGTTGGAAACAAGGTTATGCCAAGACAACATCTGTTACGACGGTTCGGGCGAGATGCCCGGCCGGGGTGGTCTGCCCACATCCGTCGGGTCCCCGTCGGTGGGGTCTCAACGTCGGTCCGAGCCGCCGGGAGGTGGCATCGGCCCTCGTTGCGAACCCCCACCGGGAACCTCCCGGACACGGATCCCACTGTCGTGGCCGTGCCCCGACATGGTTCCCCGCCCGGCGCTCCTCAACCGCGGCGAGTGCCGACCAACGCCCACAGGACCCCCAGCAACCGGACATCAACCAGACATGGGGCAGACATCGCCTGGTCACGGAGCAGCCACGCGCTGGGACTCGGCTGGTGCGCCGCCTACCCGTCCCGTCGGGTTGTGTAAGCTGAGTCCCGCAGCCGATCGATCACCCGGCTCACGGGGAGATCGACGGAGAGATCGACAAGCTGGCTCGGCGGGAAGTGCCGAAGGCGGGCAGGAGATCCATCCAGGTTGCGAATACGGGCGTATAGCTCAGGGGTAGAGCGCTGCCTTCACACGGCAGAGGTCCGTGGTTCGAAACCACGTACGCCCACGCGCCGGCTTCGGCTGCTCGCCCCCTTCGGGGGCTTCGCCGTTGGCCGTGATGTCTGCCCAGGGGGGCGACCCCCTGGAACCCCCGGGTCGGGGGGCTTTGCCCCCCGACACCCCCCGGCCGTGGCGCTTCGCGTCTACGGCCTGTTTCTTTTGTCGCGGGGCGTTTTGCGGTGCGTTGCGTTGGGCTGCCGGGTGGGAGCTTGGGGTTTTCGGGGGGAGCTGGGTGCTCGGGGCGGGGGGTAGGCGGTAACGCGGATTGGGCTGGTCTGGTTTTCGGGTTGCTTGGGGGCGTGGTCGCGCTGGGGCGGCCGGGGGTCATGGGGCTCCTCGGGTCCGGTGTCGGTCCGAGTCTGGACGGTGCCGGGGCTGATGGCCACTGATCCGTGAGGCGTGCGGCCCGGTTTGGGCGGTAGTGGTAGGACGGATCACCCGTGGCGGGACGGCGGCGTCCTGGGGGTCACCCTGGTTGGGTCGCTCGACTGGGCTGACCAGGCAGAACGCGGACGGGGGCGGGCCCGGCGAAGCGGCCGGTCGGTGCGTCGACGTGGAGCGCCGCCGGGCGGGTGGGCCGGTCGCCGCGCGGGGCTGGCGGCGCGGGTCAGCCTGGTACGGTCGGGATCGCGGCGCCGGGCCGGCACGGAGGCGAGGTAGGCGGTTGAGCGGGATGGTCGACGGCTCGACGACGCCGGGCGGGATTCCGCTGGACGAACAGGCTGGCGTCGGAGTACAGGACGCGTTCCAGCGGCTGTACACGCCGCATCGGATGGCCTACATCAAGGGCGAAGGACGCTCGGACGGCGACGGCTGCCCGTTCTGCCTGATTCCGGCGATGACCGACGAGGAAGGGCTCGTGGTGGCCCGCGGCGCCACGGTCTACGCCGTGCTCAACCTTTACCCGTACAACGCGGGTCACCTGATGGTGGTCCCCTACCGGCACGTGGCCGACTACGCCGACCTGACGCCGGACGAAGCCACCGAGATGGCGTTCTTCATGCAGCGGGCGTTGCGGGCCCTGCGGGTGGCCAGCGGAGCGCACGGCTTCAACACGGGGATGAACCTCGGTACGGTGGCCGGCGCCGGCATTGCTGAGCATGTGCACCAGCACGTGGTGCCGCGCTGGGGTGGGGACACGAACTTCATGCCGGTGATCGGGGCCACCCGAGTGCTGCCCGCGCTGCTGGGCCAAACCAGGGCACTGATCGCCGAGGCCTGGGCGAAGATCGTCGACGAGGCGGCTGCCTCCGCGGCGCGCCAGACCGAACCGGGTCTCGCGTCCTAGTCCGTCGCGTCCTAGTCCGTCATCTCTGCTGGGGCGGAGGCGCCCCAGCAGAGACGGACGACAGGTCAGCTTGACCGGTCGTGGGTCATCGTGGCTGCCAGTTGGTCAGGCATCGGCTCATAGCGGGCCGGGGAACGGGTGAAGGTGCCGGTGCCCTGGGTAAGTGACCGCAGTTCGATTGCGTAGCGGATCATTTCGAGTTCCGGGACCTCGGCCCTGATGACGGTACGGCCGGCATCGCCGGCGCCCACGGGCTCCATGCCGATCACGCGGCCGCGGCGGCCGGAGAGGTCGCCCATGACCGCACCGACGTGCTCATCGGGCACGAGTACCGAGACGTTCAAAATCGGCTCGAGCAGCGCCACGCCGGCCTTCGCGGCGGCGTCGCGCAGGGCGAGACCGCCGGCAATCTGGAAGGCCATGTCCGAGGAGTCGACGCTGTGCGCCTTGCCGTCGACGAGGCGGACCCGGATGTCGACCATCGGGCAGCCCGTGGCGACTCCCTTCGCCATCTGGGCCGCGAGGCCCTTGTGGACAGACGGGATGAACGACCGGGGGACCGCGCCGCCGACGATCTCGTCGACGAACTCGAGGCCCGAACCGGCGGGGAGCGGCTCCGCCTCGATCTGGCAGATCGCGAACTGCCCGTGCCCACCGGACTGCTTGACGTGCCGACCGAGGCCGTGCGCCGCGCCGCGCAGGGTCTCCCGCAGCGCGATCTTCGGCTCCTTGCGGTCGACGTTGACGCTGTACCGGCTCGCGAGCCGGTCGAGCAGCACGTCGGCGTGCGCCTCGCCCATGCACCACAGCAACAGCTGCCCGGTCTCGGTGTCGGTCCGCACGGTCACGGTCGGGTCCTCGGCGGCCAGGCGCGCGAGCGCCGTCGGCAGCTTGTCCTCGTCCGACTTGGTCCGCGCCTCGATCGCGATCGGCAGCAGCGGCTCCGGCATCGTCCACGGCGCCAGCAGGCGCGGCTCGTCCCGGTCGGACAAGGTGTCGCCGGTCTCGGCGGTGCCGAGCTTGGTCACCACGCAGATGCCGCCGGCCGCGCAGGCGTCGACCGGGTGCAGCGCGGTGCCCTCGGGCAGCGACAGCCCGCCGATCTTCTCGTCGACGTCGTGGTCGGGATGGCCCGCGGCGGCCCGGCCGTGGCCCGAGACGTGCACCGTGGCGTCGGGACGCAGCGTGCCGGAGAAGACCCGCACGACCGACATCCTCCCGACGTAGGGGTCGGTGGTGGTCCGCACCACCTCGGCGAGCAGCGGGCCGTCCGGGTCGGCCGAGATCCGCGGGCAGTCGGACCCGTCGCACCGGGTGAGTGGCGGAATTGGGTGCTCGGCGGGCGAGGGGAACGCGTCGACCATCAGATCGAGGAGCTCGACCGAGCCGACAGGCAGCCCCTCGCCGTTCGCGGTGCGCGTGAACGGGAGCACCGGGTGGAAGGAACCGCGGGCGATGGCGGTCTCCGCGTCGTCCAGCAGCGTCTTGGGGTCGAGCTCCTCACCGCTGAGGTAACGGTCGAGCAGGCCCTCGTCCTCGCTTTCGGCGATGATGCCCTCGATCAGCGAGCCGCGGGCGCTTTCGAAGAGGCCGTCGAGCTCGACGCGATCGTCCGCCTCGTGCCGGCCCGCCGGACCGTACTCGACGACACGGCCGGTGAGTAGACCGACCAGACGGGCTCCATCGCCGCCCCTGGAGGCGCCGTCGGGCAGGAAGACGGGCAGGACGCCCTCGCCGAAGGCGTCCTGGCAGGCGGCGACGGCGGCGGTGAAGTCGGCCCTCGGATGGTCGAGACGGGTGACGACGACGGCGCGCGGCATGTTCACCTCTGCGCACTCGGCCCACAGCGCCCTGGTCGCGCCGTCGATGCCGTCGACCGCGCTGACGACGAACAGCGCGGCGTCGGCGGCGCGCAGCCCGGCGCGCAGCTCCCCGACGAAGTCGGGGTAGCCAGGAGTGTCCAGCAGGTTGATCGTCATGTCTCGGTGGTGCAGCGACGACAGGGTGAGGCTGATCCCGCGGGTCGCGCGGTGCTCGCCGTCCCCGTGGCGGGTCTGCTCGCGGCTCTGCCCGGCGCCGGCGGCGACCACGGCGAGCAGGTCCTCGGCCAGCGCGGTCTTGCCCGCGCCGGTGTGACCCACGAGGACGACGTTGCGGACTCTAGCCGCGGCAGACGGCATCTCGGCCTCCGTTCGGGTCCAGCCGAGCGCCTCCTACCGCACCCCGGGCCAACGTTTAGAGGGCCCTGGCGGCAGGGGGCGGAGGCCGCCACGTGCGGACGCGACAAGCATGCGAGTTCGCGCCTCCTTTGGCCTCCTGTGCTCGGACGGGTACTGATGTCGTCGCCCAGCCTGCGCCCATGTGACCTAAAGCACAAGTCGCCTGGTTCGCTGTGTTTCCTGGTCCGCTCCGTGCGGGCACGGCCCTCCGGCCCCTTGCTCGGGCCTCACTGCCTCGGGCCCACTCCCGCCCACTGAACGAGGACCGTCGGTACCAGCCCAATACGCCGTCGGCCGTAGGGTGAAGATGCGCGAACAAACCCGCGCCGGACACGACGGGACGGACATGCTCGCTAGTAAGGCGCGGCCGCAGATCAACCGGCTGCTGGAGCCGTTCAGCCGATGGGCGGCCACGACGTCGCTCTCCCCGGACCTGGTGACGATCATCGGCACGGTCGGGGTGGTCGGCGGCGCACTCGGCTTCTTCACGCGAGGCGTGTTCTTTCTCGGCACCATCGTGATAACGCTGTTCGTCTTCTCGGACCTCATCGACGGCGCGATCGCTCGAGCTCGCGGGATCTCGTCGAAGTGGGGCGCGTTCCTCGACTCCACCTCCGACCGGCTCGGCGACGGCGCGGTCTTCGGATCGCTGGTGATCTGGTACGCCGGCGATGGTGACTCGCTGCCGCTTGCTGGTGCTGCGCTGATCAGCCTGGTAGCCGCCGCGGTCACCTCATATGTAAAGGCGCGGGCGGAAAGCCTCGGCTTCACCTGCGACGTCGGTCTTGCTGAGCGTGGCGAGCGGCTGCTCGTCCTCCTGGTCGCGTCCGGCCTCTATGGCCTTGGCGTGCCCTATCTCCTGCCGATCGCGCTGTGGGTGCTGGCCGCGGCGACGGTCATCACGGTCATCCAGCGGATCTGGCACGTCTACCGCCAGTTCCAGCGTTCCGGCGGACCGGGCGTCGCGGCCGTCACCGCGCCGCAGGCGGCGAGCGCCGGCGGGCCCGGCACCGGGGCCGCCGCTGGCGGGCACGCTGGAGCTGCGGCGCCGACGGAACCACTGGCGTCGGCCGGTGCGGCAGCCGTCGTCGAGGCGTCCGGCCCAGTCACCGCGGCCGGCTGAGCGGGGGGACCACCCGTCCCATGTCCGCCTCCGGACGGCTCACCGACCTCGCGTACGCGCTCGGCTGGCGGGTCGTGCGTGTGCTGCCTGAGCGGGTCGCCGCGCGTGGGTTCGCCGCCGGCGCCGACTGGGCCACCCGGCGGGACGGCAAGGGGGTCCGTCGGCTGCGCTCGAACCTGGCCAGGGTCGCGCCCGACGGCACCGATCTCGACGCGCTGACGAAGGCCGCCATGCGCTCGTACGCGCGCTACTGGCTGGAGGTCTTCCGACTCCAGGACATGCCACCGGAGCGGTACATCGGCGACATGTTCCTCCACGACGAGCACTACCTGCGCGACGCCTACGCAGCTGGCAAGGGGATGATCCTTGCCCTGCCGCACATGGGGAACTGGGAGCAGGCGGGGGCGTGGCTCGCGGGCACGGGTGTCCCGTTCACCACCGTCGCCGAACGGCTGCGGCCCGAGTCGCTGTTCGACCGGTTCGTCGCGTTCCGCGAGTCGCTGGGCATGGAGGTCATCCCGCTCACCGGTGGCGCCGAGCCACCGACGGCGCTGCTCACCGAGCGGCTGCGGGCCGGCGGCTGCCTGTGCCTGCTGGCGGACCGGGACCTGTCGTCGCGGGGCGTGCCGGTGGACTTCTTCGGCGCTGCGGCGCGGATGGCTGCGGGGCCGGCGGCGCTCGCGCTGCGCACCGGCGCGGCCCTGCTGCCGACGGCGCTCTGGTTCGAAGAGAATGTCTGGCGGGGGCGGATCTTCCCGCCCGTCGAGCACACCGACGTGGCGACGATGACCCAGGTGATGGCCGACGCGTTCGCCGCGACGATCGCCGAGCACCCGGCCGACTGGCACATGCTGCAGCGGGTCTGGCCGGACCAGCCGGACCCGGCGGGCGATCCGGACCAGGCGGGCCCGGTGGGCCAGCCAGCGGCCAGGCCGGCCACGGGGGAGCGGTGAGGATCGGACTGGCCTGCCCCTACACCTGGGACATTCCCGGCGGGGTGCAGGTGCACGTCCGTGACCTGGCCGAGACGCTGATCGCGGCCGGTCACGAGGTCTCGGTCATCACCCCGGTCGACGACGAGGACGAGTTGCCGTCCTATGCCGTCGACGCAGGCCGAGCGTTGCCGGTGCCGTACAACGGCTCGGTGTCCCGAGTGCTGATGGGGCCCGTGTCGGCGGCACGCGTGCGTCGCTGGCTGCGGGAGCACGACTTCGACGTGCTGCACGTCCACGAGCCGACCGCGCCCAGCATCGGGTTGCTGGCTTGCATGCTTGCCGACGGACCGATCGTCGGCACATTCCACACCGCCAACCCGCGTTCGAAGATCCTCACGGCTGCCCAGGGCGCCCTGCAACCGTCGTTGGAGAAACTGCGTGCCCGGATCGCCGTCTCCGAGGCGGCCCGGCGCACGATCGTCGAACATCTCGGCACGAGCGCGGTGCTGATCCCGAACGGCGTGCGGGTCGCCGCGTTCACGGATGCCCGTCCCCTGCCCGGCTATGAGCCGCCGCGGAACACGGTGTGCTTCCTCGGCCGCATCGACGAGCCGCGCAAGGGGCTCGATGTGCTGCTCGCCGCGCTACCCGAGCTCGCGCGCCGGGTGCCCGACGTGCGGCTGCTCGTGGCCGGCCCAGGCGACGTCGCGGCGGTGCGCGCTCGCCTCGACCCGTCGCTGCGGCCCCGCGTGGACCTCGTCGGCCTGGTGCCGAACAAGGACAAGGCCAGGGTCTTCGCCTCCGCCGACGTGTACTGCGCGCCGAACACCGGCCAGGAAAGCTTCGGCATCGTGCTGCTGGAGGCGATGGCGGCGGGCACTCCGGTCATGGCGAGCGATCTGGACGCCTTCCGCCGGGTGCTCGGCGACGGCCAGGCCGGACGGCTGTTCGGCGTAGGTGAACCGGCCCAGCTTGCGGCCGGGCTTGCCGAGCTGCTCGCGGACGACGCCGCGCGCGCCGCGCTCGCCCGGCGCGGCCGGGTGGTCGTCACCGGTTTCGACTGGCCGGTCATCGCCGAGTCGATCGTCGACATCTACCGCATGGTCACCGTCGGCGCGGGGCCCGTCCAGCTTGCCTCGGCGGCGGAAGTCTGAAGCAGCCCGAGCACGGGGGACGAAACCCGGATCCAGGGCTTCTGTGATGTTTGGGACGTCAGAGACGCCGTGGCCGGCCGGTCGTTTACGCTGCCCGAGATGACAGTCGTCGTGGCCGTGGTCGCCATCGTGGTGGCGATCGCGACCTACCTCACCTGGATCGCGCGCCGCCTGGACCGACTGGGCGTCCGGGTGGACGCGGCCCACGCCGGGCTGGTCGCCCAGCTGACCGCACGAGCCGAGGCGGCGGGGGCGCTGGCCGCCAGCCGCGGCCTGGTGCCGCTGGCGGCGGCGGCCGAGCAGGCACTGGCCGGGCACGCGGCGCTGCGGGCGGGCGCGGCGCTGGACACCGGCGTCGAGAACACCGAGAACGAGCTCAGCCGGGCCCTGCGCGCGGGCGAGGTCGGCACCGCCGGTCAGGGCGCACCAAAGCTGCTGCACGCGGTCGACTCGGCAGCGGCCCGGGTCGCTCTTGCCCGCCAGCTGCACAACGACGCCGTGCGCGACCTGCGCGCGCTGCGCGGCCGGCGCCTGGTACGGGTGACGCGGCTGGGTAGCCGCCGCCTGCTCCCTGCCTATTTCGAGATCGATGACGCGTTGCCGGCCCGTGCCGAGGCATGGCCGTCGGACGTCGAGGAGCAACCGGCGCCAGCCGAGACGCAGCCGGACGCCGGCGCCGCGGTCGGCCAGGAGGGCCTGGCCTGAGTGAACCGTCGCCGCCACATCCGGGTGGCGGCGGCGCGGCGGCTCACCGGTCGCCAGGCACCTCGTGTGACTGTTCGGGTGCGCGCTGCTGGGGGAAGGGTGCGGCATCCCGCCGTACCATGGTGACGGTATGTCCGCCCGGGCCCAACGGGACGGGTCTGGCCAGTTCAGATGCGGCCAGCGCGGGTTGGCCAGCCATGTCGGTGACCTCGGCCGCGGGCCCGCCTGCGCGGACACACCAGCATTTGATGATCGTGACGAGGACACCCGAGGGAGACGGACCGCTATGCCTGCCGGAGCCACGCCAGCTGGAACGCCCGCCGGAGTCCCCGCCGGGGCGGTGCTCGCCGGCCCAGCCGAGCCGGCCAGGCAGGCCGGCACCGCGCGGGTCAAGCGCGGCATGGCCGAGATGCTCAAGGGCGGTGTGATCATGGATGTGGTCACCCCGGAGCAGGCCAAGATCGCCGAGGATGCCGGCGCCGTCGCCGTGATGGCGCTGGAGCGCGTGCCAGCCGACATCCGGGCCCAGGGCGGCGTGGCCAGGATGAGCGATCCGGACATGATCCAGGGCATCGTCGAGGCCGTCTCCATCCCGGTCATGGCGAAGGCCCGGATCGGGCACTTCGTCGAGGCCCAGGTGTTGCAGGCCCTCGGCGTCGACTATGTCGACGAGTCCGAGGTGCTCACCCCGGCCGACCCGCACCACCACATCGACAAGTGGGCGTTCACGGTCCCCTTCGTCTGTGGTGCGACGAACCTGGGCGAGGCGCTGCGCCGGATCTCCGAGGGTGCCGCGATGATCCGTTCCAAGGGCGAGGCGGGCACCGGCGAGGTGTCCAACGCCGTCGTGCACATGCGCACGATCCGCGGCGAGATCGCCCGCCTGGCGTCGCTGCCCGCCGACGAGCTCTATGCGGCCGCCAAGGAGCTGCGTGCGCCGTATGACCTGGTCGCCGAGGTGGCCCGGCTCGGCAAGCTGCCGGTCGTGCTGTTCACCGCCGGCGGCCTCGCCACTCCGGCGGACGCCGCGCTCATGATGCAGCTGGGCGCGGACGGCGTGTTCGTCGGTTCCGGCATCTTCAAGTCCGGCGACCCGGCCAGGCGCGCGCGGGCGATCGTCGAGGCCACGACGATGTACAACGACCCTGCTGTGATCGCCAAGGTGTCCCGCGGCCTCGGCGAGGCCATGGTCGGCATCAACGTCAGCGAGCTGCCCGCGGCCGCCCGCTACGCCGACCGCGGGTGGTGAGCTTGGCAACCCGAGACGGCCTGGCCTGTTTGCTGCCGATTCGGCAGCTGCCCGAGGGCCCGGAATGTCTACTCCGGGGGGCGACCCCCGGACCCCCGATGCCGCGCTTCGCGCGGCCAGGGAGGCGGACGTGACCTCGATCGATGTTCGGATCGGGGTGCTGGCGCTGCAGGGGGATGTGCGCGAGCATGCCCGCGCGCTGGCGGCCGCCGGGGCCGAGACGGCCGAGGTACGCCGGCCCGAGGAGCTTGCCTCCGTCGACGGTCTGGTGCTGCCCGGCGGGGAGTCGACGACGATCGGGCGGCTGCTGCGGATCTTCGGGCTGCTCGAGCCGCTACGGACGGCGGTCGGTGCGGGCCTGCCGGTGTACGGTTCGTGCGCCGGCATGATCCTGCTCGCCCAGGATGTGCTCGACGGCCGGCCGGACCAGCCGCTGGTCGGCGGGCTCGACGTCGTCGTCCGACGCAACGCCTTCGGGCGTCAGGTCGACTCGTTCGAGGCTGATCTGGCAGTGGAGGGTCTGACGGGTCCGCCGCTGCATGCCGTGTTCATCCGTGCACCATGGGTGGAGAAGGCTGGAGATGCGGTGACGGTCCTCGCGCGGGTGGGGGAGCATCCGGTGGCCGTGCGGCAGGGGAACCTGCTGGCAACCTCGTTCCACCCGGAGCTGACCGGGGACACCCGGATGCACGAGCTTTTTGTGACGATGGTTCGACAGAGGGGCAGGGCATGAGCGGTCACTCCAAGTGGGCGACCACGAAGCACAAGAAGGCGGTCATCGACGCCCGTCGCGGCAAGCTGTTCGCCAAACTGATCAAGACGGTCGAGGTGGCCGCGAAGACCGGCGGCGGTGACCCCGCGGGCAACCCGACGCTCGCCGACGCGATCGCGAAGGCCAAGTCGCAGTCGGTGCCGAACGACAACATCGAGCGGGCGGTCAAGCGCGGCTCCGGCGAGCTCGCCGGCGGCGTGACCTACGAGTCGATCACGTACGAAGCCTACGGCCCGAACGGCGTTGCAGTCCTCGTCGAGTGCCTCACCGACAACCGCAACCGCGCCGCCTCCGACGTCCGGGTCGCGATCACCCGTAACGGTGGCACCGTCGCCGACCCCGGCTCCGTGGCCTACCTGTTCAACCGCAAGGGCGTCGTGCTGATCACCAAGACGCCCGCGCTGACCGAGGACGACGTGCTCCTCGCCGTCCTCGACGCGGGAGCCGAGGAGGTCAACGACCTAGGCGAGGCCTTCGAGGTGGTCTCCGAGGCCACCGACCTGCACGCCGTACGAGTAGCGGCGACGGACGCGGGCCTCACCCTCGACTCCGCCGATGTGTCCTGGCTCCCCAGCGTCAGCGTGCCGCTGGACACCGAGCCGGCCCGCAAGGTCCTCAAGCTCGTCGACGCCCTAGAGGACCTCGACGACGTCCAGTCGGTCTGGTTCAACGCCGACATCTCCGACGAGGTCATGGAACTCGTCGCGGGCTAGTAGGCGGTGGGGCCGGCGGAGAAGGGTTGGGCGGGGTCGGCGCAGAAGAGTGTTTCTGGTCCGCTCCGTCCGGGCACGGTGCTCCGGCCCTTTACTCGCTTCGCTCCCAAAGGACCTCCGCGCCGCGGGGTTCCTGCCGGATCGGCGGAGCTTGCGGAGCCGATCTGGGAGGTCCGCCTCCTCCGCGGACGTGCCCTCCGGCGACCTCCGCTGCGGCCCAACCACCTTCGCTTCGCTCGGTGGCCGGGCCTCGGCGGAGGCGCGCCTCCGGGCCAGCTCGCTTGCATACCGCTTGAACGTTACGAAATTGAACGGACCTCGTAGCGACCGTAAAGCATTCAGCCCAGCTCGTGACGTGCAGCGTCACGCAAGCGAGCTGGGTGCGGAGGCGTCCTCGCGGAGGCCCGGCCCACGAGCGAAGCGAGTGGGTTGGGCCGCAGCGAGGACGCCGGAGCACCCCGTCCGCGGAGGAGGACGCCGCGCGGAGGTCCCTTCCCGGAGCGAAGCGAGGGAAGGGGCCGGAGCGCGGCGCCCGGACGGAGCGGACCAGAGATACAGCGTGTCGGTGATGTCGGGGATGTGGCTAGGCTCTAGGCTCCGAACAGGCGTTCGCTGACCTGTGGGCGCTTGGGCCTGGGCGGAGGTTTCGGCGGTGCGGGTGTTGGGCGTCGATCCGGGGCTGACCAGGTGTGGGCTCGGGGTGGTCGACGGTGCGGGCGCGGGGCGGCGGGCGACGCTGGTCGAGGTCGGGGTTGCGCGGACGCCTGCGGACGAGGACGTGGCGATCCGGCTGCGGGGCATCTCCGTGGAGATCGAGTCCTGGCTCGACCGGCACAGCCCGGACGCGGTCGCGGTGGAGCGGGTGTTCAGCCAGGCCAACGTGCGCACCGTGATGGGTACCGCGCAGGTCGGGGCGGTCGCGATCGTGCTCGCGGCGCGCCGCGGCCTGCCGGTCGCGCTCTACACCCCGAGCGAGGTCAAGGCCGCGGTCACCGGCAGCGGCCGGGCGGACAAGAGCCAGGTGACCTTCATGATCTCGAAGCTGCTCGACCTCGCGACGCCGCCGAAGCCGGCGGACGCCGCGGACGCGCTGGCGCTCGCGCTGTGCCACGTCTGGCGCGGGCCTGCGCTCGCCCGCGTGCGGGCGGCGGCGGCCGGGGCCGGTGGCCGCGGGCAGGCCGGCGGGGCCGCCGCCCTCGGGCCGGGGCGGCCGGCATGATCGCGTCGGTCGCCGGGACGGTGCTGTCGGTGTCGCCGACGGCGGCCGTGGTCGAGGTCGGTGGGGTGGGCCTGCTGGTGCAGTGCACCCCCGCGACGCTCGCCGGTCTCGCGGTCGGCGACGCGGCGCGGCTCGCGACCACGCTCGTGGTCCGCGAGACCGAGCTGACGCTCTACGGGTTCGCCGACGCGGACGAGCGGGAGGTCTTCGAGACCCTCCAGTCCGCCGGCGGCGTCGGGCCGAAGCTCGCCCAGGCGGTTCTCGGGGTGCTGGCACCGGACGAGGTGCGCCGGGCGGTCGCCGACGAGGACCTGACCGTGCTGACCAAGGTGCCTGGCATCGGCCGCAAGGGCGCCCAGCGGATCGTGCTCGACCTCAAGGACAAGCTGGGACCGCCGGCCGGCGGCGCGACCTCTCGTGCCGGCCTGGGCGCCGGCGCCGCCGGCCGGATCATGCCCGCCCCGCGGACCGCCGCCGAGCAGGTGACCGACGCGCTCATCGGCCTCGGGTACTCGGCCCGCGAGGCCGAGGACGCCGTGGTGGCGGCGGGCGGTGCGGATGCGGAGGGCACGGACGGTGACGTGCCCGTGCTGCTGCGGGCCGCGCTGGCCGCCCTGCGGCCGCGGTAGGGAGCGGGAACGGGACGATGGGGCGTATGGGAGGCGAGGAAGGGCTCGTCACGGCGGCCGCGGACGCGGAGGAGCGGGCGTTCGAGGCGGGGCTGCGGCCGAAGACCCTGGCGGAGTTCATCGGACAGCGCAAGGCCCGGGAACAGCTGTCGATCATGCTGGCCGGAGCGCGTGGCAGAGGGCGCCCGCCGGATCATGTGCTGCTGTCCGGGCCACCAGGCCTCGGCAAGACCAGCCTGGCGATGATCATCGCACAGGAGCTGGCGGTGCCCCTGCGCATCACGAGCGGCCCGGCGATCGAACGGGCCGGCGACCTGGTCGCCATCATCACCGCGCTCGCGCCCGGGGAGGTGCTCTTCATCGACGAGATCCATCGGATCGCCCGCCCGGCCGAGGAGCTGCTGTACTCGGCGATGGAGGACTTCCGTGTCGATGTGGTGCTCGGCAAGGGCCCCGGCGCGACCGCGATCCCGCTCGACGTCGCGCCGTTCACCCTGGTCGGTGCCACCACCAGGGCCGGCCTGCTCACCGGGCCGTTGCGGGACCGCTTCGGCTTCACCGCCCATCTCGACTTCTACGACACCGACGAGCTGACCGCGGTACTCACCCGCTCGGCCGGGCTGCTGGGGGTGGAGCTGCGACCGGAGGGTGCTTCGGAGGTGGCGGGGCGCTCCCGCGGTACCCCCCGGATCGCCAACCGGCTGCTGCGCCGGGTCCGCGACTACGCCGAGGTGCGCGCCGACGGGATCATCACTCTGGAGGTCGCGAAGGCGGCGCTGCGGGTGTACGACGTCGACGCGCTCGGCCTCGACCGGCTCGACCGCGCGGTGCTGACCGCGCTGGTGAAGCGGTTCGGGGGCGGCCCGGTCGGCCTCACCACGCTCGCCGTGGCGGTGGGGGAGGAGCCGGACACGGTCGAGGACGTCAGCGAGCCGTTCCTGCTGCGGGCCGGCCTGCTCGCCCGGACCGCCCGGGGCCGCGTCGCGACCCCCGCCGCCTTCACCCATCTCGGCTACGACGCCCCGGCCGACCCGCTGGGCCGCTCCCAGCCGCTCCCCACACCGCTGTTCGCCTCGATCCCGGACCAGGACGCCAGCTGACGAACCGCGCCGCCGAACCATGCCGCCAAGCCCGGTTGACGGCGCTGGTGCGCGCCGACCCGGGGGCCTCTCGCCGAGTCACCGGCGATGTTAACTAGCATCGGCCGCGACACCGAGGAGGGCAGGACGTGCACGTATTCGCGACAGCTGCTGTCGCCGCTGGCGAGACCAAGGCGGACAGTGGCGGCGGGGGTGGCGCCGGTAGCTGGCTGCTGCCGGTTCTGATCATTCTGGTGGGGGTGTACTTCTTCACCATCCAGCGCCGCCGGTCACGCGCCGCCCAGCAGGAGCAGGCCAGCCTCCAGCCAGGCACCCTGGTCATGACCCGTAGTGGGCTTTACGCCACGGTCGTCGAGGTCGACGGCCAGGACGTCCTGCTCGAGATCGCGCCGGACGTCGTCTGCCGGTTCTCCCGGGGCGCGATCGGCCGGGTCGTGACCACGCCGCCACCCGCGGAGCCCGACGAGGACGCTGGCGAGGCGGCGGACGACGACGCGGCCAAGGACGAGGCGACGGCCGGCACCGCGGTGGACGAGACCGCCGCGCCGCCGTCGGATCCGACGAGCGAGAAGCCTCCCGCCGCCCGGGATGACGCCAACCCGCCGAAGAAGGAACTTTAGACGCCCGCGGCGTCGTAGAAAGAACGACCATCAGACGCCGGCCGGGCGACCAACGTCCCCATGCCGGCGCCCGTCGGATACGTTGGGCTCCGGCCGGGATCATCACTGACTCGGCGGGGAGAGGGGACATCCGTTGGCACGTCGGTCGACACGGTCGCGCGAGACGCGGCCGTTCTGGCTCCGGCTGGGGTTCCTCGCCGGTGTGCTCGCGGTGCTGTACGGAGTCATGGCCCTGACCGGGGAATACACGCCCCGCCTCGGACTGGACTTGCAGGGCGGCACGAGCGTCATCCTCACGCCGAAGTCGACGCAGGCGGGCCAGAAGGTCAACAGCGGCGCCGTCGACAAGGCGATCGACATCATCCGCCAGCGGGTCGACGGGCTCGGTGTCGCCGAGTCCGAGGTGAAGCGCAACGGCAACCAGATCGAGATCTCGGTGCCCGGCCGCGGTCGCTCCGACGTCGTCAACCTCGTCGGGCAGACCGCCGAGCTCCGGTTCCGCGAGGTCTACACCTCCGGCGCCGCCGAGCCCGCTCCCAGCCCGACGGCCTCGCCGACCACGGGCGCGACCGCCTCCCCGTCCGCATCGCCGTCCACCGGCTCGACACTGGCGCCGGCGAGCGGGCAGCCGACGGCCGGCGCCACCGCGACGCCGACCTCGTCTGCGAGCCCGGCGGCTGCGTCCTCGCCGACCACACCGCCGTCACCGACGACCACCCCCTCGCCGTCCGCGAGCGCGGCGGCCGCCGCCACGGCGTCGCCGACGGCGACGCCGACCCCGTCGGCGAGCGCCAGCCCGTCGGTCGACGCCAACACGCCGCCCGCGGACGTCCAGAAGAAGTACGACGAGCTGACCTGCGCTCCGTCGGAGCTGCGTGCCTCCGGCAGCAGCTCCGACGCCCCGGGTGACTGGACCGCGGCGTGCGACCGGACCGGCAGGATCAAGTACATCCTCAAGCCAGCCAAGGTGATCGGTACCGACGTGAAGACCGCGTCGGCCGGCCTGCGGTCGAGCGGTGGCCCGACCAACGTCACGACCGGGGAATGGGTCGTCAATGTCGACTTCACCGGCTCGGGCCAGAAGAAGTTCACCCAGCTGACCGCGGACACCGTCGGCAAGCCGGTGGCGATCGTGCTGGACGGCGTCGTCCAGTCGACGCCGACGACCAACGAGCGCATCCCCGGATCGGCGGAGATCTCCGGCACCTTCACGCAGTCCGATGCCGAGGACCTGGCGAACGTCCTGAAGTACGGCGCGCTGCCGCTGGCCTTCGAGAAGTCGCAGGCGGAGTCGATCTCCCCGACGCTCGGCCGGCACGAGCTGCGGGGCGGCATGCTGGCGCTCGGGATCGGCCTCGCCCTGGTGATCCTCTACTCGTTCTTCTACTACCGGCTGCTCGGCCTCGTCGTGATCGCCTCGCTCGCGGTGAGCGGTCTGCTGATCTACAGCGCAGTGGTGCTGCTGGGTGAGGCGATCGGCTTCACGCTCACCCTCGCCGGCATCGCCGGCCTGATCCTGTCGGTCGGCGTGACGGCGGACTCATTCGTCGTCTACTTCGAACGCATCAAGGACGAGGTCCGGCAGGGCCGCACCGCGCGGGCCGCCGTCGAGCGGGCCTGGCCGGCCGCGCGGCGCACGATCCTGTCCGCGGACACGGTCTCGTTCCTCGCAGCCGCCGTCCTCTACATCGTCTCGATCGGGTCGGTGCGCGGGTTCGCCTTCACGCTGGGTCTTTCGACGCTGTCCGACGTGCTGATCGTGTTCGTCTTCACCCGCCCCCTCGTGAGCCTGCTGATCCGCCGCCGGCTGTTCGCCTCGCCCAAGTGGTCGGGCCTCGCCCCGTCGAGCCGCAGGGCTGGACGCGACCAGGAGCAGGCACGGCCCCGGCTCGCGCGCCGGGCCGACGCCGTGCCGGCGAGCGGGGCCCCGCCGGAGCCGCCGCCGGCCACCGAGGCGTCACCAACGGCGTCGATCGGCCAGCGGCCAGGAGCGCGTACCGCGGGGCGCGGACAGAAGCGGGGGTCCTGAGATGTCGGCGATCGGCCGGTTCTACCGCGGTGAGACCTGGTTCGACTTCATCGGCCGCCGCAAGATCTGGTACGTGTTCTCCGGGATTCTGGTGGCGATCTGCGTCATCAGCATGATCGTGCGTGGCTTCACGCTCGGCATCGACTTCTCCGGTGGCGCCATCTTCCAGTTCCCAGCGAACGGCCACTCGATCGAGGACGCCCGCCACGTGCTGAGCGAGTCCGGCGTGAACCCGGACGACTCGGTCATCCAGCAGCTCGAGACCAGCAAGCAGATCCGCGTCCAGACGCCAGTGCTCACCGAGACGCAGACGAACGAGGTCACCAAGCGGGTGATGACCGAGTTTGGAGCCAAGGAGACCGATGTCGCGGTCTCGACGGTCGGCGCCTCGTGGGGGTCGACGATCACCAAGAAGGCGATCGAGGGCCTGGTCATCTTCCTCGTGCTGGTGATGATCTACCTGTCCGTCCGGTTCGAGTGGAAGATGGCCGTCGCCGCGATGGCCGCACTGATCAACGACCTTGTCGTCACGCTCGGTATCTACTCGCTCGTCGGGTTCGAGGTCACGCCCTCCACGATCATCGCCTTGCTCGCCATTCTCGGTTTCTCGCTGTACGACACGGTCGTCGTCTTCGACCGGGTCCGGGAAAACACCGCCGGGATCGCGACGTCCAGTCGGCGGACCTACGCGGAGGCGACCAACGACTCGCTCAACGAGACCCTCATCCGGTCGTTGAACACGTCGTTCATCGCGCTGATCCCGGTGGCGTCGCTGCTGTTCGTCGGCGCGGGGCTGCTGGGCGCCGGCACGCTCGAGGACCTGGCGCTCGCCCAGTTCGTCGGTATCGCGTCGGGTACCTACTCGTCGCTGTTCCTCGCCGCGCCGCTGCTGGTCGACCTCAAGGGACGCGAACCGGCGGTCAAGGCCCTGCAGGCCCGGGTGCTGCGGGCGCGGGCGAGCGCCGCGCGCACCGCCGCGGCGTCCGACGCCACGGCGCCAGGCGCGGGTTCCGCGGTTCGCGCACCCCGCCTGGCTGGGGCCGCGGGCGCGGCCGGCGACGTCGCCGTCACCGACCTCGGCGAGGAACGGGAACCAGCCTCGGCGGGAGTCCAACGCCGGCCCGCCACCCGCCCAGGGCAACCCTCCGGACGCGGCCGTGCCGCGCCGCGCCGCGGGGGAGGCCGCCCTGGTGGGAAGAAGCGACGGTAGGAAGACGCCATGACGAGCATCGAGGCCTCCCCGGCCAGCCAGGCACCCGAGGCGACCGACGCGGCCCTCGCCGCGGCGGCGCAGGCACTGCGTGCGCACGTGCGTGACGTCCAGGACTTCCCGCAGCCGGGCGTGGTGTTCAAGGACATCACTCCGCTGCTCGCCACCCCGGCCGCGTTCGGTGCCGTGATCGGCGCACTCGCCGACACGGCCGGGCGGCTTGGGGCGACCGTGGTCGCGGGGATCGAGGCGCGCGGCTTCCTGCTGGCGGCCCCGGTCGCCGACCGGATCGGCGCGAGCCTCGTCCCGATCCGCAAGCAGGGCAAGCTGCCAGGCCGCACGGTCGCCGAGTCGTACGCGTTGGAATACGGCACGGCGACGCTGGAGATGCACGCGGACGCCGTCGGCGCCGGCGAGCGGGTGCTCATCGTGGACGACGTCCTCGCGACCGGTGGCACCGCCGCCGCGGCGGCCAGCCTGCTGCGCCACGGCGGGGCCGAGGTGCTCGGCCTCGCGGTGCTCATGGAGCTGACGTTCCTGGCAGGCCGAGACCGGATTCCGTCACTCGATGTGACCGCTCTTCTGGCGATCTAGGTCTGCCGGCATCCGGTATGTGAACCAGGCCACGGCCGCGGTGGTGAGCCTGATCCGATATGCCCGGCTGGACGATGGGCGAGGCCGGCGATCGCCGCGGGCGTGTCGTGCGGTTGTCTGTCGGACATCCGCCATGCTCCGATGGTCGCCTGGATGGGTTGCGGAAGGGCCACGGCTAACCCAGCGTTAGTCTCGAAGACAGACTTTCCGTAGGAGCAGCCCTGTGCCCGACGCAATCCCGGTGATAGCCGGCGGTGGACAGCTCCCGGCCTCTGGACCCACGACGGGCCAGTCGCCGGAGCGGCGCCGTGGGTTGCCCAGAACCGGGACCCCGGGCGCGGGCGAGCAGCCGCCGCTGGAGGCGGCCGCCGGCGTGGCTCCTGCCGGATCCGGCTCGCCTGACCGGCCCGCCGGTCCGGCCGACCGCCGCGAACCGACCGAAACCCGGCCGGAGGCCGCCCGGAACGGTGCCGCGGCGGCTTCTGCCCGAGCCGTCCCGGCTGTCCCGGCTGTTCCCTCGGTCCCGTCCGCCTCCTGGGCGGTCGCGTCTGCCGCCGTCGGCCCGGCAGTCTCGGCGGCTGGTGGCGGGCGCCCGGGCGGCGGCTCGGGCGCCTCGGTGGTCGCCGTGGGCGGAGGTGTCCTCGCCGGCTCACCGGTGCCCGGAGAGCTGCCCGAGGACGGCTCCCCGGTGCCGCCGCGGCTGGGCCACGAGTCACCGCCGATCCCGCGCCGGCTGCGCAGCCGGCTCTCGCGCCTGTCCCCGCACCGGGAGACCCCGCCGTCGGCGTTGGACCCGGTGCTGCGCGGCCTGATCGCCAACCACCCCAAGGCCGACCTCGGCCCGGTCCAGCTGGCCTTCCAGGTCGCCGACGCGGCGCACGCGGGGCAGGTGCGGGCCTCCGGCCACCCCTACATCACCCATCCGATCGCGGTCGCGAGCATCCTCGCCGACCTGGGCATGGACATTGCGACGCTGTGCGCCGCGCTGCTGCACGACACCCTCGAGGAGACGACGCTCACCACCGACGCGATCCGCGAGCAGTTCGGCGACCAGGTGGCGCTGATCGTCGACGCGGTGAGCCGCCTGCAGAAGGTCAACGCCGGCGAGATGGCCCAGGCGGAGATGATCCGCCGGATGGTGATCGCGATGGCGCGCGACCCGCGGGCGCTCGTCGTCAAGCTCGCCGACCGGCTGCACAACATGCGCACGCTGCGGTTCCTGCCGGAGCACCGGCAGGAGTGGAAGGCTCGCCAGACGCTGGAGATCTATGCGCCGCTCGCGCACCGGCTGGGGATGAACTCCCTGAAGTGGGAGCTGGAGGACCTGTCGTTCGCCGCGCTGTATCCGAAGCGCTACGACGAGATCGTCCGCCTGGTCGCCGACCGGGCGCCCAGCCGGGACGTCTACCTCGACGACGTGACCGCGCAGGTGCAGACGTACCTGTCGGCCGCCGGCATCCCCTCGGTGGTGCGCGGCAGGCCCAAGCACTATTACTCGATCTACCAGAAGATGGTGGTGCGCGGCCGGTCGTTCGACGACATCTACGACCTGGTCGGCATCCGGGTGCTCGTCGACTCGGTCCGCGACTGCTACGCCGCCCTCGGCACCGTCCACGCGAACTGGAAGCCGATCCCGGGCCGGTTCAAGGACTACATCGCGATGCCGAAGTACAACATGTACCAGTCGCTGCACACGACCGTGATCGGCCCGGAGGGCAAGCCGGTCGAGCTGCAGATCCGCACCCACGGGATGCACAACCGCGCCGAGTACGGGATCGCCGCGCACTGGAAGTACAAGGAGGAGGGCCGGGCCGCGAGCCGCCGCCGCGGCGGCGACGAGCCCGACCTGACGACCTGGCTGCGCCAGATCCTGGACTGGCAGCGCGAGTCGGCCGACCCGGGCGAGTTCCTCGACAGCCTGCGCTTCGAGGCGCCGGCCGACGAGGTCTTCGTGTTCACCCCGAAGGGTGACGTCATCCCGCTGCCGGCAGGGTCGACCCCGGTCGACTTCGCCTACGCGGTCCATACCGACGTCGGCAACCAGTGCGTCGGCGCGCGGATCAACGGCCGGATCGTCACGCTGGACACCCAGCTCGACAACGGCGACACCGTGGAGGTCTTCACATCCCGGGCGCAGAGCGCCGGGCCCAGCGAGGACTGGCTGACCTTCGTCCGGTCGTCGCGGGCACGCTCGAAGATCCGGCAGTGGCACGCGCGGGAGCGCCGCGAGGACGCGGTGGTCGCCGGCCGCGACGCCATCGCCAGGGCGTTGCGCCGCCACAACCTGCCGCTGACCAGGCTGATGACCGGCGAGGGCCTGCTGAGCCTGGCCAAGGAGCTGCGCTACCCGGACGTGAGCGCCCTCTACGCGGCGGTCGGGGAGAACAACGTCAGCACGCAGGCGGTCGTGAACCGGCTGCTGAGCGCCATGGGCAGCCCGGAGGCGACGGAGGAGGACGTCTCCGACACGGCGCTGCCGATTCGGCCGCTGCGCCGCTCGGCGGGCGACCCGGGAGTGCTGGTCTCGGGCGCGGCCGACATCTGGGTGAAGCTGGCCCGCTGCTGCACGCCGATGCCGGGCGACGAGATCGTCGGACTGGTCACCCGGGGCCGCGGCGTGTCGGTGCACCGCACGGACTGTGTCAACGTCGGTGCCCAGACGACGCAGCCGGCGGACCGGCGGGTGGTGGTCGAATGGGCGCCGTCGAGCGGCTCGGTCTTCCTCGTGGTGATCCAGGTGGAGGCGATGGACCGGGCGAAGTTGCTCTCCGACGTCACGCGGGTGCTGTCGGACCATCACGTCAACATCCTGTCGGCGTCGGTGACCACGACCCGCGATAACGTCGCGATCAGCCGCTTCACGTTCGAGATGGGCGACGCGAAGCATCTGGGCCAGGTGCTCGGCGCGGTCCGCAGGATCGAGGGCGTCTACGAGTGTTTCCGGGTCACGTCAGGCGTACAGGCGTAGGCCTGCGACGCCATAGAGGAGGGCGGGGGCGATGGACGCTGGGGCGCGGGCGGCACTGCCGGCCGGGGGGAGTCTGTCGCCTGGGGTGGCCGCACCGTTCGGTGACGACGCCCGTCCGCTGATGGCCGCCCGCCAGGCGAGCCACCGGCTCGCGCACCTCGCCCGCCGGGTGGCCTCCGGCCGGGGTGGGCAGATCCCGCCGGAGCTGCGCGGCATCGTGGAGGCGCACCGGGACTTCCATCCCAAGGCCGAGATCGGCGCGATCGTGCGGGCGTACGAGGCGGCCGAGATGTACCACCGCGGCCAGATGCGCCGCAGTGGCGACCCGTACATCATTCATCCGCTGGGCGTCGCCGAGATCCTCGCCGAGCTAGGCGTCGACACGACGACCCTGGTCGCGGCCCTGCTGCACGACACCGTCGAGGACACCAGGGCGACCCTGGAGCTGCTCACCGACGAGTTCGGCAGCGAGGTGGCCAACCTCGTCGACGGGGTCACCAAGCTGGACAAGATGCGGTTCGGCGAGGCGGCCGAGGCCGAGACGCTGCGCAAGCTGATCGTGGCGCTCGCCAGGGACTACCGCGTCCTGCTCATCAAGATCGCCGACCGGCTGCACAACATGCGGACCCTCGAGTTCATGTCGCCGCCGAAGCAGGCCAAGATCTCCCGGGTCACGCTGGAGATCCTCGCCCCGCTCGCGCACCGGCTCGGCGTCAGCGTGATCAAGCGTCAGCTGGAGGACCGGGCGTTCGAGGTCCTGTTCCCGGAGGACTATCGACACACCAAGGAGCTCACCGACGACTTCGTCGCGGCCGAGCGAGAGAGCGGGCAGCTCAAGGCGGTCGTCACCCGGCTGCGCTCCGGGCTCGGCGAGGCCAAGATCGCCGGCGAGGTGTCCGAGCGCCTCAGCCATCTGTTCTCGATCCACAAGCGTGGACAGGAGCGCGGCCGGCCGCCGCGGGACTACTACGACATCGTCCGGGTTCTCGTGCTCGTCGAAGATGTCCGCGACTGCTACGCGGCGCTCGGCGTGATCCACGGACTGTGGCGGCCCATACCGGGACGCCTGCGTGACTTCGTCGCGACGCCGAAGTTCAACATGTACCAGTCGCTGCACACGACGGTGACCGACGCGACCGGCCGAGCGGTCGACATCCAGATCCGCACCCGCCAGATGCACGTCCTCGCCGAGACCGGCATCGTCGCCCGCCCGGTCGGCGCCGGCGCCGACGGCGCCCGGCTGGAGGGCCTGGCATGGCTGCACAGCCTCCTCGACTGGCAGGACGACGCGCAGGACCCGGGGGAGTTCCTCGAGTCGCTGTCGAGCGATCTGGACGCCGACGAGGTCCTGGCCTTCACCCCGAAGGGCAAAGCGATTGCGCTGCCCGCCCGGTCGTCGCCGGTGGACGTGGCCTACGCGGTGCACACGGACATCGGCCACCGGGCGATCGGCGCCCGGGTGAACGGCCGCTTGGTCCCGTTGCACACCCGGCTGCGCAACGGCGACGTCGTGGAGATCCTCACGTCGAACCTCCCGCAGGCCGGCCCGAGCGAGGACTGGCTGTCGTTCGTCAGGACCGCGCGTGCCCGGGTACGGATCCGCCGGCGTCTGGCCCGCGGCCGCCGGGACGCCGCCGAGGCCGCGGGCGGCCAGCCGTCGGCGCCCGTGCCGGACACCGACGCGGCGGCCGGTGTGACGCTGTCCGCTGCCTCGTCCGTGTCCGCTGCCTCGTCCGTGTCCGCTGCCTCGTCCGTGTACCCGTCGGTTGCGGCGGCCGGGCACGTCTCGATCGCCGAGTCATCGGCTGACCGCGCAGCCGAGCCCGCCCTCGCCGGGACCGGCCCGGGCGTGGCCGGTGGCGTCCGGCCCGCCGGCCGGACCCGCACGGTACGACGGGCCGCCCGGGCGGCGGGCCTGGCAGGCGAGCCTGCGGCGGTGCCGGTAGCCGACGGCACCGGGGTGACCGCCGCCGGCGCCGTCACCGACACCGCGAGCACCACCGCTGTCACCGCTGTCACCTCCGCGATGGACGGGGCCGCGGTCGCCCGTGGGGCGGCTCTGGCTGACGGCGCGGCCGGCAGCCGGGGGATGGCAGCCGGCGTCGGGAGTGGCGGCGTCGGGAGCGGCAGAGTCGAGGAGACGGCCACCGCGATCGTGACCTTGACGGATCCGACCGGCGCCGCCGTCTCGGGCTCTGCTGCCGTCTCAGGCCCCGCGGCCGCCCCGGACGTCGCGCGCGCGGGTGCCGCCGATGCCGGTCAGCCGGAGTCGGCGGGCTCGGCAACGGCCTCGGCCGCTGCGGCCGCTTCGGCCGGAGTGCGCGGCGACGGCCGGGCACGACCGGCGAGCGCGTCCGTGCTGGGCCGGCGGCCGACACCGGCCTGGGCCGGTGTCGCGGCGCTGGCGGGCCACTCGGCCGCGCCGGTGCGGATCGCACGCTGTTGTCTTCCTCTGCCGGGGGACGCGCTCATCGGCTTCGTCTCGCATCAGAACACCAGCAACAGCGCGGTGACCCTGCACCGCGCCGAATGCGCGAACACTCGCTCGTCCGGTGTGCCTGGCCCGGTCCGGGAGCCCGTGGCGGTGCTGTCCTGGCAGTACCCGGCGGCGCACACCTTCCCGGCGGAGATCGGTGTCGAGGCGTTCGACCGGTACGGCCTGCTCGCGGACATCACCGAGGTTCTCTCGGAGACGGCCGCCGGCCTGCGCGCCGCCTCGACGTCGACATCCGAGGACTGCGTCGCGCACGCCCGGTTCACGGTCGAGGTCACGGGCCCGGACCAGCTCGCGGCCGTCCTCGCGGCTGTGCGCACCGTAGGCGGTGTCTACGACTGTTTCCGCGCCTGCCAATCCGTTTCCTAACCGACGCGGGGCGCGGGGCGCTCGACGCGCCCTGGCATGGTCCGGGGCAATGGTGCGGGGAAATTCGGCCGCGGGACGGGCGTACGGGTCTGCGCGGACGGGCGCGCAGCTATGAAATACGCGTCATGGAAGGCGCGGCGCAATAGCGCGCGCTGGGCCTCGGCTGAATCGGTCGCCGCGGCCAGGGCGGTGGGCGCTGGTTTCGGCGATTCAGACGGTGGCGAGGGCGCGAAGTTGTTCGTCGAGGTCGCGGACCGGCGTCGTGGACTGCCAGGGGGCGAGGCGTTCGCGGACCCGCTGTACTCGGGCGAGGCCGAGGGAGAAATCCGTCTGCGCGACGATGGCGAGCGCGTCCGCGGTAAACCGGCAGGCGCTGTCGATGTCGCGGCGCTGGATATGCACGTCGGCGATGTCGGCGAGCAGGAGGGAGCGCTTCTTCGTCGCGGCCGGACCGGCAGCGCGCAGCGCCTCGCTCGCCGCCGCGTAGGCGGCGGTCGGGCGGCGCAGCCGGGTCATCGTGGTCACCCGCAGGCCTTCGAGCCGGCCGCGGTCGAAGAACCCGGTCCAGACCCGGTCCACGGTGTCGGCCTTCGAGAACGCCTCCTGGGCCCGGTCGATCGCGGCGATGGCCGCGCGCCCGTCACCGCGTGACGCCTGTTCCTCGGCCTCCCTGGCGGCCAGCCATGACCTGGTCAGCGGGTTCGCGGCGCGTCCGAGCCGGCGCTGCGCCTCGCCGAGCAGCGCGCAGGCCTGGTCATGGCGGCCGGCCCCGCTCGGCTGGTAGCTCTCGTAGCCGAGCACGCAGGCCCACAGCGCCGGGTCGTCGGCCTCCCTCGCGGCCTCGATGGCGACCCGGTAGTAGGCGAGGGCCGAGGGGTGGTCGCTCAGGTCGAACGCGAGCCAGCCCGCCAGCGCCGCCGTCTCGCCGGCTGTGCTCGCCAGCTCGCGACGGATCGGCGAGCGGGTCGTCGACTCGAGCAGCTGGGTGAGGGTGCACAGGTGGCCGGCGACCCGGCCGAGCAGCGTCCGCGCGGGCACCCGCTCCTCCAGGCCGAACAGCCCGGCGGTGTGCTGGCTGAGCTGGTGGGCGAGCTCAGGGGTGACGGGGCTGCGCTGGCGCAGCGCCGCCGAGAGCCGGTCCCAGGGGGCCTCGTCGGCGGCGCCCGCCGCCGGGGCTGCGGTGCTGATCGGGACGACGGCGACACCGCCGGCCGCCACCATCCGCAGGAATCCTCGACGCTCGACCGGAATGCCGCGGGCATCTTCGTCGGCGCGCAGGACAATCGGCGACACCGCGTCGGCGCGGTTTCCGGGGCTGTTCGTGGCCACGGTGCTCACTACGTGCGGGTCCACGACGTCCGCTATACCCAGAATTCCCGCCGCTATACCTGGCGCGGTCATGCCCGACGCCGGGTCGTCGTCGATGAACCCGAGTTCGGCGGATGACCGGTGAAAAAGGGCGCGCAGCAGCCGCTGGTAACGCAGGCTCGGCTTTTTGTCGCCTTTCTCCCACTTGCAGATCATGTTGCCGGTGACGCCGGCCTCGCGGCCCTCGTGCAGCACCGCGAAACGGCGCAGCTCGACGGCCAGCCGTTCCTGCGACCAGCCTTTCTCTTCCCGGCACATCCGCAGCCGCCCATTCGGGGTGCGCGCGGGTGCCGGGCGTACGGAGCCCGGCGGGAGGTCGGCCGGGGGGTCGGCCGGGGGGACGTTCGGGCGTGGCCGGGCTGCCGCCAGCGCGGCGTTCGACTGGTGGCTGCCCTGGCCGGTGTGGGCGCCCCGGGCAACCGCGACGCGGCCGCGGTCGGCTGCCAGCACACGACGTGATTCGGTCGTGACGGGACGGGCCTCGGTCCCCACTTGTGCCGGCATCGCGCAACCTCCAGCTCAGGTAACGGACTCGATCAGCGTAACCGGTTGGAAAGGCAGGTCCACTGTCGACCGCGTGAGGTTTTCTTGCGGAAAGTGGCAGGCCAGTTTCGAAAAGATAAGATCTTGTTGGCGGATCGCCACGTTCTACACGTGAAGTGATGCACCTGCTCCCCGGCGTGGTCGCAGGTGCATCCTGTCATGCAGATGGTCCCCACCAACGCTCGTGCCGCCTACCGTGCGAGCAAAACATCCTCGCGCGTTCGATGTGATTGGGATCACTTGGTAGTGTCTCCATTGGCCATTGGAAGGCCTCTCGTGGTCCTGGATGTCCGACCGCGAGCTGATCGCGCCGCGTTCCGGCGGGCGACGCGCGACACGCGCACCCCCGGCCACAGCCGGTGACGGCGCCGCGGCGCGGGTGCCCGAGGCTCCGCCGATCCGGCGTCAGGGCCTCAGCCGCGTGCCCGCCGCTGGATGTCGGTGGTGGCAAATAGAGTCAGAGCCCGTGAGCGTGCGCCACCAACCTGACCCGGCCTGGCAGCTGCAGGGGCAGCCTTCGCAGACCGTTCCCGGCCCCCGCTCTCAGGGGCGCCCACTCCGGGAGTGGCAGCGACTGGCGCTGGAGCGCTACCGCGCGACGTCGGCGGCCGGCGGCCGCGACTTCCTCGCCGTCGCGACGCCGGGCGCTGGCAAGACGACCTTCGCCCTGACGGTCGCCGCCGAGCTGCTCGCCGCCGGCGTGGTGACGGCGCTGTCCGTGGTCGCCCCGACCGAGCACCTGAAACGGCAGTGGGCGGACGCCGCCGCGGGCGTCGGCATCTCCCTCGACCCGAACTTTCGCAACTCGGCGGGCTCCACCTCGCGCGACTACACCGGCGTCGTGCTGACGTATGCCCAGGTGGCCGCCCACCCGGCGCTGCACCTGGCACGCACCAAGGCCAGGCGGACGCTGGTGGTCCTCGACGAGATCCACCACGCCGGCGACGCCCGGTCCTGGGGCGACGCGGCGAGGGAGGCGTTCACTCCGGCCACCCGCCGCCTCGCCCTGACGGGAACCCCGTTCCGCTCGGACGTGAACCCGATCCCGTTCGTCACCTACCTTCCCGGGGCGGACGGAGTGACGCGCAGCGTCGCCGACTCCTCGTACGGCTACTCCGACGCGCTGCGCGAAGGCGTCGTCCGCCCGGTGATCTTCCTGGCCTATTCGGGTGAGATGAGCTGGCGCACCAGCGCCGGCGCCGAGCTGTCCGCCCGGCTCGGTGAGCCGCTGACGAACGAGCAGACGGCCGCCGCGTGGCGTACGGCGCTCGACCCGCGAGGCAACTGGATCCCCGCGGTGCTCGCGGCGGCGGACACGCGGCTGACCCAGGTCCGCCGCGGCGGCATGCCGGACGCGGGCGGCCTGGTGATCGCGACCGACCACGCGAACGCGCGCGCCTACGCTGGGCTGCTGCGCCGGATCAGCGGCACCGAGCCCACGGTCGTGCTGTCCGACGACCCGACCGCGTCCGACCGGATCGAGGCCTTTCGCCGCTCGACGGACCGCTGGATGGTCGCGGTGCGGATGGTCAGTGAGGGCGTCGACGTGCCGCGGCTGGCCGTCGGCGTGTACGCGACATCGGTGGCGACCCCGCTGTTCTTCGCCCAGGCCGTCGGCCGGTTCGTGCGGGGCCGCGGCCGGGCGGAGACCGCTTCGGTCTTCCTGCCCAGCGTGCCCGTGTTGCTCGACCTCGCCGGCCAGATGGAGGTGCAGCGCGACCACGCGCTGGACAAGCCGCTGCGGGAGCCGGAGGGGTTCGACGACGAGGCGCTGCGCGAGGCCAACCGGAAACGCGACACCGCCGACAAGCCCGACTCGCCGTTCACCGCGCTCGACTCCTCCGCCGAGCTCGACCGGGTCATCTTCGACGGTGGCGAGTTCGGCGCGCCGGCTGCGGCCGGTTCGGCGGAGGAAGAGGACTTCCTGGGTCTGCCCGGGTTGCTGGAGCCCGAGCAGGTGGCCACACTGCTGCGCCAGCGGCAGGCCACCCAGCTCGCCGCCGAGCGCGCCCGCAAGTCCAAGGCGGCCAAGGCCGCCGGCGCGGAGGCCGTGGCGCCGGCCCAGGCCGGCCCGCCCGCGGTGGAGGACGAAGGCAGCCGCCCGGTCCACGAGGTGATCGCCGAGCTGCGTAAGGACCTCAACAAGCTGGTCGCGGCGAACAACCACCGCACCGGCCGGCCGCACGGCATGATCCACGCCGAGCTTCGCCGCACCTGCGGTGGCCCGCCCAGCGGCCAGGCCACCGCGGCCCAGCTGCGCGCCCGGATCGACACCGTCCGGAAGTGGAACTCGCTGTAGCGGCAGCCGCCGGCGCCCGGGCGGCCCGGCCGCCAGCCCCGGTGCGTCACCAGACACCGACATGCCGGTGGGGGCTGATCTCTACCCGAGATCAGCCCCCACGGGGTTTGTCGAGGCCGCGGCCCGTCAGGAGGAGGACGGGCTGGCAGTCGGCTTCGACGAGGACGCCGGGCTCGTGCTCGCCGCGGGCGAGGGGGCCGCGCTCGGGCTGGGCGTAGCCGGCGCGGTCGAGGTGGCCGCGGGCTGCTCCTGCTCGATGGTGATCGAGGTGATCTGCGGCTTGGTGGCGGGCGCGCCGTCCGAGCCGCCCTCCTCGACGCCTGGGCTGGTGATCTTGTCGAGGATGTCCAGGCCCTGAGTGATCTCGCCGAAGACGGTGTAGTGGCCGGCGAGAGCCTTGGCCCCCTCCTCGCTCGGGTTCGCGTAGTTGATGAAGAACTGGCTGCCGTTGGTGTCCGCGCCAGCGTTGGCCATCGCGAGCACCCCGCGGTTGTAGTTGACGCCCGCGGTGTTCTCGTTCTTGTAGGTGAACCCGGGGGTGCCCGAGCCGGTAGCGGACGGGTCGCCGCACTGCAGCACGTAGATGCCGGCCTCGGGCCCGGCCGTCTCGCGGTGGCAGGTGGTGTCGTCGAAGTACTTCTGCTGCGCGAGCGCGTACAGCGCGTGGACCGTGCACGGCGCCTTGGCGGCGTCCAGGGTCGCGACCATCGTGCCCAGGCTGGTGTTGATGGTCATGGTGGCGGTCTTGGTGCTCACGGACGGCGCCGAGGCCGGCATCGAGACGTCCTTCGCCGGGGCCTGGCCGGACGCGTCCTTGGTGTACACACAGTCACCGACCTTGGTCGTGACGGCGTTCGCGCTGGCGCTGGCGGTAGCACTCGCGGTGGCCTCGCCGCCACCGCCGGTGGTGGCCAGGACGACGGCGGCGACCGTGCCGCCGATCACGACCACCATCGTGGCCGCGACGATGGCGATGACGCGCTGCCGCCTGCGGCGGGCGGCATAACGGCGCTCCGCCTGCCGCTGCGCTCTGGCCATCTCCAGCTCGCGCCGTCGCCGCGTCTTCGAGTTGCTCACCTACCGGGCCTCCCTGCCCTCCGCGCGCCTGCCCTTGCCATCCCGCGTCCCCGTGGGCCCGCCGATCCGCACAAGCCTGTTGAGTCCGGCTAAGCGTTGCCTTGGCGGCGCCTTAGCAGAACCTTGGAGACGCAGGCTGTGTTGCCTGGTCCGCTCCGTGCGGGCGCCGCGCTCCGGCCCCGTGCTCGCTTCGCTTCGCACGGGACCTCCGCGCGGCGTCCTCCTCCGCGGACGGTGCCCTCCGGCGACCCTCCGCTGCGGCCCAACCCACTTCGCTTCGCTCGTGGGCCGGGCCTCCGCGGAGGCACGCCTCCGGGCCAGCGCGGTTGCGTGACGCTTGAGCGTAGCGAACGGATCGACCCGCATCACACGGCCACTTCGGGTTGGTGACGTGCAACGGTACGCAGCGGAGGCACGCCTCCGGGCCAGCGCGGTTGCGTGACGCTGCACGTCACGAGCGGGGCAGACGCTCGGGGCGCGGCCTCCTTCGCTTCGCTCATGGGCGTTCGCGCCTGATCAGGAAGCTTTTCGTCCAAGACAGACCGGCCACGAGCGAAGCGATCTGGCCCCGCAATCCCAGCAACTTCGGGTTGGTGACGTGCAGCGGTACGCAAGCGAGCTGGGTGCGGAGGCGTCCTCGCGGAGGCCCGGCCCCGGAGCGAAGCGAACGGGGTTGGGCCGCAGCGAGGTCGCCGGAGCACCCGTCCGCGGAGGAGGACGGCGCGTAGCGGTCGCGTCCGGAGCTTGCGGAGGACGCGGCCGATGCGCGCCGCCCGCACGGAGCGGACCAATGTCAAACCTTCCCGCCCGACCCCAACCAGCGACCTCCAAACGAGACGCACCCGAGCTGTCCGGACGGAGCGAACCAATGTCACAACGTGTCGCGGCCGCCTACGTAAGGGCGCAGGACCTCAGGTACTCGCAAGGTGCCGTCCGCGGTCTGGAAGTTCTCCAGGACGGCGGCGAGGAGGCGGGGAGTGGCGACCGCGGTGTTGTTCAGCGTGTAGACGAAGCGAACCTCGCCGTCCGCTGTCCGATACCGGACATTTGCGCGCCGGGCCTGCCAGTCCTTCAGCGACGAGCAGCTGTGGGTCTCCCGGAACATCCCGAGCGACGGGAACCAGGTGTTGATGTCGTTCATCCGGTACTTGCCGACGCCCATGTCTCCGGTGGCGCACTCGACGACCTCGTAGGCCAGGCCCAGGGCCTGCAGGATCGACTCGGCGGTGCCGAGCAGCTCCGCGTGCCAGCGGTCCGACTCCTCCTGGTCGTCGGCGCACAGGACGAACTGCTCGACCTTCTCGAACTGGTGGACGCGCAGCAGCCCGCGCACGTCCCGGCTCGCGCTGCCGATCTCCCGGCGGAAGCAGGGGGAGATGCCCGCGTAGCGGATCGGCAGCCGGGCGCCGTCGAGGATCTCGCCGGAGTGCAGGCCGACCAGCGACACCTCGGCGGTGCCGGCGAGGAACGCGTCGTCGGCCGGGATCTCGTAGATCTCGGCGCGGCCCTTCGGGAGCATGCCGGTGCCGACCAGCGGCGCCTCCCTCACCAGCGACGGCACCGACATCAGCCGGAAGTCCCGGCGGCTCAGCACGTCGAGGGCGTAGGAGTGCAGCGCCCGCTCCAGCAGCACCGCGTCGCCGCACAGTACATACGCGCGCTCACCGGCGACCCGGCGGGCCCGCGCGAACTCGGCCCAGCCGCGCTTCTCGGCGAGGTCGACATGGTCGAGCGGGGTGAAGTCGAACGCGGGCGGGGTGCCCCAGGTACGCACGACGGTGTTCGCGGACTCGTCCGCGCCGACCGGCGCGCCCTCCCACGGGATCGTCGGCGTCGCCAGCATCAGCTCGGACAGCCTGGCGCCGGTCCCGGCCAGCTGCTCCCGCAGCGCCGTGAGGTGCTTGTCGAAGTCGGCCTGCTCGGCGCGCAGCTCGGCCTTGCGGGCGGCATCGGCCTTCGCGAACTCCTTGGAGCGGGACTTGCGGCTGGCCTGCGCCTGGTCGACCTCGAACTGCAGCTTGCGGTTGTCCTGGTCGAGCTGGAGCAGCTCGTCGACGTCAAGGTCGAGCCCCTTGACGCGCACCGCCTGCTTCACGACGTCCGGGTTCTCCCGGATGAAGCGCTTGTCGAGCATGGAGTCCCGTCGTTCCTGATTGGGGTTGCGACCAGCTTCTCGCCCGGCGCGCGCTCGGCCGCTGGCGGGCTGGCCGTCCGACCTGCTACCCGAGGTCGATCTACGGTCACGCTATCAGCCGGTTGCGTTGGTCGCGTGAGCCCAGACGCGGGCGCGCAACCAACGCAACAACCGTCCAGCGTTGCTGGGGCGTCGGAATCCTGGCCGCCAGACCGCCAGTCAGCGCTGGGGCGGCACGATCCGGCGCAGGCTGCTGCGCAGCAGGGCCGGGCCGGCGACGGCGAGCCGGCGGGGCGTGCCGACGGCGAGCCGGCGGGACAGCACCTGGTAGTCCGCCTTCTCGATCTCGTCGAGGATGCCGCCGTACAGTCGGGCCGCCGTCCACACGCAGTCCCGCGACGTGGGGTGCAGCAGCCGGATGCCGGGCGTGGCGCCCCGCAGCAGCTCACGGGCCCGGCCGACCTCGTGCCGCAGCAGCCGGCGCACGGCGCCGTCGACCACGCCGGTGGCGAGCCGCTCCCGGGTGACGCCGAACAGCTCCATCGATTCACGCGGCAGGTAGACCCGGCCGCGGCGCAGGTCCTCGCCGACGTCGCGCAGGAAGTTGATCAGCTGGAAGGCGGTGCCGAGATCGCCGGCGTAGGGTGCCGCGGCGGAGGAGGAGGGCTCCAGTAGCGGCAGCATCTGCAGCCCTATGACCGTGCCCGACCCGTAGACGTAGGTCATCAGGTCGTCGAACGTGTCATAGCCGGTGACGGTGAGGTCCATCGCCATGGAGGCGAGAAACGCCTCGAAGTGTCCGACAGGCAGCTCCCACCGGCGAATCGTGTGCAGCACCGCCGGCAGCACCCCGGACCCGTCATCCATCCCGTCAGCCACGCCCGACGGCCGCGCGCCGGGGATCTGCGGCGCCTGGGCGCCGCGGCGTAGGGCGTCGAGGAGACGATCGCCCCAGTCAGTCAGCCAGGCCGCCCGCTCCGCTGCGGGGAGCTGCGTGTCCAGGCTGTCGACGATGTCGTCGGCGTACCGGGCGAACCCGTAGAGCGCATGCACATAGGGCCGTTTCCACGCCGGCAGCAGCAGCGTCGCCAGGTAGTAGGTGCGGCCATGCTCGGCGTTCAGCCGGCGAGCGGCGGCGTAGGAGCCGCGCAGTGCTGGGTCGGCCGCGATCGCGGCCAGCTCGGCGGCCTCCGCGACGCTCACGAGCCTGACGCTACAGCTTCCTGCCGGTTCGCCAATGCTCCGGACGTGCCGAATCCTGTCCTCGCTGGCGGTGCCAAAAGCAGCGCCGCAGGCCCACACCCATGGCCCGATCTGATGATCCCATGGCTGCTGCGGACGGATCAGGGCAGCCGGCGGCCGAAGGCCAGGCCGGCGGCGCCGGCCGCCAGGCCCAGGGCCAGGCTCGTCCCGACGAAGGCAGGCGTTATCTCGCGGAACTCGGTGCGGTAGCCGATCGAGCTGCCCAGGCCCTTGTACACCGAGGTGAGCTCGTCACCCGAGGTGGCCCGGTGGTGCGAACCGCCGGTCTGCTCGGCGATCTGGCGCAGCGCCGGCTCGTTCACCGGCACCGGGATCAGCTGGCCGCCCACGTCGAGCGTGCCGCCCGCGGTGCCGTAGGCGATCGTGTCGACGGTGACGTGCGCGTCCTTGGCGGCCAGGCCCGCCTGGGAGTTCGGCCGGCCTCGGGTGGTCTCGCCGTCGGACAGCAGCACGATCGCCGCCGGCGGTGGCGACTGGTTCGCGTCCGGCAGCCGCTCACCCGCGCTGCTGATCGCCTGCAGCGAGGCGTAGATGCCCTCACCGATCGCGGTCGCCGGGCCGAGCTGCAGCCCGTTGATCGCCGAGCGGACGGCCTCCCGGTCGGTGGTCGGCGGTACCAGCACCGCGGCGCTGCCGGAGAACGAGACGAGCCCCAGGTTGATCCGCGGCGGGAGCTGGTCGACGAACGCCTGGGCGCCCTGCTTGGCGGCGGCCAGCCGGGTCGGGCTGATGTCGGTGGCCGCCATCGAGTTCGACACGTCGATCGCCAGCATGATTGTGGCCCGCTCGCGTGGCACCCGCTGCGCCTTGGCCGGGCGGGCGAGCGCGAAGACCATCCCGGTGAGCGCGAGCAGCGTGAGCGCCGCCGGGACGTGCCGGCGCCACCACTGCGGCCGGGTCGGCAGCACCGAGGCGAGGGTCGAGGCGGACGCGAGCCGGGCGGCGTACCCGCGCCTGCGGACCGAGACGACGATGTGCCAGGCGAGCAGCGCCGCGACGGCGAACAGCAGCCACAACCAGTGGGCGGACAGGAAGCTCATGTCGTGGTATCGCCTGTTCGGATCGGACGGACCGTCGCCGTCGGGCGTGGCTGGCCGGCGGGCCGGGCGGCGCGCGCCCGGGCGGCGCCCGCGCCCTGGGCCCCGGCCCCGCGCAGCGCGGCCTGCCCCCGCCGGCTCGCCGCCGCGTACCGGGCGATCTCGATCAGCCAGTCGGTGTCGGTGCGTAGCCGCAGGTGTGCGGCGCCGGCGCCGCGCAGGGCCGCGGCGACTTCGCCGCGGTGGCGGGCCGCCGCGGCCTCGTAGCGCTCGCGGAAGCGGCGGGAGTGGGTGGGCAGGTCGAACAGCTCGCCCGTCTCCGGGTCGACGACCGCGAGCGGGCCGACGTTCGGCAGTGCCAGCTCCAGCGGGTCGACGACCTCGACGGCGAGCACGTCGTGGCGACCGGCGAGCGCCCGCAGCGGGCGCGCCCAGCCGAGGTCGACGGACAGGAAGTCGGACACGACGACCACCAGTCCACGTCTGCGGACCGGCCGGCGCAACGCTTCGATCGCCGCCGCCAGGTCGGTGCCTCCGGTGCCTCCGATGCGCGCGGTGCGCGCGGTGCGCCCCGGCGGGTCGGGCGCCGGCCGGCGCCGTGGCTGGGCGGCTGGCTGGGCCGTCGTGGCACCACGCTCGATGGCCAGCAGGGCGCGCAGCAGTGCGCGCAGACCGGCGCGGCCGGGCCGGGCGGGCATCATCCGGGTGCCGCCGTCGGTGAGCGCGATCGCGCCCATCCGGTTGCCGGTCCGCGCCGTCAGGAAGCCGACCGCGGCGGTGGCGGCGATCGCGAGCTCGCGCTTCTCGCACCGGGCGCTGCCGAAGCTCTGGCTCGCGGTGAGGTCGACCAGCGCCCAGGTCTCCAGCTCGCGGTCGGCGATCAGGTCGTGCACGTGCGGGACCGTCGTGCGGGCGGTGACCGCCCAGTCCATCCGGCGGACGTCGTCGCCGAACTGGTACTCGCGGCTCTCGGACTTCTCGCTGCCCTGGCCCGGCAGGAGGCCGAGATAGTCGCCGAGCAGCAGCCCGTCGAGCCGGCGCAGCACGGTCAGCTCCAGGTGGCGCAGGGTGCGTTCGACCACCGGGTCGGTGGCCCGCACATGTGGTCGTCCGTCTGCGCCATCCGGCCAGCCCGCCCCGGGACGGGGGTCGGTCATGCCGGCCGGTCCTCGTCGAGGTACTCGGGGAAGCCGGAGTTGAGGTTCGGGGACCAGCGGCCATGGGCGTTGACCGGGAGCCGGGCGCCCGGCTGCTGGCGAGGGGCGACCTGCGGGGCCTGCACGCCGGCGACGATCCGGGCGGCGATCTCATCGGAGGTCAGCCCGTCGGCGAGTGCGTCGTAGGAGAGCACGAGCCGGTGCGGCATGACGTCGAGGGCGACCGCGCGCACGTCGTCCGGCACGGTGTAGTCCCGGCCGCGCAGCAGCGCGAGCGCGCGCGCCGCGGCGATCAGCCCGAGGGAGGCGCGGGGCGACGCGCCGTAGGTGAGCAGGCCCGCGAGGTCGGGCAGGCCGTGTGCCTCGGGCGCGCGGCTCGCCAGCACCAGCCGCACGGCGTAGTCCATGATCGCATGGTGGACGAAGACGTCGTCGGCCCGCTCCTGCAGGCGGATCAGCGTCTTCGGGTCGAGCACCCGGTCGGCCTTCGGGGGGCGCACCCCCATCCGCCGGACGATCTCCAGCTCGTCGCTGGCGGTGGGGTAAGGGACGTTGATTTTCATCAGGAACCGGTCGCGCTGCGCCTCGGGCAGCGGGTAGACGCCCTCGGACTCGATCGGGTTCTGGGTGGCCAGCACCAGGAACGGGACCGGCAGCCGGTGAGTGACCCCGCCGAGTGACACCTGCTTTTCCGACATGACCTCGAGCAGCGCCGACTGCACCTTGGCGGGCGCCCGGTTGATCTCGTCGGCCAGGACGAAGTTCGCGAAGATCGGGCCGAGCTCGATGTCGAAGCTCTCCCGGCTGGCCCGGTAGACGCGGGTGCCGACGATGTCGGAGGGGACCAGGTCGTTGGTGAACTGGATGCGCACGAAGCTGCCGCCCACGACGTCGGCCAGCGTCTGCACGGCGAGCGTCTTGGCCACGCCGGGCACGCCCTCGAGGAGGCAGTGCCCGCGCGCCAGCAACGCGACCAGCATCCGCTCGACCATATGGTCCTGGCCGACGATGACCTTCTTCACCTCGAACAGCGCGCGTTCCAGCAGCGCCGCGTCGCTGGTCGTGTCCGGTACGGCCAGCGCCTCCGCCCGTTCCTCCATGGCCTCATTCTCCCAGCCGGGCCCGGAAACCGGCAGGGAAAGCCGAGGCTCGGCCGCGCTCGTCCGATTTGTTTACGGTTCCTTAAGGCGGTTACGGTTTCTTAAGGCGGTTAGCGGCAGAGCCGGGCGAGCCGGGAGCGGCCGGGCGAGCCGGCTCCCGACGATTCGTTCGGCCGCCAGTCGGCCGGAGATCAACACCATCGGCACGCCTACGCCGGGTCGGGTGCCGCTGCCGGTGAAGACGACGTTCTCCAGGCCGTGGGCCAGGTTTCCTGGCCGGAATGGGCCAGTCTGCCGGAAGGTGTGCGCCGCGGCGAATGGAGCCCCGGCGGTCATCCCGCGCGCCTGCCAGTCCGCCGGCGTCGTGATCGACTCCACTGCCACCGAAGTGCCGAAATCCGTGTACCCCGCAGCCTCCAGGGCGGCGATCACCTCGTCGCGGTAGCGCGGGCCAATCACCGACCAGTCCAGCCCCGCCCCGGCCACCGTGTTCGGCGTCGGGAACAGCACATGGAACGCGTGCCCACCCACTGGCGCGAGCGCGCGCTGCGTCACCGACGGAACGCTGACGAGGAACGACGGGTCGGTCATCAGCTCGCCCCGCCCGATGATCTCGGCGAACGTCCGCCGCCAGGCGTGCCCGAAATGGATCGTGTGATGGGCCGCGGCGCCAGGGCAGCCGGCATCCGGGTGGGCCGTCGCCGCCGCGCCCGCCAGCAGCAGGAAACAGGACGGCGAGTAGCGCAGCCGGCCAAGCCGGGCCGGGGCCAGGGCCGGCGGCAACAGCTCTCGATAGGCGGTCGGCAGATCCGGGTTGAGTACCACCACATCGGCGGTGACCCGCTCGCCCTCGGCGGTCCGCACCGCCACCGCCCGACCACCCCGCACCTCCACCTCGGTGACCTCGGTGCCATAGCGCAGCGACACGCCGTGCTTGGCGGCCGCGGCGGCCATCGCCGTCGGCACGGCATGCATCCCACCTTCGGCGTGAAAAACGCCAGCCACCGAGTCCATGTACGAGATCACCGCGTAGACACCGAGCGCCTGACTCGGCGCGAGCCCCGCGTACATCGCCTGAAAGGAGAACAGCCGCCGGGTACGGGGGTCGCGCAGGTGACGCCCGACCAACCGGTCAAGGCGGCGGAACGCACCCAGCGCGGCCAGACGCGCGAGCGACGGGCGCAGCAGCGCCAGCGGCGAGTCGAGCTGGGCGTCGATGAAGTCACGCATCTCCGCCCGGTAGATCGAGCCGACCAGCTCTACGAAGCGCAGGTAGCCGGCGGCCTCCGCCGGGCCGCACAGCGACGCGATCCCGGCCGCCGTCGCCTCCGGGTCGGCCCGGACGTCAAGCGCCGATCCGTCGGCGAAGCGCGCCCGGTACATCGGGTCGAGGCGGTGCAGCGTCAACCAGTCGGCGAGGTCCTCGCCGACGGCGGCGAACGCGTCGGCGACCAGATCCGGCATCGTCAGCACCGTCGGGCCGGTGTCGAACTGGTAGCCGTTGGCACGCCACACCCCGGCCCGCCCGCCGGGAACGTCAGCCCGCTCGAGCACGGTCACCCGCCGGCCGGCGCCCACCAGCCGCAGCGCGGCGGACAGCCCACCCAGGCCCGCGCCGACCACCACCACATGATCCGTCGGTCCGGCGACTGTTTTCATGGTCCGCTCCGTTTTCCCTGGTCCGCTCCGTCCGGGCACGGCGCTGTGACATTGGTCCGCTCCGTCCGGGCACGGCCCTACGGCCCCTTGCTCGCTTCGCTCCCAAGGGTCCTCCGGGCCGTGTCCTCCGGAGCGGACTGTGCCCTCCGGCGACCTCCGCTGCGGCCCAACCCCGTTCGCTTCGCTCCGGGGCCGGGCCTCCGCGGAGGCGCGCCTCCGGGCCAGCTCAGTTGCGTCGCGCTTGAACGTTACGAGCCCAAGTGCATGTCAGGAGCGGTGACGTGCACCTTCACGCGGTGACCCAGCTCGTGACGTTCCAACGGCACGCCACCGAGCTGGGCGCGGAGGCGGCCGCCGCAGTGGTCCAACACGAGCGAAGCGAAGTGCTGGACCACGGAGGAGGCCGCCGGAGCGCCCGTTCGCGGAGGAGGACGGCGCGTAGCGCCCGCGTCCGGAGCCTGCGGAGGACGCGGGCGCTACGCGCCGCCCGCACGGAGCGGACCAATGTCAAACCTTCACACCGACCCACCCACGCAGCGTGCCCAACCGCACCTACCCCAGCCCGTGACGTGCAGCGGCAGGCGCCTGCACGGAGCGAGCCAATGTCCAACCTTCGCACCGACCCACCCGCACTGCGGCCCAGCCGGGCCTACCCCAGCCCGTGACGGGCGGCGGCAGGCGCCCGCACGGAGCGGACCATAAACACAGCGGGTAGCGTTCCAGCGTCCGCCCCGTTCGTCCGTGTGGAGCTCTGCCGTGTCCGGTCCTGTCTCCGACGTGCTGGTCGTGGTGCTCGCGGCCGTGTTTCTGGCGCTCGCCGTCGGCGGGCTGCGGCTGCTGCGCCGCCCGCCGTTGTCCGCCGTGCGCACGGTCGAGGGGGTGCGCGCCGTCGAGGTCCAGCTCGCCGCCGGTCGAGTCGAGATCGGCGAGGACGACCGGGCCGACGCGCGGGTCGACCTGACGGTACGTCGGCGGGTTGGCCGGACCCTGCCCCGGCTGACCATGGCCGACGGCACGCTGCGCCTCGAGGGCGAGGCGAGCGAGGCGCGGCTGCGGCTGCGGCTGCCGCCCGCGACACCGGCGCGCGTCGAGCTGCGCTCCGGCGAGATCAGCCTGTGGGGGGCGGCGGGTGACCTGGTGCTCGTCACCGAGACGGCGACGATCGCCGCCCGCGAGCTGTCCGGCGCCGAGGTGACCGCGCGCAGCGCGGGCGGGGACATCAGCCTCCACTTCACCGACCAGCCACGGCGGCTCGCGGTCACCGGCGGCCGCGGCGCGATCACCGTCGTGCTGCCAGATGGCCGCTACGCGGTCGAGATCGAGGCCGCCGACCCGGCGAGCCCGACCCGGGTAGACGTAGACACCGACCCCGCCGCCCCGAGCGCCATCCTGATCCGCAGCCACAGCGGCCAGGTCCGCATCGGTACCCCAGCCACCGGCGGCACCGTTCCGATCTGACCGTGTCGCTGGGTCGGGGCCGGAGGCTGGGGTCGCCGCCGCTACGCTCACTGCATGACAGCGGTAGGGGGCGCCTCCATGGCCGTGTCGCCGGAGACACAGCCGCCAGGGACACAGCCGGCGAATATTCGGCCTGCTGAGCGGGAGCGCCCGACGACGGCGCGTCCCAGGACGGTGCGGGACTTCCTCGCCGCTGGCGAGATCTCCTACTCCTTCGAGTTCTTCCCACCGCGGACGCCTGACGGCGAGCGTGCGTTGTGGCGTGCGCTGCGCGAGATCGAGGCCCTGCACCCGTCCTTCGTGTCCGTCACCTACGGAGCCGGCGGCTCGACCCGTGAGGGCACGATCCGGGTCACCGAGCAGGTGGCCACCGACACGACGTTGACCCCGATCGCGCACCTGACGGCGGTCAACCATTCGGTCGCGGAGCTGCGCCAGGTGATCGGCAACTATGCCGGCGCCGGAGTGTGCAACATCATGGCGCTGCGCGGGGACCCGCCGGGCAACCCGCAGGGGGAGTGGGTCGCTCACCCGGAGGGGCTGCACTACTCGAGTGAGCTGGTCGAGCTGGTGAAGTCGCTCGGTGACTTCTGCGTCGGGGTCGCCGCGTTCCCGGACAAGCATCCGCGCTCGCTGGACCTCGAGACGGACGCGGACTTCCTGGTCGGGAAGTTCCGCGCCGGAGCCGATTACGCGATCACCCAGTTCTTCTTCGGCGCCGACGACTACTTCCGGCTCGTCGAGCGGGTCCGCCGCCGTGGCTGTGACGCGCCGATCATTCCGGGCATCATGCCGGTGACCAATGTCGCCCAGATCGAGCGGATGGCGTTGCTGTCCGGCGCAGACCTGCCCGCCGACCTGGTCGAACGGCTGCACGCGGCGGCGGATGACCCGGCGGCGGTGCGGGAGATCGGCATCGAGGTGGCTGTCGACCTGTCCGAGCGGCTGCTCGCGGGCGGCGCCCCGGGCCTGCACTTCATCACCCTGAACCGCTCCAGCGCGACCCGCGAGGTCTGCCGGGCGGTCCGGGGGCACTGAGCCCAGGGAGAGCTGAGCCGAGGGCCCGGCGCTCGGCCTGACCCTCTTGTATGGCCCCGAGGTGGACCAGGGACATCCGGGGATGTTTGGGACAAAGGCCGAAGGGCGTGCGAAATACCGCACGCCCTTCGGCCTTCCGGTGGTTCTTGGTGTGTGACTGCCAGGCGTCGAAAAGGATCGTCTTCGCTCGCCTGCGGCGGTCTAGTCCTGGTCCTCGTAGGCGTCGAAGACACACAGAAGGAACTCGTCGCGCAGGGGTTGCTCGCGGACGAGCGCGAACCCGGCTTCGTTCGCGGCGTCGACAACAGCCATCACCAGGCTGAGGTCGAGCGTGCCGAAGACGGGCATGATCTTGACCGCGAGCACTACCTGGTCGCGGCTGGTGCTGAAGTACTCGGCGGGGTCGAGGTCGTCGAGGCTTTCGACGACGCCCGAAATCTGCTCGCTCACGCGGGCACTCTACGGGGAGGCGACGATGGTCCGCGTGCGTACCCCCGTGCCCGGACGAGACGGCTACTTCGCCGCATGGGCGGTGACGCACGGTGGCTATGACCCCACCAAAGGAAGCAGGCTCGTCCGCGGCTGGCTGAGCCTCATCTACCTGCTGGCCCGGCCGCTGGCCGCCGCGGGAGCCGCGCCGGCCGCCGTCACGGTGGCCGCGGCGGCCCTCCCGGCGCTGGCCCTGCCCGCCGCCGCCGCGGGTGGGCGCTGGCCGCTGCTGGCGGCCCTCGTCGTGGCTGCGAGCGGCCTGCTGGACAACCTCGACGGCGCGGTGGCCATCCTGCGCGCCCGAGTCAGTGCCACCGGCTTCGTGCTGGACTCGGTGGCCGACCGGGTCGGCGACGCGCTCTACCTGGTTGCCCTGTGGCTACTGGGCGCGCCCGGCTGGCTCGCCGTCGCCGCCGGCGTGGCCATGGGCCTGTTGGAGTACACCCGTGCCCGCGCCGGCAATGCCGGTTTCGGCGAGATCGGCATCGTCACCATGGGGGAGCGGCCCACTCGTGTGATCATCACCACGACGGGGCTGTTCGCCGCCGGCGTCCTGCCGTCGCTGCGCGGCCCGGCGGCCGTCGCCACGGCCGCGGCCACCCTCACGGTCGCCGCGATCGGCCTCGGCCAGCTCGCCGCCGTCCTGCGCCGCGTTCTGCGCGACCGTTAGGCCGGGCCGACCAGGTCGGCGACGATGCGGGCGGAGAGGGCGACCAGCGGCAGGCCGCCGCCGGGGTGGCTGGAGCCGCCCACCAGGAACAGCCCGGGCACCGAGGTCCGATTCGGCGGGCGCAGGAAGGCTGCCAGGGCGCTGTTGGACGAGGTGCCGTAGATCGAGCCGCCGGGTGCGCCCGTGCGCCGCTCCAGGTCGGCCGGTGTGATCGCTTCGTACCACCGCAGCCGGTGGCGGACGTCGAGGCCGCGGGCCGCCATCAGGTCGAGGACGCGCTGCGCGTACGAGGCCGCGAGGCCCGGGCGGTCCCAGTCGACGCCGGCGCGGGCGGCACCCGGCCGGGGCGCGTGCGGCGGCGCGTTGACCAGCACGAACCAGGCCTCGCAGCCGGGCGGGGCTAGCGCCGGGTCGGCCGGAGCCGAGACGTACACGGTCGGGTCGGTGGGCAGCCGGCCGCGGAAGACGGCGTCGAACTCGGCGTCGTAGTCAGCGGGGAACAGCACAGTGTGGTGACCGTGGCTGTCGCCGCGGTCGCGGCTGGGGCTGGGGCCGGCCGGGGCGCCGGGGCGGGGGTCCGGGCCGAGTGCCAGCAACAGGACGAAGCCGGACAGCGACGGCGTCGCCCTGGGCGCCAGCCGGCGGCCGGGGCCGTCGCCCCGCGTCCCGGCGAGCAGCCCGTCGTACACCGCCGCCGCGTCCGCGTTCGCGACCACGACGTCCGCCGGTAGCCGCGCACCGTCCGTGAGCACCACCCCGTCGACCCGGCCACCAGGCTCCCTGGTGATCGTGACGACCGGAGTGTCGAGCCGGATGACGGCCCCGCGCTCCCTGGCTCGCTCGGCAATCGCCTCGCCGAGCCGGGCGAGCCCGCCGGGTATGTACCAGCCGCCGTAACGACGTTCGACATGCGCGATCACGGCGAGCGCGGCGGGGGCGCGGCGCGGGTCGGAGCCGGTGTAGGTCGCGTAGCGCTCGGCGAACATCCGCAGCCGCTCGTCGGTGAGGTAGCGGGCGGCCAGGCCGCGCATGGTCCGCCCGGTGGTCACCGCGGCGATGTCACCGGGATGGCGGCCGGCAAGCCGGACCAGCCGGCCCGCCGACATCGGCCGGCCGAGAAAGGCGTCCCTGGTGATCTCCCAGACCTTGGCCGCGTGCGCGTCGAACCGGGCCCACTGCTCGCCGGCGCCGGGCTGCAGGCAGTCGTCAAGCTCAGCGCGGAACTCGTCGTCGCCCGCGCGGGCGGCGAAGCCGGATCCGTCGGCGAACCGGTAGGTGGCGATCGGGTCGAGCCGGCGCAGTTGCAGCCCGGCGGGCAGTGATCCCGGGGACGGTTGCCGCCCGCCACCCGCATCGAGATCATTTTTGGCTGCCGCCTGGCCCTTTGGGGAGCCGCCGGTGGCGGTGAACAGCTCCTCGAAGACCTCGGGCATGGTCAGCAGCGACGGCCCGGTGTCGAAGGAGAACCCGTCCCTGCTGTACCGGCCGAGCTTCCCGCCGACCTGGGACGACTGCTCGCACACCGTGACCACATGCCCGGCCGCCGCCAGCCGGGCCGCCGCCGCGAGCCCGCCGACCCCGGCGCCCACCACCACGATCCTGGCCATCCGTCGACTCTACTGACCTCGATCATGCAAGTCCGCGGTCTGCGGGTGGGGACTGGCGGGACCGGTGGATCAGGGCAGGCGACGTCCCTTCCAGACGATGTCACCGCGGCGGCGCCGCCACCAGGACAGCGCGGTCAGCCAGCCGAACGCGCAGACCGACAACGGGTGCGCGGCGGCGTCCGGCCAGGCGCGCCCGCCAGCGGCGCGGGCGGTGACCACCCGGCCGGCGACGCCGGCGAGGTAGCCGGCGAGGCCGGCGCGCGACCCGCGCAGCGCCGCGACGGCCGGCAGCACGAACAGCCAGCCGAGCAGGCCCACCTGTCCAGCGCTCGCCGCCATCCGCCCGCCGCCGGCCGCCCACAGCGACTTGGCGTAGCCGTCGCGCAGCTCGCCGCCGCCGACGTACATCCGGTTGACGGCGAGCTCGGTCCCGTCGGCCACCACGCCGCGCCCACCGGCCCGTTTGACCGCCCGCAGCAGCGCGACGTCCTCCAGCACGTCGGCGCGCACCGCCGCGTGGCCGCCGGCTCGTCGGTAGGCCGCCGCGTCGACGCAGAGCAGCTGCCCGCCCGCCGCCGACAGCGACGGGCGCGGCGAGCGCTCCGCGGCCCGCAGCGGTAGCAGCGCCAGGAACGACCACTGCAGCAGCGGCTGCACCAGCCGTTCCGCCACGCCCACGGCCTGCTGGCGTGGGTAGGGACTGACCAGGTCGAGCCCGGCGCCGCGCAGCAGGGCGACCGTCCGGGCGAGCGCGTCCGGCGCGAGCGTGACGTCGGCGTCGACGAACACCAGGACGGTCCCGGTCGCCGCCTCGGCCGCCCGCGCGCACGCATGCGGCTTGCCGAGCCAGCCGTCCGGCGGGCCCTGGCCGTGCTGCAGCACCACCCGTGGGTCGGTGGCCGCGACCGCGGCGACGAGATCCGCGGTGGCGTCCGTGGACGCGTCGTCGTGGACGATGACCTCGAGGTCGTCGACGTCGGTGGCCGCGAGCACGGCGGCCAGGCACTGCCCGACCCTGGCCGCCTCGTCGCGGACGGGCAGCAGCACCGAGACCCGTTCGGCGGTCGGAGCCGACGGCGGCGGCCGCCGCCACAGCCGCGTGTTGACGACGGTGTGCGCCGCGACCAGCGCCGCTCCCGCCGCGCCGGCGCGTACCGTGGCCCGGGCCGTGGCTCGGGTCATCGTGCGGACGGGCGTCATCCGCTTCTGTGGGTGGGCCGCAGGGGGTGCGCGAATAATCCTTCTTCGCACGCCGGGCGGCCGTCGTCGTCAGGATCCCTGGGTGCGGATGGGCTGGCGGGGGCTGACGGTGGGCCGGCGGCGATCGTCAGGTCCCGGGGCGGGATGGACGGCTTGGCGGGCCGCGTGGGCGCCGGCCGGGCCGCCGGGCGCCGGCGGATGGCGCGTGCGGCGGCGGGGAACGCGACGAGCAGCGGGAGGGCCATGCCGACGCCGCCGGCGAGCGCGACCAGCGGCTCGCCGAAGAAGGCGAGGCAGGCGAGCACCCAGGACCCGTACGTCCAGCACAGCAGCATCAGCGGGACGCCGTCGCCCGCCGGCCAGGCACCGCTGGCCGCCGGAGCCGACGACGACTGGCTGGCCCGGTCCGGGAGCCGGTCGACGAGCGCTACCATGATCGTTCCGACGAGCAGCCATCCGGCGGTGTTGGTCAGCGGGATCCCGTTGAGAGTCGGTCCGTTGCCGGGCGCCCACTCCCAGACACCCTCGGCGACCATCCGGGGGTCGAGGAAGAGGTCCCACCCGGCGAGCAGCGCTCCGCCGGCAGCGGCGGCCATCGCCGCTCGGTGTCGGCGCCCGCCGCCTGACGGGCTGCCCGGTGGCTGACGGGTGAGCCAGCGGGCGAGCAGCAGAGCCGGGTAGGTCATCATCGCCCAGCCAAGGACGATGACCGGCGGGACGCCGGCGATCTCGGGGGCAAGCTTGCCGGTGTAGGAGTAGCGGCCGAACGGCCAGCCAGTATGCACCCCAACCACCTCGGCGACGAAGCCAAGACCAACCGCGAGGACGACGTATCCGGCGGCGAAGGCCCAGCCGCGGCGGTAAACCGCGTGGCTCGCCGAAGCGATGAAAAACGCCACGACCTGGCACGCCGTCAGCCAAAGGCGCCCATTCCCACCCTTGGGCAGCAACGGGTAGGGAATTTGTACGGCCACCACCAACCCGGCCGCGAGCCAGGCCGCCCGGGCCCACGCCGGCGAGGTCCCTGCCTGTCGTGCCGGCGGGCGTCCCCGTGGCGACGGTGGGGCCGGCCCGCCCGCGGCGCCGAAGCCGAAGGCCATGTAGGGCTGCCCGGCTACAACACGCGGGCGGGCCGGCCGAAGCGGGCCGTCACGGCGCCGCGCCGTCGCCGGGCGGCCGGTGGCGGCAGCTCCTTGCCGAGCACCGCGTAGGGCGTGTAGCTGCCCGGGAAGCGGAAATTCGACAGCAGCGGGACGAACCCCTCGCTGGCGTAGAGCCGGCGGGCCCTGCTGTCGGGCAGCTCCAGCGCGGACAGCGCCGCGGTGCGCTGCGGAGCGTCGCGCAGCAGCTCGCGCAGCAGCTCCCGGCCGATGCCCTGGCCCTGGTACTCCGGCAGCACGTGCAGCTCGACGATCTCCAGACAGTCGTCCAGCCAGTGCGCCGTGGCAGCCGGTGAAAGCGCCGAGGCGACCACGTCGTGCCACCATTGCCCGGCCCGTCCCGGCATCGCGTAGGTGATGCCGACCAGGTCGTCGTCGGCGGTCAGCGCGGCCACGGCGCGCAGGTCACGCCGCTCGGTGTGCCGGCGTGCATGCGTCATCCGGTCGTGTGCGGCACGTACCGGGTCGGTCTCGTGGACGTCCAGGAACGCGGCCTTGTAGACGGCGATCACTTCGCCGAGGCGGGCCCGCATGCGTACGGGTGTCCAGCGGACCAGCCTGATGTCGGCATTCGCCAAGGCGCGCCTCGCAGGGGTTAGGCGGCTGGCCGAAGGAAGCGCGACCAACTGGTGCCGACCGGCTGGTCCTTTGCGCCTCCGGCCAGATTTCGGCGTGGAGTCGAAAGTTGACGATAGCCCGCCGGTCCCGGTCCGCGCCTGCCGGCTGCTGGAGTGGACCACGAAGAGTACTGAGGGGAGTGATGTGGTTACCTGGCCGCGGATGGTGGAATGCTGACGCGTGCCGATCCGGTAAAACGATCCCGCGTGGCGGCGGCGGGGAGGCGCGGCAGCACTCCCTGACTATCGGACTGGCTATCGGACTCCCTGGCTATCGGGCTCCCTGGCTATCGGGCTCCCTGGCTATCGGGCTCCCTGGCTATCGGGCTCCGTGGCTGTCCGCCCGTACTGGCTTGCCGTCGAGGGTGCCGTGGGCGGCGAGGACGGCGAAGCGGGCGAACAGCTCCTCGGCGTACCAACCGACCTTGGGAGTGCGGCGGACGACGGCGGCGTGCGCGGGGCGCCCATAGGCGAACGCCCGGACGGCGGCCAGGTCCGGCCAGACGCTGAAGGTGCCCTGCAGCCCGATCGGCGCCTCCCCGATGCCGATCGCCAGCAGCGGCCCCGTAGCGGCACCTGCGGCACCTGCGGTGGCGGCGGTGGCAGGGTCGCCGGACAGCGCGGCGAGATCCGCGGCCACCGGGGGCGCGGCTCGCCAGAAGGCCACCGCGTGCCGGGGTGCGAGCCGGGCCCGGGTGAGCACTGCAACCGGCCCCGAGGGCGTCCCCTCGGTCGCCGGACGGCCCGGCGCGGGGCGGCCGAAGGGCTCTCGCCCGGACCAGCGGCCCCTGGCGGCGATGGGCCGTAGCCGGATGTGGAAGTGCTCATCGGCGATGCGGGCCCAGGAACGGGCGACGGCGCCGGTTGGGAACGTCTCGGCCGCCTGACGGTCGTCCCAGGCGGCGACCAGACCCCAACGACGTGGCTCGGCGTCCAGCGGGCCGAAGGCGCCGGGGGCGCCGGTACCGACCAGCTTGGCGAAGGCGAGCCCGGGAACGCGGCGCAGCCGTGCTCTGTCGAGCGCCATCCGGGCCAGCGCGGTGGCGACCCGCCGGGTCGGCACCCGCCACAGGTCGACGGTGACCAGCGGGGGAGCGGGGTCGCCCGCTTCGATGGGCAGCGCCGTCACCGCGAGGCATCCCGTTCGTGCCCGGGCCCGCGTTCTCTCCCATCGCCATCGCCACCGCCGTCGGCCGATGGCCTGGCGTTCGGCGCCAGGTGGGCGGAATTGGCGGAAACGCCGTCCCTGCAGGCGGAACCCGCGGGCGGAGTCGGCCACGGATCGGCCGCCATAAGGGTCCTGCGGGGCGTGACCAGCGACATTGACGCCTCCTCGCTGCGGGGCTACCTTCAATCATGTGTTCGAACCTATGTTCGAACAAGGGCAGGGCGCCGGGCCGTCGACATCGTCAGCATCGTCGTCAACAGCATCGTCAACGCCAGCACCGTCAACATCAGCACCGACGACGCCAGCAAGGTCGACGCCAGACCGGAGGGTGGGACATGAACAGCCAGCCGACTCCGCACCAGCCAACTCAGCCAGCCGTGCGTCAACAGCCCAGCCGCCCGCAACCCGCGTGCCCGCAGCCCACCCTGTACCCGGTTCGGCGCCGGCCCCCACAGCCTGCGCTGTCCCCGCAGTCTGCCGCGGGGGTGGGACAGGTTTCCTCCGACGATCGCCGCGTGGCGATCCCGGCGGCCGGGATGCCCCGCCGCTCCCGGGACGACCTGCTGGCCGCGGCCCGGCATGGGCTGGCCGAGGCGGCGTTCGCCCAGCCGGCGGGGGAGCGGTATGCCCTCGCGCACCTCGCCGCGCTGCGGGTGGCCGCGGCCGTGCTGGCTGACCGGGCCCGGCCCCGGCCGGGCCGGCGCGGCCGGCCGGTGAGCGCATGGCGACTGCTGGCCCAGGTCGCCCCAGAGCTGGGTGAGTGGGCGGACTTCTTCGCCGCGGGCGCGCCACGCCGGGCGGCGGCGGAGGCCGGGCTCTCGGTCGTGTCCGCTCGCGAGGCCGACGACCTGGTCCGGCAGGTGGAGATCTTTCTGAGTGTGGCGGAGGAGGTCCTCGGCCTGCCGTCCCAGCCCGTGCTCACCGGGACGGTGCCGACAGTGGCCCGTTCCGGGACGGACTGACGCGTGGTGCCCGCCAGGATGGCCGACCCGGCGCGCCATGCGCCCCCCGGCTTCGGCCCCGGTCCCGGCCACGTAGGCCGCGGCATCGTGGGCGCCACCCGTGGCACCCGTGGCACCCGGGAGGTCCACGAGGCCGCTCCCGCGGGGCGTCCCGCCGGGCTCACCACCGGGCTCGCCGCGCCGGTCGCGGCCGCGCTGCGGGACCTGCAGGAGCTGCGGGACCTGCGGGAGATCGCCGCGGGTCCCGAGGGCCGGGCCGACCCGCCGGACCTCACCGACCCGGACCGGATGCTTCCCGTGCCCGCGGCGCTGGCGGAGCTGCTGCCGCGGCGCGCGCTGCCGCGCGGGGCGACGGTGGCCGTCGAGGGGTCGGCGGCGTTGTTGCTGGCCGTACTCGCCGAACCGTCCAGGGCCGGGGCCTGGTGCGCGGTGGTCGGCTGTCCCACGCTCGGCCTGCTCGCCGCGGCCGAGGCGGGGATCGCGCTGGAGCGGCTGGTCCTGGTGCCCGAGCCGGGGCCGCGCTGGCCGGTGGTCGTGGCCGCGCTGGTCGACGCGCTGGACATGGTCGCGGTCCGCTCGCCGGCACACGGCGCAGCCGGGACGGCCAGCGCCCCCCGGCGGCTCGTGGCCCGTGCCCGCGAGCGGGGCTGCGTGCTGCTCCCGGTCTCGGCGGGCTGGGACGGGGCGGATCTGCGCCTGACCGCGCAGGAACACTCCTTCCACGGCCTGGGCCAGGGACACGGCCACCTGCGCGGCACCCGGCTGCTGGTTCGGGTGTCCGGCCGAGGCGCGGCTACCCGCCCCCGCCTCGGGTGGCTCCAGGCATCCCCGCTCGGCCGCGCCGATCCGGCAGGAACCCCGGACTACGCAAGCTCCCGGACCTCCCAGCAGACCTCCCAGCAAACCTCCCAGATCGGCTTCGCCGATCCGGCAGGAACCCCGGGCTTCGCCGATCCGGCAGGAACCCCGGGCTTCGCCGATCCGGCAGGGACCCCGGGCTCCGCAAGCTCCGCCGATCCGGCAGGAACCCCGGATCCGGCAGGAACCCCGAATTTGGCAGGAACCCCGGTCGCCGGGCAGCTCGGCCCCCGCCAGGAGACGGCGTCGCCTCCCCTTCGACAGGTCGAGGGGGTGGCCTAGTTGCCCGTGCGGATGCTCGCCCTGCACTGCCCGGACTGGCCGACGACGGCCGCGGGGGTCGGTCCCGAGGCGCCCGCCGCCGTCATCGAGGCGAACCAGGTGGTGGCGGTGACCCCGGCCGCCCGCGCCGCCGGCGTGCTGCCCGGGCTGCGCCGGCGCGACGCTCAGGGACGCTGCCCCGAGCTGCGGCTGCTGCCTGCCGACCCCGAGCGGGACGCCCGGATGTTCGAGCCGGTGGTGACCGCCGTCGAAACCGTCGTGCCCGGCGCCGAGGTGACGCAGCCGGGGGACTGCCTGGTACCCGTCCGCGGCGCGGCCCGCTATTTTGGCGCCGAGGCCCTGGTGATCGCCCAGGTCCGTGGCGCGGTCAGCGCCGCGTTGAGTGCTCTGCCCGCCGCCCGGCCGGCCGGCGGTCTGCGCGGCTCGTCTCGCCGCAACGGTCCCCACGGCCTGGGCGACCGGGCCGGCCTGGGCGGCCCCGACGAGGGCCCGGCCGGCGCGGCAGGACGCTGCTCGTTCGGGATCGCGGACGGGCCGTTCGCGGCCGCGGTGGCGGCCCGGCTCGGCCAGACGGTGCCGTCCGGCGCCACCGCGGGCTTTCTCGCCCCGCTGCCGGTGGAGCTGCTCGACCGGCCCGAGCTGACCGGGCTGCTGCGCCGGCTGGGGCTGACCACCCTGGGCGCGTTCGCCGCGCTGCCCGCGGGGGAGGTGCTCGCCCGGTTCGGCCCGGACGGCGCGCTCGCGCACCGGCTCGCCCGCGGCGACGACGAGCGGCTGCCCACGCCGCGGGTGGTCCCGCCGGACCTGGCCGTCGAGACCGAGCTCGACCCGCCGGTCGACAACGTCGAGGCGGTCGTCTTCACCGCCCGCCGGCTCGCCGAGGACGCCCACGCCAGGCTCGCGGCCGCGGGGCTGGCGTGCGCCCGGGTCGCCATCGAGGCCGAGACGGAGCACGGCGGGCAGCTGCGCCGGGTCTGGCGGCACGACGGCCCGTTGACCGCCGCCGCGATCACCGACCGGATCCGCTGGCAGCTCGACGGCTGGCTGTCCACCGCGGGCGCGGCGAACGCCGTGGACGTGGCCAACACGGCGGACGTGGCCAACACGGCCAACACGGCGAACACGGCCGGCGGGCCCACGGAGCTGGCCGTCCCAGATGCGATTGCCGAGCCTCTTCCCCCATCACTCCGGCCCGACGCGTCTCCCCTGACCAGTCGGACCGGATGGAGCGGGCTCGGCTCTTCCCCGTCGCATCTGGGACGGCCTCCCCAGCCGGCCCGGATCAGCCAGATCAGGGTGATTCCTGAGGACCTGCTCGCCGCCGACGGTCGCCAGCTGAGCCTGTGGGGCGAGCCGGGCGCGGCTCGGACCTCCCAGCAGACCTCCCAGCAGACCTCCCAGATCGGCTTCGCCGATCCGGCAGGAACCCCGGGCTTCGCCGATCCGGCAGGGACCCCGGGCCGGGTACGCAGAGCGCTCGACCGGGTCCAGGGGCTGCTCGGGCCGGAGTCGGTCCTCACGGCCGAGGTCTGCGGCGGGCGCGACCCTCGGTCGGCGATCCGGCTGGTGCCGTGGGGTGAGCCGCGCGGGCCGCGCGGCCCGACCGAGACGGAGCGGGCCACGGCCCCCTGGCCCGGCCGGCTGCCCTCGCCGGCCCCGGCCACCGTGCTCACCGCGCCCCGCCCCGCAGAGCTGCTCGACGCGGCCGGTGCACCGGTCGCCGTCAGCGGGCGGGTGACGGCGACCGGCGCACCGGCCTGGCTGTCCGTCGACGGCCGCCCGCCGGCCCGGGTCGTCGGCTGGGCCGGGCCCTGGCCGGTCGACGAGCGGTGGTGGGAGCCCGCCGGCCGGCGCCGAGCCCGGTTCCAGTTGGTCACCGACGACGGCTCGGCCCGCCTGCTGTTCGTCGAGGCCGGCCGCTGGTGGTGGGAAGCGTCCTACGAGTAACGGGAGCTGTGTGGTGAGTTGGTGGAACCCGGCGATTTCGTGGACGGAGCTGGAGCGGCGGATGTCGGGCCGTCCAGCCAGTCCAGACCCGGGACAGGAAGGGCCGGTAGGGGATGGCGGCGACGCCCCGGCCTGGACGCGGCGTCGTGAGCCCTACCGGCCCTCGCCGGAGCTGGTCGCCGCGGCGGTGCGCGGCGGTGATGGCGCGGCAGCGACCGCGGCGCTGGCGGGTGAGCCATACGCGGAGCTGCACTGCCACTCCGCGTTCAGCTTCCTCGACGGGGCAAGCCAGCCGGAGGCGCTCGTCGAGGAGGCGGCCCGGCTGGGGCTGTCCGCGCTGGCCCTGACCGACCACGACGGCATGTACGGGGTCGTCCGGTTCGCGGAGGCGGCGGGCGAGGTGGGCCTGCCGACGCTCTACGGGGTGGAGGTCTCCCTCGACCTGCCAGCTCCGCGCCCAGGCACCCCCGACCCCGCGGGGGAGCACCTGCTCGTGCTGGCCCGCGACCCGGAGGGGTACCGGCTGCTGTCCCGGGCCGTGTCCGACGCCCACCTGGCCGGTGGGCAGAAAGGCCGCCCACTGACCAGCCTGGACGTCCTGGCGGCCGCCGCCGGGGACGGGCACTGGCAGATCCTCACCGGCTGCCGCAAGGGCATGGTGCCGGCGGCGCTCGCCGCCGGCGGGATCGACGCCGCCCGGGACAGCCTGGACGGGCTGGTCGCCCGGTTCGGCCGGGACAACGTCGCCGTCGAGTTGTGGGACCATGCCCAGCCGCTCGACTCCGCCCGCAACGACGCCCTGTACGAGCTCGCCCAGGAAGCCGGGCTGACCTGCGTCGCCACGAACAACGTCCACTACGCCACCCCCTCGGCCGGCCGGCTCGCCGCCGTGATGGCCGCGATCCGAGCCCGCCGCCCGCTCGACGAGATGGACGGCCACCTGCCGCCGGCCGGCAGCGCGCACCTGCGGTCCGGCGACGAGATGGCCAGCCGGTTCACCCGCTACCCCGGTGCGGTCGCGGCGGCCGCCCGGATCGGCGCCGAGTGCTCCTTCGACCTGCGGCTCGTCGCGCCCCGGCTGCCGGACTTCCCGGTGCCGCCCGGCCACACCGAGGCCAGCTGGCTGCGGCTGCTGACCATGCAGGGTGCGGCCCGCCGGTACGGCCCGCCGGGTCAGGAACGGGTGGTCGGCGCCTACGACCAGCTCGCCCACGAGCTCACCCTGATCGAGTCGCTCGGCTTCCCCGGCTACTTCCTGATCGTCCACGACATCGTCGAGTTCTGCCGGCGGGAGGACATCCTCTGCCAGGGCCGCGGCTCGGCGGCGAACTCGGCGGTCTGCTACGCGCTGGGCATCACCGGCGTCGACGCGGTCTCCTTCGGTCTGCTGTTCGAACGCTTCCTGGCCCCGGAGCGCGACGGGCCGCCCGACATCGACCTGGACATCGAGTCCGGCCGGCGTGAGGAGGTGATCCAGTACGTCTACGGCCGCTATGGCCGGGAGCGGGCCGCCCAGGTGGCCAACGTCATCAGCTACCGGTCCCGCTCGGCGGTGCGTGACGTCGCGCATGCGCTCGGCTTCTCGCCCGGCCAGCAGGATGCCTGGTCCACCGGCATCGACCGCTGGTCACCGTTGCCTTCCACCAGTCCTGTCGCTCCCGTCGCCCCAGGCGCGCCCGCCGCGCCGGTCATCCCGTCCCAGGCGCCGGCTCCGGCTCAGGAAACGAGTCTGGCCGGGCCGCATCCGGCCGGGCCGCATCCGGCCGGGCCGCATCCGGCCGGGCCGCCACTGGCCGCGCCGCCGGACCGGGCCGCCCCCCGCCTCGAGCCGCGGGACCGGATCGGCCCGGAGATCCCGGATGAGGTGGTGCGGCTCGCCGGGCAGCTGCTGGGGTTCCCGCGGCATCTGGGCATCCACTCGGGCGGGATGGTGATCTGCGACCGGCCGGTGGCCGAGGTGGTGCCGGTGGAGTGGGCGCGGATGCCCGGCCGGACGGTCGTCCAGTGGGACAAGGACGACTGCGCGGGCGCGGGACTGGTCAAGTTCGACCTGCTGGGGCTGGGGATGCTCGGCATGCTGCACGGCGCGTTCGAGCTGATCCGCGCCCACCACGGCCGCGACCTGGACCTGGGCGGGATCCCGCCGGAGGACCCGGCGGTCTACACCATGCTCTGCGCCGCGGACTCCATCGGGGTGTTCCAGGTGGAGAGCCGCGCCCAGATGGCGACCCTGCCCCGGCTGCGCCCGCGCAGCTTCTATGACCTGGTAGTCGAGGTGGCCCTCATCCGGCCCGGCCCGATCCAGGGTGGCTCGGTACATCCCTACATCCGGCGCCGCAACGGTACCGAGGAGGTCACCTACCCGCATCCGCTGCTGGAGCGCTCCCTGAAGAAGACTCTGGGAGTTCCGCTCTTCCAGGAGCAGCTGATGCAGATGGCCATCGACATCGCCGGGTTCTCGGCGGCCGAGGCCGACCAGCTGCGCCGGGCGATGGGCGCCAAGCGGGCGACCGAGCGGATCGACCGGCTGCGTGCCCGCTTCTACGAGGGCATGGCCGCGAACGGGATCATCGGGGAGACGGCCGACGAGCTGTACACGAAGCTCGCCGCGTTCGCGAACTTCGGCTTCCCTGAGAGCCACTCGGTGAGCTTCGCGTTCCTCGTCTACGCCAGCGCCTGGATCAAGCTGTACTACCCGGCGGCGTTCTGTGCGGCGCTGCTGAACGCCCAGCCGATGGGCTTCTACTCCCCGCAGAGCCTCGTCGCCGACGCCCGCCGCCACGGCGTCACCGTCCACGGCCCCGACCTGAACGCCTCCGGCGCCGGCGCCGTCCTGACGGCCACGGCGCCGCCCAGCCCGCCCGGATTGGCCAGCCCGCCCGGATTGGCCGGATCGGCCGGCCCGCCAGAATCGGCCGGTACCGGCGAGGCTGGCGCGGCGGCGCAGACCCGAGGCGACCCGGCTGCTGTCTCGGCAGCGGTGCCCGCAGGCCAGGACGCTGGCTGGCCGGTCGACGCTGTCCGACACCCGGCCGTCCGGCTGGGCCTGGCCGGGGTGCGCCTGATCGGCACGGTGAACGCCGAGAGGATCGTGGCGGCCCGCGAGGCGGACGGCCACTTCCGGGACCCCGCCGATCTCGCTCGCCGGACCGGCCTGACAGCTGTCCAGCTGGAGGCGCTCGCCACGGCTGGCGCGTTCGGCTGCTTCGGGATGGCTCGCCGGGAGGCGCTGTGGGCCGCCGGCGCCGCCTCGGCGGCCCGCCCCGGCCGGCTCGAGGGGATGGCCGTCGGCGCGGACCCGGCCGCGGTCGCCGCCTATCTGCCCGGGATGACGGACGCGGAGGAGGTCGTCGCCGATCTGTGGGCGACCGGGATCACTCCGGGCAGATACCCGACGGAGTTCGTCCGGGACCGGCTGGAGGCGCTCGGAGTGGTCGTGGCCGCGGGGCTCGCCGGGCTCGAGGCGGACCGGCGGGTGCTGGTCGCCGGCGTGGTCACTCATCGGCAGCGGCCGGCAACCGCCGGCGGGACCACCTTCCTCAACCTGGAGGACGAGACCGGGCTGGCGAATGTCATCTGCTCGCGCGGGGTCTGGGTCCGCCACCGGACGGTCGCGACGTCCGCGCCCGCGCTGATCGTCCGGGGGAGACTGGAGAAGGCCGACGGCGTGGTGAACGTGATCGCCGAACGCCTGGAACGCCTTCCGATCGCCGTGGCCCGCCGTTCCCGGGACTTCCGGTAGGCCCGTGGCGGGTGCGGTCGCCGCACCGTCGACACTCGATTACCATCGGTTATCTTCGGGGGTGCCATTGTTACCGAACGTAGGGGTGGCCGATGTCTCGATGGATGGTGACGGTCGCCGGTCTCTCCGTGGGTGGACTGGTCGTCGGCGTGGTCATCGGGTTTTCACTGCCGACCCGATGAAGGCCGCTCGGCCGCCGGCGTCGTCGGCCCCCCGGCAGCCTGCCTCGTCATCGGACCCGCGGCACGCGGCCGTCTGGCAGGCGCTCGCCGGCGTCCTCGACGGCGGCGCCGGTGATGGTGACGGCGCCGGCGGTGCCGGCCGGGCCGGGACCGGGCTCACCGTCGTCGACGCCGGCGGCGGCAGTGGCGGATTCGCCGTGCCACTGGCCGAACGGGGGCACCGGGTGACGGTCGTCGACCCGAGCCAGGACGCGCTCGCCGCGCTGGCCCGCCGGGCCGCCGACGCGGGCGTCGCCGATCGGGTGACCGGCCGCCAGGGGGAGCTGTCCGAGCTGGCCGCCGTCGCCGGGCCGGCCGTCGCCGCCGCCGGCGGCGCCGACCTGCTGCTCTGCCATGCCGTCGTGGACCGGGTCGAGGAGCCCGAGCGCGCCCTCGCCGCGGCGGTGCGGGTGCTGCGCCCCGGCGGTTGGCTGAGCCTGCTCGTCGCCGGCCGGGCCGGCGCGGTGCTCGCCAGGGCTCTCGCCGGCCGGTTCGACGAGGCGGCCCGTGTGCTCGAGGGCTTCGCGAGCCAGCCAGGACCGGGTGAGCCCACCCGCCGCTTCGACACCGCTGAGGCCGAGGCCCTGGTCCGGGCCGCCGGCGCCGACGTGGTCGCGGTCCATGGCGTGCGGGTGTTCGCCGACCTCGCCGGTCCGCCCCCGCCCGCCTACGGTGAGGGCAAACGGGAGCCGCCGGCTGCCTGGGCCGACCGGCTGGCCGACCTGGAGGCCGCGGTGTCCAGCAGCCCGCCCTACCGCGACCTGGCCGCCCAGCTTCACGTACTCGCCCGACGCGACCCGGCGACCTCGTGACTGGCGGGGTGACTGGCGAGGCCGCGTCGGTCGGCAGCGACATCCTGCACGTCGACATGGACGCGTTCTTCGCCGCGGTGACGCTGAGATCTAACCCTCCCAGCGGCGGCGCCAGCGCTCCTCGAAGCGTTCGGTGATGCTGGGACGGGTCCGGCGGCGCGGGCTGCCACCGCTGCCACCGCCGCCGCGACCACCACGCCCGCCGCGGCGGGCGTGGTCGGTGCCGCGCCCGCTCATTCGGCGCAGGTCGCCGGCGCCGCGCACGGCGGCCGTCAGCATGATCGAGAAGCCGAGAATGCCCAAGATGACGGTCAGTACCGGCATCTGGCTGAGCACGACACCGACAATCAGCATCGCGAGCCCGAGGACGAACAACACCGCGTTATGGCGAATCCGGCGTACCAAGTAGGCACGCGGCGTAGCCGAACGGACAGTGCTCGCGAACTTCGGGTCGTCCTCGACAAGAGCGCGCTCGATCTGTTCGAGCATGCGCTGCTCGTTCTCCGAGAGCGGCATCGACGCTCCTCCCACGGCCGGTAGGACGAACCTAACCAAGGATATGCATCCTAGGGCGGGCGCGGTAGGCAACCGGCCATCCTCGGTACCCAGCTGTTACACCAAATAGATACCCCGAGAAGGCTGTGGTCGGGGGGCGGGCGCCGCTGGGGTCGTGGTTGCGTCCCGCCCTGAGGGCGCCGGGCCCGGTGGGCCAGGCGTGGCTCTGACTTTACGGCGTGGCCGGCCACTGGGATGAACCCAAGCTCGGGTGGTCCGAACCCGCGGCGCCAGGTCCGCCGGAATGTCCGTTTCGCCGCGCGCCGCTCGTCGGGCAGTGTCCGGCAGCCGACGTCCAGGCAGATCACCTCAGTCCGGAAGGAGCAGCCCAGTTCGTGACGTTCAAGCGTCACGCAACCGAGCTGGCCCGCAGGCGCGCCTCCGCGGAGGCCCTCCTACGAGCGAAGCGAAGTAGGGGGGCCGCAGCGGAGGTCGCCGGAGGGCACGTCCGCGGAGGAGGACGCCGCGCGGAGGTCCCTTCCGAAGCGAAGCGAGGAAGGGGCCGGAGCGCGGCGCCCGCACGGAGCGGACCAGGCAACACAGCGCGGCGCCCGCACGGAGCGGACCAGGCAACACAGCGCGGCGCCCGCACGGAGCGGACCAGGCAACACAGTGGGCCGCCACGCCGGGGACGGCCCGTCTTGGAGGCCAGGGCACAAGCGGGAGTGCCGGCATGCCAAGACCTTCCGGAAACGCCGGGCCATACCGAGTGATCACGAGTGAGGGCATCGACAAACTCGCCGCGACCCGTAGAGCGATTGCGCTGCGTAGCGAAGATCCCGCTTAGCGTAGTCGTCGGCCGTCAGCATCCGTTGATCTGGACGCGCGGCCGCGCTTTGTCCGAGCGGACCCGAGTGGAACCCGCGAGCAGCGAGGGTTGCCCATGCGTCTCACGCACCACCCCGGCCGATATCACCAGGACAGACAGTCGACTGCCGTCGCCGACGGCCCGGCTCGCGGCCTCCCGCCAGGCATCGGCCTGTCGTGGGGCACAGGCCCGGAGGGTGGGCCGCGCGGTATCCATGTGCCGGCCGGCACGCCGTTGCCGCCTGGCACCACATTCAGCGCTTCCGGGCCGGCAGCCGGTCGACGCCAGGTCATCCCGTTGAGTGGGCTGCCGCCCGCGCGGCCGGCAGCCCAGGGACAGCACGCCCACGAACAGCACGCCCACGAACGGTGCGCCCACGAACGGTGCGCCCACGGACAGTACGCCGCAGGACGGCGTTCCCGGTGCCGACGAGACGCCTCGGCGGCTGTGGCGAAAGACGCCCCCGGTCGAGCTGGTGGCTCCTCGCCGGCCAGGCCCGGCGACGGGCGCCCCGACATCTCCGGGCTGAGCCAGGCCAGGCGCAACGCGGCCGGTCCGCGCCTGCCCCGGGTCGCGCTGCTCGCGGTCACGGCCCTCGTGTTCTCGACGACGGCGACCGCCGCAGTCGCCGCGCCGAACTCCGCCTGGCCACGCGGCGTCGACGTCTCGTCCTGGCAGCACCAGAACGGCGCACCGATCGACTGGAACGCGGTCAAGGCGGCTGGCAACTCGTTCGCCGTGATCAAGGCGACGGAGTCGACGACGTACACCAACCCGAACTTCGCACCAGACAAAGCCGGCGCCCAGGCCGCGGGCCTCGTGGTCGGCGCCTACCACTACGCCAAGCCGGCCCTGCCGATCTCCACCGCCGTCGACCAGGCCCGCCATTTCCTCGCGGTGGCCGGCAACGTCAACACTCCCGGCCAACTGGCACCGGTGCTGGACCTAGAAACCACCGGCGGGCTGAACCCCACGGACCTGACCGCCTGGGCGCAGGCATTTCTGCGCGAGGTGGAGAGCCAGACCGGTCGGACGCCGATTCTCTACACCTTCCGCTCGTTCTGGACCGACAAGATCGCAAACACCCAGGCACTCGCGAAATACCCCCTGTGGTTCGCGATCTACAACGACAATCCCGACCCTGGCTGGCTGCCCGGTGGCTGGCAGAAATGGCTGATCTGGCAGTACGCCTCGAGCGGCTCGGTACCGGGCATCACCGGCCGGGTCGACACCAACGCGTTCTGCTGCAGCCCGGTCGACCTCGCCAGCAGCGCCGACGGCACCCGCGACGAGATCGCCGCCCGCTATGCCGCCGAGCCACTGCTGCACATCTCGCTGGGCGCCCCGACCCGCGCCGCGGGACCGGCAGGCGGGGGCGGCCGGTGGCAGCCGTACGCCAACGGTCTGATGTTCTGGTCGGTCGACACCGGCGCGCGTGCGCTGTTCGGCCCGATCGCCCAGAAGTACCTCGCCTACGGCGGCAGCAACAGCTCGCTGCGCCGCCCCCTCGAGGACATCTCCTGGACGACCGCCCCCGACGGCCTGCAGGCCGTCTTCGAGGGCGGCCGGATCTACTGGCATCCGGCACTCGGCGCGCTCGTGGTGCGCGGCGAGATCCTCAAGAAGTATCTGGCGCTCGGCGGCTCCGCTTCCTGGCTCGGCATGCCGGTCAGCGATGAGTACACCGTGCCGGGCGGTCGGGAGAGTGCCTTCCAGAACGGCAAGCTGCGCTGGAACTCCGCGACGAACCAGGTGACCGAAATCCACAACACGCCCGCCACCGCAGCGCCGTAGCCACCGCAGCGCCGTGGCCAGCAGCGCCGTGGCCACCGGCGGGCCAGGCCTGGGAGATACGCCGGCGTTTGGTGGCAGAAGGCCCGGCGACCGCCGGCCTCCGACGGCGACCGTTCATGATCCGGTGGGATCGTCCCAGGCAGGGCGGCGAACATCCCACCGGATCACGAGCCTGACCATGATCCGGTGGGATCGTCGGCACTGGGCCACCGGCCGAACGGGTCGCCGCGAGACGGTGCCCGCGCCCTGTCACGCGGGTGTGGTCTGTCAGACGTCCGAATGTGGGCGAAGGCGGGCAAGGTAACGGTCCAGCCAGCGCGACTCGAACCAGTCGGAGTCCCAGTCGTCGTCGAGCACGTCGTCGACGGCCCGCCAGACGTACGTCAGCGCGACCGACACCGGACCTTCCTCAGAGCCAGGCCCGGCACCAGCACTGGTGCTGGCACCGGTGCCAGCACCAGCCCCAGCGACAGCCGGATCTTTCAGACCGCTCCAGCCGCCTGGGACTGCCGGAGCACCCACCTCGTCTGGATAGTCGGTGCGACGGCGGGCCACCACCTTCACCGGCCGCAGAACGTAGGCGTCGCCCTCGAAGTCGTCTAGCACGGCCCATTCGGACTCGCTCAGCCCAGACAGCAGTCGTCCAGCCGCCGCTCGACCCGCTGCCGGCACGAGGCCGGGGTATACCCGGCCTGGCAGCCGCGCGGCGCGCCACCCGGGCAGCATCGCCGTCGACGGCTTCGGCCTACGGCCGAGAAGAACCTCCACGATGTCGCCAAACGTCAGGGTGCCGTAGACGAACAGGGCGAGTCCGGACCGCCCGGCCACCGGCACGCTCGCCCGGTCCCATCCGGCCTTGTCGGTTGAGGCCGGGCACGCCGCCCCCGCCTTCTTCACCGCCCCCACGCCCGGCCCTGGCGTCGGCCCTGGCACTGGGGCTGGCTGGTTCGACTCGGTGGCCGTCACGGTTCTGTGGCCAGCAGGCGCGGAACGTCCGCTACCGAGTCGATGACATGGTTCGGCGTGCCCTGGGCGGCCGCGAGCGTCTCCTCGCGGAACTTGCCGGTGCGGACGAGCACCCCGGTCAGGCCCATCGCCTGCGCGGCGAGCACGTCGCTGGTCACGTCGTCGCCGACCATCAGCGCCTCGGCCGCCGCCACGCCGACGAGATCCAGGGCGGCGCGGAAGAACTCCGGCGCCGGCTTGCCGACGACGCTCGCCCGCACGCCGGCAGCCTGCTCCAGCCCGGTGATGTAGGCGCCAGTGTCAAGCGTGAGACCGACATCGGTCGCCCAGTAGTGGTTGCGGTGCAGGGCCACGAGCGTCGCGCCATCGAGCAGGTACCGGAAGGCGACGGTGAGCGCCTGATGGGTGAACTCGGGGCCGGCTCCGCCCATGAGGACCACATCGGGCCGCTCGCCAGAGCGCGCGATTGCGACGCCGTCGAGGTCCGCGGTGATGTCGCCGCTGTTGAGCAGGTGAACCCGTGCTCCGGGGTGGTGGCGGCGCAGGTAGGCGGCGCCGATCACCGGCGCCGTGATGATCTCATCATCGCCGGCCCCGATCCCGGCCGCCCGCAGGGCCGCCCCGATCGCGGCCCTGGTCCGCGACGTGGTGTTCGTCAGGAATGCCACCGCCAGCCCGGCCTCCCTGACCTGGCGAATGGCCTCCGCCGCCCCCGGCAGTGCCCGCCACGAGACCGTCAGCACCCCGTCGATGTCCAAGAACACCGCCCGACACCCCATGCCCGGCACCGTAGCGCCCACCACCACTCCCGCGACCCCATCGCGTAACCCGGAACCATGCCGTAACACCGCTCTACCCGAGCTACCTCCGAGCCCCGGTCGTGGCGACGTCCAAGCACACCAACGGCCGCGTCGGCCTCCAGCTATCGGCGACGGCCGGAGCCGGGTCGGGTCGGGTCGGGTCGGAGTCGGGTCGAGTCGGGTCGAGTCGGGTCGGTCGAGCCACCCGGGCAGTGGATCCAGGCACCCTCCGAGCCTCGAGGCTGGCGCTTCGCGCCGCCCGGCGGAGTGCCAGGCTGACAGATCTTGGCTTCGCCGCGCCGGGCACGGATGATCGCCCGCAGTGGCCGCACTCGCCCCAACCAGGTCCATCGCTCCGAGACGGCGACCGAAAGATCAGTCAGACGGAGCGCGTCACCGGCGACGCGCTCCGTCTGACTGATCTTGATCCGCCGATGATGGAGGCGAGGTGAGGCTCTCGACGGGCCGAGATCTGGCCGATCTTGTCCTTGCCTCCCCACCACTCGCCCGCCCCGCCCCGACACGGACACAGGACAGCGCGGCGGGCGGGCCCTCTGGGTTGCCGATCCTCGACCGGAACCACGAAACCCGAAGATCAGTCAGACGTTGCGCGTCATCCGCCATCGTGTCCCTGATCCCTGTGGAAATCCGGAACTTGCCTCATCCTCCTGGCGTCGCCCCGCTTTGAAGCCACTAGAACTTCCTTGGCCGAGGCACCTGCAAGATCAGTCAGACGCTCCGCGTCACGGGTGACGCGTTCTGCCTGACTGATCTTGGTCGACATGTGGACGCGGATGGGGATGGGGCGTCGCTAGAGTCGGCAGGTGTGGCCGACGACTCCGTGACCGGGATCCCGACAACCGCGACGACGAGCTCGACTACGACCGGAGCCTCGACGCTGGCCGCCCGGGTTCGGAATGCGGCGCTGCTGACCGGCAGCTTCGTGCTGCGGTCCGGGAAGACGAGCACCGAGTATTTCGACAAGTACCGGTTCGAGGCGGACCCGGCCCTGCTCGCGGACATCGTCGCCGCGATGGTGCCGCTGGTGCCGGCCGAGGCGGAGCTACTCGCGGGCCTTGAGCTCGGCGGCGTGCCGCTCGCCACCCTGTTGTCCGCCCGCACCGGCCTGCCGGCCCGCTTCGTCCGCAAGAAGGCCAAGGAATACGGAACACGTCAGATCGCCGAGGGCGGCGACTTCGCCGGCCGGCGCGTAATCCTCGTCGAGGACGTCGTCACCAGCGGCGGAGCCGTCCTCGACGCGACGAAGGTGCTGCGCGAGCAGGGCGCGATCGTCGAACACGTCCTGTGCGTCATCGACCGCCAGGAAGGCGGCGCGGAGCGCCTGGCCGACCTCGGCCTCACCCTTTACCCCGCCCTCACCCGCGCCCAGCTCGACGCCGCGGCCTGACCTCGCCCGCCCACACCGATGCCGACTGGGCCGGCGTGGCGGACCTCCTCCACGTCGCCCGGCTGGCTTCTCAGCCTCAGCCGCCTCAGTAGCCTCAGCCGCCTAGTGCAGGTGCTCGTGCGGCTGGGAGTGCTGGAGCCGGGCACATGATCGCGTGCACGTATGTTGCACGGCCAACCGGGAATGACCGCGATAGCCGGGACTGTCCGCGGACACCAAAAAGGCCCCGGAGATCGTTCCGGGGCCTGCGACCTGCTGTGGTGCAGCTAGATCGGGGTGGTGGCAGGTGATGGATTCGAACCATCGTAGGCTGAGCCGACGGTTTTACAGACCGCTCCCTTTGGCCGCTCGGGCAACCTGCCGTGTCGTGGACGAGCATACCGGTCGCGACACGGGTGTTGCCGGGGTGAGGTCCCCGTCATGCGGCCCTGACCTCGCGGGCAGCGCCGACTGCCCCACAAACCGACCCGACAGGAGGTTCCCGCGCCGTGGCGGACCCGTCCTTTGACATCGTCAGCAAGGTGGACACCCAAGAGATCGACAACGCGGTCAACCAGACCGCCAAGGAGATCAAGAATCGCTTCGATTTCCGGGACACCGGCGCCTCCGCCACCCACTCGGGCGACTCGATTTCGCTGGCCGCGAACAGCGAGGAGCGGGTCAAGGCGGTGCTGGACGTGCTGCAGGAGAAGTTCGTCAAGCGCGGCATCTCGCTCAAGGCGCTCGACTACGACGAGCCGAAGCAGGCCGGCAAGGAGTTCCGGCTGGCCGTGACCGTGACGCAGGGCATCGCCGACGAGAAGGCCAAGGCGATCTCGAAGAAGATCCGCGCGGAGGGTCCGAAGGGCGTACAGGCCCAGATCCAGGGCGACCAGCTGCGGGTCAGCGGCAAGAAGCGCGACGACCTGCAGGCCGTCATCCAGCTGCTCAAGGCGGAGGACTTCGGCGTCCCCCTGCAGTTCGTGAACTACCGCTGACCCGACCGAGCCGGACTTGACCGGTCCAGTCAGACACACAGGTGCCGCCGCGCCCCGAGGGTGCGGCGGCACCTGTGTTCGTATCGCCAAGCCCGAGTCCGGGCGTCATCCGTGGCCGTCCGGGCGTCATCCATGGCCGCTGGCCCCGGCATTGGCTGGTCAGCGGTAGGGGTTCAGACGAGACATCTCTTCCAGGCGGGCGATGCGCTGCTCCATCGGCGGGTGGGTGGAGAAGAGCTGCACGACACCGCCGGCACGGAACGGGTTGGCGATCATCAGTGAGGAGACCGGGGCCAGGCGCGAGCTTTGCGCAAGGGGTCGCGCGGCGGTGCCGGCCTCGAGCTTGCGCAGCGCGTTGGCGAGACCGATCGGGTCGCCCGTCAGCGTGGCGCCGGACGCGTCAGCCTGGTACTCCCTGGCCCGACTGATGGCGAGCTGAATGATCGTCGCCGCGACCGGGCCCAGGATGATCAGCAGGAGCAGCTCGAACATGCCCGGGCCGTCCTCATTGCGTCCACCCCCGAAGATGGCCGCGAACTGGGCGAAGTTCGCCAGGTAGACGATGATGCTGGCGAGCGCGCCGGCCACCGAGGCGATGAGAATGTCGCGGTTGTAGACGTGGCTGAGCTCGTGGCCGAGCACTCCGCGCAGCTCGCGCTCGTCCATGAGTTCCAGGATGCCCTCGGTGCAGCACACTGCGGCGTTCTTCGGATTGCGACCGGTCGCGAAGGCGTTCGGCGCGCTGGTGGGGCTCAGGTACAGCCGCGGCATGGGCATGCGGGCGCGGGTCGCGAGATCGCGGACAATCGCATAGAGGCGCGGCTGCTCGACCTGGCTCACCGGGTACGCACGCATTGCCCGCAACGCGAGCTTGTCCGAGTAGAAGTACGAGAAGCCGTTCATCAGCACAGCGAGCACCAGTGCGATGATCAGGCCGTTGCGTCCGAAGATCGATCCCACGCCGAGGATCGCGGCCGACAGCACTCCGAGTAGCAAGGCGGTCTTGAGACCGTTGAGGTGAGACATGGTGTCCCGTTGTCCTGTCGTGTCAGAAGGTTGCACCTAGCTCAACGCCGGAGGCGTCGCGCGGCGTTCCCATCCGTGCCCGTGGTGCCGGTAACGCCCGGCTTGCCACCCGGACATACCGCCACCCAAGCCTCCTAACAGACCAAAGGGCGCGACCTAGCGCTGCTCTTGGATCGGCTGGTGTCCGGCGGCCGTCGCCCCGGGGTCAGACGCGGGGTGTCCCGACCATCCCCGGCTGACGTGCTCCCGAACCCTCGCCTGGACGCAGGTCACGAATCCGTTGGAGCGACGGCAGGGGTCGTGCTGGCCTCCGACACGGCGGCGGTGAGCGTCGCGCGCAGGTCCGCCGCGGCGTCGGGGGGGAGAAGGCCGCCGGCCTCCAGACGCATCGTCGCGAGGTGGGCGAGCGCGACGTAGGCGGGCACGACGGCCGGGTCCGCCGACCGCAGGGTCACCAGGTGGGCGGCGACCGTGCCGGTGTCACCCCGACGCACCGGGCCGGTGGTCGCGGCGTCGCCGACGCGCAGCGCGTTGTCGAGCGAGACTCGCAGGAGCGGGGCGAGCGCAGCGCGTGCGTCGGGCACGCCGGCGGCGGCCAGCAGGTCGGCGCTCGCGCCGGCCAGAGCGGCCAGATGGTTCGCGCCGAACACCATCGCCGCGTGGTAAAGCGTGCGTGCCTCCTCCGCCACCGCGACGAACCGGCCGCCCACGTCCGCGACCAGTCGACGCGCGACCGTCACCGCCGCCGGGTCGGCGGTGACGCCGAACGTGGTGGCGCGCAGGTGAGCGGCGTCGGCGACGGCGTCGACACCGGCCAGACTCATGATCGGGTGGATCGCCGCGCGCGTGGCGCCGCGGGCCAGGACGGGCGCGAGCACGGCGAGCCCGTGCCGCCCGCTCAGGTGGACGACGACGCTGCCGCTGCGCGGCCCGGCGGGTTCGCGGGCGGCGGCGAGCTCGGCGGCGACGGGAGCGATCGCGTCGTCGGAAACCGCGAGAACCAGCACGTCGACGCCGGCCGCCAGCTCATCGACGGGCAGAGACCGAGCGTCGGGAAGGCAACGACGGGCACGCGCGGCCGAGGCCTCCGAGCGGGTCGCCACCCCGACGAGGCGATGCCCGGCGCCGGCAAGCGCCACGGCGAACGCCGCGCCCGCGCGGCCGAAGCCGACGAACCCGACGCCGAGGGCTTCCGTGTTCACCATCCGATTCTCGCCGGTCTCCCTCGATCTCCACGAGTTCGGTGAGCTCCTTGATCGAGCCAACCAGCCGAGCGGATGTCAACCAGCCGAGCGGATGCAGACGTCGTGCCGGCATCGCGCTCGCACGCGTTGCGCGGGTGGACGTCCCGTCGGGTGGACGTTGGTCTGGCAGAGAAGACGTTGGTCTGGCAGAGAAGCCGGGATGACGCAGACGCCCGCCCTCACCGCTGCGGGAGACGAGAACCACGACTGTCGGCGGTCCGACGCTCCTGGGAGCGATACACCCCCGTTCGAGGGCCGCCACCGGCAGAAGCGACACGAATCACATACTGTGGACGAAGTCATCGGATTGGGGCGCAGAGGCGGCGACCGGAATGGCCTGTGCCTGGGCCTCGGCAAGTAGTCGTCATCGTGATCGTTCGAGTGACAAATACCCGACATCGTCGGCAACCAACGAGCCGACGTGCATCATTTCGCTGACAGGGATGCCATCCCGACCAACCCAGTCTCGGCCCGTACCGTAGTCACCATCCAAAGAACCCGCGAGTAACACGACGGGCAGAGATTCCTCCAACACAGAGCGTGATAGGACTACGGACGAGCTGGTGCCACCCCGGCGCGCCGGACGGCTCACCCCCCGGCAGCACAGGCGCCGCTGTACGCGCGCCCAAATGGGCCGACGGGTAGGCTGGTCCGGTACCTGAGGAGGTTACTGAAGGTGTCTGAGCAGGTCCGCGAGCAGGTCAGGGAGAGGGAGACCCGCCGGCTCGACCGGGTCGTCGTGCGGTTCGCCGGCGACTCCGGAGACGGTATGCAGCTCACCGGCGAGCAGTTCACGAGCGAGACGGCCGCGTTCGGCAACGACCTGTCGACGCTCCCGGACTTCCCGGCCGAGATCCGCGCCCCAGCCGGTTCCCCGGCCGGTGTGTCCGGTTTCCAGCTGCATTTTTCCGACCACGACATCCTGACGCCGGGTGACGCGCCCGATGTCCTGGTCGCCATGAACCCGGCCGCCTTGAAGGCGTATCTGAAGGACCTGCCGCCGGGCGCCGACCTCATTGTGAACACCGACGCCTTCACCGGTGGAAACCTGAAGAAGGCCGGCTACTCGGCAGACCCGCTGACCGACGGCACGGTGGACAAGTACCGCGTGCACAAGGTTCCGCTGACCTCGATGACGATCAACGCGGTGAACGCGGCCGAGGGCGTGGCCGGCGCGGTCAACAAGAAGGAGGCCGAGCGAGCGAAGAACATGTTCGCCCTCGGCCTGATGAGCTGGCTGTACCACCGGCCGACCTCGGGCACCGAGGACTTCCTCCGGCAGAAGTTCAAGAAGCGCCCGGAGATCGCCGCGGCGAACGTCGCGGCGTTCCGCGCCGGCTTCAACTACGGCGAGACGACCGAGTCGTTCTCGGTTACCTACGAGGTCGCGCCGGCCCGGATGAAGTCGGGCACCTACCGCCGGATCTCCGGCAACCTGGCCCTTTCCTACGGCCTGATCGCCGCCGGTGAGCTCACCGGCCTGCCGGTGTTCCTCGGCAGCTACCCGATCACTCCGGCCTCGGACATCCTGCACGAGCTGTCGAAGCACAAGCAGTTCGGCGTCCGCACCTTCCAGGCCGAAGACGAGATCGCCGGTATCGGCGCGGCGCTCGGGGCCTCGTTCGGCGGCTCGCTCGGCGTCACGACCACCTCCGGACCCGGTGTCGCGCTCAAGGCCGAGACGATCGGCCTCGCGGTCAGCCTGGAGCTTCCGCTGGTCGTCGTCGACATCCAGCGCGGCGGCCCGTCGACAGGTCTGCCGACCAAGACCGAGCAGGCTGACCTGCTGCAGGCGATGTTCGGCCGGAACGGCGAGGCGCCGGTGCCGATCGTCGCCCCGCGCTCGCCGGCGGACTGCTTCCACGCCGCGATCGAGGCTGCGCGGCTCGCGACCAAGTACCGCACCCCGGTGTTCCTGCTCTCCGACGGCTACCTGGCCAACGGCTCCGAGCCGTGGCTGCTGCCGACCCGGGACGAGCTGCCCGAGCTGAAGGTCGAGTTCGCGACCGAGCCGAACCACGACGGCGAGTTCTGGCCGTACCTGCGCGACCCGCAGACACTGGCCCGTCCGTGGGCGGTGCCGGGCACACCGGGTCTGGAGCACCGGATCGGCGGCATCGAGAAGGCCGACGGCATCGGCACGATCTCCTACGACCCGGCCAACCACGACAAGATGGTCCGGCTGCGCCAGGCGAAGGTCGATGGCATCGCCGCCGACATTCCGCCGCTGGAGGTCGAAGACCCGTCCGGTTCCGCTCGGGTGCTCGTGCTCGGCTGGGGCTCGACGTACGGCCCGATCGCCGCGGCCGCCCGCCGCGTGCGGGCCAAGGGCCTGCAGGTGGCCCAGGCGCACCTGCGCCACCTCAACCCGTTCCCCGCCAACACCGGCGAGGTACTGCGGTCCTATGACCGGGTGCTGGTGCCCGAGATGAACCTCGGTCAGCTGCGCACCCTCGTCCGGGCCGAGTTCCTGGTCGACGCGATCGGCTACAACCAGGTCCGAGGCCTCCCGTTCAAGGCGGCGGAGCTCGCAGGCGTACTGGAGGATGTGATCAACCAGTGACCGTCACCACGAACGGCAAGGTCAGCGCTGGCCGGGTGACCAACCGGCTGCTCGACCTGGTCCCGGCCGCCCCGGGTCCGCAGAGCCGCAAGGACTTCGCCTCGGACCAGGAGGTCCGCTGGTGCCCCGGCTGCGGCGACTACGCCATCCTCTCGACCGTGCAGGGCTTCCTGCCGGAGCTGGGGGTCGCCCGCGAGAACATCGTCTTCATCTCGGGCATCGGCTGCTCGTCCCGCTTCCCGTACTACCTGCAGACGTACGGCATGCACTCGATCCACGGCCGCGCGCCGGCGATCGCGACGGGTCTCGCGACCTCGCGGCCCGACCTGTCGGTGTGGGTCATCACCGGTGACGGCGACTCGCTGTCGATCGGTGGGAACCACCTGCTGCACGCGCTGCGCCGGAACGTGAACATCAAAATCCTGATGTTCAACAACCGGATCTACGGTCTGACCAAGGGCCAGTACTCGCCGACCTCCGAGGTCGGAAAGATCACGAAGTCGACACCGTACGGCTCGCTGGACCGGCCGTACAACCCGACGTCGCTGACGCTCGGCGCGGAGGCGACCTTCGTCGCCCGCTCCATCGACTCGGACCGCCAGCACCTCACCTCGGTGCTGCGGGCTGCCGCGGAGCACCCCGGCGCGGCCTTCGTGGAGATCTTCCAGAACTGCAACATCTTCAACGACGGCGCCTTCGACACGATGAAGGACCGGGACACCCGCGACGACGTGACGCTGCGGCTCGACCACGGCCAGCCGCTCGTCTTCGGCGCCGACGGGACCAAGGCGATCCGTCGGGCCGCCGACGGTGGCCTCGAGGTCGGTGCCGCCGGTGACGAGGGTGTGCTCGTGCACGACGCGCACGCCGTCGACCCGAGTCAGCAGTTCGCCCTCTCCCGGCTCACCGGTGACACTCACGGCGTCACGCCGATCGGTGTCTTCCGCGACGTCGACGTGCCCAGCTACGACGAGGAGCTCAACACCCAGATCGACCGGGCCAAGGCGCGTCAGGGTGAGGGCGATCTGATGTCCCTGATCGCCGGCAAGGAGACCTGGTCCATCTCCTGATTGGCTCCAGTTTCCGCCGGTCACACGCGATCGGCGTTGCCTGTTCGCAAACCTGACGGTTTGCTCCCAGGCTCCCGCGTAATTTGCTCCGGGGCCGAGCCCCGGACCCCACGTCCACGGACGCCGCGGCGTCGTGGGATCCGGCGACGAACACGGCTCGCACTACGGCCGAGGTGGCAGACATGCCACCCCGGCCGTAGTCGTTGGTGGGCCGGGGCCGTTGTGCGGCTGTCGCGACTTTTGGAGCCGACAGGGAGTCCTGGATAAGCGGGCCCTGGACAGATCGGTGAGGATGGAAGCCGGTGAGGATGGGTTCGGCCCGGCTCGACCGGCAACGATAAGGCCACGAACTCTGTGTGCAACTCGCCCATGACGTGAGGGTCGCGGGTATCCGGTGGAACTATGGTCGTTGGCAGGGCCGTTCCATTCGCGAGCGGCAGCATGATCGGCCCCAGGGACGCGGAGGCGCTACCGGCGATGGATGGCAACCCGGCCGCGCCCGCGGGTTCCCGCGGCGGCGCGTCCGAACCGGACGAGGTCTCGCCCTGGCCGCGGACTGGTGAGTTCACGCTCCCCTATGAGCCGCCGCCCACCGATCTCGGCGGCGGTTTCCTCCCCAGCGAGACGAGCGCCATCCCCCTAGGCCCGCTGTACCTGCAGACGCCCTACCGCGACCGGGCCGACGAGGCCGCGTCCACCCGGCCGGCCGCCTACCCGGAGCAGGCCTACGGCCAGAGCGCCCCGCCGTCGCGTCCCGATCTCGACGCGATCGACGTGGCCCGGTACGAGCAGCCCCCGGCACCGTCGCCCTGGCAGGAGCAGCCGTCGCCGTCGCCGTGGCCGCCGGTGCCGGCAGCGCCGCCCGTACCGCCCGGGCCGCCCGTATCAGCGCCGCCGCCGACGACGCCGACAGCATCAACGCAGCCGGCGTCGCCGGCACAGTCTGGCGAGATCCCATGGCAGTCCTATGGCGGGCAGTCCAATGGCGGGCAGTCGTCGACATGGGGTCACCCGGTGGGGCCGGTCGACGCCTCGGCCGACTACGGCGTCTCGTCATCGGATCCGTACGGCCAGTGGGCGGCCCAACAATCGGGATTCCACCAGCCGGCGTACCCGCAGCTGGGATACCAACATCCTGATCAAGGGCCGTCGTCGTCCGGGTCCAGTACCTGGTTCGCGCTCACCGAGACGGGAGCCATCCCGATCGGCCCGTCCGGCGGTCCGCCTCCCCGGCAGCGGTACCCAGACGACTCATTCGCCGGACCTCCCGCCGAACAGCCGGGGACTTACCAGGACTCGGTCCCGCCCGGCGTCTACGACCAGAATTCCGCTTACCTCGACCAGTACGGGCAGCACGCGCCTTACGCCGGTCAGGCAGAACCGAGCCAGTCTTACCAGGTCGCCAGCCATCAGCTGGAGTACTACGCGTATCAGCAAACGATCTACCAGCAGCCGCCCGAAGCGCCGGAAAACGTGCAGTTCCCGGCTGCGACGGATCCCGCAGTGCAAACCGGTGCGTTTCCGCTGTACTACCCGCCGCCCCCGACCGACCTCAGCGGCAGCGGGTTCACGGCGACGGAGACCAGCGCAATTCCGATCATGCCGGCGCCACCGGTCTGGCCCGCAGCTCTGTCGCCGGATCCAGTCCCGGCGGACGCCGCGTGGTCCTATCCGTCCGCACCAGCCTGGACCGGCGACCCCTGGCCCGCGACCACCGCCCTTCCCGACGTTCCCGCCTTTACCGACGTTCCTTCGGGCCTCCCGGCGACGGCCCCCCTGGAGGCTCGTCACCCAGCCGGCACGCCGGCCGAGGATCCAGGCACGGGCACGGGCACCGATGAGCAGAGCGGCGACGTCTCACCCCCGGTGGGGGCCAAGCAGGCGGCGGCGCCCACAGCTGGCGAGCCCGCCGCCGGGCCGAGGACGCCGGCCCGCCGGCGATCCCGCCGACGCCGACGCCGCCGGATCGCCGTGCTCACCGCCTGCTGCCTGGTGATGGTCGCTATTGCCGGTACGACCGCGCTGTCCCTCGTCTCGACCGGGGACAGCGCTGAGAGCCAGGGTGCCGCTGCGCCCCGGACGCTGGCCACCGGCGGCGCGCAGCGGCCGTCCGCGACGCCGTCCTACCCGTTCCCGGTGATCGTCCTGACACAGCTCGGCGGAGCCGGCGCTCCCGACACGGCGGGTCCGTCGCCCGCGGCTGTCCTGCCACCGGGCGCGGCCCTGGGCGAGGCCCTCGGCGGCGTGGTCCGTCCGCCGTCGGCAGGGGCCGCGCCGAGCATCGGGAAGCCGGCCGGCCCCACGGCAGCCCGGACGACGACCGGCACACCAGCGAGCGGCAACTTCCCGCCAGCTCCGCCGGCTCTCTTCCCGGTGCCCGGCGCCTGACCCGCACCGCAACCCATCCATCGCGCATTGTTCTTCCGTTGCGTATACGGATGGCTGCCGCTGGTGGCACCCCCTTACGCGACCGTGACCGATGTCCGGTATTGTGGTGGTGCGCGTGGGGGTGCGTGCGGTGTTGCCCGGGGGGGTCACACACCGAACCAAAGCCGGAGGCTCCGTGCAACGCCCTGACAGGCACAGTCGCAACTGGCACAGGCATGATTTCCGACGCCACGAGGAAGCGGCCAGGCGCCAGCTCGTGCTTGTCGGTGCGCTGACGCACGCCGGGGTGCGGCATGGATAGTTACCTCCCCGGCCAGCAACACTGGGCGGGCGGCCAGGAAGGCGAGTTCGCCTACCCACCAGCCATGGCCCCAGCGGGTTGGCAGTACCCGCAAGGGCACCAGCTGCCCGCGGTGGCGCTGCCCGCGGTGGCTGCCCAGACGCCGCTTCCGCGGCGCCCACCGGTACTGCCGCCGGGCGAGCTCGACACCGTGACGGGCCCGATCTCGCTGAGCACGTCCGCTCGCCGTGACCAGGCCGCCGTCCAGCAGCCGAGCACCGGAGCTGCCTACGGCTACGGCCACGAGCACCACGCAGGCCCCGCCAGCCAGGGCTACCCGGTCGCCTTGAACGGCTATGGCCAGGCGGGTGGCCATGGCTACCCCCTTGGCTATGCCGCCCCGGTGGGCGCCGGCCTTTCGGACGACAGCTCCGGCTACGCCGTCGGCGACGGATACCCACATGCGGACGACGTCGACTACGTCGCCTTCGGGGACGAGCCATCCCACGGCTCGCCTGTGACCGGCTCACCGGCCGCTCCGGCCGTGCCGGTGGGTACGACGTTCATCGCCGCGACGCCGGCGGCCCGCTCGCCGCGCCGGGTCACCACCGAGGGGTTCGGCGCCACCGCCGGTCGCGAAGGACGTGCCGCCGCCCGGCCCGGCGCTGGCAGCGCCCGGGCACGGGGGGAGAAGACCGAGGGGCAGCGGACGCCAGGCGCGCACCGGGCCCCGGTCGGGCGCCCCGGCAGCGCCAGGGCGAAGCTCGCCATCGCCAGCACCGCCTCGCTCGCGGGTCTGTCCGCTCTGGTCGGCAGCGCGGTGCTGGCGACCGACACCGGTCCGCTGACCATCCCGCCCGGGTCCGGCAACGGCACGTCGACCGGCCAGTTCCCGGTCGGGCTGGCTGGCGGGGCCGACGGCGCCGCCGCGTCGGACGCCCTCGCGCCGATCACGCCGGGCCTCACCCCGACGGTGCCCGACCAGTCCGGTACCGACGACGGTCAGGGCACCGGTGACACCTACTACGACGCCGGCGCCCCCTACGACCTGGCAACCGGCGGCTACGACCCGACTCTGGACGGTGCGTACGACCCGCTGACGGGCAGCCCGGCGGCCGGCGGCACCACCTCGGGTGGAATCGGTGACAGTGGCGAGATCCTGATAGTGCCGCTCCTGCCGCGCGACGGATCGTCGTCCGGTACGCCAGCCGGCGACTCGACCGCGGCGGCGCCGTCGGCTCAGCCGTCGACATCGACCTCGACGACGGGGAACTTGCTGTTCGACTGGTTCGGCCTCGGCGGCGTTCCGGACTCCGGTACCGGCACGCCCAGTCCGTCGCCGCAGCAGGATCAACCGACCAGTACGCCGCCTGTCGCGGCCGACCCGAGCGTCTACCCGTCGGCCGATCCCACCACCGACCCGACGACGGACCCGAGCACCACCCCCACCCCCACCCCCACCCCCACCCCCAC